>OAXB01000186.1_pt1 | contig 24327 bp, 17 predicted proteins | sample 1501541 | NCBI WGS metagenome assembly OAXB01 (sample SAMEA2580302, study PRJEB22360) | human gut metagenome | biome: human gut; feature: human-associated habitat; material: faeces | place: Denmark | collected 2008/2010
GTTTGACGGACGGCGAGTCCAAGTCCTGGGGGTCATCGAACAACACCACCCACACAGACGACACCGTACTAGCAACCACACTCATACACGCGCTCCTTATCGGTCAACTGGGATAAGCGACTCCGCCGTCGTCGGACGGTCCGCGGAAGAGCGGCGATAACGGAACGGGCAGCGTACCTGCGGTCCGCGGGGTGCGGCGACCGCTGATACGCTGCCCGCTCGTATCGTCACCAACCAAGGGTGAAGACTACTTGATGGCGTTTAGCCACTGCTCCTTGGTCGCCTTTTCGGCTTCGAGCTTGGCCTTCTTCTTCGGGTCGGTCTCGGCCTCGATCTTGGCGCTCAGCTCCTCGAGCTGCGCGTTGAGCTGCTCCTCGAAGCTGGACTTGCGGGCGTCGGCCTCGGGATCGGACTTCTTCCACGCGGCGTCCTCGACGGCCTTGATCTGCTTGTCCACGGCGTCGAGGCGGCCTTCGATGCGGCGCATGTCCTCGCGCGGCACATAGCCGATCTGGTCCCACTCCTCCTGAATGGAGGCGAGGGCCTCGCGGGCCTTTTTCGCCGCGGCCTCGTCGGCCACCGGAACCAGCGCCTCGGCCTTGGCCAGCAGGGCCTCCTTGGCGGCCAGATTCTCCCGCTCGGAGGAGTTGGTCTGATCGCGGTCGGCCTGGCGCGCGTTGAAGAAGGTGTCGGCGGCCTCGCGGAACTTGGCCCACAGCTCGTCGTCCTCGTTGCGCCCGGCGCGGCCGGCCTTCTTCCAGCGGTCCATCAGGTCGTTGAACTTGCGGGAGGTCTCGCCCCATGCGGTGGAGTCCTTGAGCTCCTCGGCCTCGGCGATGATCGCCTCCTTGGCCGCCTTCGCGGTGTTGCGCTCGTTGTCGCGGGCCTGCGCCCACTTGCGGCGCGACTGGTTGAAGGTGGTGCGGGCGGCGGAGAAACGCTTCCACAGCGCGTCGGCCTCGGCCTTGTCGATGCGCACGGTGGTGCGCTGGTGCTGCTGCCACTGGTCGAACAGGGAACGGAACTTGTCGGCGGTGGAGCGCCAGTTCGTGTTGTCACCCAGCGAGGCGGCCAGCTCTTCGGCCTTGACCACGATCTCGGTGCGCTCGGCCACGGCCTTGGCCACGGCGGCCTTGCGGGCCTCGGACAGCTCGGCCTTCTTGGCCTCGCCAGCGGCCTTAAGGCTTTCGAACTGCGCCTTGAGCGCGGCGATGTCGCCGACCACGGCGGGCTCGGCGGTCTCCTCGGCCAGCGTCTTGAGCGACTCGTCGATCTCATGCGCCTTGACGTTGCTGGACTTGAGGCGGCCGGCCAGCAGGTTCAGCTTGCCCTTGAGATCCAGGTAACGGCGGGCGTACAGGCCCAGCGCCTCTTCCTTGGACGTGTCGGGGAACTGGCCGACCTCGCGCTCCGTGTCACCGTCCTTGACGAAGACGGTGCCGTTGTCGTCAACGCGGCCGAACGCCTCGGCGGCCTTCACGTCCGCGTCGGTGTACGAGCCGGTGGCGGGCGCCGGGGCGGCCACATGCTGGGCCGGCTTCTTGGCGAACGCGGCGGGGGAGGGAGCGTGAGGCTTCGGCATGCTTGCCGGTGTCGGCTGCGAGGGAGTGGCGCTGGCCTGTTCCTCATGAACAGGCGCCGCTGCCTGTTCGGTGGTTACGGTGGTGTTTTCGGTGTCGGTGACGTTCTCGTCGGCCATGGACAGCTCCTTAAGCTACAAGGTGGTAGAGAGGCTGCGTACGCCGCGTTTCCGATGCGGGATCGGACTCGCGTTTTCCGCAACCTCCCTTATTATAGGGAACCGTGGCTAAAGGCGCATCTATTTCAGGATTTCCAGAGTGGCTCCCCTCTGAACGTGTTGTGGAGCAGCGTGTCATCGACACGCTCCGTAGGGTGTTCGAGCTCAATGGCTTCATAGGCATTGAGACGCGTGCTGTTGAGCAGGGTTCGAGCCTGCTCAAGAAGGGCGAGACCAGCAAGGAGATTTACCTGCTGAGCCGCCTGCAGGAGGTCGGTCAGGAGAACGACACTCCGATCGAGGATCGCCTCGGTCTGCACTTTGATCTGACCGTGCCGCTGAGCCGGTATGTGGTCGAGCATTCGGGCGATCTCGCCTTCCCGTTCAAGCGCTGGCAGATCCAGAAGGTCTGGCGTGGCGAGCGCCCGCAGGAGGGTCGTTTCCGCGAGTTCGTGCAGGCCGACATCGACGTGGTCGGCAACGGCGACCTGCCCGAGCACTACGAGGTCGAGCTGCCGCTGGTCATGGTCTCCGCCCTTGAGCAGCTGCGCGCGTACGGACTGCCGAAGGCGACCGTGCACGCCAACAACCGCAAGCTGTCCGAAGGGTTCTACCGCGGGCTTGGCCTGAGCGACGTCGAAGGCGTGCTGCGCGAGATCGACAAGCTCGACAAGATCGGCGCCGACGAGGTGGCCAAGCTGCTCGTCGAGACCTGCGGCGCCGACGAGGCGCAGGCCAGGGCCTGCCTTGAGCTGGCGGAACTGACCGCCGCCGACGGCAAGGAGCTCTCCTCCAAGTTCGACGCGCTGTGCGAGGCGCATGGCATCGCCGCCGATTCCGAGGCGTACCAGCTGGCTCGCCAGGGGCTCGACACGTTGGCGATGATCGTCGACGAGGCGGCGCGCATCCGCCCGGGCGCGGTGATCGCCGATCTCAAGATCGCCCGCGGACTCGATTACTACACCGGCTCCGTCTACGAGACCTTCCTCGACGGCGCGGCCTCGCTCGGCTCGATCTGCTCGGGAGGCCGCTACGACAATCTCGCCTCGCAGGGCAGCCGCAAGTACCCGGGCGTCGGCCTGTCGATCGGCCTGTCCCGACTGGTGTCCTACATGCTGCACTCGGCCGGCGCGCACGCGAACCGCGTCTCCCCGGCCAGCGTGCTCGTCGCCGTGTGGAACGAGGAGGACCGCCCCGCGTCCAATCTGATCGCGAATGCGCTGCGCGCCCGCGGCATCGCGGCCGACGTGGCCCCGACCGCCGCCAAGCTCGGCAAGCAGATCAAGTACGCGGACAAGCTCGGCATTCCCTACGTGTGGTTCCCCGCGGACAAGGCCGGCGAGGGCGCGGGCGACGAGGTCAAGAACATCGTGACCGGCGAGCAGACCGCGGCCGATGCTCAGTCGTGGGAGCCGGATACTGTGTATGCCCAGCAAACCGTGGAAATCTAAGCGGCGATAGCAGCAGTTCAAGCAACAAGAAAGAGGAAGCATGAGCCAGACGGCTTACAGAACACATCATGCCACCGACGTGACCGAAGCGCTCGTCGGCGAAAAGGTGACGCTCGCGGGTTGGGTCGACCGTCGCCGTGACCATGGCGGCGTGGCGTTCATCGATCTTCGCGACAGCACCGGGCTGGTGCAGGTCGTGATCTACGACGAGGACATGGCCCGTCCGCTGCGCTCCGAGTTCGTCATCCAGGTGACCGGCGAGGTGCGCCTGCGCCCGGACGGCAACGAGAACACCCATCTGGCCACCGGCAAGATCGAGGTCGTGGCCGAATCCATCGAGATTCTCGCCAAGTCCGACGCGCTGCCGTTCCAGGTGTCCACCGCGCTCGAGAACGAATCCGAGAACAAGCTTCCCGGCGAGGACGTGCGCCTGAAGTACCGCTACCTCGACCTGCGCCGCCCGTCCATGCAGTACAACCTGAAGCTGCGTTCCGACATGGCCAAGGCCGCCCGCCACGCGCTCGAGGACATGGACTTCACCGAGGTCGAGACGCCGACCTTCATCAAGTCCACCCCTGAGGGCGCTCGCGACTTCGTAGTGCCCGCGCGCCTCGTGCCCGGTTCCTGGTATGCGCTGCCACAGTCCCCGCAGCTCCTGAAGCAGCTGCTCATGGTCTCCGGCGTCGAGCGTTACTACCAGCTCGCCCGCTGCTACCGCGACGAGGACTTCCGCGCCGACCGCCAGCCCGAGTTCACCCAGCTCGACATGGAGATGGCGTACGTCGACCAGGAAGACGTGATGGCCATGGCCGAGAAGGTCATCGCCGCGATCTGGAAGACCGCCGGCTACGACGTGCAGCTGCCGATCCAGCGCATCACTTGGAAGGATGCGATGGACAAGTACGGTTCCGACAAGCCGGATCTGCGTTTCGGCAACCCGCTGGTCGAGCTGACCGACTACTTCAAGAACACGCCGTTCCGCGTGTTCCAGGCCCCCTACGTCGGCGCGGTGCTCTTCAAGGGCGGCGCTTCCACGCCTCGCCGTCAGTTCGATGCGTGGCAGGAGTGGGCGAAGCAGCGCGGAGCCAAGGGCCTCGCGTACGTCTCCTTCACCGAGGACGGCGAGCTCAAGGGACCGGTCGCCAAGAACCTGTCCGACGAGGAGCGCAACGGCCTGATGGAGGCCGTCGGCGCGGAACCGGGCGACGCCGTGTTCTTCGGCGCCGGCTCGCGCGAATCCGCCCAGCTGCTGCTCGGTGCCGTGCGCGTTGAGCTCGCCCGCCGCGAGGGACTGCTCGACCCGAAGAAGTTCGCCTTCACCTGGGTCGTGGACTTCCCGCTGTTCAAGCCCACCGACGATCCCGACGACGACGATGTCGCCGTCGGCCACTCCAAGTGGACCTCGATGCACCACCCGTTCACCATGCCGTCCAAGGATTGGATCGACAAGTTCGACCAGGATCCCGAGCATGCCATGTCTGACTCCTACGACATCGTCTGCAACGGCGAGGAGATGGGCGGCGGCTCCGTGCGTATCCACCGCGACGACATCCAGAACCGCGTGCTCAACGTCCTTGGCATCTCCAAGGAAGAGGCCGACGAGAAGTTCGGCTTCCTGCTCGAGGCCTTCAAGTACGGCGCCCCGCCTCACGCGGGCATCGCCCTCGGCTGGGACCGCACCGTGTCGATCCTCGCCGGCGCGGATACCATCCGCGACGTCATCGCCTTCCCGAAGGCCGGCGGCGGCCGCGATCCGCTCACCGGCGCTCCGGCCCCGATCTCGGCCGAGCAGCGCGCCGAAACCGGCGTCGACTACGACCCGGACGAGGAGGAGTAAGCGGTAAAGGCTGCCGGGTAGCCGGTGGCCGATAGCCGGTAGTTTGCGGTATGGGCCCTTTCTCCACCAGCGGTGAAAGGGCCCATACCGTTTTTGCGTGTGTTGGGGGTTTGAGGGTTTTACGGGTTTGTGGGGGTCTTGGGTTTTGTGGGGGTCTTGGGTTTTGTGAGATTTTGGGCTCTTTTGAGATCTTAGGTTTGTGAGGACTCATTAGATTTTGTGAGGACTTATTAGTCTGCATACGTTTCCCCAATGTGGTGTCTATGCGCGGTGGAGAAACGACCATACTGGTTTCTCCACCGCGCGATAAGTCTTCCACGGTGCGGTGGCCCTTCCACGGCGTGATAATTTTTGCACCGCGCGGTAATTCTTCCACCGCGCGGTCAGTGTTTTTATGGGATTCGCGTTATTCCGCCGTTTTTGGTTACCGCGCGGTGGATGTTTTACCGCGTGGTGGGTTCTTTACCTCGTGGTGGAGGAACAACCGCGCGGTGGGACATTACTCCGCGGTGGAAGCGTTACAGGGGAAAAAACTTTGCCGCGTGATAGCAGCTTGTGATGCAGCAGAAGTTTTGTATTGTGACGAAAGGCTTTACACAGTGATGGGGGTCGTAGCATGGCATCCACGCGCGGTGGAGAACATGCCGCATTGTTTCTCCACCGCGCATTAGAGCTTCCACGGCGCGGTAATTCTTCCACCGCGCGGTTAGCGATTTTGCGGGATTCGCGTTATTCCGCCGTTTTTGGGTACCGCGTGGTGGGTGCTTTACCTCGTGGTGGAGGAACAACCGCGTGGTGGACGGGTTACCGCGCGGTGGAAGAACAGCCGAGTGGTGGGCGCGATCATGCGAGGAAGTTTAGGCCCTTTCAGGGTCGGACTCGTGCGGTTGACGCGGACGATGGTACTTTTGGTATTTTGCGTGTTCGCCTTTGCGGGCATTGATTGCCAGCCGCTGATCCGCCAGTGATCGGTATTGCATTTGCGGCCTGCCTGGCAGCGCCGTTTTCAGCGCGCCGGCGACCTCCGACGCGAGAGCGCGCTGTCTGGACCCATTCCACAGGTCATCGGCGAACACCTCGAGGACGGTCCAGCCCATTTGGCGCAGTCGCCGGCGTTTATGCTGATCCCGGAGATACTGCTGCCGAAAGCGCCGATGATGGTCGCCATCGTATTCGAGAGCGATCTGATGCTGTGGATAGGCCATGTCGACAACGTAGTCATATCCGGTTTGCGGATCGGTAATGGCATGGCGTGTTTGCGGCACCGGCAGGCCAAACTGCAGCAGAACCAGTCGGGTGCGTGTCTCCTGAACGGAATCCGACGGCTGTACAAGTCGCAGTGCCTCCTCACATCGGACCCGTCCGGTGACACGGCTCAGCGTGGCAAGCCTCTCCGTGAATTGCTCGACGGTATAGCCGCATCGTCTGATCAGCGATTCAGCCAGTATCACCAATTCGGTCAGATCGAGATACCGTGCGAACTGTATCCACACGTCTATGGGATGCATGCAGGTCACGCCGTTCGGAAACGTGTAGGTGCCGAATGGCTGGCTCCAGATGCGGAAGTCGATCTCCTTGCATGAGGAGCGTCGTTGCTCGCTGGCGACCGTCACATAGAATTCCTTGCGCGGTAGCGTACTGCGCGCGGGCGGTTCGACTCCGTAAAGCTCCAATGCCGTGAACAGCGAAAAGCAGATCCGCTCCGTACGCATCCTGCCCAGCAGATTCCAACAGGCCGCGCTCTTGGCAGCGGCTTTGGCGCTGAGATCCTTGCGCACGTAGTCGTTGATTTCGCCGGGGTTGGGCGCTTCGCTGTAACCGTTCATGCGGCGAGCGTAGCGTACCGCGCGGCGGCACGATGGCGAAAACGATAAATGGGGATAACTCGGATGTAGCGAAAGCGGTTATCCACCGGCATGTCGTCTCGTTGGCCGAGTCATCCACATGGTTCGGGCGTGTCGCTTTCACCGATGATCAGCGTATCCGCCCGATGCATGGGATGCGGGTTTCGACGGAAGGATCCGTGGAGCTGCTTGCGGATGCCGGTGTGTCAGGCGCATGATGGATGAGTGCTGACGATTGGAATCGTGGATAATGACCGTTTTGCGCTGACCATGCTGGCGCAGACGGTCGGTCGCGCCGTGGCCGGGGCCAAGGTGGTTTGGGCGGTCGAGTTCGGTGCGCTGGCGCTGCATCATTGCGTGTATGAAGGCGATGATGCCATGCCCGACGTGCTGCTGCTGGACATGTCGCTGACTGATATTCCCGGTCCGGACGTATGCCGTCGTATCCGTGAGGCGCAGGATCGGACCGCCATACTGTGCATCACGTCGTATTCGCTGGAGCATTACCGCCAATCCGCCATCGAAGCCGGCGCGCAGGGCCTGATTTCCAAAAGCGTCACGCCGCGTGAATTGGCCGAAGCCATAGGCGGGGTTGCGCGCAACGGCACGTTCGGCGAGGGGTTCATGACGGCTCAAAACGCGAAGGAAGCGCTATCCGCGGCCAGCCGGCCGGCTGCCGGCCTGTCAAGGCGCGAGAAGGAGGTGTTGAGATTGTATGCGGCAAACCTCGGCACCGAGGAGATCGCCGCCAAGCTCGGTATCAAGGCTTCCACCGTTTTCGTGGTCATGAAGCACGCGAAGGCCAAACTTGGCGTGGACACGCGATCCGAGGCGATACGGGTTTTCCTAGCGACGCATGCCGCTTAAAAAGGGGACGGTGACGAGCGATCCACCGCGCGGTAAAGAATCCACGGCGAGGTAATGCTTCCACGGCGCGGTTGACGAATTTATGGTATCCGCGCCATTCCGCCGTTTTGCTTGCTGTGTGGTGGAGGATCTACCGCGTGGTGGAGAGGTTCCCGCGCGGTGGAAGTATTACCTCGCCGTGGATTCTTTACCGCGCGATGGGAAAGACGCTATCGCATCATGAATGTGTTCCCTCATGATGAAAGCATGGGAAACGACTCATGAGTGCTCATCTTGGGGAAGCAGCGGGTGCCATGATCGCATTGCCTCATGATGGAAGTATCAAAAGTTTTGGATGTACTTGTCTCGGGAAGCAATAGGCGCCATGAATGCGTCGCTGTATGACGGAGTGCGCGGCGGAAGCGCGGCGGCGCGCCGGGTGTTCCCGGATTGCCCGTCACTGGAGCTAATACGGTGTGGCTGGCTTACGGTCGTTGCGGGGACTCAAACGGGCTGTATGCCAGCGGGAATCCGGGCGGTCATCGCCCATTGGCCGGAGGAATCGTCGCCGCTGGTCCGGATATCGACGCCCATGCGGCGGTATCGGTCCAATCCGCTGCCGAGTCCAAGGCCTGATCGCCCGCCGCCCAAGGGCGTATCGGCGGTCGTGACGATGACGTCGTCGCCGTCGCCGGCGATGGACACCACATAGCCATGGGCGGGATCGCCATGCTTGGCGATATTGGCATAAGTCTCGCCGAGCAGATCGGCCAACAGCTCGGATCCGGTCTTCGACAGCGCCGGCAGATGTGCCGCCAGCGTCGTCTGCCCGTCAAAGCCCAGCGCCCGCAGTCGTTCCTCATGCGTGTCGATACGATCGATGAGGGCTTCGGCCGCGTCGGCGCTTGGATCGGGGAGCGTGCCGGCAGCAGCAAGATGAGGCCGTGCGCTGGGCTGCGATACGGCATGGCCGCCGTGCCTTGCGACTGCATCGGGGTCGCCGTCAAGCGCATCGATGACCTGATGCGTATCGTCGAGTGCCTGTTCGATGATGCCGCGCAGCTCACGGAGCTCATCCACGGTCACGGTCCGGTACGTCGCTGTGCCGGAGACGGCGGAGGCAACGGAGATGTCGAAAACTCCGGAACCACTAGGGTCGGCGAGATCTTGGACCGTGATGGGATGAATGGGAAGGGACGCCGCCGGCGCGGGGGAGCGGGTCCCGGCCTCGTCGTTCGCCGTCGTTTTAGGGGGAAACCCGTCGGCGGCATCGTCGTGCGGCGCCGCAGACCGCTCGATATCGCGGTCGATGCGCATGATCGCATAAGCCAGATCATTGGAGATCCGGTCGTGCAGGGCGCGGGCGATCCCGTCGCGCTCCGCCTCGCGGCGGTCCCGCTCGGCCTGCCGGGCCCGGTCGGCCTGCCAGCGGGAGATCATGCCGATCACCACGGCGAACATGCAGTAGGCGAACGAGACGACCACCGAATCGGACAGGCCCAGTCCGAACAGCACCTTCTGGTCGACGAGCAGCGCGGACAGTCCGAGCAGCGCCGCAAGCAGCGCCATCGCGCGGCCGTCGCGCCAGATGACGGCCACCGCCGCCACCATCGCCAGCGTATACGAATACGACATCGGGAACGGCGAGACCAAACCGACGCAGTACACCGTCGTGACCAGCCATGCGCCGGTCTGCGGCATGATCGCGAGCATCGGCAGCGTGCCCAGGGCCAGCAGCGGTATGAGCAGATACGAGGTATGGAAATTGACGGCCGGCCAGCGCAGCGCCGCCTCGGCCAGAATGCAGCAGGCGATGGCGGCGCACGCCAGGAGCATCCTGCGGGATGCCGGCGTACGCCAATGCGGAACGATGATGCGGTGCATGGCCATGCCGTCATTGTCCCACCGCGCGGCCGTACCAAGCAAGGCGACGGCGGGCTGTCTCGTGCATGGTTGGTTGGTCCTCCCGCTGGATGGATACCCTTGCGGGCTGCCCATGGCGGTGCGCGGAGTGTGTGATGCCATAGCGCCGGGAGGTGGGGTCCGGCACAGGAGAGTGATCGGATGCTTGCCGTTGCAGTGGTTACGGTTACGACCACCCCCAGTCGGCTCCGCCGACAGCCCCCGCCAGCGGGGGCGTGCAACGTCACCGTGACGTTCGACCACGGATATCCGCCGACAGACGAGCAATCAAGCTGCGGACGCAACCCGCCCTTGATCGCAGGACGAGCTGCATGCGCAGCGGCCTGAGGGGAGGATTCCCGAGAACGCCTGAATCAAGCCGCTTCGCGGCCAGCTCGTCCGCGATCAAGGACGGCCTTACGGCCGCAGTTTTATCTGCTCACTGTCGTTCGCCTTCGCCTACAAACGCCTCCGGCGTTTGCTTCACGGCTCAGCCTCCAAGAGGGGAGCCGGAACTACTCAGCGAATTAATGACGCAGGATACCAGGCAAGACACCGCATACGATGCCGTGCGCGAGGCCGCGCCGGAGGGGCGATAAGCGGCTATAAGCAATGCGTATAGGAGATAGGCGCCGTCACCGTCTCCGCAACGGTATGCTGGAGCGCACATCGCCGCAACGGGCGTTGCGATTTTTGCGGATGGGGGATGACCATGGCTTTGGAATTGCTGGACTGGCATGACGGCGACCTGCTCGCCGCACCGGTGCTCAACGCGCTGAACGCGCTGATCGCGGCGGGCACGCCGGAGAGCAGGATACTCGGCGTGACCCTCAACAGCGACGAGGAATCAGACACCGACCTGTGGTGTCCCCGGTACGGCGTGCCGTTCGCGTCCACCGGCAACGTCGTGGTGGTCCACACGCACAAGACCCGCAAGGCCCCGCCGGATTTCGCGGCGGCGTTCGTCACGGCCGACACCCGTGCCGACCTCAACGGCGTGGTCAAGCACACGCTTGAGGTCTCCAAGGTGAGCTTCGCGCCGATCGACGCGGCGGTCGAGGCCACCGGCATGGAATCGGGCGGCATGTCGCCGATCGGATTGCCCGCGCAGTGGCCGCTGCTGGTGGACCAGCACATCCTGTCGGTGCCGAAGCTGTACATCGGCTCGGGCATCCGCCCGTCGAAACTGGTGGTCGACGGCGCGATCTTCGCCGACATCCCCGGCGTGCGGTTCGTGTCGGGGCTGGGCCGTCCCCGAGCCGAGCTCTGAGCGCACGGCCTCCTTCCGCAATGTGGGCGCGGGCATGCCTGTCGGCGCCGGGCGGTAACACGCTGCCGTTATACTGACGGCTTATGTCCGAAAAGAAAGAAGAAACCGCAGCCGCGCGCCCGATGGCGCCGCTCGTGCCCGGCAACGAGAACGCCGGCCACCCCCTCGTGGAGCTGACCCATGTCGAAAAGCATTTCGGCGACCTGCACGTCCTCAAGGACATCAATTTGACCGTCGACAAGGGCGAGGTGCTCGTGGTCGTAGGGCCCTCCGGCTCCGGCAAATCCACGATGTGCCGCACCATCAACCGCCTGGAGACCATCGATTCCGGCGACATCCGCATCGACGGCAAGGCCCTGCCCCAGGAGGGCAAGGAACTCGCGAACCTCAGGGCCGAAGTCGGCATGGTGTTCCAGTCGTTCAACCTGTTCGCCAACAAGACCATCCTCGACAACGTGACGCTTGCGCCGATCAAGGTGCGGCACATGGACAAGAAGGAGGCCGAACAGCTGGCCATGGACCTGCTCGCCCGCGTGGGCGTCGACTCGCAGGCCCGCAAGATGCCCTCGCAGCTCTCCGGCGGCCAGCAGCAGCGCGTCGCCATCGCCCGGGCGCTCGCCATGCGGCCCAAGGTCATGCTCTTCGACGAGCCGACCTCCGCGCTCGACCCGGAGATGGTCAACGAGGTGCTCGACGTCATGGTCGAGCTCGCGCACGAGGGCATGACGATGATCTGCGTCACCCACGAGATGGGCTTCGCGCGCAAGGCCGCCGACCGCATCGTGTTCATGGCCGACGGCCGGATCCTCGAGGAGAACACACCGGACGAGTTCTTCGAGCATCCGCGCACCGAGCGCGCCAAGGACTTCCTGTCGAAGATCCTCACCCACTGAGATACGGGGATTCGCGATATGACTGTTACCAACACTTTCAAACGGAAGGCCTGCCGCGTGGTCGCCGCGTTCGCCGCCGTGGCCTGCACGCTGTCGCTGGCGGCCTGCGGGCAGGACGAGAGCGGCAAGATCCGCATCGGCATCAAGTTCGACCAGCCGGGCCTCGGCTTCAAGAAGTCCGGCACCTACGTGGGCTTCGACGTGGACGTGGCCAAGTACGTGGCCAAGAAACTCGGCTACTCCGAGGACGAGATCGTCTGGAAGGAGGCCCCGTCCAAGCAGCGTGAGGCCATGCTGCAGAACGGCGACGTGGACATGATCCTCGCCTCGTATTCGATCACCGACGAGCGCAAGAAGGCCGTCTCCTTCGCCGGCCCGTACTTCGTGGCCGGCCAGGACCTGCTGGTGCGCAAGGACGACCGCTCGATCAAGGGCCCCGAGGATCTCAACGGCAAGCGCCTGTGTTCGGTCACCGGTTCGACCTCGGCGGCCACCGTCAAGGAGAAGTTCGCCTCCGAGGTGCAGCTCATGGAGCAGCCCGGCTATGCCGAATGCGCCACCGCGCTGTTCTCCGGCATCGTGGACGCGGTCACCACCGACGACATCATCCTCGCCGGCCTCGCCTCGGCCTCGCGCGGCAAGCTCCGGGTGGTCGGCAAGCCGTTCACGCAGGAATACTACGGCGTGGGCATCAAGAAGGGCGACACCCAGCTCGCCACCAAGATCAACAACGCGATCGTCGACATGATCCAGGACGGGTCGTGGCAGCGCGCGATCACCGACAACACGGCCGGCACCTCGTACACGCCGAACGTGAAGTACAACCCGCCGACCCCGAACGAAGGAGAGGAGTAAGGGACATGGACGGATTCATCCAGCTGTTCGGCGAATACGACATTCCCGGCGCGTTCCTCGTCAACATCGAGCTGACCCTGTGGTCGGCGCTGTTCTCGATGATCCTCGGCGTGGTGCTCGTCATGATGCGCATCTCGCCGATCTCCTCGCTGCGCGCGGTCGCCGGCGCCTACGTCGAACTGTTCAAGAACCTGCCGCTGACCATCATCATGGTGTTCATGGTGCTCGGCGCCTACGCGCAGCTGAAGCTCAGCTTCTCTGACACCTTCGCCGTGAACTTCTTCTGGCTGGCCGTCACCGGCCTGAGCCTGTACACGGCCGCGTTCGTGTGCGAGTCGCTGCGAAGCGGCATCAACACCGTGCCGCTCGGCCAGGCCGAGGCGGCCCGCGCGCTGGGCCTCGGCTTCATGCAATCGGCCACCGAGATCATCCTGCCGCAGGCCTTCCGCGGCTCGGTGGCGCCGCTGGGCAACACGCTGATCGCGCTGCTCAAGAACTCGACGGTGGCCGCCGCCGCGTCCGTGTCGACCGAGACCTCGTCGCTGATGAGCACGATGATCGAGTTCCGACCCGACGTGATCGTCCAGATCTTCCTGGTGTTCGCGTTCGGCTACGTGATCCTGATCATCCCGATCGGCATGCTCACCACGTTCCTGTCCAACAAGCTCGCCGTGAGGAGGTGACCCATGGCCGATACTTCGAATTCCGTGCTGTTCGACCAGCCCGGCCCCAAGGGGCGGCGCACCATACGCATCGTCAACTGGATCGCCGGCGCGATCTTCGCCGTCGTGCTCGTGCTGATCCTCCTGCGGCTGCACAACCCGCCGGACGGCGAGAACCAGCTGAGCTGGGAGCTGTGGAAGCCCGCGCTTGAAGGCGAGGCGTGGACCGACTTCTACCTGCCCGGCCTGTGGATGACCGTCAAGGCCACCGTCGTCGCCGTGGTCGGCGCCGTCGCGTTCGGCCTGCTGTTCGGCGTCGGGCGCCTGCTGCCGAATCCGCTGGTCAGAGGCGTTTCCGCGGTCGTCGTGGAGTTCTGCCGCGCGGTGCCCGTGCTGCTGCTCATGATCTTCTTCTGGCGCTGGTTCGCGTTCGCCGGGCTGCCCAGCCCCTCGTATTGGTCCGTGGTGCTGGCGCTGGTGCTGTACAACGGTTCGGTCGTCGCCGAACTCGTGCGCTCGGGCGTCGGCAACCTGCCGAACGGCCAGCGCGAGGCGTCGCTCGCCCTCGGATTGAGCGAGACCCAGTCGCTCATGCAGATCGAGGTGCCGCAGGCCGTGTACGCGATGCTGCCGGCCGCCGTCACGCAGCTTGTGGTGGTGCTGAAGGACACCGCGCTCGGCTCGATCATCATGTACACGGATCTGTTGCAGGAATCGCGCCGATTGGGATCGATGTACTTCAATATCCTGCAGACCCTGGTGATGGCCGCGGTCATCTACTTCGTGGCCTGCTGGCTGCTGTCGAGGCTCGCCGAATGGCTGCCCTCACGCATGCAGCAGCGCACGGCCGCGCCGGCCGAGCCCGAGCCGGTGGCGCCGATCGCGATCATGGACCCCTCGAACGTCAACCAGATCGCCGTGGCCAAGGAGGTCGAGGAGCTGCCGCTCGGCGGCGCGCCGCGCAAGTACCATGTGCACCACCGCGGCACCAACGCCTCGATCCGCCAGTGGCGTCGGACGCGCTACGAGCAGGGCTACGACGAGACGCATCCGGAATCGCAGGTCGACCCGTCGACCGGCGAGTTCGCGGCGTTCCTGAAGTCCGAGACCAAGGACACGGCCACGCCGAAGGATGGCGAGGAGCCCCGGAAGGACGCATAAGGCGCTTGGCTCCCCTCAGAGAGGGGAGCCAGACATTGTTGAATTAATGACGCAGGATACCAGGAAATGTCTATGGCCCTGATGTCGATGCCGATGCACCGACATCAGGGCTGTTTGCACCCTAATCATGCTCAGTACAGGCGAGTTGTCGGTGCGCAATAATCGAGACCAGTGCGAATCGTGTCTGATATCGGTCGTTTTGTACCCGGTAATCGGCGCGAATGGGCACCAACGGCTCGATTGTCGCTTGCAATCGAATTCGCGGGGTTGGCATAATGGGGGCTGAAGGCAGTGGTCGGAAGCCGACAGACGCGACAACGGGGGGGCGACGTGGGCAAGGATGGCAGAAAGGCCAATGGCAAGGATGCCGGGGCCGACAAGCGCGGTATGAAGACCGGCGGCATAAGGGCCGATGCCGCGGGGGCCGCGGACGATACGGGTGCCGGCAGCCGTACGCCGGATGCGAAATCCGACAGGTCGGATGCGAAATCCGGAAAGCCGAACGCGAAACCGGGGCGGATCGGCAAGACGCTCAACCGCGCCGAGACGCAGATCGGCACCATCGAATCGAGCCTGACGGTGCCCGAACGGCTGGCCCGTGCGGCGAAATCCTCCGAACTGCTCAGCGCCGTATGGTCGTTGCCGCCGGCGCAGCGGCTCATGTTCCACCATGGCACGAGGCTCGCCGACATTGAGGGGGATTCCACGCCGGGATTCGACGGGCGCAAGGACGACGCCGAACGGTTCATCGACATCAGCTCCTCGGAGATCGCGCGCTATCAGCGGTTGCTGTACGCGAACGGCGTGAGGGGATCGCATCGCAGACTGCTCATCGTGCTGCAGGGCATGGATGCCGCGGGCAAGGGCGGCATCGTGCGCCATGTGTTTCGCCAGGGCGACCCGATGGGCATCCATTACCACGGATTCGCCGCACCCGCCGGGGAGGAGCTCGAGCATGATTTTCTGTGGCGCGTGAAGCGCGAACTGCCGCGCGACGGCTGGATCGCCGTGTTCGATCGCTCGCATTACGAGGACATCGTCATGCCGCGCGTGTACGGCACCCACCCTGAGGAGGTGTGGCGGGCGCGCTACGACGAGGTCAATGCCTTCGAACGCGAGCTGTCGTCGAGCGGATGCCGGATCATCAAGATCTTTCTCGTGGTCAGCCGCGAGGAGCAGCGACGGCACTTCCTCGGCCGGCTCGACGACCCGACCAAGTTCTGGAAATTCGACATGTCGGACCTGGACGCGCGCGACCGTTGGAACGACTATATGGCCGCATGGCAGGAGGTGTTCGAGCTCACCAGCACGCCGTTCGCGCCGTGGTATCTCGTGCCCGCCGACAGCCGGTGGTATTCGCGCGCCGTCGTCTCCGAGCTGCTGCGCACCACGCTCAAGAACATGAACATGACCTGGCCGCCGCTGGCCGCCGGCGTCGACCCGGATGAGGCGCGGCGCCGGTTGGGATGAGGCGATGGGTTCCGGCACGGCTAGTGATCTGTCTTGTACATAATGGAGTGGTTCACGCCCCCCCGCTGGATGGACGACTGGAGGTGGTCGGGAACATCGCCGCGTCAGGCGTTCGACCACCCTCCGGCGCTACGCGCCACCTCCCGCCAGCGGGAGGATCTGCCACTCAACCATTTGCGAGACGGACCACTAGTGACGTACGTTTGGCTCCTCTCAGTCGCTTGCGGCCGTAAGGCCGTCTTTGGATTGCTGATGAGCCGGCCCCGTCAGCCGCGGGATTGCTGCAGATAGGCGTTGGCCTGTTCGCTCAGGAGCTCGGCTTTCTCGGGAAGGTGCCGGCGGTGGGCGGCGTCGGCGAGAATGAGGTACAGGCGGGACAGCTGAAGGCCGTAGCCGCCGGTCTCCTTGTGTCTGGCCTGATAGAGGTCGATGGCCTGTTGCGCCACATGCTCCACCACATGCGGGGCCTCGCCGCATCTGGACAGCATGTCGGCGTAGTCGGTGAGCAGCTTGGCGTGGTCCGGCACCAGATCGTACAGGCCGCCGCTTCCGCCGTCGGCGGCGATACGGTCGGCATAGTCCTCCACGGCGTTCGCGGCCTGCGCGTACAGCAGCTGGGCGTCGCCGAACCGCCCCTGATCGATGCGCATCCGCGCAAGGCATGCTTCCGCGCGGGGCACGGCCATGCCGATCGCGTCGAGTATGCGGCCGGCGACGAACGAGGGCCGCGCGTCGCCCGATGCGATGATCTCGTTCCACCGCGGATCAGGACAATGTACAGGCCCAATGCGCGCTGGCCGATATGTATGCGAGCGGGCGGGGCATTGAGCAGGATGACGGGCAGGCCGTCTATTGGTACCAGCGCGCCGTGGACCAGAAGGAGCCCTTCTGACGGCGGCATCATAGTAGACTCGGAACCATGGCAGACGAGAAGAACTATGGCTCGCTGGGCGCGTTGGCGCCGCGTTGGGACGAGGGCGAGCGCAACATCGACACGGACGAGATTTACGAGCGCTTCTTCGGATGGGTGGCCGATGTCAAGGGCATCGAGCCGTGGCCCCATCAGGAGGAGGCCATCATGGACCTGTTGGCCGGGGACCATGTGATCCTGAACACCCCGACCGGTTCGGGCAAGTCGCTGGTGGCGCTCGGCATGCATTTCGCCGCGCTGTGCACCGGCCGGCGCTCCTACTACACGGCGCCGATCAAGGCGCTCGTCTCCGAGAAGTTCTTCGATCTGGTCGACGTGTTCGGCCGTGATAACGTGGGCATGATCACCGGCGACACGCATATCAACGCGGATGCGCCGATCATCTGCTGCACGGCCGAGATCCTCGCCAACCAGGCGCTGCGCGAGGGCCGGCACGCCGATGTCGGCTGCGTGGCGATGGACGAGTTCCATTACTACGGCGACCCCGAGCGCGGCTGGGCGTGGCAGGTGCCGCTGCTCACCCTGCCCGCCACGCAGTTCCTGCTCATGAGCGCCACGCTGGGCAACGTCGATGCGATCGCCGACAAGCTCGAGGACATGACCGACGCCGACGTCGACGTGATCGCCGACGCGCCGCGCCCGGTGCCGCTGACCTACGAGTACACGCTCGACCCGTTGGAGAAGACCGTGGAGCTCGCGTTCCGCGAAGGTTCCACGCCGATCTACGTCGTGCACTTCTCGCAGGACGCGGCCCTCGACACCGCGCAGGCGCTCGCCTCGACCGGCGTGTCCAGCAAGGAGCAGCGCGCCGCGATCGCCGAGGCGATCAAGGGAACCAAGTTCACCACCGCGTTCGGCAAGATCCTGCAGCGCCTGCTGCGCACCGGCGTCGGCATCCACCACGCCGGCATGCTGCCGCGCTACCGCCGCCTGGTCGAGCAGCTCGCCCAGCAGGGCCTGCTGCCCGTGATCTGCGGCACCGACACGCTCGGCGTCGGCATCAACGTGCCGATCCATTCGGTGGTGCTCACCGCCCTGACCAAGTTCGACGGGTCGAGGATGCGCAAGCTGCGCGCCCGCGAATTCCACCAGATCGCCGGCCGAGCCGGCCGCATGGGCTTCGACACCGAAGGGCTGGTGATCGCCGAGGCGCCGGAGTTCGAGATCGAGAACGCGAAGGCCGTGGCCAAGGCCGGCAACGACCCGAAGAAGCTCAAGAAGGTCAAGCGCAAGAAGGCGCCCGAAGGGTTCGTGGCGTGGAACCAGTCCACCTTCGACAAGCTCATCGACGCGGCGCCGGAAACGCTCGTGCCCCACATGAAGATCACCCATGCGATGGTGCTCAACGAGGTGGCGCAGGGCGGCGACGCGCGCCGCCGCGTCGACGACCTCATCGACGACTCCGCGCAGAGCCTCGACCAGAAGGAGAAGCTGCACGAACGCGCCGACGAGATCTTCCAGACACTGTTCGACACGAAGGTGATCGAGACCGAGGACCGCGACGACGGCGGCAAGGACTATTTCCTCGACGTGGACGTGCCCGAGGACTTCGCCCTCGACCAGCCGCTGTCGCCGTTCCTGCTCGCCGCGCTCGAACTGCTCGATCCGCAATCCGACACCTACGCGCTCGACGTGATCTCGATGGTCGAGGCCACGCTCGAGGGCCCCAAGCAGGTGCTGCGCGCGCAGGAGCGGCAGGCGCGCGACGAGGCCATGGCCCGCATGAAGGAGGACGGCCTCGACTACGACGAGCGCATGGACAAGCTGCAGGAGATCACGTATCCCAAGCCGCTGGAGGACATGCTCACCGCCGCGTTCGACCAGTACCGCCACGACGTGCCGTGGGCGAACGACTACTGGCTGAGCCCGAAATCCGTGGTGCGCGACATGGTCGAGACCGCATCCGACTTCACCGGCTACATCGCCCGCTACAACATCGCTCGTTCCGAGGGCACGCTGCTGCGCTACCTGTCCGACGCGTACCGGGCGCTCGCCCGCACCGTGCCGATGGAGAAGCGCGACGAGCAGCTGCGCGACGTCATCTCCTGGCTGCGCGTGGTCGTGCGTTCGATCGACTCGAGCCTAGTCGACGAGTGGGAGAGCGCCGGCGGCGAGACGGACGCCTCCGAAGCCGCGGCGAATCTGGCCGCGCCGGGTACGAAGGACGCCGTGGTGGAGGACCGCCGCGGCCTGATCGTGCTGATCCGCAACGCGATGTTCCGCCGCGTGCAGCTCATGGACCTCGACAAGCCCGAGGAGCTCGGCGCGCTCGACCGGGACTGGGGCTACGGCGTGCACGAGTGGGAGGACGTGCTCGACGACTACTACGACGAGCACGAGTACGTCGGCATCGACGCGGCCGCCCGCTCCGGCAAGCTGTTCATCCTCGACGACTCGCTGGAGCAGAAGGAGCACGCGTGGAAGGTGCGCCAGATCATCGACGACTCCGACGGCGACCATGACTGGGCCATCACCGGCACCGTCGACCTCGACGCCACGCAGGAATCCGGCGAGGTCGTCTTCTTCGACTACCACGTCGGCAATTAGCGGACGGCCTAGTGGCTCCCCTCTCTGAGGGGGGCTGGGCGCGCAGCGGACCGCGCACCTCGTCGGCGGCAGCCTGATACATTAGGCGTTCTGGATATGCTCCCCTCAGTCGCCTACGGCGACAGCTCCCCTCGGGGAGGGGAGCCTCGAACGGCGGACCGTCCTGCGGCTGGTCGAACGCATGTTCGAAGCGGTGGGGTAGAATGGGGCGTTATGAACGACAATGATCTGTTTGCGGCGAGCGACGCGCCCGAGGACATGACGCGGCCGCTGGCGGTGCGCATGCGGCCGGAAACCGTCGACGAGGTGGTCGGCCAGTCGCGCGTGCTGGGGGAGGGGTCCCCGCTGCGCCGGCTGGCGAACCCGGCGTCCAGGGGATCGCTGACCGCGCCGAGCTCGATCATCCTGTTCGGGCCTCCCGGCGTGGGCAAGACCACGCTCGCCTACATCGTCGCCAAGCAGTCCGGCCGCGCGTTCGAGGAGCTGTCGGCCGTCACCTCCGGCGTCAAGGACGTGCGCGACGTGCTCGCCCGCGCCCGCCAGCGGCTGGGGGGCGGAGGGAAGGGGGGCGCGCTGTTCATCGAAGCCTCATCGGGCTTCTCCAAATCGCAGCAGGACGCGCTGCTGCCCAGCGTGGAGAACCGCGACGTCACCTTCATCGCCGCCACCACCGAAAACCCGAGTTTCTCGGTCATCAAGCCGCTGCTGAGCCGTTCGGTCGTCGTCAAGCTCGAATCGCTCGGCCCCGACGACCTCAAGGCGCTGATCGAGCGGGCGCTCGAGGACAAGCGGGGGCTCAAGGGCGAGGTGAAAATCGCCGATGAGGCCGTCGACGAGATCGTCCGCATGGCCGGGGGCGACGCGCGCAAGACCCTGACGATCCTCGAGGCGGCGGCCGGCGCCGTCACCGGCGACCAGGCGCGCAAGAAGGGCGCGCGCCGGCCGACCATCACGCCGGACATCGTGTCGCAGGTCATGGATGTGGCCACGGTGCGCTACGACAAGGACGGCGACGACCACTACGACGTGATCTCCGCCTTCATCAAATCGATGCGCGGCTCCGACCCGGACGCGGCCATCCACTATCTGGCGCGCATGCTCAGGGCCGGCGAGGATCCACGGTTCATCGCCCGGCGCATCATGATCGCCGCCGCCGAGGAGGTCGGCATGGCCGCCCCGCAGATCCTGCAGGTCACGGTCGCCGCCGCGCAGGCCGTGGCGATGATCGGCATGCCCGAGGCGCGCATCATCCTCGCCGAGGCGACCATCGCCGTCGCCACCGCCCCCAAGTCGAACGCCAGCTACAACGCGATCAACCAGGCGCTCGCCGACGTGGACGCCGGCATGATCGGCCAGGTGCCGCTGCATCTGCGCAACGCCCCGACCAAGCTCATGAAGGAGTGGGGCAACCACGAGGGGTACAGGTACGCGCACGACTGGCCGGGCGCGGTCGCCCCGCAGCAGTACCTGCCCGACGAGCTCAAGGGGCGCGAATACTACCATCCCAATGACCGCGGCTACGAGCACGAGGTCGGTCCCCGGCTCGAGCGCATCCGCAGGATCCTCCACGAGGAGGACTGATCCGGTGGGAGCGGGCGCCGGGGCGGGAATGCAAGGGACGTCATCGAACCGGTCGGGCATGGCGCTAAGATGGGGTGGATTGAAGTAGACCCAAGGGAGTAGTGCGATGACGCAGGACAATGGTGCCGCGGCCGAATCCGATGACGAGAAGCTGATCATGATCGTCGACGACGATCAGGCGTTGGGGGAGATGCTCTCGATCGTATTGGAGAACGAGGGATTCCGCACCGTCACCTGCCTGGACGGCCAGCGCGCCGTCGACATGTTCCCCACGATACGTCCCGATCTGATCCTGCTCGACGTCATGCTGCCGGGGCTCGACGGCATCGGCGTGGCGCGGCGCATCCGCGAGACCTCCAACGTGCCGATCATCATGCTCACCGCCAAGTCCGACACGCTCGACGTGGTGTCCGGTCTCGAGGCCGGCGCCGACGACTACGTCGCCAAGCCGTTCAAGGTCGCCGAGCTGCTGGCCCGCATCCACACGCGGTTCCGCATCGCGCGCCCCGCGGCGGCCGGCGGCGCGGAATCGGCGGCCGAGGTCCAGCACGTCGAGCGCGGCCCGATCGTCATGGACCGGCTCGAGCACACGGCCACCAAGCACGGCCGCGACCTCATGCTCACCCCGATGGAGTTCGAACTGCTGTTCCTGCTGGCGGCCAGCGCCGGCGAGGCGATCAGCCGCGCCACGCTGCTCAGCAAGGTCTGGGGGTACGAGAACTCCGGTGACACGCGGCTGGTCAACGTGCACGTGCAGCGGCTGCGCGCCAAGGTCGAAACCGACCCGGAGAACCCACAGATCGTGCAGACCGTGCGCGGCATCGGCTACAAATTCGTCACCCCGCAGGACGCCGGCTGACGGGGAGCCCAGCATGTCGCCGTTCATCGCCCGCGTCGTCGGTCCCGTGCGCCTGTGGCGCATGGGCCGGGCCCGGGTGCGCCGGTCCCTGCAGACGCGCACGGTGATGTTCGTCGTGATCGTCTCGCTCACGCTCGCGGTCGTCTTCTCGATGGTGTCGATGGCCTCGGTGCGTTCCTCGCTGCTCAGCCAGGTCTCCGGCCAGTCGCGCAACGACTTTTCGGCGCAGATCGAGCAGGCGCAGCACAACCTGGATTCGGCCGACACCTCCGCGTACGCGCAGTACCAGCAGCTCGTCAACGATCTCGCCGCCACCCTGCAGAATGAGGGCGCCTCGAACCTGGTCGGCGTGTACGTGTGGAATCGCAGCTCGTCCGGCCGGTCGATCGTCCCCGTGTCCACCGATCCGACCTACACCGGACTGATCTCCGACGAGATCCGCGTCGACGTGGCCGGCGACACCGCCGGCAGCGTGTACTACCAGCCGGTCGCGCTGTCCGGCGACGGCGGCAAGCCCGTGCCCGGCGCCGTGCTGGGCACCACATTGCAGTTCTCCACGGTCGGCGACCTGTCGATATTCGGCCTGTACTCGTATGAGACCCAGCAGACCGCGCTGCAGCAGATCCAGACCAATCTGATCCTTATCAGCGTGCTGCTGAGCATCGTCATGGGGCTGCTGATCTGGTATGTGCTGCACGGCATCGTCAATCCGGTCGAGCGCGTCGCCGTCGCCGCCGAAACGCTGGCGGCCGGCGATCTCGACGTGCGCGTCGACGTGAACCGCAAGGACGAGATCGGCACGCTGCAGCGCTCGTTCAACGAGATGGCCGTGGCCCTCAACCAGAAGATCGACGAGCTGGAGGAGGCCGGCGCCTCCCAGCGGCGGTTCGTCTCCGACGTGAGCCACGAGCTGCGCACGCCGGTCACCACCATGAGCATGGCCGCCGACCTGCTGGAATCGCGCAAGGACGATTTCGACCCGATGACGCGCCGGACGGTGGAGCTGCTGGGCGGGCAGATCGCGCGGTTCCAGGACATGCTCGCCGACCTGCTGGAGATCTCGCGGTACGACGCCGGGTATGCGGCGCTCGATCTGGTGGAGACCGACGTTCGCGAGCCGATCGCGGAGGCGGTCGGCCAGGTGCATGACATCGCCGAGTCCCGCGGCGTGGCGATCCGGGTGGATGTGCCGCATGTGCAGGTATTGGCGCGCATCGACGCGCGGCGCATCATCCGCATCATCCGCAATCTGCTCAACAACGCCATCGATTTCGCCGAAGGGCACCCGATCGACGTGCGGCTCGCCGCCAACCGCAAGGCCGTGGTGATCGGCGTGCGCGACTACGGCGTCGGCATGAGCCGGGAGCAGTCCGAGCATGTGTTCGACCGGTTCTGGCGCGCCGACCCGTCGCGCTCGCGCACCACCGGCGGTTCGGGGCTCGGCCTGTCGATCGCGACGACCGACGCGCGGCTGCATCAGGGCACGCTGCGCGTGCGGTCGAGGCTGGGGGAGGGCACATGGTTCCTGCTGTCCCTGCCGCGCGACCCCGACCGGGGCAGCGTGCCGGACGCCGATCTGCCGGTCGCGTTCGTGGACGACCCCGACCGGATGGACGTGACCGGCGGGTTTGGCCTCGCCGACAACGGCGCGGCCGACTATCAGGACGGGTACCGCGCGAAGGCGGACGACGGGGAGGGAACGCTATGATCTGGCGGAACGGATGGAAGCGCCATGCGAGGCCGCTGCGGCGCGTTTGGCTGCGGCGCGCGGCGGCCGCGTGCGCCGTGGCGGCCCTCACCGTGCCGGTCGGCGCCTGTTCGAGCCCGTTCGCGCTGCCGACCTCCGGCGACGTGCAGACGCTCGACCCGGTCGAGCAGCAGGACAAGCGCGTCTACACCACGCCGGACGGCCCGCAGCTGGACGCCCAGCCCGAAGGCATCGTGTCGGGATTCTTCAACGCGATGCCGGCCGGAGTGCAGAACGACGGGTACCGCGTGGCGCGCGAGTTCCTCAGCGCCGATGGCGTCGCCTCGTGGAACGGCGACAAGGCGGCGACCATATACGTGGGCACCCCGGAATTCACGCGCGCGCTGCATACGAGCGACACGGCGGGGAGCCAGGGCGGCGGCGTGACCATCGAGGTGACGCTGCGCGTCGCCGGGCGGCTGGATTCGCACGGTCTGTTCACCGCCGAGGACGATGCGCAGGAGGTCACGCTCGACTACACGCTGGCCAAGGAGGACGGCCAGTGGCGCATCGTCAAGCTGCCGCAGGGCGTGGTGATCTCGGATTCCGATTTCGAACAGGTGTACCGGCAGGTCTCCGTGTACCGCGTGGACGCGTCGCATAGCGTGCTGATCCCCGATGTGCGATGGCTGGGATGGCGCAACTGGCGCACGCTCGCGGTCCGGGAGGCGCTCGACGCCCCCGCCGATTGGCTGGGCGGGGGCGCCGGCCGGCCGGACTGCGTAGATTGGGG
>OAXB01000194.1_pt1 | contig 23403 bp, 19 predicted proteins | sample 1501541 | NCBI WGS metagenome assembly OAXB01 (sample SAMEA2580302, study PRJEB22360) | human gut metagenome | biome: human gut; feature: human-associated habitat; material: faeces | place: Denmark | collected 2008/2010
GCGAGGCAGAATGCACCGATGATTCCGAGAATCACCCAGGGTATGTGCTTGAATAGTTTTTTCGTATCCATAGTAAAACCTGGCATTTTACTCGTCGTCTTTTGGCTTACAGGTGCGGCAGCTGCGTTCGTTCACCCCTGTCACTTACTGTTGTAAGCTCCCGGGGATTCACTCACTTGCTGCCTTCCTGCAAACCAAAATCCATAGAGTAATTTGTTAATCATAGGCCGAAGCCGTTCTAGGTTTGCGTTGCGTTTGAGGAGGTAAATTGACCGCTATCCTGCAGTGATGTTGCCAGAGATACGCGCGCGTAAAGTAAGGTAAATAACTGAGTGGTTATTTTAGGGATGTAAGCGGTCAGGAATGGCGGTGAGCGGTTGGGCAAGAATTATTCATCGGGTGGATATGTGATTGAGATCACAATAAAAATACCCCTTCGACGAATGCGTGAAGGGGCTGGAGCTTAAATCGCAGCTTCCATTTCCAGCATCACCGGATGGAAACGGCGTTTAAAGTAAATAAGTCCGTGACCTTCTGCACTGAGGATGATGTTTTTAATCTCCACCAGATACACCAGATGTGTGCCAATCGCCTGCACATCGCGGATCTCTCCTTCAAGACTGGCCAGCGAACCTTTCAGCACCGGCTGCGCCAGCGGACCTTTTTGCCAGCATGAGAGGCTAAAACGCTCTTCCATCGCCATGCCTGTCATGCCCGCGAAGTGGCGTGCCATCAGTTCCTGCTCATGGTTGAGGACGTTGACGCACAACTTACCGTTGCCCTGAAAAACCGGGTTCATCGCACTGTTGGCGTTAATGCACACCATCAGCGACGGTGGTGTATCCGTGACCGAGCAGACAGCCGTTGCCGTAATCCCGCATTGTCCGGCGTCGCCCTCGGTGGTGATAATATTTACCGCTGCCGACAGGCTGGCCATCGCGTCACGAAAGCGCAGGCGTTGTTCATCTAATTGCATCTTAACCTCCTGCTGCGTTATTTCAGCAGCTTATCCAGCATGTTGATATCGTCGTTGTTGTGCAGGTGCGGCACAGTCCAGCCGTTCTGGTCGTATTCCGACAGGCAGCGATCAACCATCGCCATCATCTTGTCCATATTGCCGGAGCTTTGTGCCTGGCGCAGACACTGCAGGCGAATCTCATCCTGGCTACCGGAGTAGTTGATTTCATACAGCTCGTGACGACCACCAAATTCGCTGCCAATGGCGTCCCACATCAGTTTGAGGATCTTGATGCGCTGGACGTGATCCATACCGTTCGAACCGCGCACATACTTCGCCAGATACTGGTCGATCTGCGGATTGTTCAGGTCACGGGCACTGGAAGGGAGATAGATCAGGCCACTGGTAACGTTGCGTTCGATAATGTTTTTGATCTTCGCGTAGGCCATTGGTGCCAGTACGCGATAGGTTTGCAGTGCGGCATGATCCGGTAAATAAGCCCCGTTGACCCACGGCGTCGCTTCTGAACACATCGAGTCACTCAATGCCCAGAAGGTGTTGCGCCACGCCACCACTTCACCGAGATCGGCCTGCACACCACGGAACTCCAGGGTGCCGGTACATTCGAGTGATTTTTTCAGCAGTGCCGTAATGAAGTCTAATTTCACTGCCAGGCGCACACAGGCTTGCAGCGGATACATACGGGCAAAACCGCCTTCCATTGTCCAGCGACGGCAGCGATCGAAATCGCGGTAGATCAGCACGTTTTCCCATGGGATCAGCACGTTATCCATCACCAGAATCGCATCGTTCTCATCGAAGCGGCTGGAGAGCGGGTAGTCGTACGGCGAGCCGGTAGCACCCGCGACCATCTCATAAGAGGCGCGGGAGATTAATTTCACGCCATCGGCATCCATTGGCGCAACGAACATCAGTGCGAAGTCCGGGTTTTCGCCCATCACTTGTGCCGAGCCGAAGCCAATCATGTTGTAGTGAGTCAGCGCCGAGTTGGTGGCAACCACTTTCGCACCGCTGACGATAATCCCGGCGTCAGTCTCTTTTTCCAGCTTGATGTAAACGTCTTTCACTTTATCGGTCGGCAAATGACGATCGATCGGTGGGTTAACAATCGCGTGGTTAAAGTAGAGGCCAGTTTCCTGAATACGGGTGTACCAGTTACGGGCGTTCTGCTCGAACTGACCGTAAAAGCCCGGATTCGCGCCCAGTGCGCAACCGAAAGCGGCTTTGTAGTCTGGGGTACGGCCCATCCAGCCATAGCTCAGGCGTGACCACTCGGCGATGGCGTCGCGTTGCTGGCGCAGGTCGTCGGCACTTTTCGCCACGCGGAAGAATTTATGGGTATAGCCGCCGCTACCGGTGTCGGTGTTCCAACACAGAGAGTCCTGCATCTCCGGTTTGTGTAGCGCGTCGTACAGTTGGGCAACAGACGCTGCCGCATTACGAAATGCCGGATGAGTGGTGACGTCTTTCACTCGCTCGCCATAGATATAGATCTCGCGACCATCCTGCAGGCTTTTCAGATACTCTTCCCCGGTGAACGGACGTTGGGTACTGGCGCGGAAATCTTCTGGTTTCATATCGACCTCTACAGTATTAATCGGAATACGATTGTTAATTTTGTGTGTTGTTTTTGTTATTCAATTGAAGCTTGCAGGGGCGATTACGGGAAGAGACTTTTGGGACAATGGCTGGTACTTTTCAGGTCGGGTACGGTTTTGTGATCGAGGTCGCTTTTAGCGATTTTTAACGTTACTAAATCCCCTTGCTCCAGGCGGAGAAAGGGGAATAGCAGGTGGTGCCTGGTTTCCCGTTAAGGCTAAGGGAATTTCACGTCACAGGTACTTTTTTGGCACGATAAGCACTGGGCGAGCAACCGACTAAGCGATTAAAAAAGCGCGCAAAATAAGCCGGATCCTTAAAACCGAGTTGCCAGGCAATATTGTTCACGGCGTTATCAGAAAACAGCAGCAGCCGCTTGGCTTCTCGTAGCTGCCTGTCGAAAATCAACCGTTTTGGCGGACGGTTGGCAAAGCGGCGGCAGATGTCCGTGAGGCGTGATTCGGTGATATGCAGTTCGTTAGCGTAATCCGGTACTGTCCAGTGCTGATGAAAATGGCTTTCAATAAGCATATGAAAACGCTGGAACAGTTTTAATTCTCCGCGCATTCCGCTGGCGGCATGGTCGTCGAGTTTTGCGTTACGCAGCAGTAGGGTGAACACTGCCTGTGCCAGTAACGTCAGGGTGTGTTCCCGTCCAGGCAGTTGTTCTACCGATTCCCGCTCTATCAGTTGCCAATAGTGTTCCAGCGCCGCCAGTTCGTCGGGTTTATCTGCCAGTGACAGGCAAATCCCCGGCAGGCCGAAGGTTTCCCGAGTGCCCGGATAAAGAACTTCCAGCAGGGGCCAGATCAGATCTTCCCGTACCGTCAATACATGACCGTCAGCATCAGACTCCGTAATAAACGCATGAGGTACTGACGGCGGCGTCAGGACAAACAGGGGCGCTTCCACCGAGTAGCGATGATCGTCAAGCTGTAGCTCAATCTGTCCGCTATTGAGGAAATGCATCTGAAAGTACTGTTCGTGGCGATGTGGCAGCATATGGCGGCCAAAAAAGGCCGCCATGCGGGCGAACGACTGATAATGCACATCGTCCGTGCCCAGGCTTTCATCGTACTCTTTGCTGATATCAATATTGGCAATCTGACGGTCACACATCGTCGTTCCTTACGGGGTCGCTCGCGGACGGGAGGACTGCATTGGAATCGCCCAGATAATCCCCGCACCAATCACCAGCAGCGTGGCAACAAACCACAATCCACTGTTAAAGCTGCCGGTCAGATCTTTCAACCAGCCGATCATAAACGGACTTAACGCTGAACCAATGTTGCCAGTGGCGTTGATCACCGCAATACCGATCGCTCGTGCCCGCAGGCTGATGGACTGATCCGGTGTTGTCCAGAAAATCGCCATTGCGCTGAATGATCCGGTCGAAGCCATAATGATCCCCAGCATCTGGATCATGTTGTGATCAGTTGCCGAAGCCAGTAACCAACCAGCGGCAGCGAACAAATAAGGAAGGGCGGTGTGATGCCTTCGTTCCTGGCGGCGATCTGAGTGACGGCTCCAGTAGATCATCCCGAGAATGGTACAAATCTGCGGTACGGCGGCCAGCAGGCCGATGGTGATATTACTGCTGCCCTGATTAAAGCTTTGCAGGATCTGCGGTGTCCAGATGCTGATCGCACTAAGTGTGTTGGTCAGGCAGAAATACGCCAGGGTATACATCATCACCACCGGAGTGAAGATCTCCCGCCACATACTGCGTTGTTGCATGGCGTGGTGGCTGATGGCTCCCTCTGGCTGAACCAGCGTCAGACGATCGTTATCCATCATCTCTTGCAGGCATTTTTTGTCTTCTTTCGTCAGCCACTTAGCTTTGTCCGGTGAGTCATCAAGCCAGAACCACACCATGACGCCGAGTAATACCGACGGGAAGCCTTCCAGCAAAAACAGCCACTGCCAGCCTTTTAATGCCATTACGCCATCCAGCGACAAAATGTAGCCGGAAACGATCGATCCCAACGCTGTCGTTACCGGCATTGCTACCATAAACAAGGCGTTGGCACGGGCGCGGAAATAGGCCGGAAACCAGAAGGTTAAATACAGCAGAATGCCAGGCAGAAAGCCGGCTTCGGTAATGCCAACCAGTATACGCAGTACGTATAAGCTGGTGGGGCCAGTGGCAAACATGGTGGCAGTAGAGGCGATGCCCCAAAGCACCATGATGGTGGCGATCCAGCGCCGTGCACCGACAATACTCAGCATAATGTTGCTGGGAATGCCGAAGATGACGTAAGCGGCGTAGAACAAGGTGGTAGCGAGGCCAAACATGGTGGCGCTCAGACCGAGGTCGCGTCCCATCGTGAGTCCGGCAAAGCCGATGTTGATGCGATCAAGGAACGAGAAGATAAACAGCACGAACAGAAAGACGATCAGGCGGCGAAATAGCTTCTTAATAACCGCCTGTTGTCCGGCAGTCAGCGCTTTATGCTGATTCGCCGGATCGATACTCTCCGGTATGGCAGGTGAGGTGTCGCTCATTTTACTTCCTCTAATGGGATTTTTGTAGGGTACGACAAGGTTTATGGCGGATGCGCACAAACGCCTTATCCGGTCCGCGATTTGGTACGGCTTTTTGCCGGATGCGGCGTAAACGCCTTATCCGGCCTACGGTTTGGTGCGAGTGTAGGCCGGATAAGCGCAGCGCATCCGGCATTAATACACGTCGGGCTTAATCGCTGTAGCCTGCGCACCAAACCGTGCTGCCAGCGCTTCGGCGGCGCGGGCGAGCAGGGTGGTGTCAACGCCGACGGCGACAAACAGCGCGCCCAGTTCCAGATAGCGTTTTGCCAGTTGCTCATTGGCGATCAGGATCCCCGGCGCTTTGCCCGCTTCGCGGATCTGCACGATCGCCTGCTCAATCGCGGCCTGTACTTCCGGGTGCTGAGGATTACCGGCATAACCCATATCGGCGCTCAGATCCGCCGGGCCGATAAACACGCCGTCGACCCCTTCCACGTCCAGAATCTGCGGTAAGTTCTTCATTGCCTCACGCGTTTCGATCTGCACCAGCACGCACATTTGATCGTTGGCTTTTTGCAGGTAATCAGGAATGCGATTCCAGCGCGAGGCTCGGGCCAGCGCACTGCCCACACCGCGAATACCGGCGGGGGGATAACGGGTGGCGCGTACCGCTTCACGGGCTTCGTCAGCGTTTTGTACCATCGGCACCAGCAAGGTTTGTGTGCCGACGTCCAGCAGTTGTTTGATTTGCACCGGATCGTTCCACGACGGACGTACTACCGGCTGGCTGGGGTAGGGCGCAATCGCCTGTAGCTGGGTGAGCACGGTTTGCACGTTATTCGGCGCGTGCTCACCGTCGATCAACAACCAGTCGAATCCTGCTCCGGCCAGTAACTCTGCGCTGTAGCTGCTACTCAGCCCCAGCCATAATCCGATCTGCGGACGGCCTGCTTTCAGCGCCGCTTTAAAGCTGTTTTCCATCGTTCTCTCCTTAAACAAAGCGGCAGCTAATGGAACCCATGTTGCCGTAATCGACGTGGAAGGTGTCGCCCTTACGCGCCGGAACCGGGCGGGTGAACGAACCACCGAGAATGATTTGCCCGGCTTCCAGTTGTACGTCATACGGTGCGAGTTTGTTCGCCAGCCAGGCCACGCCGTTTGCCGGATGATTCAGCACGCCAGCGGCGACGCCGGTTTCTTCAATCACGCCATTGCGATACATCAGGGCGGAGATCCAACGCAGATCCAGTTCGTCTGGTTTGATCGGACGACCTCCGAGGATCACCCCGGCGTTGGCGGCGTTATCAGAAATGGTGTCGAACACTTTGCGCGGGCGCTGGGTTTCCGGATCGATGTTGTGGCAGCGAGCGTCGATCAGCTCCAGCGCCGGGATCACGTAGTCCGTGGCGTTGTAGACGTCGAACAGCGTGCAGTTTGGCCCACGCAGCGGTTTTGCCAGCACGAAAGCCAGCTCCACTTCAATGCGCGGCACGATAAAGCGATCGGTCGGGATATCGCTGCCATCGTGGAAGAACATGTCATCCAGCAGCGCGCCGTAATCCGGTTCGCTGATCTGCGAGCTTGCCTGCATCGCTTTCGAGGTCAGGCCGATTTTGTGGCCTTTCAGCGTGCGACCTTCGGCGATTTTCAGGCGAACCCATTCACGCTGCACCGCGTAAGCGTCTTCGATGGTGATCTCCGGGTAATCCAGCGAGATCGCGCGGATCTGTTCGCGCTGTTTTTCTGCCTGATCCAGACGCTGGGCGATCAGGGTGTGGGTGTGTTTATCGAACATAGCGATATCCTGTGGCATTGCCGGATGCGGCTGCGCCTTATCCGGCCTACGGTGTACGGTTTGGGGTTTTGTAGGCCCGGTAAGCGCAGCGCCACCGGGCAATCTGCGCGCTACTTAAACAATGCGTGCACGTTGTTTTGTTTAAAATTCAGCGTCGGATGCAGCTCTTCAATCTCAAACGACAACGCCAGCAGGCGGCTCTCCATCAGGGCGGCGAAGTGCGTTTTAATCAGTTCAAACAGCATTTCACCCGCCTGCTGGCGGCTTTCCAGGCTGCGACCTGCGCCGATTTTCAACGTCATATGCACGAAGGCATAATCATGCTGCCCGTCGGCCATCTGCCAGGTATCGACCCAATGCACGCGGCTGCGAATACCCGCCAGCGGAAAAATACCCGTGGCTGCCAGCGTCGGATTCACTTTGGCGAACAACCCCGGCAGGTCGGCTTCTTCGCGGATGTTATCACTGCATTCAACGATAAAGTGCGGCATAAAACGTCCTTACGCGGGAAGCGGGAAAACAGCGTTAACCTGACCGGTGCCAGAGCTTGGGAATAGCTCGGTGATAAACTCCACCTTGCCGTCGTATTTATCCCAGCCGAGCATCCCCAGCAGCATCACCGTGTCGTGCATATTGCCTTCGCCGTAGCAGTAGTCGGCGTACTCCGGCAGCATATTGCAAAACTCTTTGAACTGGCCTTCGCGCCACAGCTTCACCACGCGCTCGTCCATCTGGCGGTCGAACTCGCGGGTGTAGCTGTTCATCCCTTCTTCCGCACGCTGATCGTCAATAAAGCGGTGCGATAACGAACCGCTGGCAAGGACCGCCACGGTGCCGTCGTACTGTTCGATCGCTTTCAGAATCGCTTCGCCCAGCTTGCGGCTGTCGGCAAAATCGTGAACCGTGCAGAAAGCCGAAATGGAGACCACTTTGAAGTGCTTGTCTTCATTCATGTAGCGCATCGGCACCAGCGTGCCGTATTCCAGTTTCAGGCTGGGAATATTGTGCGCTTTTGCCCGCACGCCGAGCTTTAAGGCTTCATCGGCAATTAGCTGCCCCAACTCCGGGTTGCCCTCGTAGTTGTAGGTCATGTCACGAATAAAATGCGGCAGTTCGTTACTGGTGTAGACGCCTTCAAAATGGTCTGCACAGTTGATGTGATAAGCACTGTTGACCAGCCAGTGGGTGTCGAAAACGATAATGGTATCGACGCCCATTTCCCGGCAACGCTTGCTGATCTCTTTATGCCCGTCGATCGCACCCTGGCGACAACCGTGGTTTTTTCCTGGTAGTTCAGAGAGATACATCGACGGTACGTGCGTGATCTTGGCGGCTAACGCTAACTTACCCATATCAGACTCCCCATTTCGGAATTGGATGGTCGCCCATGGAAATGCAGACGTTCTTCATTTCCGCGAACACTTCGAAGCTGTACTCACCGCCTTCACGCCCGGTGCCGGAGGCTTTTACGCCGCCAAACGGCTGGCGCAGGTCGCGGACGTTCTGGGTATTGACGAACACCATGCCTGCTTCAATGCCACGCGCCAGGCGTAACACTTTGCTGACATCCTGTGTCCAGATGTACGACGCGAGGCCGTACTCCACGTCGTTTGCCAGGCGTAAGCCTTCGGCTTCGTCTTTAAACGGCAGCAGGCAGGCGACCGGCCCGAAAATCTCTTCCTGGGCGACGCGCATACGGTTATCTACGTCTGCCAGCACCGTTGGGCGCAGGAAGTTGCCGCCTTTCAGGTGCGCAGGCAGGTCAGACGGTTTATCCGGGCCGCCCGCCAGCAGGGTTGCGCCTTCTTCAATGCCGAGACGGATATAGCCGGAGACTTTTTCCCAGTGTTGCTGGCTGATAAGTGCCCCAACCTGGGTATTCGGATCGTTCGGATCGCCCACGCGCAGACGGTTGGCGCGTTCGGCAAAGCGTTTAACGAATTCCGGGTAGATGCTTTGCTGAATAAAGATGCGCGAACCGGCGGTGCAGCGCTCGCCGTTGATCGAGAAGATGGTGAACAGGGCGGCGTCCAGCGCGCGTTCAATATCGGCATCTTCAAAAATCAGCACTGGCGATTTTCCGCCCAGTTCCATGGAGTATTTTTTCAGCCCGGCGTTTTTCATGATGTTGCGCCCGGTGGCGGTACCGCCGGTGAACGACACGGCACGCACGTCATGATGACGGACCAGCGCATCCCCTGCGGTTGCGCCGTAGCCCTGTACCACGTTCAGCACGCCCGCCGGAATACCGGCTTCCAGCGCCAGCTCACCCAGGCGGTCAGCGGTCAGCGGGGAGAGTTCTGACATCTTCAGCACCGCAGTATTGCCCAGCGCCAGACACGGCGCGACCTTCCATGTGGCGGTCATAAACGGTACGTTCCACGGCGATACCAGCGCACAAACGCCCACCGGCTGCACCAGCGTGTAGTTGAGCATCTTGTCGTCAACCGGATAGGTCTTGCCGTTCATCTGCTGGCAGACTTCCGCGAAAAATTCAAAGTTGTGGGAAGCGCGTGGGATCAACACATTTTTGGTCTGATGGATCGGCAGGCCGGTGTCCGCGGTTTCCATCGCGGCGATCTCTGGCACGTTCTGGTCGATCAGATCGCCCAGACGGCGCATCAGGCGCGCACGCTCTTTCATCGGCAGATTGGCCCATTTCGGGAACGCCTCTTTCGCTGCCGCTACCGCCTGATTGATCTCCGCTTCACCGCCAGAGGCCACATCCGCCAGCACTTCACCCGTTGCCGGATTGGTGGTCTGGAAGTAGTCGTTACCTGCAACATTTTTGCCGTTGATCCAATGATTTACTTTTTTCATTTCGCTGTTTCCTCACTCACAATTCGGTTCACCAGGCAGCCCACGCCTTCTACTTCCACCACTACTTCATCGCCAGGCACCACGTCAGATAAGCCTTTTGGTGTGCCGGTGGCGATCATGTCGCCCGGATTCAGGGTCATAAATTCGCTTAAGTAGGCGATCAGGAAGGGCACGCTGAAGATCAGATCGGCGGTGGTGCCTTGCTGGCGTAACTCGCCGTTGACGAAGGTGCGAAGGGTCAGATTATGCGGGTCCGGGATCGCCTCTTTCGGCACGATGGTTGAAAGCATCTGCGTCAGTCCGTCGCGGCTTTTTACCCGCAGGTTAGGGCGGTAGTAGTTTTCCAGATAGTCGCGAATGGCGTAGTCGTTACACACGGTGTAGCCCGCGACATAATCCATGGCATCGGCTTCGCTGACGTTACGCGCCTGTTTGCCAATAACTACCACCAGCTCCGCTTCATAGTGCATGTATTCAATATTGTTTGGACGCACGGAGGTCTGGTTATCGCCAGTGAGGGTATTTGGCGCTTTCAGGAACACCAGCGGTTCTTCCGGTGGCTTAAATTCCAGTTCGCTGGCGTGGTCGGCGTAGTTCAGGCCGAGGGCAAACAGCGTGCCGTGCGGGTGTGGCTGCGTTGGGAAGCTCTTGCGCGTGGTCACTTCACGTTCGTCCACTACCGGATTTTCCAGCGGCGGGAAACCTTCTGCGAGAACACGAACGCGATCGCCTGGCTGTATTTCCACGCGCGCCTGTGGCGTGCCGAGCAGAATGGCATCGCCTGGATTCAGTGTGGCAAATTCGCTCAGGGCGCTCAGCAACTGCGCGGCGTTACGTTGTAAATCGGCGGTATTCCAGTGATCGGCAGGACGCCCGTTGATCTCGGTATAGATGGTCAGATTATCGACATTGCTGAGAGCCACGGTTTCGCCAATGGGGCAGAATCCATCACGACATTTTGCTTTGATTGCCGGGCGGTAAAAGCTCTCTTCCGGCAGGCTGACGTCGTTAGCCAGCGCATATCCGGCGATGTACTCTGCCGCATCTTCTTCACGTACTTTCGTCGCCGTTTTTCCCACAATCAGCGCAACAGTCGCACCGCTCAGTACCTTTTCACCCTGTGGAAAGGGAATCGGTTCACCGCAACCAATCACCGTATTGCGCGGTTTAATAAACCAGACCGCAGTTTTAGGCGGGGCTTTGTAGGGGGATTGCTGGAACGCTTCCTGCCATGCATCAAGTTGGCTGCGATGGTTCAACGCTACGGCGAAGATAGTGCCTTTCATTACCACTCCTCGGATTCGATCATCTTAATCATTAATATGTTAATGATTACTTTTATTCCCGATTGCGTAGTTTGGCAAAAGTAAGTGATGTAAATGTGATCTAATTAACAAACTATTTACATTTAAAGATAATAAAATATTAAATATCAGAAAGTTAATAAAACATGCTCAATTTTGATAAAATGAAGAATTGCAGGGGCAGCGCAGTCCCGGTAACGTGATGATTAACTGTTTCTATATTAATGATTTTGAATTTTTCAGGGGAAAGATAATGCACGACTCTCTAACCATTGCGTTGCTCCAGGCGCGAGAAGCGGCGATGAGTTATTTTCGCCCAATCGTTAAACGGCATAATTTGACTGAGCAACAGTGGCGCATCGTGCGTATTCTGGCGGAAAGCCCATCAATGGATTTTCACGATCTGGCGTATCGCGCCTGCATTTTGCGCCCAAGCCTGACCGGGATCCTCACGCGGATGGAACGCGACGGTTTAGTGTTGCGATTAAAGCCGATCAATGATCAGCGGAAGCTCTATATCTCGCTGACCAAAGAGGGGCAGGCGCTGTATAACCGCGCTCAGACACAGATTGAAGAAGCCTATCGGCAGATTGAAGCTCAGTTTACTGCCGAGAAAATGCAACAGTTAACCCATCTGTTAGAGGAATTTATTGCTCTGGGTAATTCCCGACAAGAAGACATCCCGGGCGATAATGAATAACTTTTTAGTATCTGATAACCAGCGCCTGGTTTTTCCATGGATGGCGGGTTACACCTTTTCATAAAGTTTTTGCTTTCCAGGCCGAAAATCTTGCATCGGTCCACAGGAAAGAGAAACCATGTTAAAACGTATCAAAATTGTGACCAGCTTACTGCTGGTTTTGGCCGTTTTTGGCCTTTTACAACTGACATCAGGCGGTCTGTTCTTTAATGCCTTAAAGAATGACAAAGAAAATTTCACTGTTTTACAAACCATTCGCCAGCAGCAATCCACGCTGAATGGCAGCTGGGTCGCGTTGTTGCAGACGCGTAACACCCTCAACCGCGCGGGTATCCGCTACATGATGGATCAGAATAATATTGGTAGCGGTTCAACCGTTGCTGAGCTGATGCAGAGTGCCAGTATTTCGCTGAAACAGGCGGAAAAAAACTGGGCGGATTACGAAGCGTTGCCGCGTGACCCGCGTCAGAGCACCGCCGCAGCGGCAGAGATCAAACGTAATTACGATATTTATCACAATGCGCTGGCGGAGCTGATCCAACTGTTAGGTGCAGGCAAAATCAACGAGTTCTTTGATCAGCCGACTCAGGGATATCAGGACGGTTTCGAGAAGCAGTATGTGGCTTACATGGAGCAAAACGATCGGCTCTATGATATCGCCGTCAGCGATAACAATGCCTCCTACAGCCAGGCGATGTGGATTCTGGTGGGCGTGATTATCGTCGTACTGGCGGTCATCTTCGCCGTCTGGTTCGGTATTAAAGCCTCGTTGGTAGCGCCAATGAATCGCCTGATTGACAGCATTCGTCATATTGCAGGCGGCGATCTGGTGAAACCGATTGAGGTGGATGGCTCTAATGAGATGGGGCAACTGGCAGAGAGTTTGCGCCATATGCAGGGAGAGCTGATGCGTACCGTCGGTGATGTGCGCAACGGGGCCAATGCCATTTATAGCGGTGCCAGCGAAATCGCCACCGGTAATAACGATCTCTCTTCGCGCACCGAGCAACAGGCCGCTTCGCTGGAAGAGACGGCAGCCAGCATGGAGCAACTGACCGCAACGGTGAAACAGAACGCCGAGAATGCGCGCCAGGCCAGCCATCTGGCATTAAGTGCTTCTGAAACGGCGCAACGCGGCGGCAAAGTGGTAGATAACGTGGTGCAGACTATGCGCGATATCTCCACCAGTTCGCAGAAAATCGCCGATATTATCAGCGTAATTGACGGCATTGCCTTCCAGACCAATATTCTGGCTTTGAACGCGGCGGTTGAGGCTGCGCGTGCGGGTGAGCAAGGACGCGGTTTTGCGGTGGTCGCGGGAGAAGTGCGTAATCTGGCCCAGCGTAGCGCTCAGGCGGCTCGTGAAATTAAAAGCCTGATTGAAGACTCGGTGGGGAAAGTGGATGTTGGCTCTGCGCTGGTCGAAAGCGCCGGGGAAACAATGGCGGAGATTGTCAGCGCCGTGACCCGCGTGACGGACATTATGGGCGAAATTGCTTCTGCTTCTGATGAGCAGAGCCGTGGTATCGATCAGGTTGGCTTAGCGGTTGCTGAGATGGACCGGGTAACTCAACAGAACGCCGCGCTGGTGGAAGAATCTGCCGCCGCCGCCGCCGCGCTGGAAGAGCAGGCCAGTCGCCTGACCGAAGCTGTGGCAGTGTTCCGGATTCAGCAACAGCAGCGTGAAACATCGGCTGTGGTAAAAACCGTGACGCCAGTTGCGCCGCGTAAAATGGTCGTGGCAGATAGCGGGGAGAACTGGGAAACGTTTTAACGCAATGACGCCGGATGAGTATTTCATCCGGCGTTTTTATTATTAAACCAGGAACAGTGAAATCGCCGGGATATATGTCACCAGCATTAGCATTAATAGTAGAGCCGCCAGTAGAGGCAGGGATTGTTTAAAGAAGTTTCCCACCGAAACTTGCGTGATGTTACATACCAGCAGCATCACGGTACCTACCGGTGGCGTGAATGCGCCAATCGACAAGTTGAAGATCATGATGATGCCAAAATGCACCGGATCGATGCCAAAGTGTTCGACCACCGGTTTTAATAGTGGTACCAGGATCAGCAAAATGGCGTTTCCTTCAAGAAACATCCCCAGCGTCAGCAGCAATATGTTGATAATTAACAGGAACATATATTTATTTTCGGTCAGCGAAGTCACAAAATTCGCCACTGCGACACCAGCATGTTCCATTGAGAAAATCCATCCCAACGCGGCGCTGGCCATGATTACCAGCATCACCGATGCGGTTGCGCGTGCCGTTTCGCCCAATGCTTTGAGGACATGAGAAATCCGCATTTCACGATAGATAAAAAAGCCAATCGCCAGCACGATTAGCACCGCTGCTGCACCTGCTTCTGTTGGGGTGAAAATGTTAGCGCGAATACCACCCACCACAGCAAAAATGAGGAACAGCGCAGGCCAGGCCTGTCCCAGCGAGAACACCACCTCTTTGCCCGTAGGCCAGCTTTCACGCGAGGGTTTAGCGTTAGTTTTGCGGGCGACCAGGTAGACGGTAAACATCAGAACGACTGCGCATAGCAAACCAGGTACCAGCCCAGCGATAAACATTTTTCCGATAGAGACGTCGGCAACCAGACCGTAAATAATCAGGGCTATTCCCGGCGGTATGATCGGGGTGACTAACGAGCCACCAGCGGTAATGGCGGCGGCAAACGCGCGGTTGTAGCCTTTACGCTCCATCTCCGGCACCATCATGCGCGACAGCATCGCCGCGTCAGCAAGGTTAGAGGCGCTGACGCCGCCCATCATGGTGCTGACGAGAATGTTTGCCACGCCAAGTCCGCCGCGCATTTTCCCCACCAGAACGTTGGCAATGTGCAGGATGCGTTCGGCAATGCCGGTGTAGCTCATTAGTGTGCCGAGCAAGATAAAAAACGGAATTGCCAGCAATGATGGGCTTTGCGTTGGCGCGATCAGTCTTTGCACGGCAATTTCAATCGGTACGCTGGAGAAGAATAAAAAGTAAGCGATGATGCCAATAAACATCGCCAGATAGACCCGAATGTTGAGAAACAAACAGACGATCATTAGCGGAATAATCAATAACCAACTCATTGCATTTTGTCTCCGCTATCAGATTGTTTTATATCGTGTATTAACCAGTAGAGGGTATAAATAGCCGTTGCCAGTGCACCGACAGGGACCGCCAGATCGATCCAGAACCAGGAAACCTTCAGAATTTGTGTCACTTTAAACTGCGCCATTTCGGCTAGTCGGTAGCCCAGCCAGGCCATATACAGCAGCAGTGCGATGGAGAGAACGGCGACCAGTACTGCAATAACACGCCTGAGTTTGCCTGGAAGCATCTCCATCAGGAAGGGAATGGTCAGGTGCGCCCTGTCACGTTCCGCCACCACTCCACCTAACATCACCACCCAAATCATCAGCATTCCCGACATTTCTTCTGTCCATTGAAGCGGTTGGCCGATGAAATAACGCATAAATACCGCTCCAATTGTCATCACAACCAGAACGAATAGCGCAAAGGCAGCACTAAATTCTGCCACTTTGCCAAAAAGACGCATGAAACCTCCTGTTAGTGCGTGTCCTGCCTAAGAGAGATGAGGCAGGACGCTGAGCATTAATGCTTATTGCAGTTGCTGTTGAATGGTTTCGTACAGACCTGGTGTCCATTCCGGGAATTGAGAGTAAACTTCGCGTGCTTTCTTCTGGAATGGTCCAGTATCGGGATAGATCACTTCGACGCCCGCTGCCTGCATGGTTTTCAACATTTCGGCATCACGTTCAAGAGTGAGTTTCTGGCTATAGACACCCGCTTCATAGCCGGTCTGGTGGATCATCTCCAGTTGTTCTGGTGAAAGGGTGCTAAAGAAGGCTTCACCTCCTATCCATACTGAGGTATTTGTCAGGTAGTTAACCATTGTCAGATATCTTGCCTGCTCATACAGTTTTTGCCCTTGCAGCACTGAAATTGGGTTTTCTACGCCGTCAATAACGCCCTGGGTTAATGCGGGATAAACTTCGCCTAATGGCATGGGAGTTGGTGTTGCCCCCATCGCCTGAATGGCTTTTATTTGCATGACGTTATTAGGAACGCGAATTTTTAAGCCTGCGAGATCGTCAACAGTGCGAATGGGTTTTTTAGAAATAATCTGTCGAGTGCCATAGAGATAATTATTCATTACCACATGAATTCCCTTTTTCTTCAGACTTTCATTTTTTTGTTTAAACCAGTCGCTTTCATATATTTTGAACAGTTTTTGCGGATCGTCAGTCAGATACGGTCCAAACAAAATACCCAAATCGGGTTCATAATCGGCAAGAAAGGCCACATCACTCAAGGTTATGACATTCATGCCCATCATGGCTTGCTCGGTGACATCCTGTTTTGAGCCCAATTGGGAACTTGGATAGAGCGCAAGTGTTATTTCGCCATTACTTTTTTTATTTAATAGGTCTGCCCAGTAACGCATGACCACATCCAGGGGTTCTCCAGGGTTATTTTCATAGGCAACTTTTATCGAAATAGGTTTTGCCTGGATTATTGACGGTAAAAAAAGGGTACTGACAGTAATTAGCATCGCTATTATTTTGCTCATCTTTACTTACTCCATGCTAAGGAAATAAAACTCCAACATTGTTGTCGGGAGTGAAACCTTATGAAAAAGCAGTCATTACTGAAAAGTAGTCAGCGAATAGCGGAATGGCTGCAAATGTGTCATAAATTCGTGCACCGGGTAATACTTTGCTGCTTTTAATCGGTTTTTAATGCATTTTTTGATTGTATATCTTAAAGTTATGTAATGTATGACGTTACAAGGAACACCCACTGATGAGTTTAGTTACCGCTGATAAGATCTCTTATTCGGTTGATGATTTATTAAAATAAAAGCATTAATTTGGCTGCGGCTATTTTTACAGATAAAAACTAAGTGTTGACGCAGAATGGTGGTATCCATTAAATTTATTTAGTGCTGATTTAATACATTTGCTGAACGTATAATTCATGCTAACGTTAAAAGAAAGCCATCATTCACTAAATAACTTGTTCGGCAAGGAGATCAAAGAGTAACGGATGATTCGTTACAACGGTTAAAGGTAGTAAATATTCACATGGTGAATTTGTTATCAACTGGAAAACTCATCTCACTGGTTTCCTCCTGAGCATGTGAGTGAACACTGTGATTAATGATTAACGTTAAGTGCTAACCAGGGCGCTTTTATGAAGTTAAATTAATAATATCCATTATTTATGAATGAGGAAGCCTGTTTATTATATGGAAATACTTTTAACAATTTTAATTCTTACGTTGGTAGTATCATTAACCAGCGTGCTTACGCGTCTGTCTCCTGTTCAGATACCACTTCCTTTAATCCAGATTGCCGCTGGCGCTTTACTGGCCCAGCCCATATTTGGTCTGCATGTGGAATTCAATCCTGAACTTTTTCTCTTATTGTTTATACCTCCCTTGTTGTTTGCTGAAAGCTCAAAAATACAACCTAAAGAATTGATCAAGCACAGTCGGGAAATTGTCAGCCTGGCGCTTGTGTTGGTGCTAATCACTATTTTTGGTGTCGGCTATGTGATTCATTTACTCTTACCGAATGTGCCGCTCATCGCTGCTTTCGCATTAGCCGCCGTGTTGTCGCCTACCGATGCCGTGGCGTTGCTGGGGATTGTCGGGAAAGGGCGTATCAGCAAAAACATCCAGGAAGTGCTCGAAGGCGAAGCGTTGATGAATGATGCTTCCGGCCTGGTGGCGTTGAAATTTGCTGTTGCAGTGACGATGGGAACGATGGAATTCAGCGTTCATGGCGCAACCATTGCGTTTTTTGTCGTTGCGTTGGGCGGTATTGCCGTGGGGATCGCTGTTACCTGGTTATATGGCAAAGGGCTGCTGTTGATCAGTCGATATGCTCACGATGAACCTTCCATTCAGATTGTATTGATGCTTCTGTTGCCGTTTATTGTTTATCTGGTTGCGGAACATTTTGGCTTATCTGGCATTCTTGCCGCTGTCGCCGCGGGGTTAACAACCAGTCGCATTGGCGTAGTCCACCACGCGCCTATTCGCCTGAGAATTAAAGCTAAAAGTAGCTGGTCGATGCTTGAATATGTCTTTAACGGCATGGTGTTTCTGATTTTAGGCTTACAACTGCCGGGCATTATTTCGGAATCACTGATCCGTGCAGAAAACGATCCACTGGTAGACACCGGATCGCTGCTCCTTGATGTCATTTGGATCTACCTGGCGTTAATGGTTGTGCGCCTGGGCTGGCTTTGGCTGATGCGTCTGTATAGCCGTAAACGACCCGGCAAACATCCGATGCTGTTTGCTGGATATAAAACGCGTCATATGCTGCTGGCGACCTTTGCGGGGGTGCGCGGAGCCATCACGCTTGCGGGGGTGCTTTCTATCCCGTTATTGCTGCCGGATGGCACACCTTTTCCCGGGCGTTACTTACTGGTATTTCTCGCCACAGGTGTGATCCTCTTTTCGCTGGTTTGCGGCATTATTATTCTGCCGTTACTACTGGGGAAAAATGTGGGCATTTTCAGCGATAACCGGCAAAAAGAAGAGGAAGCTGCCGATCTGTTTATGGCCAAAATGGCCATACTCAGTGTGCAAAAGACTGAGCAAAGTTTGCTACGCACCAGTACAGAAAACCTCGACAACGAGTTGATTATGGAAACAGGGGCCAGAGTTATCGGTTATATGCGGCGTAGCGAAGATGATATGTCGGAAAATGATAATTCTTTACATATGCAGCGCGCGAAGCTGGAAAGAACATTTAATCTGGCAGCGTTAAATGCCAGGCGTGCGGCTATTTACCAGATGCGTGCACGGCAAGAAGTCAGTGATGAAACACTGGCAAAAATAGTCAGTGAATTAGATGTGCTGGAAACGTTAATCATGGATAGCCGATAATTTTATCGCTGCCAGTAATAGGGAGTTAAATGATGGCTGAGAGTAATACTTCCAGCATCGTTTATTCCCTATGTATTTCCTTATGGGCAGAACAATCGCCTGGATTAATACTGCATTAATACAACATAGTGATATAAACCAAGAATCAATGTTTTTAATCTGTACTTAATTTATCGGTGATGTTGCCTGATGGAACGAATCATTGATTGTTTGGCGGTATCCAGATGGTTTCGCAATGCCGTTATTGCATCTAAATCGCTACGGCAAATCAGGGCGCTGAGAATGGTCATATGCTCATCAACAGCAATGATATTGCGCTGCTTGAGATCGCTTTCATCCCATTGATAGTGAAAATGAAAGATCACCGAGATAATTTCAAGTGATTGATTAAAAAAGATGTTGTCAGCAGCGGATAACAGCATGGCATGAAAATCACGGTCTAATTGAGAAAACATCCGAAAGTTGCTGCCAATGCTGTCGCGCAATGTCCTGTGACGTTCGAGCATGGTTTTCGCCTGCAACCAGCGGGGATCGTCATCGGGAAGGTTGAGAAAGTGTTGCAGGGAATGTGTTTCGAGCATTTCGCGTAGCTCAAACAGCCGCTCGGCGTAGGATTGATCGAACTGCTTCATGCTCCACTGGCCGCGCTTTTCGCTTTGAATAAGATTATAACGACCGAATTTCAAAAGATATTCTCGTACTACTACCGGACTGACGCCTGCCGCTCGCGCCAGCTGAAGTTCGGAAAAGCTTTCTCCGGCGCGTAACTGGCGCAGGTTAATCATGGTGAAAAATGCCTGCTCGAAAAGACGGTTTTGCTCTTTCAGCGAGGCCGTGATGCAATCAAATCCATCGTTCTGTTCGGGTTTGCGGGCGATAACATAATTTTTCCCCACCAGGGTGAGCACGCCACATGCGCTTAAATGCTGGAGTATGTGGCGTACCGTAGTGCGACTGATGTTATACATTTCTGCCAGCCCACTTTGTGAAGGCAGCGGAGAAGGAATATTGCCCCTCGCCATATCTTCAATCACCTGATTTATGACGTTATGACGTAAATTCTGCGAACGACTCATTCTTCCCTCCAGTCCGGCATTAAAAACCGATTTAAAACATTTTTATGCGTGATCATCCGCATATTTTATGGGTAAATTCAGGTGCTCTTATAAATTCGACGATATCTGAAAGTCATAAAATAAAAGGAGCGGTGAATCATGTCCACAATGAAAGTATTAATTTGTCAGGAAATAAAGAATTTAGTATGGACAGTCCGGGAAAGACCGGTGCCAGGCGATAATGAAGCATTAATTAAAATTAAAACCGTCGGGATTTGCGGTACAGATATTCATGCCTGGGCGGGCAATCAACCATTTTTTAGCTATCCACGCGTTTTAGGCCATGAAATATGTGGGGAGATTATTGAATCAGGAAAAAACATTCACAATTTTAATATCGGACAGCAAGTTGCGGTAATTCCGTATATTTCTTGTCAGCAATGCCCGGCGTGTAAAAGCGGGCGTACCAATTGCTGTGAAAAAATTTCAGTCATTGGCGTGCATCAGGATGGCGGTTTTAGTGAGTATTTGAGCGTGCCGGTGGCGAACATTTTGCCCGCAGACGGTATTGACCCGCAGGCGGCCGCATTGATTGAACCTTTCGCTATTAGCGCTCATGCGGTGCGTCGCGCAGCCATTGCTCCCGGCGAGCAGGTGCTGGTGGTCGGGGCGGGGCCAATCGGTCTGGGCGCGGCGGCAATCGCTAAAGCCGATGGCGCACAGGTGGTGGTGGCGGATACCAGTCCGGCGCGCCGTGAACATGTGGCAACGCGTCTGGAGTTGCCCGTGCTGGACCCGTCAGCCGAAGATTTTGACGCGCAGCTGCGGGCGCAGTTTGGTGGTTCGCTGGCGCAGAAAGTGATCGACGCGACAGGTAATCAACATGCGATGAATAACACCGTGAATTTGATTCGTCACGGCGGCACGGTGGTATTTGTCGGCCTGTTTAAAGGTGAGTTGCAGTTCTCCGATCCGGAATTCCATAAAAAAGAAACGACGATGATGGGTAGCCGCAACGCCACGCCGGAAGATTTTGCTAAAGTCGGTCGACTGATGGCGGAAGGAAAAATCACTGTTGACATGATGTTAACCCATCGCTATCCGTTCGCCACGCTGGCAGAAACCTACGAGCGCGATGTGATTAACAATCGTGAGTTGATTAAGGGTGTAATTACTTTCTGATAAGGCGAGATTATTAAAGTTGCCATGCAGCGTCCGGGGAAGTGTTGGGCGCTGTTTTTTTTCTGTTTCTCAATGATGTTTTGTAGGCCGGAGAAGATGTGTAGGTCGCACCTTATGCGACCTACACATCAGTCAGAAATTACCCTTCACGTTCCACAACTTTAATTTCCACCATGCCGATCCCGAGCTTACGCGGCGAGTGTCCGAGGATATTCCCTTCGTTGGTTGAGACAGGTTCCGGCGGCACAATTACCAGTGTGTCGGCATCGGTTGGGTTATCGAAATGCAGTGTGGTGGTGGTCACTTCATTGCCCAGCACAAGAGTTTGTTCTTCATTGCCTACGCGTACCGGAATAGGACGGCTGGCGTTATTGCCGTATGCTTTGGCGGTAATCACCAGGTCAAATTTCTTCGGCAGCGGATGCTTGTACTCGATTTTTACTTCATCGCCCAGCTGCGCGTTGGACCAGCGGCCCCACGACTCTGGACGGGAAATCCCACTAAACTGTTTCACCTCTTCTGGCGCACCGGCGACGTTGAAGATGAAACTGTCGGCTTTGTAGCGAATATCGTTATCAACAATTTTCAGCGTATCGACATTGCCTTTATAACGCGCCATGTCGATGACCGTATCTTTAAATGCCGTTTTGCCCTGCCATGTTGTTTTGTCAACATGCTGAACAATTTGCTGACCGCCAAGCTGCCCTTGCGAGACACACCAGTCGGTGGAGAGTGCCAGTTCCGGAGCCCAGAGTTGTGCCATCTTATAGCAACGGTCAACCCAGACGAAATTGTCGCGTGGAGCGAAATCGGCCAGCTGGAAACGCAGCGGTGCTGAGTATTCGCTTTCCGGCAGCGGTTCCACGCGTTTGTCTGAAACCCGCAACAGCAGCGGCAAACGGAAATGGCTACCCGAGAAGGCAATCATGTTTTTCTGCTGGTCGATGGTGAACTCTTTCATCTCTTTAGGGAATTTCCACAGGCGGATGATATCCGGCTTCCACGCCAATGTTTTCTCTTTGATATTGAGGAAGATTTCCGACATTGACTGCCCGGATAAACTGCTACGACCAAGTCCGAGATAGTTATCGCCACCGAGAATGTCCAGCACCGTCGCGCCGTTATCCATCGTGTTACGCTTCACTGCCAGCGTCTCTTGCTGCGGCTTGTCGCCACGAATGACAAAAAACAGGTTATTGCGATCCTGCTTATTGAGGTATTTCCACGCCGTGTTGTTCATCGCTAAATGGTCAGAAGAGACGACGATGACGGTATCTTTAAACCACGGTGACGCTTTGATTTTGTTGATAAACGCCGCGATATTCTCCTGGCTGCAACTTACCGCGCTGAATGACTGGTTCGGCTTACCGTCAAAATCATATTTTTTGCGGTTACAGGTACGCGAGATAAAACCATCCGGGTGATGGGTATCGACTGTCAGGGTAAACAGTGAGAATCGCTGACCTGAGCGGGAAAGCTCTTCAAACTTTTTCCACGCTTCATCGAGAACGGTATCGTCGTAGAATCCCCAGTCGTTGCGATAGTGCGGGTCGGCCACCACGCTTTTCAGCTCTTCTGAGCCGTATAAGTGGTCGAAGCCATGCGACTTCAGGAACACATCTTTACCGGCAAAACGCAGATTCGCGCCCTGCACGAAATAGTTCTGATAACCCGAGTTTTTCAGGATATCGCCCAGACAGATGTTCTGCGGGAAGAAGCTGGAGACAGAGGCGGAGGCGTTGCCTTCAAAGGGGGCAAACAGCGGTATGCCGCACTGAGAAGCCACCATGCCCGCAATCGTGTAATCCGTTCCTGGCAGCTGCTGCGTGTGGCTGAAATCCAGGCCTTCATTTTTCAACGCGCCCAGTTCAGGCGTGAGATCCGGGAAAGCTTCGTTATCAAAATAGGTCCGCTCGAGACTTTCGCCGTAGATATAAACCAGGTTGAGTTTCGGGTCAGGGATAGTTTTCGACGGCTCTTTATAATAAGCCGCAAAGTCCGGGTCGCCATCGCGTGACTGGGATTTCACCAGTTCCGTTATCTGACGAAATGCCGGGCTGGCGTCCACCGAACCCAGCGCCAGTAAGAGCGCCAGCAGGCTGTAACCAAAATGGTGCGGATGATGGCGACGACGGCGCAGGATCCAGCCCAGCGCACCGAACACCGCTGTCAGCCCCAGCACAATGCCGATACCCGGCAGGATGTATTTGCTGACGCCAGCACCGGTCAGGCTGTTGGTTAAGGTATAGAGAACCGCGTCGTTAATACCAGCGCCAGTAAAATAGTCGCTGGCAAACAGGGTGATATTTAAAACGACAAATAGCCCCAGCACCGTTAATGTGGCTGCAAACCACCAGGTGTTACGTCCCGCTTTCCATGCGTAAATCAGCACAGAGGCGAGAAAAAGGGCGAAAGAGAGTAGTTCTGACAACGGGCGATCCTCACTAAACCGGGCCGTTTAGCCAACGTTTAAGCTTTTTGAGAAGCACAATGTAATGGCGTCGCCATATTGCTGCAATTCTAGTGTCAAAAAAATGCGATGTTGTTAGGAATTAGTT
>OAXB01000198.1_pt1 | contig 22750 bp, 13 predicted proteins | sample 1501541 | NCBI WGS metagenome assembly OAXB01 (sample SAMEA2580302, study PRJEB22360) | human gut metagenome | biome: human gut; feature: human-associated habitat; material: faeces | place: Denmark | collected 2008/2010
TTCGTACGCCTTCGCCTTCCGCGCCTTGCGGACACACGCATCAAATCAGCGCTGACTTCGCCAGCACTGGAATAACGGGGTGTCCTCGTCGTTGCTCCTCGGTCGGCGTGCCTTCGTACGCCTTCCCTCGGTGCGCCTAGAGGCCGCACGTGCCAGATCAGCGCTGACTCCGCCAGCGCGTGGTGTGTGTTTTGGCTCCCCTCCATGAGGGGGGCTGGCGGCGAAGCCGACTGAGGGGAGCAATACGAAGGCCCCTCACCCACTACCGGTGACAGCCCCCCTCAACGAGGGGAGCCTCCGGCCGGCACACAAAACTTAACCCGAAAACCCTATAAACAAAGAAGTAAAGGAAGTAACCCCATGGTTATGGAAAACCCCTTCGAGGGCAAGGAAATCTGGTTCGGCGTCGGTTCGCAGGACCTGTACGGCGAGGAGGCCCTGCGTCAGGTCGCCATCCACTCCGCCGAAATGGTCGACTACCTGAACAACACCGGCAAGATCCCGGCCAAGATCGTGTTGAAGCCCACCCTGAAGTCCTCCGACGGCGTCAAGCAGTTCATGGTCGAGGCCTCCGCCAACCCGAACGTCATCGGCGTCATCACCTGGTGCCACACCTTCTCCCCGGCCAAGATGTGGATCCGCGGCCTCGAAGTGCTGACCAAGCCGCTGCTGCAGCTGGCCACCCAGCACCACAAGGAGATCCCGTGGGAGACCATCGACATGGACTTCATGAACCTGAACCAGGCCGCCCACGGCGACCGTGAGTTCGGTTACATCGTCTCCCGCCTCGGCATCAAGCGCAAGGTCGTCGTCGGCCACTACACCGATCCCGAGGTCGCCGAGAAGGTCGGCACCTGGGCCCGCGCCTGCGCCGGCTGGGACGCCTCCAACAACATGAAGGTCATGCGCTGGGGCGACAACATGCGCAACGTCGCCGTCACCGAGGGCGACAAGACCGAGGCCGAGCGCGTGTTCGGCGCCTCCATCAACACCTGGGCCGTCAACGAGCTCGTCGCCGCGTACGACGCCGTCAAGGACGACCAGGTCAAGGCCCTTATCGAGGACTACAAGACCAAGTACGACGTCGACCCGGCCCTGCTGGACGCCAAGTACGACTCCCTGTTCATCGCCGCCAAGGAAGAGGCCGCGATGGTCAACATGATGCGCGCCAACGGCTGCACCGCCGGCGTCGACAACTTCGAGGACCTCGGCGCCCTGCCGCAGCTGCCGGGCGTCGGCCCGCAGCGCTTCCCGTCCGAGTACGGCTGGGGCTTCTCCGCCGAAGGCGACTGGAAGACCGCCGTCCTCGTGCGCATCGGCGCCGTCATGGGCTACGGCCTTGAGGGTGGCGCCTCCCTTATGGAGGACTACTCCTACAACTTCACCGAGGGCGACGAGCTCGACATGGGCTCCCACATGCTCGAGGTCTCCCCGTCCATCGGCACCATCGCCAAGCCGAAGCTGGAGATCCACCCGCTCGGCATCGGCGGCAAGGCCGACCCGGTCCGCCTGGTCTTCTCCGGCAAGCCCACCAAGGACGCCGTCGTGGTCTCCATGTCCGACGTTCGCGAACGCTTCCGCCTGCTCATGGACGTCGTCGACGTCGTTGAGCCGCAGGGCTCCCTCAAGGAGCTTCCGTGCGCCCGCGCCGTCTGGGAGCCGAAGCCGAGCCTGAAGACCGCCGTTGAGTGCTGGATCACCGCCGGTGGCTCCCACCACACCTGCATGACCACCTCCGTCGGCCGTGAGGCTTGGGAGGACTTCGCCCGCATCGCCGGTGTCGAGCTCGCCGTCATCGACGAGAACACCACCGCCCGCCAGTTCGAGAAGGAGCTGGAGCTGTCCGAGATGTACCACCGTCTCAACAACCAGCACTGATTGACGGAGCGTATACCGCCTTTCCTCAGGCTCGACGTACCTTCGTACGCCTTCGCCTTCGGACGGTGGTCTCCGCACGCGTCAATCAGCGTCGACAGTTGAATAACATGCGCCCTCGGCGTGGCATGGATTCGTGATGAAATTCCATGTCACGCCGAGGTCGTTTGTGTTGAGGCGACAGGTTCGTTTCGGTGCATTCGGCCATCTGAGGGGCAGAATGGAGGCCCTGCAGACGTCACTCACGGATCTGAGGGGTGGGAATAGACGGAGAAGCTGACGACATTACGCGGCATATTCGTCACAAGGCGCAATCCCGGTCGGCTCTGATACGCAAACCACCCCTCACATCGCCGAACGACGTCTGCAAGGCCTCCATTCTGCCCCTCAGATGACCGATTGCGACAAATAAGCGGGGAATGCGGGTGGAATCGCAGGAATGTTCTATGCCAGCGGGAGCTTGAGCAGGCAGGTCCAACTGGCGCCGTCGTCGGTGACGGTGAATTCGCCGTGCAGGTCGGAGGCGATGTCCCGGCAGCGTTTCAGGCCGGTTCCGCCGCTGAGCGCGCGATCGGGCCCGTGGTCTCCACCCGGTGCGGACGAGGCGATCGCATTCGACGACGACAGCGTGGCCAGCCCGGTTTCCACGGTGATGGCGATGCAGTATCCGTTGGACGGATCGGCGTATTTCATCGTATTGGTCACGATCTCGTGCAGGACGTCCAACAGCGCCGCCTTGCGCTCGGGCGTGCAGGCGCAGGCCGTTTCGCCGCCGACGATGGTTTCGCCGTCGAGCCCGGCGACGTGCATCCGCTGGTCGTATTCCGCGGCGAGATCCTGCAGTTCGCTTGCGGTGATGGAGGCCGAGGCGGCCCGCGGTGTCTGCCCGGTCGGGTCGCAGCGTGAAACAATCAGTGAAACCGGTTGTGAAACGTCTCGTGAAACAGTTTGTCCGTCGTCGGAAGCGTCGCCGCTCCTTGTCGGTGCGATCTGGCCATCGTGCTGCGGCGCGTCCAGCGTCGCGATCAGCGCCCGCACCTTACTCAGGGATTCGGTGGCGGTCTGTTCGATCAGATCGCGAATCCGACGGTCGTCATGCCGCGGGGCACCTTCGTTCCCATCCGGGGCGGCAGCGGGGCCGTTGCCCGGGTCGTCCGTGTCGTCGCCGCCCAGTTGCCGGGCCAACAGCAGAATCGTCGTCAGGTCATTCGCCACCGAGTGATGCAGTTGATTCGCCAATTGCTCGTTGCCGAGCCGGCGCAGCAGCTCGGTGCGTTCCCGCTGCTCGCGTTCATGCCGTTCCTGCCAGCTCATGGACGAGCCGATCCACAACGCGACCATGAGAAACGCCGCGGTGGCGCATACGGTCGCCATCACCGTCGTATCCCACGGGTACAGCCATATGCGCGTCGCCGCGGCTGCTTCGGCCACTACGGAGGCGGCCATGGCCAGCCAGATGTTCGCATACGCCATCACGGTCATCGCCATCAGCAGACAGAACAGGATCGAGAACGCGGTGGTTTCGGGGATGATGCACCTCGCGAGCCAGATCAGCACGATCGCCCAGCCGCCGAGGCGTGGCATCATCGCCATCAGCAGGCACGCGCAGACCGACAACATCGCGTAGATGATGCCGGTGTCGTCGGCGCGGCCCTGCGAGACCAGATACGCGGTCTCGATCGCCACGGGCAGCGAGGAACAGGCGAGCAGCACTCGCGTACGCCCGTCCGATAGCAGTCGCTTGGCGGAATCGCGCGGATCGTGAGGTTCGTTCGTGCTGCGCGATCGGCCGTACCGGCGGTTATCGGTGTCGGCCCATCGATTCGCCGGCGACGCCTGCCGGGCCTTCTCCGGTTGCTCGCTTGCGCGGTTCCCGTTCATATCGTGTGAGGTCTGCTGCATCCGGGACATGGCTACATCCTGAGGAACCGCCGGCACAACGCCACCGCTTCGTTGCGGTCACGGGCGTGCAGCTTGTCCCTGACTCGGGCCACCTGCGCGAAGATCGTCCCTTTGGAGACGCCGAGCGCGGCGGCGATCTCATCGGTGGAGCGTCCTTCCGCATATCGTCTCATGATTTCGGTCTGCTGCGCGGACAGTGCGAAGGACCGGGGCACCGAAAGATCGTCGCTGGCGACTTGACCGGCGGGATCCTGGCCGTTGCCATAGGCCGGCGAATCGGCATTGACGGGGCTCGTATCAGAAACGGTACCGGGGCGCGGCTGCGTCTCGGCGGCGACGGGCCGTATGCCGTCCCACCCCTTTGCGGCCGTGCGGATTTCCTGCGCCATATCGGCGATGCGGTCCTTGCTGATCACGGTGATCGCGCCGGCGGCCAGCGCCTCGGCGCGGTACACGTCCGGGTCATAGGCGGTCACGCCGATCATCGCCAGTCGCGGAGCCCATTTATGCACGGATCGGCACACGTCGATGCCGGTCATGTCGGACAATGCCATGTCGACCAGCAGCGCGTCCGGCCGATCCTGCGCCGGTATGCAGCGTTGGATCGCGGCCGCGCCCAGCTGGACGGTCCAGATGACGGCGAATCCTTCGCGCGTCATCAGCGACGACAGCGCCATCAGCGCCATGCGGTCGTTGTCGACGATGGCCACGCGGATCCGTTGCGTGCTCTTCTCCATGATCCCCAAGTGTATGCCGTGCGGCGCCGGCGTTATCATCTCATGTCATGCGCCGCATGTCGCGCATTGCCCACGTGCGGGCCGCCCGCCGTACGCTGGAATCATCAGGGAACGACGCCGGAGTCGGTATGATGCGGCAAGGATGCTGGAGGTGATGACCATGTCGGGCAAAGGAATCGGCGAGATCGGACGATCCGCCGCTGGCGAGGGCGGCGGCGGAACCCAGCCGGCAGGAGTGGCTCGCTTGTCCGGCCGTGGTCGATTCGACCATTCCGGACGGCTGGGTCGCCGTCTCGCTCGTTTCGGACGGGCCATGCGCGAACGGGGCCCTATGCCGATGTGGTGGCGTCTGCTCGCGGCGTTTCTCGTATTCGCCGTATTCGTGACCGGCGCGTTCATCTGGCAGTCGGCCTCGTCGATCACGGCGCAGAAGATCGAAAACGAGCTGTTCGCGCTCGATCCGAGTGTGAGCGTGGCGGAGCTGGAGAGCAAGGGATACGTGAACAACGGCGATGTTGTGGAGGGCTGGCGTACCGTCGGGGTCAGGGATTTTCCGTGGTATGTCGACGGCGAGCCCAACTCCGCGATCGAGAAGTTCGTCGCCGATGCGCGGTCGGGGCGTGAATCCGTGGTGCGTCTGTACACGCAGTCCAACCAGCGTGTGACGGCGGTGCGCGTTCTGTGGTACGACCCGTATGTCGATGCGACATGGGCGGAGCGTACGCCGCAGATCGATGGCGACGAAGGCCGTGGCGCGACGATCCATTACGACGGCAAGGGGCAGATCCGCGAATGGTGGTGGGAGCGTGGTGCCCTGACCACCACGGACAAGCGATTCTCGCGCGGCATCGAGCAGACGGAATCGGATGCGGTGGCCTGCGGCTTGCATGAGGCCGATACGAATACGTCTTGCACGACGCTGGTGCTCAGGCATCAGCCGTCTGCCGAAGGCCTCGTGCGCAACGATGATTCGATCCGCCAATACGACGAGGTGCTGTATGTCCGCCCGAGTGAGTGAGGGACCCTGTGCCTGGGGATCGCCTGTCACAGGTTTGCCTGGATGAAGTGTCGTTCGGCGAGCCAAACGAGCCAGTGTGTGGCGGGAATCGCTCGCTTGCTCTTGTGCGCCGAGCCGGATCTTCCACTTTGTGGAGAGGAGTTCTCGATTGGCAGGGGAGTTGCGAGCCGGATTCTCCATCATGCGACGCGGAACTCTCTCGCACAGGCCCTTACGAGAGGTTCGTGCCACAGAGCGGAGAGGATTTCTCTCTGAAAGCTGCTTATTGAGAGATCCTTGCCATCCGTTGGCAGGGGCCTCTCGGTGAAGCTGGCTAGTGAGCGGTGTGTGCCGCTGGGTGGCGGGATTCGCTCGCGCAGGTGTCATTCTCCGAGAGGTTCATACCGCCTGGTGGCTGGGGTCTCTCGGTGGGGCTGGTTGGTAAGCGGTATGCGCCACTGGGTGGCGGGATTCTCTCGCGCAGGTACTTCTCACCGAGAGATTCATGCTACCCAGCGGCGGAATTGGCTCGATGATTTTGCCGGCGGGCCGGTCATACCGCCGGGTAGCATCAACCTCTCTCCCAAGTGCCGTCTGGCAAGAGATTACCGCCTTTCAACGGCATCAACCTCTCGCCGCTGCCGTGACCCGATTCAATCCGTCCCGGATGATGGTTCCCGCCGGCCGGCATCACTCTCCAGATCCGGACCGGCTAGGTTCAGCGGGACGGCGGCGGGCACAGAGGCGGTCTGTTTCGCGGCGAATATGTCCCGGCGAAACGCACGTCGATAAGAGCCAGCCGCCAATCGCTCGTCGCCAGCCACCCGTCGCCCATCACTTCTTGCCGGAATAGATCTGCTTGTCGATCACATCGGCGAAAACGCGGTTGACGGCGGGGCGCACGACCTTCAGCGACGGGGTCAGGCACGCGTTGCCCTGCGTGAACCGCTCGGGCAGAACGGCGAACTTGCGCACCGATTCGGCGCGCGACACGGTCGCGTTCGCGCGATCGACGTACGTCTGGATCTCCGCGCGCACATCGGGCAGCGCCGCCGCGTCCGCAAGCGGCATGTCGGCGGAGAACCCCTTGGTCGGCAGCCAGGCGGCCAGCCCTTCGGGATCCAGCGTCACCAGCGCGCCGATGAACGGGCGCCCGTCGCCGACCACCACGGCATGCTCGACGATCGGGCATTCGGCGATCTCCTGCTCCAGCGGGATCGGGGAGACGTTCTTGCCGCCGGCTGTGATGATGATGTCCTTCTTGCGCCCGGTGATCGTCAGTCGCCCGTCGTCGTCGATCGAGCCCAGATCGCCGGTCTTCAGCCATCCGTCAGGGGTGAAGGCCTCGGCGGTCTTCTCGGGCAGGTTGTGGTAGCCGACGAACACGTTGTCGCCGTGCACCTGCACCTCGCCGTCATCGGCGATGCGGATCGAGCCGCCCGGCGCGGGCTGTCCGACGGTGCCGATCCTGTTGTCGTGGATGCGGGTGACGGTGAACGGCGCGGCGGTTTCGGTCATGCCGTAGCCCTGGATCATCGGCAGGCCGATGCCGGCGTAGAAGTGCGCGAGATCCTCGGCCAGCGGCGCGCCGCCGCACGCCACGTACTTGATGTTTGGCCCGAGCGCGCCGCGCACCGTGCGGTACACCAGCGTCTCGAAGGTCGCGCGTTCCGCGAGCTGCTTGGGGGAGTGCGCCACGCCGTTCTGCTCGTCGCGCGACCACTGGCGCGCCGCCGCCACGGCGCGGGCGAACATGCGCCCCTTGAAGCCGGTTCCCGCCTTGCGCGATGCGGCGTTGTACACCTTTTCGAACACGCGCGGCACGCCCAGCAGATACGTCGGCTTGAACGAGCGCAGGTCGGGCAGCAGCGACTTGGTGTCGGGCAGGTAGCCGATCACGCCGTTGTCGGAGCCGATCGAGCAGTACTGGATGTAGCGGGCGAAGCAGTGCGCGAGCGGCAGGAACAGCAGCAGGCGCGGCTCGCCCTCGCACAGCATCTCCGGCAGCGCGCCATAGCCGGCGCGCACGATCCACAGGAAGTTGCGGTGCGTGAGCTCGACTCCTTTCGGCGCGCCGGTCGAACCGGACGTGTACACGATGGTCGCCAGATCGTCGGCGCGCACCGCATCGATGCGCGCCTGCAGTTCCTCGTCGGATACGGTGACGCCGAAGCCCTGCAGCGCGCCGAGCGCGTTGCCGTCCATCATGAGGATCTGCCTGAGCGCCGGGCAATGGTCTTTGACCGAGTCGAGCCGGTCGAAGCGCTCACGGTCGTCCGCGATGGCCAGCCTGACCTCCGAATCGTTGAGGATGCGTTCGGCCTGGGCCGCGGAATCCGTGTCGTAGATCGGCACGTTCACCGCGCCGATCGCGGACAGCGCGAAATCGAGCACGCCCCATTCGTACCGGGTCGAGGAGAACAGCGTGACGGCGTCGCCCTTGCCGATGCCGAACGCGATCAGGCCCTTGGCCGCGGCGAGCACGAGTTTGTGGAATTCCCCGGTGGTGATGTCGTCCCAGCGGCCCGGGCCGAGCTTGCGCGCGGCGATGATCGTGTCCTCGCCGGTGCGCTCGATGCGATCGGTGAGCAGCGAGTACAGGGTCTCGTCATCGTTGACGACAATGGTTCCGGGAGTGGTGTATTCGGTCAGCATATCTGTGCGGTGTTCCGTTTCTGGGGATGCCCGCGTGGGCGGCCCTGTCTGGTTGTTGTCTGGATGATTCGCGACGCGTGCGGAGCGTCTCGGTGACGTTTTCTGTTGTTTCATCAATAAACTTACGGCACCGTAGGTTGCGGCGCGTTGTGCTCTTGTACGAATCGCGGCGTTCGCGTTTGTCGAGCCGTACAAACGGACGGCCCCGCGCGAGGAGGAGACGGGGCGGGCCGAGAGCGGTGCGGGTGGCATTCCCGGAAGGGCTCAGCCATGCGGCGAAGCACGGTTGCGGCATGTGGTAAAACGTTGCAAATCCTACGTGTAAACGATTCAACACGCGGAGGCGCGAATTGATCCACGGCGGTGCCTAATATATCGCTCTGGCCTTGACCGTTAGCGTTAACAGCTGCGATACTTGATTCCCGAGAACGACCGGAATCCGCAGGTGGCCCACACGGTTATGACGGCGCTCCCCCAAGCGCGATCAACACAATAAAACACAACAACCAAAGCAACGCGGCGTTGGCCGCACATATCGTACGAAGGTATTGCCATGAGTGATTCCGATGTGGTGCTCGAGACCGAGGACCATAACAAGCGCGGCTCGGGTCGCTATATCGTCGGCCTGGCGCTGAGCGCCGGCCTCGCCGGTCTGCTGTACGGCTACGACACCGTCAGCATCTCCGGCGCCATCGACTTCCTGCAGGACAAGTACGGCCTGTCCCCGGCGCTGCAGGGCCTGGTCATCTCGTCCATCATGATCGGAGGCGTGATCGGCGCCGGCTTCTCCGGCTTCCTGTCCGACCGGTACGGCCGCCGCAAGCTGCTCATGTTCGGCGCGGCCTTCTTCTTCGCCGCCGCGCTGTGGTCGGCGTTCACGTTCAGCCCGGTCACGCTGATCCTGGCCCGCGTGATCGGCGGCATCGGCATCGGACTGGCCGCGGCGCTCGCCGTCACCTACATCACCGAGTCCGCGCCGACCAACATCCGCGGCGCGCTGACCAGCGCCTACCAGCTGCTCACCATCAGCGGCATCTTCCTGACCAACGTCATCAACTACTTCATCGCCTCCTCCGGCGACCATGACTGGGGCATTAACATCGGCTGGCGCTGGATGCTCGGCATCGGCGCCATCCCGGCCGCCATCTTCTTCGCCGCGCTGTGGTTCAGCCCCGAATCGCCGCGATTCCTCGTGCAGAACGGCAAGGTCGAAGAGGGCTTCAAGGTGCTCGAGCGCATCAACGGCACCGAGAAGGCTCGCCACGACGTCGAGGAGATCCAGAACCAGATACGCGAGGAGCGCGAGGCCAACGCCCAGTTCTCCGACCTGTTCAAGCCGGGCCTGCGCAAGGCGCTGCTCATCGGCATCTTCTTGGCCGTGTTCAACCAGGCGATCGGCATGAACGCGATCAGCTACTACGGTCCGGTCATGTTCAAGGACATGGGCTTCGGCGGCAACACCGAATTCCTCGCCTCCTCGATGGTCGGCGGCATCGAGCTCGTGTTCACCGTCGTGGGCATGTACCTGATCGACACCGCGGGCCGCAAGAAGCTGATGGCCGTCGGTTCCGGCCTCATGGTGCTGTTCGCGCTCGGCATCAGCTTCGCCTACGCGAACAACTACCAGCTGCTCATGCTGATCTTCGTCATGTGCTTCACCTCCGCATTCGCGTTCTCGATGGGCCCGATCCCGTGGATCATGATCCCTGAGCTGTTCCCGACCTACCTGCGTGGCCGCGCGACCGGTATCTGCACGGTGTTCCTGTGGGCCACCAACTGGGCGATCGGCCAGTTCACCCCGGTGATGATCAGCTCGATCGGCGGCATGGGAACCTTCCTCGTGTTCGCCGGCACCAACCTGCTGTGCTTCCTTGGCGTGGTCACCTTCGTGCCCGAAACGAAGGACAAGACGCTGGAGGAGATCGCCGAGCTGTGGAAGCCGAAGTCCGATCAGTCCAACGCCCAGCTCGAAGTCGTGCGCGCCACTGCCGACCTCAAGCAGGCCGAGTCCGATATCCGCGCCGCCGAGGCCGAACTGGCCCGCGCCCGGGGTGAACGCCCGGCCCCCCGCCGTGCCAAGGAGCGCGCGATCGCCACCAAGGCCGCCGCAGAAGCGTTGGTCACCGCCCAGAAGCGGGGCAACTGAGCCGGGTTGCGCCGGACTGGGTTGGCTGAGCCGGACTGAGTCGGATTAAGTCGGCTGAGTCGGGCTCGGCCGAGCCCCGATCCGGTGCCGCCGGTCGCGGCTGCCACCCCCTACGTCACAGGCTGCATGCCAACGGACCCTCGATGAGTCCGCTGGCATGCAGCCTGTTCCATATCCGCCGGCGGCCGCAAGTCGGCGAGACGTCGACGCATCCGCTGGCATACGGTCGTGGCGGTGCGCAAAATCGGCTGTATGCCGGTGATGATGCCGACGAGTCCGCTGGCATACGGCCTGTTGTGGGCCTGTCGGGGACCGCAAACCAGCGGGAATGCCGGGCGTGCAGACGGGTGCACTGGCGCACGGCCGGGGTGTGGCGTTGCCCACTATCGCGGATGTTCCTCTGGCGCAACGGCGCGCCGGTTGTTAGGGTTGAGACGGTCGCGGCCTCAGCCGCATGGTACGCACACGAGGAACGCAAGGCGCGCAGACGATGCGCGCATGCAGTAGGGGTTGGAATGTTCGATAAGAGACTGTTTTCGGTGGCGCCCGGCATCGGGGGGCTGATCGCCGGCAAGGTCGCCCTGTTGTGGGTGTCGCTGCTGGCCAATATCGGATTCGTGGTCACGCTGGTGGCACTGCTGTCCGGGCTGCTCGGCGGCGCCGAACCCGTGATCACCCCGACGCGCGCGGCCCTGTACGCCGGCATATTCGTCGTCTGCGCGCTGGTGCGGTACCTGACGATCCGCGCCGCGGCCGGACTCGGCACCGAAGCGGCCGAACGCGTCAAACTCGGCCTGCGCGAACGGCTCTACCGCAAGATGCTTGCGTTCGGGCCCTCGTACGGCACCCGCGTCACCACCGCCGACGTGGTGCAGTCCGCGGGCGAGGGCATCGAACAGGTCCAGACCTTCTTCGAGCTGTTCCTGCCGCAGCTGTTCTATGCGATTCTCGCGCCGATCACCCTGTTCGCCGTCATCGCGCCGATCAACATGCCGACGGCCGTGACGCTGCTCGTCTGCGCGCCGCTGATCGTGCTCATCGTCGGCATGGTCGCGATGAGCGCCGCCCGCATGTTCAAGAAATACTGGGGCACCTACACGGATATGGGCGCCACCTTCCTCGACGACATGCAGGGGCTGGAGACCCTGAAGATCTTCGACGCCGACGAGCGCGCGGCCCGTGCCATGGATGACAAGGCCGAACGGTTCCGCATCATGACCATGCGCGTGCTGCAGATCCAGCTGCGCTCGCTCTCCGCTATGGATCTGGTCGCGTACGGCGGCACGGCCGCCGGCATCGGCGTCGCGCTCTGGCAGTATGCGACCGGCCGTCTGCAGTGGATGCCGGGCCATTCGGCGCCGCTCGGCCTCGCCGGGGTCGTGCTGATCGTGCTGTTGTCCGCCGACTTCTTCATACCGCTGCGCCAGCTCGGGTCGTATTTCCACGTCGCGATGAACGGCATGACCTCCACCAAGAGGATCTTCGCGTTGCTCGACGCGCCCGAGCCGCAGCGCGGCGACGTGGAGCTCGACACCGCGGCCGGGGCGCCCGCGGTCGCGTTCGAACGCGTGGGGTACGCCTATGAGCGCCGCGCCGATGCGTCCGGGCGCTCCGACAAGTCCGGCAAATCCGGCGGTTCCGCACAGCCCGATTCCCGCAGCGCGGCCCCGTCGGCTCCGGCGTTATCGGACATCACCTTCCTGGCCAATCCCGGCCAAGTGACCGCCATCGTCGGCGTCAGCGGTTCCGGCAAGTCGACCGCGGCCGCGCTGCTGGCCGGCACGCTCGTCGGATACACCGGATCGATCGCCCTGCTCGACGCCCGCGGCCGCCACGAATTGCGCGGTCTGACCGCGGCGTCGCTCACCCGCGCCGTCACCGTGGTCGGCGCGCGCAGCCACCTGTTCGCCGGCACGATACGCGAGAATCTGCTGCTGGCCCGTCCGGACGCCGGCGACGACGACCTGTGGGAGGCGCTGCGCCGGGCCCATATCGACGATTTCGTGCGCGAACAGTCCGAAGGCTTGGATGCCCGCATCGAATCCGGGGCGACGAACCTGTCCGGCGGGCAGCGCCAGCGGCTGGCGATCGCGCGGGCCCTGCTCCGCGACAGTGCGGTATACGTGTTCGACGAGGCGACCAGCAGCGTCGACGTGGAGAGCGAATCGCTAATTCTCGCCTCGATCCGCGCGCTGGCCACGGCCGGCAAGACCGTGATCATGATCACCCATCGCATGGCCAATGCCGTCGACGCCGACATCGTCGTGGTGTTCGACCATGGCGAGGTCGTGCAGAGCGGCAAGCACGGCGGCCTCATCGGTGTCGACGGCGCATACGCGCGGCTGTTCCGCGCGCAGAGCGCGATCGAACGGGTCGGGCGGCGCTCTTCGGCCGATGACGGGGCGCAGGGGAGCGCCGTGCCGAGTGCCGTGGTGCCGGTCGACGGTTCCGCCGACTCTGATGGCCCGGCCGCTCCTGCCAAACCTGCTGATCCTGCCGCTCATGACGATTCCGCCGCTCCGTCCGATGATCCGGGTGTCTCCGCGCCGCATGAGGGCGCCGTCGCGGCCGGCGCGTCCACCTCCGCCGTCATCGCGCGGCTGCTGCGCGAGGCCAGGCCGCTCGCCGGCCTGATGACCGCCGCGTCCGTCGCCGGCACGATCGGCCATCTTGCCGCCACGTTCCTGCCGGTCTTCGGCGTGATGGCCGCGTTCGCGCTGGCCGGCAGTCCGGTGTGGGGCATGGGCACCGCACCGGCCGTGACCGTGATGGTCGTATGCGCGATACTGCGCGGCCTTATGCGCTACGTCGAACAGTATCTCAACCACAACGTCGCTTTCCGCCTGCTTGCGCTCTTCCGATCCAAGTCCTTCGCCGCGCTGCGCCGGCTCGCCCCGGCGAAGCTGGCCGGCAAGGGCAAGGGCGACCTGATCGCGCTGATCACCACCGATGTGGAACTGCTGGAGATCTTCTTCGCGCATACCATCTCGCCGGTCGTGATCGCCGTGACCACCAGCGTGGTGTATGCCTGCCTGCTGCTGGCGCTGAGCCCGGCGCTCGCCGGACTGCTGGTCGTCGCGCATCTGGTCATCGGCGTGGTCGTGCCGCGGTTCTTCGCCACCGGCGTGCAGAACCTCGGGCCGACGATCCGCCGCCAGGCCTCCGAGCTCGACGACGTGATGCTCGACGACATGCGCGGTCTGGGGGAGATCATCGGGTTCGGGCGCGGCGAGGACCGGGTGCGCGTCATCGTCGAGCGCACCAAGTCGCTGTGGGCCGAACACGCGCGTCTGAGCCGCGTCAACGGCGGCTTCGCCGGCATCGGCACGGTGCTGGTCATGACGCTGACCATCGCGTCGGCGGCGCTCGCTGTGGCGTTGGCGGTCGTTTCGCCGTCCGACATTCCCGCATTGGTGACTGGCGTGGTGCTGATCGCCAGTTCGTTCGGTCCGACGCTGGCGTTGAGCGCGCTGCCGGCGAACCTGACGCAGACCTTCGCCTCCGCGCGGCGTTTGTTCGCACTGATGGACGAGCATCCGGCCGTCGTGGAGACCGGCACCGCGGCGCCGCCATACCGCGGTATGGCGCTCGACCATGTGACGTTCGCCTACGGGAACGATGATCCGGTGTTGGGCGACCTGACGCTCGACGTGCCCCGTTCCGGCATCCTCGGCGTGCAGGGGCCGTCCGGCCGCGGCAAGTCCACGGTGCTGAAGTTGCTGATGCGCTACTGGGATCCGCAGCGCGGCGCCGTGCTGTTCTCCGGCGAGCCGCTGCCCGGCGTCGACGCGCATCACCGCCGCCGCGTGCAGACGATGATGAGCCAGGAGACCGCCCTGTTCGACGGCACGATACGCGAGAATCTGATGATCGCGCTGCCTGCGGAATCCGCCGCCGCGACCGGTTCCGACACCGATGCGCTGCTGCGCGAGGCGTGCCGCAAGGCGTCGGTGCTGGATCTGATCGGTACGCTGCCGGACGGCCTGGATACGCAGGTAGGGGAGCTTGGCGACCGGCTATCCGAGGGAGAGCGCCAGCGAATCGGCTTGGCGCGCGTCTTCCTGCGCAATGCGGATCTGGTGCTGTTCGACGAACCGACCAGTCGTCTTGACGCGTTGAACGAGGCCGTGATCCTTCAGTCGATCAACGCGTTGGCCGACGAGCGCGATGCCGCCATCGTGCTCGTGTCCCATCGCGCGTCCACCATGCGCATCGCCGATCGCGTGCTGCGCATGTAGGCGTGCCGGATGTGGGCGGATGGCGTGCGTCTCGCCATCCACGCACCGACAACTCGGGGGTTTGAGGCATAAATGTGCTTCAAACCCCCGAGTTGTCGGTGCGTGGCTTCCGAGACCATGCCGGTATGTCGCCGGAACCGGCCCGTACGGACCGGCGGTAATCGAAGTGTCGGATGCGGTCTCGGCCGGGGCAGGCGTTTCACGGCGTGTTCCCCGTTTTTCAAGCGACCGAGCGTTGTGGTCCCCACCGATTTGACCTGCTGGTACACGGGTGTATCAAAGAAAACACCCCCAAAAAACAAGAACAAACAGTCAGAGGAGAGCGTCGCGGTACGGACCCCGCCCAATGTCGCAGTTGGTTTCCGTAGCGCGCAGCAGGCCCGCCGATGGCTCGGGAGGAGACAACATGCGTAACACCAAGAAGGTCATCGCGGCAACGGCTGCCGTGGCAACGCTCGTCGGGCTTGCGGCCTGCGGCAGCGGCAGCGGCGACAACGCCGACAACAGCGCCAATAAGGGCGATGCCGAGAACGCCAACATCACCGTCTGGGGCTGGGGCTCGGGCGATTTCACGCAGCAGCTTGTCGATGCTTTCGAGAAGGCCAATCCCGGGATCAAGGTCAAGTTCAACAACACCGGCGCCGCCGAGAAGACATCCACCGCGCTGACCAATGCGATCGCGGCCGGCAACGGCGCTCCCGACGCCGTGATGCTCGAGGATCCGACCGTCACCCAGTTCGCCGTCACCGGTGATGTGATCGATCTGAGCGCGTATGACGCCGATAATCTCTCCGACGACTTCACTGCCGGCCCGTGGAACAAGCTGCAGTACAACGGCAAGCCGTATGCGCTGCCGATCGATGCGGGTCCCGAGATGTTCTTCTACAACAAGGCGGTGTTCGACAAGGCCGGCGTCGACGGTGAGTCCACCAAGACCTAGGACGACTATTACGAGGCGGCCAAAAAGATCCGTGCCACCGGATCCTACATCACCAACATCGCCGGCACGTCGAGCGACTACCAGCCCTTCACCGCGCAGATCTGGCAGGCCGGCGCCAAGCCGTGGACCGTCGATGGCGAGAAGATCACCATCAATATGAAGGATGAGGGCATGCAGCGCTACATCAAGTTCGTGCAGAAGCTCATCGACGAGGATCTGATCGACACCAAGACCCCGAACTGGTCCGATGACTGGAACCGCGAGCTCAATGACGGCACCCTCGCCTCGCTGACCATCGGTGCGTGGATGCCGATCAACCTGATGACCGGTGCTCCGGACCAGGCCGGCAACTGGCGCGTGGCCATGCTGCCGCAGTGGAACGAGGGCGATGAGGTGTCCGCCGAGGACGGCGGCTCCGCATGGGCCATTGCCAAGCAGAGCAAGAATCAGGATGCCGCCTGGAAGTGGATCGAGTTCGTCACCCACGGCGACGGCGCGCAGCTGTCCGCCGACACCGGCACGTTCTCGGCCCTCAAGTCGATCCTGAATTCCGATTCCTTCACCGATCCGACCACCGAGGCCAACAAGAAGACCAACGACTACTTCGGCGGCCAGAGCGTGAACAAGATCCTCGCCGAGGCCGCCCAGCGTCCCACCGAGAAGTTCCAGTACCTGCCGTACAACCCCTTCGCGCAGACCGCGTACGGCGATGAGGTGTCCAAGGCCTACACCAAGGAGATCACCCTCGAAAAGGCCATCGAGAACTACGCCAAAAAACTGGCCGATCAGGGCGAGCAGCAGGGCTACACCGTCACGCTCAAGTAACAGGTAATCCTCGGCCTTCCGCCGAGGTCCCTTGCCGCAGCCAGCAACCCAGTAGGAGCGGGGATGCCCCGGTATCCCCGCTCCTGCCATGCCCGGGCTCGGCGGCTCCCAATCATCCACAAGCATCGACAAGAAAGCAGTGATCATGTCTGAACCAACAGTGTCCGCTGCCGCCGTGGCGTCGCCGGGCACGCAGTCCGAGATGGCGAACCAGCATTCGGCGACGGTCAGAATCAACAAGCACAAAGCCGACTGGCGCGGCTGGAAGTTCATGTGGCCGTTCGCGGTGGTGTTCGTCTTCGTGTTCATCATCCCGATCGTCTACGCCATCTACATCAGCTTCTTCCAGAAGAAGATGATCGGCGGCAACCAGTTCGTCGGATTCGCGAACTATCTGCGCCTCTTCGGCGACGGGCAGTTCTGGAGCTCGGTCGGGCGCGTCGCGGCCTTCACGGTGGTGCAGGTGCCGATCATGCTGTTCCTGGCCGCGGCGATGGCTCTGGCCTTGGATTCCATGAAGCTGCACGGCACGAAGTTCTTCCGCATCTCCACCTTCCTGCCCTACGCGGTGCCCGCCGTGGTCTCGACGATGATCTGGGACTTCGTGTACGGCGCGAAATACGGATTGGTCGGCTCGCTCAACGACCTGCTGGGCACGCATATCGACGTGCTGGACCCGAGCGTGCTGCTGGTGTCGATCGGCAATATCAACACATGGGAGTTCACGGGCTACAACATGCTGATCTTCTATTCGAGCCTGTCGACGATCCCGCATTCGCTGTACGAGGCCGCGTCGATCGACGGCGCGTCGGAGTGGCAGATCGTCAAGCGCATCAAACTGCCGGAACTCAAGGGCAGCCTGGCGATCACGGTGATCTTCTCGATCATCGGTTCGTTCCAGTTGTTCAACGAGCCTTCGATTCTGCAGAACATGGTGCCGGGCAACGCGATCACGACGTACTACACGCCGAACATGTACGCATACAACCTGAGTTTCACCGGCAACCAGTCGAATTACGCGGCCGCGCTGGCGATCGTGATGGCCGTGATCACCATGGTGATCGCCTACGTCGTCCAGCTGCGCAGCATGAAGGAGCAGATGAAGTGAGTGCCGTAACGACTTCCCATACCGCAACCGACGCCGTCGATCTCAAGGCGCGTGAAAAGGCCGCGAAGCAGGCCGAAAAGGAACGCCAGAAGCGCATCGCCGCCGACGAGAAGGCCGAACGCAAACGCGCGGCAAAGTCCGGCTTCGCGAACGTGAACAACCCGCGCCGCTCGACCCTGATGACCGTGCTGTGCGTGGTCTTCGCGGTCTACTGCCTGTTCCCGTTCGCATACCTGCTGATCAACGCCACCAAGACGCAGGCCGACTTCACCTCGACCTTCGGCCTCGGCTTCGGCAAGACCTTCGCCCTGTGGGACAATTTGGTCACCGTGTTCACCTATCAGAATGGCATTTTCGGCCGTTGGTTCATCAACACGATCCTCTACGTGGTGATCGGCGCCGGCGGCGCCACACTGCTGGCGATCATGGGCGGCTACGCGCTGGCCAAGTTCCGCTTTCCCGGCCGTAAGGCCGTGTTCGCGGTGCTGATCGGATCGATCTCGGTGCCTGGCATCGCCCTGGCGGTCCCGCAGTTCCTGCTGTTCGCCAAACTGAACCTGACGAACACGCCGTGGTCGATGATCATCCCCTCGCTGGTGTCGACCTTCGGCCTGTATCTGATGTGGATCTTCTCCGACCAGGCCGTGCCCGACGAGCTGCTGGAAGCCACCCGCGTGGACGGCGCCGGCGAGTTCCGCACCTTCTTCCAGATCTCGCTGCAGCTGCTGGCGCCGGGTATCGTGACAACGGCCCTGTTCGCGATCGTGGCGACGTGGAACAACTACTTCCTGCCCCTGATCATGCTCAAGGATTCCAATTGGTACCCGCTGACGATCGGCTTGAACCAGTGGAAGGACCAGGTGTCCACCGCCGGTGGCCAGGCGGTCCAGAACCTGGTGATCACCGGCTCCCTGGTCACGATCATCCCGTTGGTGATCGCGTTCCTGTGCCTGCAGAAGTACTGGCAGTCCGGCCTGGCAGCCGGCGCCGTCAAGGAATAACCGCCGGGACGCCACCGGCGTAGAGAGAGGTTGGGCGACACCCTGCTTCTCGGACGGTTTCTACGCTGGGAGCCCCGTCAGCGTAGAGAATGGTTGGGTAACAGGTTGGTTCTCGGACATTTTCTACGCGGAGAGGTTATCTGGCGTAGAAACCGGTTGAGTAACAACTTAGTTCTCGGACATTTTCTACGGTGAAAGGCTGTTTGGCGTAGAAACCGGTTGGGTAACAATCCGGTTCTCGGACGTTTTCTACGCTGCAGGACTCTACGGCGTCGGAGATGCGCAGCAAAATAGATGCCATCATATATCACAAGGAGTATCCCATGTCGTTGTCACAGACCAAAGCGCTCGGTCGGGCCGCCGACGCGGCGCGCAGACCCTTCCGGTGGCCTGCCCTGCTGACGCCGGATGGGCACGGCATCGCCTACGGCGGCGACTACAACCCTGATCAATGGCCCGAATCCGTCTGGGACGACGACATTCGCCTGATGACCAAGGCCGGCGTCAACACGGTCGCCCTGGCGATCTTCAGCTGGGACAGGATCCAGCCGGCCGAGGACGAATGGGACTTCGACTGGCTGGACCGCATCATCGGCAAGCTCGGCGCGGCCGGCATCGCCATCGATCTCGCCTCCGCGACCGCGGCCGCGCCCCTGTGGCTGTATCAGGCGCATCCTGAGGTGTTGCCGATCGACCGGTACGGCCATACGATCAACCCCGGTTCGCGCCAGTCGTGGAGCCCGACCAGCCCCGTGTTCAAGGACTACGCGCTGGAGATGTGCCGCCGCCTCGCCGAGCGGTACGGCGACAACCCGGCCGTCACCGCGTGGCATGTCGGCAACGAGTACGGCTGGAACAACCGGTACGACTACTCGGACAACACTCTGCGCGCGTTCCGGCGCTGGTGCGAACGGGAGTACGGCACGGTAGGCGCGCTCAACGAGGCGTGGGACACCGCCTTCTGGTCGCAGGCGGTCACCAGCTTCGACCAGGTGATCATCCCGCGCCATATGGGCGGCGACGCGATGGTCAACCCGTCGCAGCAGCTCGATTTCGAGCGTTTCGGCTCCGAATGCCTCAAGGAGTTCTACAAGGCCGAACGCGACGCGATCGCCGCGATCTGCCCGGATAAGCCGATCACCACGAACTTCATGGTCTCCACCGATCAGTGCACGATGGACTACGCCGACTGGAGCGACGACGTGGATTTCGTCTCCAACGACCACTACTTCCATGAGGGCGAGTCGCATCTCGACGAGCTGGCCTGCTCCGACGCGCTGATGAACGGTCTGGCGCTGGGCAAGCCGTGGTATCTGATGGAGCATTCCACCTCGGCGGTGCAGTGGAAGCCGCTCAACTCGCGCAAGCGCGGCGGCGAACTCGTGCGCGACGCCCTCGCCCATGTGGCGTTGGGCTCCGATGCGATCAATTTCTTCCAGTGGCGGCAGTCGCGCTCCGGTGCCGAATGCTTCCACTCCGCGATGTTGCCGCATGCGGGGGAGGATTCGAAGGTCTTCCGCGAGACCTGCGAGCTGGGCGGCCTGCTGCGCCGTCTGTCCGCAGCCGGGCTGCAGGGGGCCGCGTTGCGTCCCTCGCACACCGCAATCCTGTTCGACGCCGACTGCGAGTGGATGACCCGCAGCGAGACGTTGCCGAGCATGAAGCTGAGCCACTGGCACGACGTGCGCGACTGGTACCGCGCGTTCCTCGACGCGTCCGCGCGAGCTGACGTGGTGCCGCTGCGCGCCGATTGGTCGGACTACGACACCGTCGTGCTGCCGACCATGTTCATTCTGTCCGAGTCCGACGCCGGGCGCGTCAGGGCGTTTGCGCGGTCGGGCGGCCGCGTGATCGTGGGGTACGCCACCGGCATCGCCGACGAGCACACGCACGTGGCCTTGGGCGGGTACCCGGGCATGCTGCGCGACATGCTCGGCGTGCGCGGCGAGGAATTCAACATCCTGAGCGGTGCGGACGACGGCGCGAGTACCGCTGCGGATGGCGCCGGTCTCGGCGATCCCGGGACGGTCACGCTGTCCAACGGCTCCGTCAGCCGTCTATGGGCGAATGTCGTCACATCGGTTGCGCCGGACGCGACCGTGCTCGCTACCTATGAGGGCGCGGACGCCGCCGCGTGGGAGCTGGACGGCGTTCCCGCGATCGTGCGTCATCCGTACGGCGAGGGCGAGGCGTATTACATCGGATGCGATCTGGACCGCGCCGATATCGCGCGGTTCCTGCGTGATGAGTTCTCCGGCGCGCTACCGGCGGAACGGCAGAGCGCGGATGCGTCGGCAGCGCTGGTCGGACTGGAAAGCGAGAGCCACACGGACGCCAGCCTGATCCGCACCCGCCGCAGCACCGATACCGCCGATTTCGATTTCGTCATCAACCGCTCCGGTCAAACCGTGTCGGTGCCGGCCGTGGCGGGTGAGATGGTCGTCGCCTACCGCTGTGACGCCGCGGAATCGGGATCGCCGGCATACGCCCTGCGTCCCAACGGCATCCTCATCACCAAAACCGCTCACTAGCGCCCAGCCGCAAGTCCGTCGATAATTGCAGGGCGAGCTGGCCGCGATCTAATGGACGTCCGGCTCCCCTCGGAGGGGAGCCGGAAGGAGCTGTCACCCCAACAGGATCCCGCACGCATTCCATTCGTAACCGCGGATGAGCCGTCGGCGAGGCTCAGGGTATGATGATGCTCTGTCCCCTCAGCGGCGAAAACGGTTGGTGAAATGTCGAAGGAGCGTGCCGTGGGCGATACCAAGGCGAGCAAAAAGCGCGTCACGCTGCGCGACGTGGCGCAGGCGGCCGGCGTGTCCCTGAAAACCGCCTCGAACGTGATCAACGGCAACGGCCGCATGACCGAGCAAACGCGGGCCAAGGTCGAGGCGGTGATCCAGCGGACCGGATACCGCGTGAACATCGCCGCGCGCAATCTGAACCGCGACCACACCGGGTTCATCACGCTCGCCGTCCCCTCGCTCACCCCGCCGTATCTGGCCGAGCTGGCCAACCACACCATCGACGCGGCCCGCCAGCGCGGATACTCCGTCTACGTCACCACCTACGCGGAAGGGTCCGCGAAGGGGGCTCGCGACATTCTCGAGAACTTCAACTCCACGGTGTCCGATGGCATGATCCTGTCGATGAGCGAGGTCGAGGACATCACCCCCGAGGATCTGGACGTGGATTTTCCCCTGGTGGTGGTCGGCGCGCGCACCACATGGGGCGTCGCCGACCATGTGACCCCGGATGACGTGTCGGCCGCCGCGACAGCGGCCGGCTATCTGCTCGACCATGGCTCCACAGCGCTCGCCGTGGTCGGAGCCCGCGGTGCGTACGACGAGGACGCGTTGCTGCATGCGGTGGAAGGCAACGTGCAGCTGCGCCTGCGCGGCATCATCGAGGAGTGCCGGCGCCGGGGGATCGCGTTGGATCCCCGGCTGGTCGGCAACACCGATCAGGACTGGACGATCGGCTCGGGGGCGTCCGTGACGCAGCGGTTGCTGGATCAGGGGGTGCCCTTCGACGGCGTGGTGGCGCTCAACGACCAGCTGGCGATCGGATCGCTGGTCGCCTTGCGCACACACGGTTTTGACGTGCCGGGGCAGGTGCAGGTGATCGGCTTCGACAACATCGAGGAGTCCGCCTATCTGCAGATCCCGCTGACCACGATGGACTCGAGGTTGGCATGGACCGCGCCGACCGCGGTCGAGCGCATTCTGCGCCGGATCGGCGGGGAAACCGTGGAACCCGAGCTGCTGATGACCGAATCTCGCGTCATAGCCCGGTCCAGTACGCGCTGACTGCGAGTTGTCGGTGCGTGGATGCCGAAATCGGGTCGAAATAGGGCCAAAATAAACCGAAAAATCGGGTGGCAACCGGTTTCACTACTTGTCCTCGCACCGACAACTCGACTTTTGCATGCACAACGTCATGCATGCTGCCCGATATGGCGCCCTTTCATGCGATTTTGACGCGGTTGTGGTGCGACGCCGTTGCAAGTTCCATGTATGACCGATCCGTCCGATTCGTCCCCCACCGCACAATCCCCTTGCGCGCCGCGATTTTCGGGCCAAGTAGGGACGCGTTGAGTGTTATTGTGTGTTGAGGAGAAGAAAAAGTTTCCAGGAGGTTTTGTTATGACGGAAACCAGTGATCTTGTCATTGCGGCTGCCGCGGACAGCGTTCCGAATATCGCCCTGAATGATGGCAATGCAATTCCTCAGATCGGCCTCGGACTGCTGCGCATCGACGATGATGCCGTGGCTCCGGTCGTCGAGTCGGCGCTCGCCTCCGGCTACCGCCACACCTTCCAAGTCT
>OAXB01000203.1_pt1 | contig 22558 bp, 18 predicted proteins | sample 1501541 | NCBI WGS metagenome assembly OAXB01 (sample SAMEA2580302, study PRJEB22360) | human gut metagenome | biome: human gut; feature: human-associated habitat; material: faeces | place: Denmark | collected 2008/2010
GCTGAGCGAGGGGGGCGTGGGGCTGCTGGCCGCCGAGCACCGCCTGTCCCACAACGGCATACGGTTCGACGTGATCAGCATCGTCGTGCCGGCCGGCGGCAAGCCGGTCGTGCGCCATATCCGGGAGGCGTTCTGATGGCGATCGGAAGCGCGCTGTCGGTCGGCCTGATCGGCTTGAAGGCGTTCATCATCCAAATGCAGGCGTTCATCTCGCCCGGGCTGCCGTATTTCTCCGTCATCGGCCTGCCCGACACCTCGCTGAGCGAGGCGCGGGAACGGGTGAAGTCCGCGTGCCAGGCCACCGGGTTCCGCTGGCCGGAGACGCGCGTGACGGTGAACCTGTCCCCCGCCTCCATGCCCAAGCGCGGCTCCTCGCACGATCTGGCGATCGCGGCGAGCGTGCTCAGCGCCGCCGGGGCCATCCCCCACGACGCGCTGGCCGACGTCATCGTGCTCGGCGAGGTGAATCTGGACGGCACGGTGCTGCCGATCCATGGGCTGCTGCCGATCCTGCTGCATGCCAGGGAGCGCGGGATCCGCCGGCTGATCGTGCCCCGGCTCAACGGGGACGAGGCGGATCTCGTCGACGGCCTGGACGTGGTGTGCGTCGGCCATGTCGGCGAGCTGATCGAACTGATGGGCGGCACCGCCCGGTACACGCTGCCCGACGCCGATCCCCCGGCCGCCGTCCCGCCGTCCGACGAGCCGTTTTCCGTTCCGGCGCTGGGCGATATGGGCGAGGTCGTCGGCCAGACGATGACCAAATGGGCGCTGCAGGTCGCCGCCGCCGGCGGCCACCATGTGATGATGACCGGTCCTCCCGGAACCGGCAAGACGATGCTCGCCTCGCGCGTGCCCGGCATCATGTGCCCTCTGACCGGCGAGGAGCAGCTGGAGGTCGCGTCGATCCGATCGCTGTGCGGCACGCTGCCGCAGTACGGGATCAACGACGTGCCGCCCTTCGAAGCGCCGCACCACACCGCCTCGACCGCGGCCCTGGTGGGAGGCGGCTCCGGGCTGGCGCAGCCGGGGGCGATCACGCGGGCGCACCGCGGCGTGCTGTTCATGGACGAGGCCCCGGAATTCTCGACGCGCGCGCTGCAGACCCTGAGGGAGCCGCTGGAATCCGGCTACGTCTCGCTGTCCCGGTCCAGGGGCTCCACATACTACCCGGCGCGCTTCCAGCTGGTCATGGCGGCCAATCCGTGCCCGTGCGGCTACGCGTACGGCACCGGCGAGCGCTGCACCTGCAAGGAGCGGGACCGCATCCGGTACTTTTCGCGCCTATCCGGCCCGATCCTCGACCGCATCGACATCCAGGTCGAGGTGCCTCCGGTCGACCGCATCACCGTGCGGGACGAGGAACCGCGCATGACGAGCCTGGACATGCGCCGGCGGGTGATCGTCGCGCGCACCGCCGCGCGCGAGCGGTTCAGGGAATACGGGTGGTCGTGCAACGCGCAGGCGTCCGGCGAGTGGCTGCGCGCGCATACCGGCGCGAAGGCGATCGCGCTGGTCAACGCCGCGCTGGAGAAGCGGCGTCTGAGCCTGCGCGGCGCGGATCGCGCGATGCGCCTGGCATGGACGCTGGCCGACATGAACGGCCTCGTATCGCCCGGCTGCGAGGAGATGCATCAGGGCATCGCGCTCAGGGCGAGGGTCTCATGAACGGCGTCGACCCCGAGACGCTGGCGCGCGCCGCGCTCACCTTCTGCCTGGACGGCGCCGACGCCCTGATGTTCGCGACGATCAAAGGCGCCGGTTCTGCGCAGAAGGTGCTGCAGCTGGTGATCGACAGCCGCCCGCACGCGCCGGCCCCGATGGCCTCGCTGACCCGCCGCGAGCTGGACGACGTATTCGCCCGGGGCATCACCCGCTGGGGGCGCCGGATCACCAGGCGCGGCATGGAGGCGTTCCACGTGTCGTTGGACGGATGGCACCGCCGCCTCAACCTGCTGCCGACGCTGGATATCGCCTCTCTGGCCGGCTGGTTCACCGAGGACGGCGCGCAGTGGATCATCGCGCCGCACAGCCCGTTCTGGCCGGCGCAGCTCGCGGATCTGTCGATACGCAAGGACTGGGCCGCGCCCCTGTGCCTGTGGGGCCTTGGAGACCCGGCCGCGCTGGTGAGCTGTCCGCAGCCGGTCGCCGTGGTCGGCTCGCGCGGCGCGAACGACTACGGGCGGTCCGTGGCGCGCTCGATCGGCGAACAGGCAGCCGGCGGCGGGCATCTCGTGGTGTCGGGCGGCGCGATGGGCGCCGACGCGGCCGCGCATTGGGGCGCGCTGTCGGCCGTATCGTCCGGTTATGACCCGGCGGCGGTCGGCCGCACCGTCGCCGTGTTCGCGGGCGGGCTGAACCATATCGGCCCGCATTGCAACCGGATGCTGTTCGAGCGCATCACCGCCGGCGGCGGGGCGCTGATCAGCGAGCTGTGCCCCGACACGATTCCCGAGGGGCGGCGCTTCCTGCTGCGCAACAGGATCATCGCGGCGATGGCGTCCACCGTCGTCGTCACCCAGGCGCGCCTGCGTTCCGGCGCGCTCAACACGGCGAACTGGGCCGCCGAGCTCGGCCGGGAGATCTACGCCGTCCCGGGGAGCATCGACGAACCCGACCACGCGGGGTGCAACCGGATCATCCACGACCATCAGGCGATCCTGCTCACGTCGGCCACCGCCATCGACGACATCTGCCACGCCCCGCACGCGCCGGTGACGCCAGCGGATCCAGCGGCGCCGGCCGGCGGCAACGCATCGGGGCCTGCAACGAGCCGTCGGGAGGAGGCCCCGGAATCGTCGGCGGCAACGCCGGAGACGCCGGCCGCAACGGGCACGACGACGGCGCCGCGCGATGCGCTCACCGCCGACCAGCGGCGCATCCATACGGCCATACGCCGCTGCCGCAGGCTGCGCATCGCACCGACGGCCGAGGCCATCGCCGCCCATCTGGACGGCGGTTCGGACGGGACGGACCATTCCGCGGCCCCCGATGCCGGCGATCCGATGCTCGCCAAGGTGATCACGCTGCTCGGCGAGATGGAGCTCGACGGTCTCGTCACGATCAGCGGCGGCGTGGCCGCCATCGCCCGCCCCGGCGGAACCTAGTATCCCGTGCCGTTCATTCGTTAACAATGTCTGGCTCCCTTCTTGGAGGGGAGCCAAATATAGTGCACAAACTTACGACGCGGGATACTAGTGGTCCGTCTCGCACATGACGAAGCGGCTCACGCCTCCCACTGGCAGCGCGACAGGTCGACGCGCCACCCGTCCTCGCCGGCGTTCCCGCCCTTCCCGGATGGCGGAATGAACGGCACGCCCTCCTCCTCGAGCAGCGTGCGCTGCTCGTCGGGTCCTCCGAACGCGAAGCCGGGGGCCAGCGACCCGTCGCGGAACACGACGCGGTGGCACGGGATCACGCCCGGCTCGGGGTTGGCGTGCAGCGCGAAGCCGACGAATCGCGCATTGCGCGGATTGCCGGCCAGCGCCGCCACCTGCCCGTAGGTGGCGACCATCCCCCGGGGAATCCGCCTGACGACCTCATACACGCGCGCGTTGAACGACCCACTCATACGCTCCATTATCGTCCATTCGTCCCACCTTGTGCGACAATCGAGGGTATGAGTCCGAAGCATGTCGAAGAGTTGTATGATGCGGTGATCGTCGGGGCCGGCGCGGCCGGCCTGTCCGCGGCGCTGGCGGTGCTGCGCTCCCCGCGGGTCAGCGAGCTGCGGGAGGGCGGCATCGAGCCGAAGATCCTCGTGATATCGAAATTGCAGCCGCTGCGTTCGCACACCGGCTCCGCCGAGGGCGGCATCGCCGCGAGCCTGGGTAACGTGGAGCAGGACGACTGGCACTGGCATTATTTCGACACGGTCAAGGGCGGCGACTGGCTGGTCGATCAGGACGCGGCCCAGCTGCTCGCCCAGTACGCGCCCCAGACGGTGATCAACCTGGAGCGCGGCGGCGTCGCGTTCTCCCGCACCAAGGACGGCCATATCGCCCAGCGCCGCTTCGGCGGGCACACCAGGGACTTCGGCAAGGAGCCGGTGCGCCGCGCCGCCTACGCCGCCGACCGCATCGGCCACCAGATCCTGCACGCCCTGTGGCAGCAGTGCGTCGGCGCCGGCGTCGAATTCGCCGAGGAATGGTACGTGACCGATCTGGTGCTCGACGAGCGGCGCGCGCGGGTTGCCGGTGTGGTCGCCTACGACACGCATACCGGCGACACGCACGCCATCAGGTCGCGCAATGTGCTGATGGCCACGGGCGGCGCCGGGCGGCTGTTCCACACCACGTCGAACTCGTGGGACCTGACCGGCGACGGCATGGCGCTGGCGCTGGCCGCCGGGCTGCAGCTCGAGGACATCGAATTCGTGCAGTTCCACCCGACCGGCCTGGCGCATACGGGCATCCTCCTGTCGGAGGCGGCGCGCGCGGAGGGCGGCGTCTTGCGCAATGCGGACGGCGAGGCGTTCATGGAGCGCTATGCGCCCGGCCACGCCGATCTGGCGGCGCGCGATGTGGTGAGCCGTTCGATCATGGCCGAAATCGATGCGGGGCGCGGCGTGGCCGACCCCAAGGACCCGGACGGCCCGCGCGACTGCGTCTGGCTCGACATGACCGGCATCGATCCCGATCACATGGAGGAGGTGCTGCCGCAGGTCACCGAGACGATCCGCAAGTACGCGCATCTCGATCCGACCAAGGATTACGTGCCGGTCAAGCCGACCGCCCACTACACGATGGGCGGCATCCCGGTCACCACCGAAGGCGAGGTCTACCGTTGGCTGGCCAATCGCCGCGAGGTCGTGGAAGGTCTGTTCGCCGCCGGCGAATGCTCCTGCGTGTCCGTGCACGGCGCGAACCGCCTGGGCGGCAACTCCCTGCTCGACGCCTGCCTGTTCGGCACGCGCGCCGGCGACGCGATCGCCGATCGCATCGCCGACAACCCGGTGGACAACCCCATGGCCGAAGACGGCGATCCCGAAGACGAGACCCTCGCCGAACCGGTCGACGCCGCCACGGCGAGCCGCAAGCGCGAGGTCAAGCTGCTGCTGGCCCCCGCCGAGGGCGAGGACGGTTCCGCCGGCGACAACCCGTACCAGCTGCTCGCCGATCTCGGCACGCTGATGGAGCGGGCGGTCGCCGTGCGCTGCGATGCGAACACCATCGCCGCCGCGGCCGAGCCCCTGCACGGCACGCTGATGCCACGGGCGGCGGCCCTGCACGCGCACAGCGACGTGCCGACCTTCAATCAGGAGATCACCGCGATCTGGGAGGCCCGCCACCTGACGGGCCTGGCCGACGCGATGCTCGCCGCGTCGCAGGCCCGCGAGGAATCGCGCGGATCGTTGCAGCGCCTCGATTTTCCGAAGCGCGACGACGAGCGGTTCCTCGCCCATTCGATGACGTCGGCCGACGGGTCCGGCGAGGCCCGTCTTGACGTGAGCTGGCAGCCGGTCCACATCGTCGACATCCCGCCCGAAGCCCGCGCCTACTGACGCCCCGCCGGGCGGGGCGTTTCCCCGCCCGGACAGCGTTTCGGGGAGGAACGCTCGACTACGGCTTATGGCAGACTTGTTGTCGATTCTTGTGTGAGGAGGCTAAGGTATGAGCGACTCAAGTGGCGCGCCGACCACGGTGACCTTGCGTGTGAACAGGTTCGCCCCGCGGCCCGAGCGCGATCGCGGCGCGCGAGGCGGCAGCCCGTTCGCCAAAAAGAGCTCCCCGTTCGGCGGTTCCGCCGCGCCCGCGCGCCGGCGCGCCCGCGGCAAGCAGTGGGTGCAGGAATACGTGCTGCCGGTCCGCCCCGAGGACACGGTGCTCGACTGTCTGCTGACCATCAAGCGCACGGTCGATCCGACGCTCGCGTTCCGCTATTCGTGCGGCCACGGCATGTGCGGTTCGGATGCCGTGGCGATCAACGGCACGCCGACGCTGCTGTGCACGGCGACGATCAGCGAATGGGCGAAGCGGCCGAATCCCCTGGCGCAGGCCAACGACGGGTTCCGGCACACCGGCGAATCCGCCGCCCCGTCCCGCGACGCGGATGGCGGTGCTTCCGTCTCCGCCAACGCCCCCGCCACCGGAGACCTCGGCGTGATCGAGCTCTCCCCGCTGCCCGGGTTCCCGGTGCAGCGCGACCTGATCGCCGACATCGACCCGATGCTCGACCAGATCCGCAAGCTCAAGCCGTATCTGCAGGCCGACGGCGTGCTCGCCACCACCTCCGAAGGCAAGGTGGATGTGTTCGAATACCTGCAGAATCCCGAACAGCTCGCCAAATACGAGATGCTGAGCAACTGCATCGCGTGCGGCGTGTGCGAGGGCAGCTGCCCGGTGTACGCCGGCGGCGACGCGTTCATCGGACCGGCGGCGCTGATCGCCGCATCGCGGTTCGTCAACGATTCGCGCGACACCGCCACCGCGGCCCGACTGGAGGCCATCGACACCGCCGACGGCGTCGCCGCGTGCCAGTCGGTGCACGCGTGCTCCCGTCAGTGTCCGCGCGGCATCGACGTCGGCGAGGAGATGTGGCAGATCGTGGCCCGTGTCAAGGAGCGCTGAGCGCCGCGGCCGTGCGCGCCGAAATCCGGCACGCCGGTAAAGTAGAGGGTTATGGACAAGACATCATATACGAATCTCGCTAAGGCTTGGGAATATGCGGAGGAGACCGCCGTCTCCCGCCAGTCCGAGACGCTGGCCGCAGCCCGGCAGCAGGCCGAGGAGGACGGTTTCCCGCAGGGTCCCGCCGCGCAGGCCGAGCTGCTGCATACCCTGGTGAAACTGACCGGGGCCACCTCCGTGATCGCCGTGGGTACCGGCTCCGTGGTGGAGACGCTGCAGCTCATCAACGGACTGGACAACGCCGGCCAGCTGACCGCGGTGGATTCCTCGGCGCAGGGCATCGTGCTGATCCGCTCCCTGTTCGGCAAGCTGGCCGATACGACGCAGACCCGACTGCGCGCGGTGAACGCGCCGGCCGGAACCTTCCTGCCTCGGCTCAACGGCGAGGATTATGACCTGATCGTGGTCGCCGGCGACGCCGACAACTACGCCGACACCTTCGCCCAGGCGTCCCGCCTGCTCAAGGGCCATGGCGCCATCGTCTTCACGGACGTGTTCGCACTGGAGGCGCCGGAGGCGAACAGCGGTATCCTCAACCCGGCCAACCGCAACGGCAAGGCCGTCGCCATGCGCGAACTCATCGAAACCGTCGAGGCCGACGAGCGGTTCGACGCCACGCTCACCCCGACCGGCACCGGCCTGCTGCTCGCCGTCAAGCGCTGAACGCGGCGGCCTGAGCGGTCTTCCGCATGACCGCTCAGGCCCGGAATCCGAGTCCGTTCACGTTTCTTAGGCACATTGCTCGCTTCTTAGGCAGCCTCCCGCAGGATCCCCATCCGCGAGGGCGCAAAAACCGGGGTTTGTCGAAGGCCGTCCTGAAGGCTGCGTGCCTAAGAAACGTTCCATGTGCCTAAGCAACACGCCTTACGGTCATAGGCCCCGTCTTCGGCGCCACCGTGCTGGCTTACGGTCTTTCCCCGCGCGCGCAACGACCGTAAGCCAGCATCATCATCATGCCGCCCTGCCGGGACGCCTCTATGCGCCGATGCCGCCGACGGCGATGTCGACGGCCTCGTCCGCATCGTCGGTCATCGTCACCAGATGCGGGTCCACTCCGGAGATCATCCCCTGTTCCTTCACCGGGCCGTTCAGCCAGTCGAGCAGGCCCTGCCAGTAGGCCTTCCCATACAGCACCACGGGCATCGACGTGACCTTGTGGGTCTGCACGAGCGTGAGCAGCTCGAACATCTCGTCGAGCGTGCCGAAACCTCCCGGACAGACGATCACGCCGGAGGAATACTTCACGAACATCGTTTTTCTGACGAAGAAGTACCGGAAGCTCAGTCCCAGGTTCACATAGTCGTTGATGCCCTGTTCGAAAGGCAGTTCGATGCCCAGGCCGACCGACTTGCCGCCGGCGAGCGCCGCGCCGCGGTTGGCGGCCTCCATGATGCCGGGGCCGCCGCCGGTGATGACCGCGATGCCGCGCTCGGCGATCAGACGGCCCATGCGCTGCGCCGATTGATAATCGGGCTCATCGGGGCGGGTGCGCGCCGAGCCGAACACGCTGACCGCCGGGCCGATCGCGGCGAGTTCGTCGAATCCCTCGACGAACTCGGATTGGATGCGCAGCACACGCCACGGGTCCATGTTGAGCCATGCGGCGCCATCGTCGTTCCGCAGCAGCTTCGCGGTGCTGCTGTCGGAGGGGATCATCGTGCCGCGCATGATGGCGGCCCCACGCTGGTACGTGGCGCCGGACACCGCGGCCGCACGCCCTTCGCCGTCGTTCCCGGTATGGCCGGCCACGCTGTGGGCGCTGGCCCCGTCCTGATATTCGGATTCCACCATGATCGATCCTTCCTGCCGAGCCCCTGCCGAGCATTCGGCCGACGTTCCCGAAAGCCCCGCGGGGCTCACGCAGCCGGGCGAAGGTCCGGCGTCAGCGTTCCCCGTGGCGCTCGGCCCAGTGCTTCGACTGATGGTTCAACAGTATGCCGGATATCGTCGCCGCGATCAACGATGCCATGAGCACGCCGAAGCGGCTTTCCGCCGACAGCTCCGCGTTCGAGTAGGCCAGCGAGGCGATGAGGAAGGACACGGTGAAGCCGATGCCGCACGCGCATGCCGCGGGGAACATGTCGCGCACGCGCAGCCCCTTGGCCATGTCCAGCCCGCACAGATGCGTGGACACCCACGCGGTGGTCATGATGCCGAGCGGCTTGCCGACCACCAGCGCCACGACGATGGCGATGACCACCGGGGAGAGCATGAGCGCCGGACTCAGCGACTCGAAGTGCACGCCGGTGGCGAACAGCGCGAAGATCGGCAGAGCCAGCAGCGCGGAGAACGGCTGGAGTTTGCTGGCGTAGCGTTCGGCGCGCGGCGAGGTCTCGCCGAACATCTCCCGCGACGGGGTCAGCAGGCCGACGAGCACGCCGGCAAGGGTCGGGTGGATGCCGGCCTCGAACATCATCACCCACGCGAATATGCCGACGACCGCCACCAGCAGCCACGGCACCCGCTTCATGCGCACGAGCACGGTCCAGATGGCCGCGCACACGGCGATGCCGATGAACCAGTACCACGCGTTGAGCGAGGAGAAGAACACGGCGATCAGGATGATGGCGAGCAGGTCGTCCACGGTGGCGAGCGTCATCAGGAACGCGCGGATGGAGCCGGGCAGCGCCTTGGCGAACAGCGCCAGCACGGCCAGCGAGAACGCGATGTCCGTGGCGGTCGGGACCGCCCACCCCTGGGCCATTTCGCCGAACGAAATGGTGCTGCCGGTGGTGGTCAGCACCAGATCGCCGACGGCCCCGGGCCCGAACCGCGAGAACAGCGCCAGCACGGCGACGAACAGGATCGGCGGAGTCAGCATGCCGCCGACCGCGCACAGCATGGGCACGGCGGCGGCCTTCGGATTGGCGAGCGAGCCAGTGGTGAGTTCCTGTTTCAGGTCCAGGCCGACCGTCAGGAAGAAGATGGTGAGCAGGCCGTCCTGCGCCCAGTGGCCGATCGGCAGGTCGAGATTGGTGTGGGGTATCGCGATGTGCGTCTCCGAGATCGTCTCGAACAGGTGCGCCGTGGCCGGCAAATTCGCCAGGATCAGGCCGGCGAGCGCGAAACCGAGCATGATCAGGCCTGATAGTCGATCCGATGCGGCGATCCGCCGTATCGTCGCCCAGGTTCCGCGTGTTGTGCTCATTGGTCCTCCATGCTGTTGGCGCGCGCAATCAAAAACGCCTGCCGCGATCACGACAGGCGTTGTGACGATAATCGATTTCCATTGTACCGATCGGACGTTACCCCGAAGAGCCCCGTCCGACACGGAGCGGCGGTCTCAGCGTTCGTTGCGTTCGCCGCGCGCCGCGATGGCCTTGCCGATGCGTTCGAGCACCGTGGCCAGCATCGGCCTCGGGCAGGCGAGGTTCACGCGCTCGAAGCCGGATCCGGCGTCGCCGAACAGCACGCCCTCGTCGAAATACACGCGGGCCTCGTTGCGCATGAAGTCGCGCAGCTCGCAGCAGCAGCCGAATCCGAGCCCGCGGCAGTCGAGCCAGGCCAGGTAGGTGCCTTCCGGCTCGACGAGCGTGACGCCGGGCGTGGCCGCGGCGAAATCCCGCAGCAGGGCGAGGTTGCCGGCGAGCACCTCCATGAGCTCGTCCAGCCACGGCTCGGCCGTGTTGTAGGCCGCCTGACAGGCGATCAGGCCGAAATGGCTGACGGTGAGGCCCGCGATGTTCTCGGCCGCGACGTCGAACGCGCGCTTGAGCTCGGGATTGGCGGTGATCACGTTCGAGCACAGCAGCCCGGCCAGGTTGAAGGTCTTGGTCGGCGCGGTGAACTCGAAGCAATGCTGAGCGTACCGCTCCCCCAGCGTGCCGTACATCGTCACCGGGTGCCCCGGATAGGAGAAGTCGGCGTGGATCTCATCGGCGAGCACCGTCACGCCGTTGTCGATGCAGATGTCGCCGAGTCGCCTGAGCTCGTCGGCGCTCCACACGCGTCCGACCGGATTGTGGGGGTTGCACAGCATGATGGCCGTGCAGCGCGGGTCGGCGGCTTTGGCGGCCAGATCGTCGAAATCCATGGTGTAATGGCCGGCCTCGTCCATGATCAGCTGGTTGTTGAGGATGGTGAGCCCGTTGTGCTCGGCCGCCGCGGTGAACGGGTAGTAGACGGGTCCCTGGATGATGACCTTGTCTCCGGGATGGGTCACCGCGCGCAGGGCCGTGTTGACGGCCGGCATGACGCCGTCGGACAGGCTCACCCATTCCGGCCTGATCCGCCAGTGGTGGCGGCGGTCCATCCAGCCAACCAGCGCGTCGAAATACGCGTCGGTCGCATAATCGTAACCGAAGATGTCGGTCTGCGCGGCATGGACGAGCGCGTCGACGATCTCGGGGGCCGGCTTGAACTCCATGTCGGCCACGGACATGGCGATCACGTCGTCGTTCCCGGCGCCCATGTCCTCCTCGATCATGTGCCACTTCACGGAGGTGGTGTGTCGCCGGTCCACCAAGGTCTCAAAATCGTACACGCCGAACACTCCTTCCGATGATGCCCCGACCGGGGCCTGACACGATGCCATGCGGCCGCCCGCCCGGGCGGGCCGACGGCAAACGTCATCCATGCTACCGCATGCCATGCGGCCGCCCGGCATGCCTCGATTTCCTCGCGGTGCATTCAATTGCCCGCCCGCACCGGCCAAAACCGGTCAGGCATGGAAAAAGCCCTCAGCTCCATATGGAGGCGAGGGCTTCTCTGTGCGCCAGACAGGATTCGAACCTGCGACCTGCTGATCCGTAGTCAGCTGCTCTAATCCGCTGGGCTACTGGCGCATACCGATATCCGGTTATTGGTGCCGCGGATCGCTCCGCAGCGGGTGCGCCAGACAGGATTCGAACCTGCGACCTGCTGATCCGTAGTCAGCTGCTCTAATCCGCTGGGCTACTGGCGCATGCTGCCTTGTTTTTGGCAACTCGAATAAGATACATCCACATGCCGATTTATGCAACTTAGCGTGTCGTGCACGAGGCGACACCCCCGTACGCCACCCCATCGAAAGCTTGCAATTCCAACGGATCTCCCATGCCGCACATCGCGACACGCCGTGGGACGCCGGTATCCCGCGTCATTAATTCGTTGAGTAATTCTGGCTCCCCTCTATGAGGCTGAGCCGTGAAGCAAACGCCGGAGGCGTTTGTAGGCGAAGGCGAACGACAGTGAGCAGATAAGACTGCGGCCGTAAGGCCATCCTTGATCGCGGACGAGCTGTCGGCGTAGCCGACTGAGGGGAGACCATGCGAATCGGCTTGATTCAGTCGTTCGCGGTAATGCCTCCCCTCAGACCGCTTCGCGGCCAGCTCCCCTCCAAGAGGGGAGCCAGACATAGTACACGAACTTACGACGCGGGATACTAGGCTACCTTGCGCCGCTGGATCGGCATCGTGTCGGCGCGCACCAGTTTCGGAGCGCTCTCGCCGCGCACGGCGGGGGCGTCGACGATCACCTGGCTCACATCGTCCATGCCGGGCAGCGCGAACATCGTCGATTCCAGGGTCTTCTCGATGATCGAGCGCAGCCCGCGCGCGCCGGTGCCGCGCGTGATCGCCGTCGCGGCGATCACCCCGATGGCCTCCTCGGTGAAGGCGAGATCCACGCCGTCCACGGCGAACATCTTGCGGTACTGCTTGACCAGCGCGTTCTGCGGCTTGGTGAGAATCTGCGCCAGATCCGGTTCGGTGAGCTCGTCGAGCACGCTGATCACGGGCAGGCGCCCGATGAATTCGGGCAGCAGGCCGAACTCGGACAGATCGTCGGCGCTCACCTGCTCGAGCATCTCCTCCGGCTTGACCTCGTGGTCGTGCCACGAGGCCCCGAATCCGCTCTCCCTGGCGCCGAGCCGCCGCTGGATGATGTCGGACAGCCCCACGAACGCCCCGCCGCAGATGAACAGGATGCCGCGCGTATCGATCTGCACGGTGTCCTGCTCGCGGTGCTTGCGCGTGCCCTCCACCGGCACCGACGCGATCGTGCCTTCCAGGATCTTGAGCAGCGCCTGCTGCACGCCCTCGCCGGACACGTCGCGCGTGATCGACGTGTTCTCGCCGCTTTTGCGCGCGATCTTGTCGATCTCGTCGATGTAGACGATGCCGTGCTGGGCCCGTTCCACATCCCCGTCGGCGGCCTCGATGAGCCGCTGCAGCACGGTCTCCACGTCGTCGCCGACGTAGCCGGCCTCGGTGAGCGTGGTCGCGTCGGTGATGACGAAGGGCACGTTCATCACCTTGGCCAGCGACTGGGCGAGATAGGTCTTGCCCACGCCGGTCGGGCCGAGCAGCAGGATGTTCGATTTGGCGACCTCGACGCCGTCCAGCGGGTCGGAGCGCCGCCTGGAGCGCGAGGAGGGATTCTTGCCGCCGAGCTGGTCGGCCGCCTCGCGCAGCTCCATGTTGACGCGCTTGTAATGGTTGTATACGGCCACCGACAGCGTGCGCTTGGCCGCCTGCTGGCCGACCACGAAGCGGTCGAGGTACGCGTTGATCTCGGCCGGCTTGGGCAGGGAGAGCGCGTTGACGTCGGCGCTGTGCCGGCGCTCTTCGGAAATGATGTCGACGCACAGTTCGATGCACTCGTCGCAGATCGCGGCGGTCTGCCCGGCCACCAGCTTGCGCACCTGATGCTCGGTCTTGCCGCAGAACGTGCAGCGTGGCACGTCGTCGTTGTAGCTCACCACGTGGCCCATAAGGCTCTCTCCCTGCTCCCGTGCAGGCTTCCCGGCACTCGTGCGGGAAGCGGTCGTCCATACGCCGGAAGGGGCGCGCCGAAGCCGACGCACCCCGTTGACGGCGATATCGTTCGACGGCTCCTATGCGGAGAGCCGTCACACCCGTCAGGTCCCCGTTACGAGCGGTGCTCGAGCACCTCGTCGACGATGCCGTACTCCTTGGCCTCCTGGGCCGTCAGGAAGGTGTCGACCTCGATGTCGCGGCGGATCTTCTCGACGTCCTGGCCGGTGTGCTTGGCCAGCGTGTTCTCCAGCCACTCGCGCATGCGCAGCATCTCGCGGGCCTGGATCTCGATCTCGGTCGCCTTGCCGAAGCCCTGGTCGATGGCCGGCTGGTGGATGAGCACGCGGGCGTTCGGCAGCATGAGCCGTTTGCCCTTGGCGCCGGCCGCCAGCAGGATCGCCGCGGCGGACGCGGCCTGGCCGAGGCACACGGTCTGCACGTCGGGCTTGATGTACTGCATCGTGTCGTAGATCGCGGTCATCGCGGTCATCGAGCCGCCGGGCGAGTTGATGTACATCATCACGTCGCGGTTCGGATCCTGCGATTCGAGCACCAGCAGCTGCGCCATGATGTCGTCGGCCGACGTGTCGTCCACCTGCACGCCCATGAAGATGATGCGGTCCTCGAACAGCTTGGTGTACGGGTCCTGCGTCTTCATGCCGTACGGCGTCTTCTCGCTGAACTGCGGCAGCACGTAGCGGTCCTGCGGTGCGCCGAACGCGCGTGCGCGCGCGGCGGCGGGCATGAACCCGACCACGCCGGCGCCTCCGGCCAGACGGTCGGCGCGGGCGGCGAATTGCGCTTCCTCGGATGCCATATGCGTCACTCCCCTTCCTTGCCCATCGTGTCGGGCGTGGACACGAGCTTGTCGATGAAGCCGTACTCCAGCGCCTCCTCGGCGGTGAACCAATGGTCGTACTCGTTGTCGCGGTAGATCTCCTCCACCGTGTGCCCGGTCTGCTCGGCGGTCAGCTCGGCGAGCGTCTTCTTCATGTCCATGATCAGCTCGGCGTTGATGCGCACGTCCGTGGTCGTGCCGCCGATGCCGCCGGACGGCTGGTGCATGAGCACGCGCGCGTGCGAGGTGAGGTAGCGCTTGCCCGGCGTGCCGGACGACAGCAGGAACTGGCCCATCGAGGCGCACATGCCGATGCCGACGGTCGCCACGTCGGGCTCGATGAGCTGCATGGTGTCGTAGATCGCCATGCCGGCGGTGATCGACCCGCCGGGCGAGTTGATGTACAGCCAGATGTCCTTCTTCGGGTCCTCGGCAGCAAGCATCAGCATCTGGGCGCAGATGCGGTTGGCCATATCATCCTTGACCTCTTCGCCCATCCAGATGATGCGGTCCTTGAGCAGCCTATTGAAAATCGGGTCCACCATGGACGGGGCTTCGCCCTCGGCCATCGTGGGTGAAGATGTCAGCAAACCTGCCACCATGTCTCCTTATCAATGTTTCGTTACATTGAGAACATTACCGCCTTGAAGCGACGATCCGCGCCATTTCGCCGCCTTTTCGGCTACCCGCATAGGATGGCGGCCGCGGGACGGGTCATGCCCCGATCCGCGGCCGGCGTGCGGAGCGCACTCCCGAAGCCGATCGTGGATCAGGCGTACTTCGCGATGACCCCGGTCATCGCATCCCACTGCTCCTCCATATCGGAGACGAGCTTGAACTGGGTGCGGCAGCGGTCGAGGTTCTGGCCCTCGTACTGGATGTGGAAGTACCCGTCGCCCTCGAGGTAGTCGGTCAGGAAGCGGATGCCGCATTCGAGGGTCATGAGCTTGGCGCCCCACGGCAGGTACTCGAGCTCGGCGGCGGTGAGCATGCCGTCGGTGCCCTTGAGGAACCCCTGCGTGTAGATGTCGAACAGGTCGATGTCGAAGTTGACCTTGCTCAGGTCCTTCTCGTCCTCGGCGCTGTGGTTGGCGCCGAAGCGGATCGAATCACCGAAGTCGTTGATCGACAGGCCGGGCATCACGGTGTCGAGGTCGATCACGCACACCGGCTCGTGGGTCTCCTTGTCGAGCAGCACGTTGTTGATCTTCGTGTCGTTGTGGGTCACGCGCAGCGGCAGCTTGCCGTCGCGCAGCGCCTGCAGCGCCACCGAGCAGTCGGCGGCGTGGTCACGCACGAACGCGATCTCGGCGGTGCAGTCCTTGGCGCGGCCGAGCGCGTCGGCGGCCAGCGCCTTCTCGAATTTGGCGAGGCGGTCCTCGGTGTCGTGGAAGTGCGGGATCGTCTCGTGCAGCGTGTCGGCCGGATAGTCCTTGAGCAGGCGCTGGAAGGCGCCGAATGCCTCGCCGCAGGTACGGAACAGCTCCGGGGTCTCGACCTTCTGCAGGCACACGGTGCCCTCGACGAAGGTGTAGACGCGCCATGCGCCGCCTTCGCCGTCCGTGTAGTACGGGTCGCCGCCCGCGGTGCGGCGCACGGTCATGGTGCCGCGGTCCGGGTCGCCGCCGGTCTCGATCAGGTGCTGGCGCAGGTAATCGGTCACGCCGACGATGTTCTCCATGAGCTGGTCGGGCCGCTTGAACGCGGCGGACGACATGCGCTGCAGGATGTAGCGCACGCAGTCGCCGTCCCCGGTCTGCTCGTAGACGCAGAACGTGTCATTGATATGCCCCTGGCCGAAGCGGACCGTGCCGACCACGACCGCGTCATCGCCGAAATCATAGGCCTTCAGTACTTCGGGCAGCATTTGCTCGGCAGTCGCCATTACTCTCCTCCATCCATGATGCGCTGAAGCGTGGAGCGGCCACGCTTCATGCTTCCTTGCACGCGATGACGCTCCAACAGGTGCCGTCACGTATTTATGACAACAATCTTTACTATATCGCATATCATGTTACGACACCACTGATATGCGCCATACTGCATTATGGCAAGGTTCTTTACTTATTGTGCGTCGCCGATCGCTTCGCGCCAAGCGCTTCCCTGGCGCCGATCCAGGCGAGCAGACGGCCCGACACCAGCGAGGAGACCGCCACGGCGACGCCGACCGGCACGAAGAACCCGATCGGCGCCTCGGTCAGTTCCATGACCAGGCACATGGCCATGAGCGGCGCCTGCTGGGATGCGGACAGCAGCGCTGCCGCGCCGATCAGCGCGCACGAGGTCACCGAATCGGCCGGGAAGGCGATCACCCACGCCAGCCCAAGGGTCGCGCCGAGCGTCGAGCCGAGCGCGATGCCCGGCTGCAGCACGCCGCCCGATGCGCCGGAGCGTATGGTCAGCAGGGTCACCGCCGCCTTGGCGGCGAAGGACGCCAGCAACACCAGCGCCAGCACGCCGGCATGCGTATGACCGCCGATGTCGAGCAGCGTCCATGGCGAGGAGCCGGAGCCATGCGGCGCCGCCGTGGAGAAGCCCAGCTGCGCGGCCGCGCGGCCGTTGCCCATCACCTGCGGCACGGCCAGCGCGACCAGCCCGGTGAGCAGGCCGGCCAGCGGCATCATCCACAGGATCGCCCGGCCGGTCGGCTTGTGCGATTCGGCCCACTGCGATCCGCGGCGGAACAGCGCGCCGGCCACGCCGAACAGGATGCCGCCGAGGGCCGCGAACAGCATCAGGCTCGGCGTGTGCTCGGCCTGCATCGCGCCGATGCCGTAGAACGCGTGATGGCCCTTGATGCTGGTGGCGACGAAGGCGGCTACGGACGACGTGCCCAGGGCGAACGCCACGGTTTCGATGGTCGCGTCCGCCAGCAGGATCTCGACGGCGAAGAACATGCCGGCCAGCGGGGCGTTGTACACACCGCCGAGCCCGGCTCCGCCGCGTTTGCCCCCCCCCCCGAGCCCGGCTCCGGCCGCCACGGCCACCACCAGGCGCCGGTCGACGCCCCGTTCCCCGTCGATGCGGAGCAGATCGCAGAACCGCTGGGCGAGCATCGCGCCGAGCTCGCGCGGCGCGACCTCGCGGCCGATCGACGCGCCGGACCCGACGATGGCGATCTGCAGCACCACATGCACGATCGTCTGCCAGATCGGCATCCGCGCGCCGTGCACCGCCTGCTTGACGGAGGGCACCTTGGCGGTCCGCGTGCGCAGCAGCCACCAGATCACACCGGCCACGGACAGGCCGGCCGTCACCGAGACGGCGCGCCGCAGCGCGGGGACGGCGAAGGGGCCCGGAACCGACAGATCCTCGACGTACCCGAGCATGGCATGCTCGATGCCGTAGAGCAGCAGGGTCAGCAGGCCGGCGCCGACGCCGATGAGCCCGCCGAGCACGACGACCGCCAGCACGATCCACCCCAAACGACCGATCCCGGTTGCGCGTGTCGCCATGATTCCTCCGATCCGCAAGGCCATCTGCCATATATGCGCCGCCGGCGCGGCAATACGGCTATATGCAATGATAAAGCCCGGAATCTTGCGATTCCGGGCTTGTCCACATCCTACGACAACGAGTCGCGGACTATGCTCACTCGGCGTCCTCGGCCGGCTTGTCGGCGGCGAGTTCGTCGGCGACGGCGGCAGCGGCGGAAGCGGCGGCGACGCTCTCGTCCTCGGCGGAGGCCTCGTCCTCACCGAGGAAAGCGCTCAGGTCGAGCGGCTCGCCCTCGCTGGTGAAGCTGACGGCGCGCATGCCGGCGAGCAGGCCCTTGGAGCGGCCGACCTCGGCGACGGCGGAGCCGAGCTGGCCGTTGCGCACGATCGCGTTGATGAAGTTGTTCGGATCCATGCCGTACTGCTGGGCGATGGAGGCGAGGAAGTTGAACACGTCGGACTGGGAGACCTTGACGTCCAGCTTCTCGGCGAGCGTGTCGAGCACGATCTGGTCGCGCAGTTCCTTCTCGGCGGACTCCTCGGCCTCGGCCTTCTGCTCCTTGGTGGCCTTGTCCGGATCGGCGGTCATGCCCTTGAGGTGCTCGGCGGCCGCATCGGCCTTGACGCCCTTGGGCACCGGGATCTCCAGGCCCTCCTGCAGGCGGGCGAGGAAGGCGTCGCGGGCCTCGGTGGCCTGGCGGGCTTCGCCGTCCTGTTCGATGTTCTTGCGGATGTCGGCCTTGAGCTCGTCGAGCGTGTCGAACTCGGAGGCCTCCTGGGCGAAGTCGTCGTCGAGCTCCGGCAGTTCCTCGGACTTGACGGAGTTGACCTTGACCTTGACCTGGGCCTTCTCGCCCTCGTGGTCGCCGGCTTCCAGCGTGCCCTCGAAGGTGGTCTCCTCGCCGGCGGACAGGCCGTCGAGGGCCTCGTCCAGGCCGTCCAGCATGGTGCCGGAGCCGAGCTCGTAGCTCACGCCCTCCTGGGAGTCGACGGTCTCGCCGTCGATCTGGGCTTCCAGGTCGATGCTGGCGAAGTCGCCCTTGGCGGCCGGGCGGTCGACGCCGACCAGGGTGCCGAAACGCTGGCGCAGGGTCTCGAGGCGCTTGCTCACGTCCTCGTCGGTGACCTCGGGCTTGGCGACCTCGATGGTCATGCCCTCGAGGGCCGGCAGCTCGATCTCGGGGCGACGCTCCACGGTGGCCACGAACTTGAGCTTGGTCTCGTCCTTGGCGGAGGCGGGCACTTCCTGCACGTCGAGCTCGGGCTGGGCCATCGGGCGGATCTGCTTCTCCTCCAGCGCCTTGGAATACAGCTCCGGCACGCCGTTGTTCACCGCTTCGCCGGCGACGGCCGCGAAGCCGATGCGCTGGTCGATGATCTTTCCGGGCACATGTCCCTTGCGGAAGCCGGGGACGTTCACCTGCTTGGCGATCTCCTTGCGGGCCTCGTCGAGATACGGGTCGAACTCTTCCGGTTCGACGGTGACGGTGAGCTTCACCTTGGTGGGCTCGAGGTTCCTGACGCTGATCTTCACGCTAAACGCTCCTGAAAAGTCGTTACTTCATAGTTCTGCCAATTTAGGCAACCGTTACATGATAACGCGACTTACGGACGCTGCAACCAGCTTCACCTGCCAGTCGCGCGCACCCTGCTCCGTGAGGAATTCCGCGACGTCCCTCTCCCCCGGATCGTCGGTCCAGCACAGATTGCGGATGTACTGCGGCTTGATGATGATTTCGGCCGGGGTGCGCGTGTCCTCGGCGATCTGCGTGATCACACGGCGGGCGCGCTGCAGCCGGTCGAGCCGGTCAGGGTGGCGCGCCGCCCAGACGCGCATCGAGCGCGGCGCGTTGCCCTGCCCCTCGTCGGCGTCGTTCTGCGGCGACGGCATCGTCGGCCATTCACCGGGCCCGAGCGCCAGGGCCTCCTGGATGACGCCCCGCCATACCGATGGCTTGACCTTGCGCTGGATCGGCGCGTACCGCTCGAACATCTTGTCCTGCTCGCCGCCGGTGTGCATGCGCACGCGCTCGTTGAGCGAGCGGATCATGCGGAATTCGCGCGCGTTGCGTGGCTTTTTCACCGCGGCTTCGATGATCGAGGAATCGGAGAGCAGCAGGTTCGGCGCGATGTCGTATTGCCGCGCGAGCCGATCGCGCTCCTGCCACAGCGCCTTGGCGACGGCCAGCCCCCGTGGGTCATGGCTGAGCACGTTGATGTGCGAGACGCGCAGCCATGGCACCGGGTGCCGGCGGCGCGGGCCCATGCCCTCCGCCAGCGTATGGGCGAACTCCTCCTCGGCCCACCCGGCCTTGCCCTGGCGGGCCAGATCGGTGCGCATCAGCCGCTCCAGTTCGATGAGCAGCTCTACGTCGAGCGCCGCGTAGTTGCGCCAGTCGCGCGGCAACGGGCGGTACGACCAGTCGGCGGCAGAATGCTCCTTCGCCAGCGTGATGCCCAGATAGCGCTCGGTCACGGCGGCCAGACCGAAGCGATGCAGGCCGAGCAGCCTCGCGGCGATCTCCGTGTCGAACAGCGCGCCGGGGCGCAGCCCCAGATCGGCGAATCCGGGTAGGTCCTGCGCGGCGTCGTGGATGATCCACGCGGCGCCGCCGAGCGCGGCGTTGAATGCCTCCCAGTCGACGCCGAACCCGTTCAGCGCGACCGGGTCGATCAGCGCGATGCCCGCGCCCTCGCGTTTGAACTGGATCAGCCAATCCTCGTGCCCGTAGCGGAACCCGGACGCCCGTTCGGCGTCAGCCGCCACGGAGCCAGTCGCGGCGGCGAATCGCATGCACACGTCGCGGAATCCATCGGGGGTCGCGGTGACACCGGGCACTCCCCCGCGCGGCTCGGACAGCAGTCTGGGCTCATCGGTCAACGGATGGTTCCTCCTCGGCAACGGCGGCGGAACGGATGAACATCGCCCACATCACCACCTGCGCGCCGGCGTCCATGCGTCCGTCAATATCTTCAAGCGGCGTCCATGATACACGCATTTCGCAACCAGCCGAATCCGGTCCGGCCAGCGACCCGAACGAGGTGTTTCTGGTGACCGTCACCGTGCCGCGGAGCCCGTCCCGGTCCGCGCCGTCGAGGAATCCGCGCAGGGTCTCCCAGTACATCGCCGGAGCCAGGCCGTTGTCCTCCCTCGTTTCCAGCGGCATGCGAGCGAAAGCGACGCACCGCCAGCGCGACGACCAGTCGTCCCGCGGCTCGCGCGAATACAGCAGCGTGATCCAGCCGGAGGCTCCGGAACGGGGACGGTCCGCGCCTTCGCCCACAATGCCGGGACGGGCGTGGTCGGGGTGCTCCCCCGATGCGCCGTCGCTGCCGCTCTCCAGTTCCACGCCGATGCCGTAATCGGCAAGCGTCGACGGCACGGGAATCTCTCGATAGCGCACGCCGGGCACGCGCCGCATCGCGCGTACAGACTCGACGGCACGCCACACTTCGTCAGGAACGCCGGCGGGGCGCCCGGGCAGGCCAGCATCGTCGCCTGGCCGCCTCGGCGCGGAAACTCCCCCCGGAAAAGCGAAGATCTCTGCCATATAACAAGGCTAAACGGGGCACCCTATTTTTGGCGGCATCGCCACGCGCCCTCGTGTCGCGCGTGGCGATGCCGGATACCGGTGCCACTTCCATATCCCATCCAACGGGGAACCAGTACCCTGTATCGCAAGCGGTTCACGCCCCCGCTAGCGGGGGCTGTCGGCGAAGCCGACTGGGGGTGGCCAGAAGCATGGCTCGACCACACACCCCCCCCCCCCCCCCCCCCGGCCGCCCGACGGAGGATCGGTCGGCCATCAACCATTTACAAAATAAACCGACAGGACGAATAGCGCACAGACAACGGCAATTTCAGTACACGGTGAAACCGTGGGACTGGAATTGCTCGACGACGCGCTGCTTGAGCGCGGCGCTCGGGCCCTTCTGGTTCTCAAGCGGGTACGGAATGCGCAGCTCGTGCCACTTCGGGCGGCCGAGCTGGTGGAATCCGAGCACGTCGATGTGCTCGACCGCCCCGTCGAAGCTCTCGCAGATCCGCGCGACGTTCTCGACGTTCTCCTCCGAGTCGGTCAGGCCCGGCACGAGCACGAAACGCACCCAGATCTTCTTGCCGGCCTTGGCGAGGCGCTGGCCGAAGTCGATGGTCGGCTGCAGCAGGCCGCCGGTGACCTTGTGGTAGGTCTCCTCGTCGCCGGACTTGACGTCGAGCAGGCACAGGTCGATGTCGTCGATCATCTCGTCGGTGTAGTTGGTGTTGAGGAACCCGGAGGTGTCGAGGCAGGTGTGCACGCCCATCTCCTTGGCCGCGCGGAACACGCGGGAGACGAAGGCCGCCTGCATCATCGACTCGCCGCCGGAGAAGGTGATACCGCCGCGCGTGGCCTTGAACAGGTCCTTGTAGCGGTCGACCTTCTTGATCATCGCGTCGAGGTACACCGGCTGGCCGTCGCGCATCTTCCAGGTATCCGGATTCTGGCAGTACTGACAGCGCAGCGGGCAGCCGGACATGAAAACCGTCATGCGGGTGCCCGGGCCGTCCACGGAGGTGTTGATGTCCCAGGAGTGCACGAAGCCGATGTCGCCGGTTTTCAGTGCGCCGATGCGGTCGCGCCGGTCCAGGCCGATGGGCGATTCGAATCCGGAGAGTCCCCCCATCAGCGTCTGACTGGCATAGGTCTTCGACTCCTTGAGCATATGCCGGGTCGTGGTACGGAACGTGAGTGTTACGGGCATCGCTGTCCTCCTTGGCATACAGCCTTACAACAAATGTCGGCCCCCGCCGGACGGGGCTGTCGGCACAGGCCGACCGGGGCGGCGCTCAAGGCGCCGGAACCCCCAATCAGCCCGCGGCTGACAGCCCCACCGGCGGGGGCCGTGTCAAGCGCCCAACCGGGCGAGCATCCTGGA
>OAXB01000209.1_pt1 | contig 21820 bp, 19 predicted proteins | sample 1501541 | NCBI WGS metagenome assembly OAXB01 (sample SAMEA2580302, study PRJEB22360) | human gut metagenome | biome: human gut; feature: human-associated habitat; material: faeces | place: Denmark | collected 2008/2010
CGAGTCAGCCGCGGGCTACGGCCGTTCCCCCGACAGCGCGGCCGACGGCCCGGGGGCGGAGTCCGGCGGCTCCGCGGGCGCCGGCGCATCCGGTTCGGACGGCCCGGTCGCCTTCGTCGGATCGATCGGACCGACGCATATGGACTACGCCGCGACCATGGCCGCGGTGAGGGCCGTGGCCCGCTATCTGACGGCGTTCATCGCCCAGGATGGCGGCGACGAGCCGGACTGACCCAGCCTTATGGCACAATAACACGCGTCAAACAACGGATTGAAGGACGAATCAAGTGGCAGCAGACTACTACGAGGTGCTGGGCGTGGAACGCACGGCCAGCGAGGACGAGATCAAGAAGGCCTATCGCAAGATGAGCCGCAAATACCATCCCGACATCGCCGGTCCGGAATTCGAGGACAAGTTCAAGGAAGTCAACAGCGCCTACGACGTGCTCTCCGACCCGGACAAGCGCCGCATGTACGATTCCGGCGTCGACCCGAACGATCCGAACGGCGGCGGCTTCCCCTCCGGCGGCTTCTCCGGCATGGGGGACATGGGCGACATCTTCGGTCAGTTCTTCGGCGGCGCCCAGGGGCCGACCCCGCGCACCCAGCCGGGCCGCGACGCGCTCGCCTCGGCGTCCATCGATCTGAAGACCGCGGTGTTCGGCGGCACCGCGCACATCAAGATCAACACCTTCGGCCTGTGCCAGCAGTGCTCGGGCTCCGGGTCGGCCGACGGCGCGGCTCCGAAGCCGTGCCCGCAGTGCCATGGCCAGGGCTTCACGCAGAAGGTCGTGCGCACGATGCTCGGCCAGATGATGACCTCCGCCCCCTGCGAGCGATGCGAGGGGCACGGCACCATCATCGAGAACCCGTGCCCGCAGTGCATGGGCCATGGCCGCGTGCGCGCCACGCGCTCCGTCGGCGTGTCGGTCCCGGCCGGCATCACCGACAACGCCAGGCTGCGGCTGAGCCATCAGGGCGAGGTCGGCGAGGGCGGCGGCGCCGCCGGCGACCTGTACGTCGACATCCGCATCAAGCCGGACAAGCAGTTCACCCGCGACGGCGACGACCTGCACTGCTGGGTCCAGGTGCCGATGAGCTGGGCCGTGCTCGGCCACGACCTCGATATCGAGACCTTCGACGGCATGCGGACCATCAGCGTGCCCGAGGGCTGCCAACAGGACGACACCGTCGCGCTCAAGGGCCTGGGCGTCGCTCGCGTGCGCCAGCAGGGCGAGCGCGGCGATCTGATCGCCCATATCGCGGTGCGCGTGCCGACCAAGCTCGACGAACACGAGCGCCAGCTCATGGAGGAATTCGCCGCCAGCCACGATGCCGACGCCTCGCATGTGGCGCAGAGCTCCAAGCCCGCCGCGAGCGGCTCCGGCCGCAAGGGCTTCTTCAGCAAGCTGAAGGACGCGCTGAGCTGAGCGCATATATTGGGCTCCCCGAGAGGGGGAGCCCAATAATATTTGTTTGTCAGTGCAGCAGGGAGCGGCACATGGAGCGGTATTCGCTGACGTAGCCGCCGCCGAAGAACACGCAGTGGCCGGCGATCGGGTAGAGCTGCCACAGCGTGACGCGTTCCTGCCAGCCGGCCTTCAGCGGGTGCACGGACTGGTAGCCGTCCATGATCTCGCTCAGATAGCTCATGCCGAACAGGTGCAGCATCGCCAGATCCTCCTCGCGGTGCCCGCCGTGCGCCGCGGGATCGATGAGCACGGCCTCGCACTGGCTCGAATCGGCGGTCCACATCACATTGCCGCTCCACAGATCGCCGTGCACGCGCGCTGGCTTGTCCGCCGCGGCGCGCCCCAGCAGCTCGGGAAGACGGTCGATCGCGCGCCGGGTGAGGTCCAAGTCCGCGCTCGTCAGCTCGCCGCGGCGTATGCCCAGCTCCACCATCGGCAGCAGCCGGCCCTCGGCCCAGTAGGTTGCCGGATCGTCCCACGTTCCGGTGTCCATCGGCACCGGGTCCTGCAGCGGGCCGAAATAGCAGGTTCCCGTGTAGCCCGCCGGCGCGGAGCCGAAGTGGTCGGCGCCGGCGTCGTGCATGCGCGCCAGCGCGGCGCCGAAGTCGTGCGCGGCCTTGGGCGTGGGGGAGCAGGCGTTCACCCGTTCGATGTCCAGATAGTCCTTGCCCCATTCGTAGACGTCCACGACGCGCGGTCCGCCCTTCGCATGCGCCTCGCCGAGCCACTGCAGTCCGCGGCCCTCGCATTCGAAAAACCCGTCCGGCGCCCACATGCGCGATTTGCGGTATTTGGACATCTTGCCTCCCTGTTCGATGAACCGGGGTGGGCTGTATGCGGCCCTCCCGTATGAGACGATTGTGGGCGCGCGGCGCGACAAAGCAGGCTGCCGGCCGTATCGCGGAATGCGGCAAAAACCGAAGATTATGCGCACGTTCCGCCGCTGCTTGGTGCATTCTTAGGGACCGGTGAGTACTCTTGGGCGAGGCACATGAATCCATGAGCACAATAAGAGGGATTATGAATTTCTTCCAAGCGATCATCCTCGGCATCGTTCAGGCGCTGACCGAGTATCTTCCGGTGTCGTCCAGCGCGCATATCCGCATCATCGGCGACCTGATGCTGGGATCCGACCCGGGCGCGGCCTTCACCGCCATCATCCAGATCGGCACCGAGCTTGCGGTGATCCTGTATTTCCGCCGCGACATCATCAACATCCTCACCCACTGGTTCTCCTGCCTGTTCGGCAAGAACGGCAAGGACTGGAAGTCCAGAATGGGCCGCGGCGACCGCTACGCCACGCTCGGGTGGAACATCATCGTCGGTTCCGTCCCGATCATCATCCTCGGCTTCACCCTGCAGAACGTGATCGAGACCGCGCTGCGCAACCTGTGGATCACGGCCACCGTGCTGCTGGTGTTCGGCATCCTGCTGTGGGTGGTCGACGCGCGCGCCCGCCAGGTCAAGTCCATGGACGACATGACGTACCGCGACGCGTTCCTCTTCGGCCTTGGCCAGTCCATGGCGCTGATCCCCGGCGTGTCCCGTTCCGGCGGCACCATCACCGTCGGCCGTGCGCTCGGTTACCAGCGCGAGCCGGCCGTGCGCCTGAGCTTCCTGATGGCCATCCCGGCGGTGTTCGGCTCCGGTCTGCTGGAGGCGGTCAAGGCCGTCAAGGACTACAAGACCGACGCCATGTTCCCCGGCTGGGGGCCGACGATCGTGGCCATGGTCATCAGCTTCTTCCTCGGCTACATCGTGATCATCGGCTTCCTCAAGTTCGTGTCGACCTTCTCCTACAAGGCCTTCGCGATCTACCGCATCGGTCTGGCCGTCGTCGTCGCGCTCCTGCTGCTGACCGGCGCGCTCTCGCCGCTGGAGGCCGTCGCCGCGGCCTAGCAGTCGGCCGGCGGGGCTTTGTGCCCTCGCCGGCCGCGCTCAGTCGCCCATGCTCTTGAGGTAGGCCTCGGCCTCCCGTATGAGCTGCTCGCATTCGGGTCCGCCGTGGGATGTCTCGCGGCGGACCTTCGCGTTGCGGTCGTAGTCCTGCTCGAGATGGCGCACATACTCCGCCAGCGCGTCGTTGCAGCGGGTGAGCACGGAGGCCTTGGCCTTCCACTGTTCGGATTTGGCGGGCAGGTCGCCCGGGTCGAGGTCCACGCCGAGCAGGTCGGACAGGCCGCCGAGCATCTGCATCGTGGCCTGCGCGCAGCCATCGCTGCCCAGGTACTGCGGGATCGACACCCACATCGTGGCCGTGTCGAGCCCCTCGTCGGTCGCGATCGTGTCCAGCACCGTCGGGATGCCGGCCGGGCCGCTGTAGCGCTGGTCCGGGTCGATATGGCCCGACCCGTCGTCCACCTCGAGCGGCAGGTCGCGGGTGTGCGGGCAGTCGGCGAACATCGAGCCGAGCGTGATCAGCCTGGTGACGTCCAGCTCGTCCGCGATGCGCAGGCTCTGGCGGCAGTACTCGATCCACCGGTAGTTGGGCTCCGGGGCGATCTGCGCATAGACGTGCAGCCCCGGGCGCAGGGTGATGTCGTAGAACGTGGTCTGCGGCCAGACGATGCGCCGGCGCCCCGTGGCGTAGCAGACGATCGGCCTGGTGGCCTGGTAGTCGTAGTATTCGCCGCAGCGGATGTGCCGCACCTCGCGCGATTCGTACTTCGCCACGAGATGGCGCACGACGTCCGTCGCCGCCTGGCAGGCGTCGTTCCACCCCTCGAACGCCGCGATCATCACGGCGCCCGAAGCCTTCGTGTCTTCCATCATGCTTTCTAATGTACCGTGCCCGAAAACCGTTGGAAATCCTTATGCCAGTGGCGAATCGGGGCCGCTTCGGCCCCCTTGCGACACGCCGGGTTTTGCAAACTACACGGATGTCGGTATAGTAATCACTCGTGCTCAGGCAGCGGCAAGCTGCTGAAGACACTGCGGACATAGCTTAGTTGGTAAAGCGCAACCTTGCCAAGGTTGAGACCGCGGGTTCGAGTCCCGTTGTCCGCTCTAAGGTCCGAAGAGTTGACGACCTTACGGTGGGTTAGCCAAGCGGTTAGGCAGCGGCCTGCAAAGCCGTATAGACGAGTTCGACTCTCGTACCCACCTCTCGGACGGCTGGAGTGATCCGGCCCGACGAGCACGCAGACCCGGGCGGTTGGCGCAGAGGTAGCGCACTTCCCTGACACGGAAGGGGTCACAAGTTCGAATCTTGTATCGCCCACGGATGCCGAAGTTCGCTTCGGCGTTCACAACTGAACAGAGCACGGGTGATTGGCGCAGCGGCTAGCGCACTTCCTTCACACGGAAGGGGTCGTAGGTTCGATTCCTACATCACCCACGGATCGCAGCCTTGCGCTGCGGTCGTTCGGTTCGGGGCTATGGCGCAGCTGGTAGCGCATCTCCATGGCATGGAGAGGGTCAGGGGTTCGAATCCCCTTAGCTCCACTCGGAATCGGTTCTCACGCCGGTTCCTTCGCGGACATAGCTTAGTTGGTAAAGCGCAACCTTGCCAAGGTTGAGACCGCGGGTTCGAGTCCCGTTGTCCGCTCCGGCATGGCTCCCAGTCGGGAGCTTTTTTGTTATCCGGCGTTCCGCAGGGAATCCGGGCGGGCGCAGTGGGCGGGCCGGGGGAGTCCGGCGTTGTCGGCACGCGCTCATATCGTATGCATACGTTGATACCCAGTCCAGGCCTGCACATTGGTAACGCGGACCCCGATAGCAAAGGACACATCATGGCGCAAGCTACCATCTCCATCACAGTCAACGGCGAGGCGAGGGAGGTGGAAGCAACCACCACCGGCGTCGAGCTGTTCGCGGACGACAAGAACATCATCGCGGTCAAGCTCAACGGCGAACCGCGCGACCTGTACACGCCGCTGAACGACGGCGACTCCGTGACCCCGATCGCGCTCGACAGCGAGGACGGCCTGGCGATCATGCGCCACTCCGCCACGCACGTCATGGCCCAGGCCGTGCAGGAGATCCGCCCCGACGCCAAGCTCGGCGTCGGCCCGGTGATCAAGGACGGCTTCTACTACGATTTCCAGGTCGACCAGCCCTTCACCCCCGACGACCTCAAGGACATCGAGAAGCGCATGCAGCGCATCGTCAAGTCCTCCCAGTCCTTCCGCCGCCGCGCCGTGAGCGAGGAGGAGGCCCTGAAGGAAGAGGCCGACCAGCCCTTCAAGATCGAGCTGATCGAGGACAAGGAGGCCCACCTCGACCCGGCCGCCGCCACCGAGATCGCCGAAAAGGAACTCAGCTTCTACGACAACGTCGACCGTGACGGCAACGTGGTCTGGAAGGACCTGTGCCGCGGCCCGCACCTGCCGAACACCCGCTACATCAAGGCCTTCAAGATCGAGCGTTCCGCCGCCGCGTACTGGCGCGGCTCCGAGAAGAACCCGACCATGCAGCGCATCTACGGCACCGCATGGGCCACCAAGGAGGACCTCAAGGCCTATCAGACCCGCCTGGAGGAGGCCGCCAAGCGCGACCACCGCAAGCTCGGCGCCGAGATGGACCTGTTCTCCTTCCCGGACGAGATCGGCCCCGGCCTGGCCGTGTTCCACCCGAAGGGCGCCGCCGTGATCAACGCGATGGAGGACTACTCCCGCGAGCAGCACCGCAAGCACCACTACAGCTTCGTGCAGACCCCGCACATCACCAAGGGCGGCCTGTACGAGACTTCCGGCCACCTGCACTGGTACAAGGACGGCATGTATCCGCCGATGCACCTCGACGAGGAGAAGGACGCGGACGGCAACATCGTCAAGCCGGGCGCCGACTACTACCTCAAGCCGATGAACTGCCCGATGCACAACCTGATCTTCAAGTCGCGCCAGCGCTCCTACCGCGAGCTGCCGCTGCGCCTCTTCGAGTTCGGCACCGTGTACCGCTACGAGAAGTCCGGCGAGGTCCACGGCCTGACCCGCGTGCGCGGCCTGACCCAGGACGATTCCCACATCTACTGCACCCGCGAGCAGATGAAGGACGAGCTGACCAGCCTGCTGACCTTCGTGCTGAACCTGCTCAAGGACTTCGGCCTGTCCGACTTCTACCTGGAGCTGTCCACCAAGGACCCGGACAAGTACGTCGGCTCCGACGAGATCTGGGAGGAGGCGACCAACACGCTGCGCGAGGTCGCCGAGGCCTCCCACCTCGACCTCGTGGCCGATCCGGGCGGCGCCGCCTTCTACGGCCCGAAGATCTCCGTGCAGGCCCGCGACGCCATCGGCCGCACCTGGCAGGTCTCGACCATCCAGCTCGACTTCAACCTGCCCGAGCGCTTCCAGCTCGAGTACATCGCGAAGGACGGCACCCACCAGCGCCCGGTGATGATCCACCGCGCCCTGTTCGGTTCCATCGAGCGCTTCTTCGCCGTGCTGCTGGAGCACTACGCCGGCGCCTTCCCGGCGTGGCTGGCCCCCGTGCAGGTGCTCGGCGTGCCGGTCGCCGACGAGTTCGCCCCGCATCTGGCCGGTTTCGTCAAGTCCCTCGAGGACGAGATGGTCCGCTGCGAGATCGACTACTCCGACGACCGCTTCGGCAAGAAGATCCGCAACGCCTCCAAGTCCAAGGTGCCGTTCATCCTCATCGTCGGCGAGGAGGACATGAACAACAACGCGGTGAGCTTCCGTTTCCGCGACGGCAGCCAGCTCAACGGCGTGCCGGTGGACCAGGCCCGCGAGCAGATCCTCAAGGTCATCGCCAAGCGCGTGCAGGTCAACTCCGCCGACGACTTCACCGCCGCCGTGGCCGAGTGAATTAAGGAAGTAGTGGGTTGGCTCCCCTCAGTCGCCTGCGGCGACAGCTCCCCCTCAGGGAGGGGAGCCTAATACGTTTGGCATGGCTCCCCTCCCTGAGGGGAGCTGTCCGCGCAGCGGACTGAGGGGAGCCTCCCAAGAAAGGGCACAATGATGACTGACGCGCGCGTCGACGATCCGGCGGACTTCCCGCCGCAGGAGGACACGGTCGAGCGGCTGTGGACCCCGCAGCGCATGACCTATGTGCTGCGCAACAGCGAGGACCGGCCGACCAAGCCCAAGGCGAAGGAGTGCCCGTTCTGCGCCGGGCCGAAGAAGTCCGACGAGGACGGCCTCATCGCCTGGCGCGGCGCGCTCGTGTTCGCCATCATGAACCTCTACCCGTACAACGTCGGGCACCTGATGATCTGCCCGTACCGCCACGTCGGGTTCATCACCGAGCTCGACGACGCCGAACTGTTCGAATTCGAGAAGGCCACCACCCTCGCCATGAAGGTGATGGAGGCCGTCTCCCATCCGGACGGCTACAACATCGGCATCAACCAGGGCGAGGTGGCGGGCGCCGGCGTGGCCGCGCACCTGCACCAGCATGTGGTGCCGCGCTGGAACGGCGACGCGAACTTCATGCCGATCGTCGCCCAGACGCGTACCATGCCGATCCTGCTGTCCGACCAGCGCGCCGCATACGCGCAGGCGTTCTCGCGGCTCGCACCGGACTTCGGGCTGCCGCTCGAACGGGGGAGCGCCGCCGCCTAAGGCGGCCCCTCGCCCCCGGAACAGGGGCCCGGGACGGCCCCGTGCGGGGCGCTTGTCGGCGAACCGCTCTAAAATCGTCTCGTTTGTCAGTTTTATCCACTACCTGCTAGGAGCATTATGTCAGGGCATTCCAAGTGGGCGACCACCAAGCACAAGAAGGCCGCCATCGACGCCAAGCGCGGCAAGCTGTTCGCCAAGCTGATCAAGAACATCGAGATCGCGGCCCGCATGGGCGGCGGCGACCCGGACGGCAACCCGTCCCTGTACGATGCCATCTACAAGGCCAAGAAGGCCTCGATGCCGGCCGACAACATCAAGCGCGCCGTCAAGCGCGGCTCCGGTGAGGAAGCCGGCGGCGCCAGCTACGAGGACATCGTGTACGAGGGCTACGCCCCCGCCGGCGTCGGCCTGATCATCGAGTGCCTGACCGACAACCGCAACCGCGCGGCCGCCGAAGTGCGCTCCACGCTGACCAAGGGCAACGGCTCGCTGGCCACCTCCGGCTCCGTGAGCTTCAACTTCGAGCGCAAGGGCCAGATCGAGGTGCCGTCCGAGGGCGTCGACTTCGACGACCTGTTCGAGAAGGCCGGCGACGCCGGTGCCGAGGACGTGATCGACGATGGCGAGGTGTTCACCGTGGTCACCGATCCGTCCGATCTGCACGCCGTGCGCAAGAGCCTGCAGGACGCCGGTTTCGACTACGATTCCGCCGATATGGTCATGCGCCCGAAGAACGAGGTCGAGCTGAGCCTCGAGGACGCCCGCAAGGTGTCCAAGCTCATCGACAACCTCGATGACCTGGACGACGTGCAGAACATCTACTCCAACTGGACCGCCTCCGACGAGGTGATGGCCCAGCTCGACGAGGAGTAGACCTCGTGATCATCCTTGGCGTCGACCCCGGGCTCACCCGGTGCGGGGTCGGCGTGATCGAAGCCGGCGCTCACCGCCGGCTTTCGTTTATCCACGTCGATGTGGTGCGCTCGTCGCCCGATACCTCGCAGGATCTGCGCCTGCTGGCGATCTACAACGGATTGGCCGAGAAGATCGAGCGCTTCGCGCCAGACACCGTGTCGATCGAGCGCGTGTTCGCGCAGGAGAACCGCAACACCGTGCTCGGCACCGCGCAGGCCGCCGGCCTGGCGATGCTCGCGGCCGCGCAGCGGGGCATCCCGGTGGCCCTGCACACGCCGACCGAATCGAAGCTGGCGATCACCGGCAACGGCAAGGCCGAGAAGATCCAGGTCGAGCGCATGGTCGCCCGCATCCTCGGGCTCAACGAGCCGCCGAAGCCCGCCGACGCGGCCGACGCGCTGGCCGTGGCGATCTGCCATGCCCTGCGCCCCGCCGGCGCGCTGCAGGGCGGCGAGCGCGAGCAGCACCTGACGGCGGCCCAGCGGCAGTGGGCCGAAGCAGCGCAGCGATCCAAGCGCCGGCACAGCGTCGACCGCGGCATGTAGACTGATCGAACAGATGTTCGAAACTTTGGAATGCTAGGGGATCGCCATGATTGGAATGCTCAGCGGCCGCGTCGCCGAGGTGAACGCGGACCATGCCATCATCGAGGTCGGCGGCGTCGGGTACGAGACCCGGATGCCCTCGGCCGACCTGTCCGCGCTGCACGCCGGGCAGGAGACGCGCGTGTACACGTCGCTGAGCGTGTCGCAGGACGCGATCACGCTGTTCGGGTTCCTGTCGTCGGCGTCCAAGCGCATGTTCCTGCAGCTGCAGAAGGTCAGCGGCATCGGCCCCAAGGTGGCGCTGTCGCTGCTGTCGACGCTGCCGCCGGACCGGCTGGCCAAGGCCGTCGCCGACGGCGACGCCGCGGCCCTGGCCAAGGCGCCCGGATTGGGCAAGAAGGGCGCGCAGAAGATCATCCTGGAACTGAAGGGCTCGATCGACCTCGACTCGATCGAGGCCGGCCCGGTGCCGGCGCGCCGCCAGGAGGGCGACCCGCATACGGCGCAGGTGGTCGAAGGCCTGATGTCGCTCGGCTGGCGCCAGCCCGACGCGCAGGCGGCCGTGGAGACGGCCTGCGCGGCCAACGGCATCACGCTGCCGCTGGCCGCCGAGGACGTGCCCCGCGCGCTCAAACTCGCCCTGGCCTCCCTCGACCGCGGAAGGTGATAGATGACGATGGCATACAACGAACGCACCGACGAGCGCACCGAAGGCGAGCAGCCCAACACCGGCGCGAACGAGGAGTCGCTGCGCATGGTGTCCGCCGCGCCGATCGGTAATGAGCCGGTCAGCGACGAGGAGCTGCGCCCCCATGTGCTCGACGGCTTCATCGGCCAGCCCCGGCTCAAGGCGCAGCTGCAGCTGTTCCTCGACGCGGCCCGCAAGCGCGAGGTGCCCCCCGACCACATCCTGCTCGCCGGCCCTCCGGGCCTTGGCAAGACCACCCTGGCGATGATCGTGGCCAACGAGCTCGGCGTGCCCATCCGCATCACCTCCGGCCCGGCCATCCAGCACGCCGGCGACCTCGCGTCGATCCTGAGCTCGCTGGACGCCGGCGAAGTGCTGTTCATCGACGAGATCCACCGCCTGCCGCGGGCCGCCGAGGAGCTGCTGTACATCGCGATGGAGGACTTCCGCGTCGACGTGATGGTCGGCAAGGGGCCGGGGGCCTCCTCGATCCCGCTGACGCTGCCCCGGTTCACGGTGATCGGCGCCACCACGCGCGAGGGCATGCTGCCCTCGCCGCTGCGCGCGCGGTTCGGCTTCACCGCGCATCTGGACTTCTACCCGCACGAGGAGCTGGAGAAGCTCATCGAGCGCTCCTCGCTCGTGCTGGGCGTGCGGCTGGTCGAGGACGCGGCCCATGAGATGGCCGTGCGTTCCCGCGGCACGCCGCGTATCGCCAACCGCCTGCTGCGCCGCGTGCGCGACTGGGCCATCGTCCACGATCTGGAGAAGGTCGGCGCGGATGACGTCAAGGAGGCGCTGTCCCTGTACCAGATCGACGCCGAGGGGCTCGACCGGCTCGACATCGCCGTGCTCAACGCCATCGTCAGGCAGTTCAACGGCGGCCCGGTCGGCCTGAACACGCTGTCGGCCATGGTCGGCGAGGAGGCGGAGACCGTCGAGACGGTATGCGAGCCGTACCTGGTGCGCGAGGGATTCCTCGTGCGTACGCCCAAAGGCCGCGTGGCGACGGAGAAGGCATGGGGGCATTTGGGACTCCACCCCCGCGATGATGTCAGCAAGCTATTCTAAAATCTCAGTTTTGGACCTATCCTCCCGTTCGTTGGGCGGATCAGACGCAAGGAGACTCAATTGGAGCAGTACGGTTTTCTCATCATCATCTTCGTCCTCATGATCGGCATGATGTGGTGGCAGTCGCGCAAGGCGAAGCAGCAGCAGCAGGAGAAGCAGGATTTCCGCGCCAACCTGCAGCCCGGCACCGAGGTCATCACCATCGGCGGCGTGATTGGCAAGGTCGTGTCCGTCGACACGCAGTATGAGGAGATCGTCATCGATTCCGAGGGCTCGAAGCTGCGCTTCGGCTTCAACGCGATCAGCCGCGAGTACGTGCGCCCGGCCTATGTGAGCGACGACGAGGTGGACGAGAACGGCAACCCGCTGCCGCAGGACGGCGGCGACGAGGCGCAGGTGCCGGTGGAGCAGACCATCGAGGCACAGCCCGCCGAGGCCGCGTCCGATGACGAGACCGCGGGCGGCGCCGGCGCGTCCTCCGACGAGGCGAAGTGATTCCGCCCGTCGGCCACCCATCCCACGTATTGATGTAATTCTTCGACAAGGCAGGTGCAGAGCATGTCATCGGATATCACGATCACGCAATTGGACAGGATCGGTCGGGAGCAGGCCCAGTACCTGGTCTCCCGCATCCGTTCCGTGCCGGGCTTCCCCAAAGAGGGCATCATCTTCCGTGATTTCATGCCCGTGTTGGCCGATCCCAAGGCGCTGTGCCTGCTGATGGAGGGACTCGAGGCCGCGCTGCCGGTTCCCGCCGACTCCTTCGACGCGGTCGCCGGGCTCGAGGCGAGGGGATTCCTGTTCGGCCCGGCCCTCGCCGCGCATCTGGGCAAGGGGTTCCTCGCCATCCGCAAGGCCGGCAAGCTGCCCCCCGACACCATCGCCGAATCCTATGACCTCGAATACGGCACCGCCTCGGTGGAGATCGAGACCGATCTCGTCCGGCCGGGCGAGCGCGTGCTCATCGTCGACGACCTGATCGCCACGGGCGGCACCGCCAAGGCGGCGGCCGACCTGATCCGCCAGGCGGGCGGCGAGGTCGCCGGCTTCGGCTTCGTCATGGAGCTCGAAGGCCTTGGCGGCGTCGCCAGTCTCGGCGACGTGCCGACCAGCTCGCTGGTCACCATGCCGGCCTGACCGCGCACCCGACAGGACCCCCATCGACAGGAAAGGGCTGGAAGCACCTATGGATCTGTATGAATACCAGGCACGGGAGCTGCTTGAGGAGCAGGACATCCCCACGCCGCGCGCGATCTACGCGCAGAACTCGCATGAGGTCGCCGAGGCGGCCGACAAGCTCGGCTATCCGTGCGTCATCAAGGCGCAGGTGAAGATCGGCCATCGCGGCCAGGCCGGCGGCGTCAAGCTCGCCAGGAACCGCGACGAGGCCATCCTGCTCGCCGAAGGCATCCTGCCCATGACCATCCACGGACACAAGGTGCACGGCGTGCTCGTCGCGCAGGCCGAGAACATCCTGCACGAGTACTACGTGTCCATCTCCGTGGACCGTTCCTCGCGCGACTTCGACGTGCTGGCCACGGCCAACGGCGGCACCGAGGTCGAGCAGATCGCCAAGGAGCACCCGGAGGCCGTCAAGCGCCTGCACATCGACGCGCTCGGCGACTTCGACCTCGAGGCGGCGACCGCCATGGCCAACAGCATCGGCTTCTACCACGCCGACGAGAACCAGGCGGCGCAGATCCTGCTCAAGATGTGGCAGTGCTTCAAGAACACCGACGCCACGCTGGTGGAGATCAACCCGCTCGCCAAGATCGGCGATCCCGACGACGAGTCCTCGAAGTCCCTGTGCGCGCTCGACGCGAAGATCTCGCTGGACGACAACGCCGCATTCCGCCACGACGACTGGAAGCGCTTCGCCGATTCGGTGGATGCCGACCCCTACGAGCTGCGTGCCCGCGAGCACGGCCTGCACTACGTGCACCTGCACGGCGAGGTCGGCGTGATCGGCAACGGCGCCGGCCTGGTCATGAGCTCCCTGGACGCCGTGTCCGGCGCCGGCCAGGAGCAGGGCACCGGAGTCAAGCCCGCCAACTTCCTCGACATCGGCGGCGGCGCCTCGGCCGAGGTCATGGCCTCCAGCCTGGAGATCGTGCTCGCCGACCCGCAGGTCAGGTCCGTGTTCGTCAACGTGTACGGCGGCATCACCTCCTGCGCGCAGGTCGCCGAAGGCATCCTCGGGGCGCTCGACGCCCTGCACGCGGCCAAGCCGATCGTGGTGCGCTTCGACGGCAACGCGGCCGACGAGGGCCTGAGGATCCTCGCCCACGCGAACAACCCGAACCTGCACGTCGCGGACACCATGGAGCAGGCCGCCCAGCAGGCCGCCCGCCTCGCGGCCGACGCGGCAGACGCAAAGGAGAACGACTGATGGCATTGTTCATCGAAGACGGCGCCCCGGTCATCGTCCAGGGCATGACCGGCCACCAGGGCATGACCCACACCGCGCGCATGCTCAGGGCCGGCACGAACATCGTCGGCGGCGTGAACCCGCGCAAGGCCGGCACCACGGTCACCTTCCCCGCGGCGCGTGACGGCGTCGACGCCGAGGTCCCGGTCTACGCCACCTGCGCCGAGGCGCGCGAGGCCACCGGCGCCAAGGCCAGCGTGGTGTTCGTGCCGCCGCGGTTCGCCAAGGGGGCGGTCGTGGAGGCCGTGGAAGCGGGCATCGAGCTGATCGTGGTCATCACCGAGGGCATCCCGGTCGCCGACAGCGCCTACTTCGTGGAGCTTGCGCTGCGCAAGGGCATCCGCATCGTCGGGCCGAACTGCCCGGGGCTCATGACGCTGCCCTCCTCGCCGCAGTCGCACGGCGTGAACCTGGGCATCATCCCCGACGGCATCGTCTCGCGCGGTCCGCTCGGCCTGGTCTCCAAGTCCGGAACCCTGACCTATCAGCTGATGGGCGAGCTGAGTGACATCGGCTTCACCGCGTGCCTCGGCGCCGGCGGCGATCCGATCGTCGGCACCACGCTGCAGGAGGCGCTCGAGGCCTTCGAGGCGGACGAGAACACCAAGGCCGTCGTCATGATCGGCGAGATCGGCGGCAGCGCCGAACAGGACGCCGCCCGGTGGGCCGCCGAGCACATGACCAAGCCGGTCGTCGCCTACATCGCCGGGTTCACCGCGCCCGAAGGCAAGCAGATGGGCCATGCCGGCGCCATCGTCTCGGGCGGCAAGGGCACCGCGAAGGACAAGAAGGAGGCGCTCGAGGCCGTCGGCATCCGCGTCGGCAGAACCCCCGGCCAGACCGCCGACATCATGCGTGAGGTGCTCGCCGAACATTCGCTGATATGATCGCACGCATCACACCATGGGCCAAGGGGGCGCTGACGGCGATGGCGGCCATGGCCGTGTTCGCCGTGTCGCTCGGCTGCTTCATCGCCCTGATGCTGCTGGTCATCTCGATGGAGGAGGGCGGGGGCAATCTCTCCTCCTATGCCGTGTCGCTCACCTGCGCCGTCATGCTGCTGAGCCAGGGCGTCGGCTTCATCGCGTCCCCGGTCACGCTCACCCTGGTGCCCCTGCTGCTGACCCTGCTGCTGGTCGGCGTGGTACGCGCCTTCGCGCAGCGGTTCTCCACCAGCATTGCCGGCTATTGCTCCGGTCTGGCGGTATGGCTGGTGATGACCGGTCTGCTGCGCCACGGCACGGCCGCCGGCCTGACGGACGACCTGTGGGTCGTGCTGGCCAAAGGCGCCGTGGTCTTCTCCGCCGGCTACGCGCTGGCCGCCCTGCCGGCGTCGGGCGCCGCCGCCAAGGCGATGCGCGCGCTGCACGACGTCATGGGGCCCGAGCTGCGCCGCACGGTGCGCGTCGGACTCACGATGGGCATGGCCACGCTGGCGGGGTACCTGTGCGCCGGCATGGTCACCGTCATCGTCTGGAGCGTGCAGAACCACGCCGCGATGGGCCGCCTGTTCTCCATGATCGGCATGGGCACCGGCTCGCGGATCGTCACGACGATCGCCTGCCTGGCATGGCTGCCGAATCTGTGCATCTGGGCGATGTCGTGGGTATTCGGCGGGGGATTCGCCATCGGCGATCTCGGCTCGTTCACCCTGTGGATCGGGCAGTCCTCCTCGTTGCCGGCGATCCCCGTGTTCGGCCTGCTCCCGCAACCGGTGGCCGACGACCGCGTGCGCATGCTGCTCATGTCGGTGCCGCTGGCCTGCGGGCTGGTCTCCGGCCTGATTGCGATGTGGTCGCGCCGCGGGTTCGCCGTGCGGGCCGGTTCCCCCGAACGCCGGCTCGACGTGCGCGCCACGATCGTCTCGTTCGCCTACCCGGCCGGCGCGTTCTGCATCGCCGGGGCGATGCTGTCGGTCATGTCCTCGCTGGTCTTTCTGCTGTCCAACGGCGGATTGGGCGAAGGGCGCCTCGCGCATCTCGGCGTCGACGTCATGCAGTCGACGCAGACGATCGCCCGGCCGACCGCGATCGGGCTGTTCGCGGCCTGGCTGCTGTCGCTGATTGGCATGGCCGCCATTTTCGGGATACGCTGGGCCTCACGGCGGGTGCGCGAACGCGCCTCCGCGGCGCCGGCGGCCCACGACGCGCCGGCGGACGACGATCGGCCGCGCGCCCCGCGAACCACCGCAAGCATGCCCGGACGCGGGCCCCAATCTTCACAAGCACCAACGCAAGCAACCAAGGAGGAATAGGATGACGAACACGAACCGACCGATACGACGGGCACTGGTTTCCGTCTTCCACAAGGAGGGCATCGAGGTGCTCGCCAAGGCGTTCATCACAGCCGGCGTCGAAGTGGTGTCCACCGGTTCCACGGCGAAGCGCCTCGCCGATCTTGGCGTGCCCGTGACCGAGGTGTCCACGGTCACCGGCTTCCCCGAAAGCCTGGACGGCCGCGTCAAGACGCTCGACCCGCACATCCACGCCGGCATCCTCGCCGACATGACGAACCCGGATCACGCGGCCCAGCTGGAGCAGCTGGGCATCAAGCCCTTCGATCTGGTCGTCGTGAACCTGTACCCGTTCGCCGACACCGTGCGCTCCGGCGCCGACGAGGCAGCCACGATCGAGAAGATCGACATCGGCGGCCCCTCCATGGTGCGCGGCGCCGCCAAGAACAGCGCCACCGTCGCGATCGTCACCGACCCGGCCGACTATGCGCTCGTCGCCTCCCGCGTCGCCAACGGCGAGGGATTCAGCCTGCCCGAGCGCCGCTGGCTCGCCGCCAAGGCGTTCGCGCACACCGCCGCCTACGACGCGACGATCAACGAGTGGACCTCCAAGCACTGGCCGAAGCCCGATACCGTCACGACCGAGGGCGACGACGGCCAGCCGGCGGTGGACGACAAGAAGTTCCCCGCGTCCTTCACCCGCACGTGGGACCGCTCGCACACGCTGCGCTACGGCGAGAACTCCCATCAGCAGGCCGCCCTGTACCTCGACCCGCTGGAGACCGGCGGCTTCGCGCACGCCGAGCAGCTCGGCGGCAAGCCGATGAGCTACAACAACTATGTGGACGCCGACGCCGCGTGGCGCGCCGTGTGGGATCTCGCCCCGCAGATCGCCGTCGCCGTCGTCAAGCACAACAACCCGTGCGGCCTGGCCATCGGCGCCACCGCGGCGGAGGCGCACCGCAAGGCGCACGCCTGCGACCCGATGAGCGCCTACGGCGGCGTGATCGCGTGCAACACGACCGTCACGCTGGAGATGGCCGAAAGCGTTCGCCCGATCTTCACCGAGGTCATCGTCGCGCCCGACTACGAACCGGCCGCCCTTGAACTGCTGCAGACCAAGAAGAAGAACCTGCGTATCCTCAAGGTCGCCGAGCCGCCGAAGGGCCACGAGCAGTTCCGCCAGATCGACGGCGGTCTGCTGGTGCAGGACATGGACCTGATCAACGCCACCGGCGACGATCCGGATGCATGGAAGCTCGTGTCCGGCGAGCCGGCCGACGCGCAGACGCTCAACGACCTGCTGTTCGCCTGGCGCGCGATCCGCTGCGTCAAGTCGAACGCGATCCTGATCGCCCACGATCAGGCCACGGTCGGCATCGGCATGGGCCAGGTCAACCGCGTCGACTCCTGCCACCTGGCGGTCGAGCGCGCCAACACGCTGGCCGACGGCGCCGACCGCGTCACCGGTTCGGTGGCCGCGTCCGACGCGTTCTTCCCGTTCGCCGACGGCGCCGAGATCCTCATCAAGGCCGGCGTCAAGGCGATCGTGCAGCCGGGCGGATCCATCCGCGACGAGGAGGTCATCGAGGCCGCGAAGCAGGCCGGCGTGACCATGTACCTGACCGGCACCCGCCACTTCTTCCACTGATCGTTCAGTGACCGGCTCCCCTCCGCCCGGAGGGGAGCTTTTTGATAGCCGCCCCGGGGCCCGGCGCCGGGCATGTCAAGCAACCAGTGAGGATCAGCATCATGCACGATCATCCGTACGTTTCCGAAGACCATGAGGGCAAGCCGTGGTTCGAATGGGCCGTCGCGGCCGTGGTCGCCCTCGCCGTCGCCGTCGCCGCCCTCGGATACACGACGGCCGCGACGGTGATCATCTCCGTCGCGGCCGTCGTCACCGGGCTGCTGCGCCTGATATTGCGCGAACGCAGCCCCTGGAAGGTCCGATCAGTGGCGTTCGACGCCTTCATCGGCATCGCGCTGGGCATCGGGCTGCTCGCCGTCCACTTCAGCGTCGGCCTGCTCGGCTGAGGCCTGCTCGGCTGAGGCCTGGTCGGCGAAGTCCTGATCCGCGAACACGTCGGCGTCGGCGCTCTCGGGCGCCTCCGCGGCGGCTGCCGCGGCGCGCTTCTTGGCGGCGGCGTCCTTCGCCATCTGCGCGACGATCATCACCAGCGCCACCACGGCGGCCGCCAGCACCGGGCACACCCAGAACACCCACAGCTGCTGCAGGGGCTCGGTGGTCAGGCCCTGGCCCTGGGCGAAGACCGCGATGCCGGTGGCGCGGGCCGGGTTGAGCGCGGCGCCCGTGACCGGATAGGTGATCGCGGCGCCGACGCCGTAGGCGGCGCCCATCGCCGGCGCGTAGGAGGCGCCGGGGCGTCCGGACTCGTCGGTGGAGCGCATCGCCGTGCCGACGACGATCAGGCCGGCGACCACCTCGACGACGATCGCCAGCGTGATGCCGAAGCTGATGCCCACGGAGTTGACCGTCGAATAGGCGACGGAGCCCTCGCCGAAGCCGTTGACGGCCGGGGTGAGCCACACCTTCATCGCGATCGAGTCGGAGGTCGGCAGCAGGAAGCGCAGCAGGGCGCCGGCGCCGATGGCGCCGACCAGCTGGGCCACGATGTACGCGACGCCGTCGACCGCGCGCGTCTTGGATGCGAGCATGGCGGCGACGGTCACCGCCGGGTTGAACTGGCCCCCGGAGACGGAGCCGAGCATCCAGGTCACGGCGCCGTAGGCCAGGGCGACCCCGGCGGCGATGAACGCCATGTTCAGGCCGTAGATCGAGGAGCCCAACGAGCACACCACATAGATCGCGAAGCAGATCAGGAAGCTGCCGGCCAGCTCGGCCAGGGCGCGTTCGGCCAGCGAGTGCGCACCGGCCGCCTTGCTATCGTCTTGTGCTTCAAAAGCAGTCATGAGTCTATCCTTTTATCGTCGTCGCGGGCGCAACACCCGCCGAACGTCTGCCATAGTACCAGCAGGCAGGCAATACGCTATACTGGAAAGGTTGCGTTTTGCTGGACAGGCGGGCGCAGACACAGCAAGGAATACCATACGGACGTACGCGAAACCGTACGCAAGGCCACGTTGGGAGAACGATGCCAAACGCATATTCCCGCGCCGCGAAGGCGCAAGACAGTAATCAGGAAGGCATTCGCCTGCAGAAGCTGCTGGCGCAGGCCGGATTCGGATCCCGCCGCAAGTGCGAGCAGATCATCACCGAAGGACGCGTCGAGGTCGACGGGGAGCTGGTCACCGAGCTCGGCACGCGCGTCGACATCGACCGTCAGCAGGTGCGCGTCGACGGATCGCGCATCCGCCTCAACCCGAACCACGTCACGCTGGCGCTCAACAAGCCGCGCCGCGTGCTGAGCACGATGGACGACCCGAAGGGCCGCTACACGCTGCGCGACATCGTCGGCGACAAATACGAGCGCATCTTCCACATGGGCCGCTTGGACTACGATTCCGAGGGCCTGATCCTCATGACGAACGACGGCGAGCTGAGCCAGCACGTCATGCACCCCAAGTACGAGGTCGAAAAGACCTATATCGCCACCGTTTCGGGCCGCATCAGCGGCACCGTGTGCCGCCGCCTGGTCACCACGGGCGTGCAGCTGGACGACGGCTGGATCAAGCTCGACCACTGCGCGATCATCGACGCGAACCGCGATTCGACCATCGTCAAGGTCGTGCTGCATTCGGGCAAGAACCGCATCGTGCGCCGCATCTTCGGCTCGATCGGCTTCCCCGTCAAGCGCCTCGTACGCACGCAGATCGGCCCGATCAAGCTCGGCGAGCTGAAGTCCGGGTCGTACCGCGTGCTCTCGCAGGCCGAGGTGCGTTCCCTCTCGAAGGAGGTCGGGCTGTGATCCGCGTCGCCATCGACGGGCCCGCTGGCGTCGGCAAGTCGTCGACGTCGAAGGCGCTGGCCAAATACTACGGTTTCGCCTATCTCGACACGGGCGCGATGTACCGCGCCTGCGCCTGGTGGTGCCTGAAGCGGGGCGTCGACCTCGACGCGCAGGAGGTGGACGAGCGGCTCGTCACCGAAACGGTCGGGGAGTTCTTCACCGGCGACCACTTCGACATCACCGTCGACCCCGACGACCCGCGCGTGCTGTGCGACGGCGAGGACATCAGCGAGGCGATCCGCTCGACCGAGGTGTCGACCCACGTCTCGAAGGTGTCGAACATCATGCCGGTGCGCCATCTGCTGATCGCCGCCCAGCGCGCCACGATCGCGCGCGAGGAGGCCTCCGACTCGTTCTCCGACGGGCGCGGCATCGTCGCCGAGGGCCGCGACATCACCACGGTCGTCGCGCCCGACGCCGAGGTGCGCGTGCTGCTCACCGCCCGCGAGGAGGTGCGCCAGGCGCGCCGCACCGGGCAGGCCGGCGCGGCGGACGGCGTCGGCGCGGAGGACGTCGCGGCCCGCGACAAGGCCGATTCCAAGGTGACGAGCTTCCTGAGCGCCGCCGACGGCGTGACCACGCTCGACAACTCCGACCTCACCTTCGAGCAGACGCTGGATGCGCTGGTCGAGCTGGTCGACCAGGCGATCGAGGAGCAGGAATACGAGCAGTACGCCGCCAACCTGGAGGGCTACGAGCTCGACGAGGCCGACGAGGCGCTGGTCTCCGGCCGGGGAACCGACCGCGGCGAGCGGAACGCCGGGCCCAAGGCGGTCGGCGTGCTCGCGGTGGTCGGCCGGCCGAACGTCGGCAAGTCCACGCTCGTCAACCGCATCCTCGGCCGCCGCGCCGCCGTCGTGGAGGACACGCCCGGCGTGACGCGCGACCGCGTCAGCTACGACGCGGAGTGGGCCGGCACCGACTTCAAGCTCGTCGACACCGGCGGCTGGGAGACCGACGTCGAGGGCATCGACTCGGCCATCGCCTCGCAGGCGCAGGTCGCCGTGCAGCTGGCCGACGCCGTCGTGTTCGTCGTCGACGGGCAGGTCGGCATGACCGACACCGACGAGCGCATCGTCAGGCTGCTGCGCGCCAGCGGCAAGCCGGTCACGCTCGCCGTCAACAAGATCGACGACATGCGCAGCGAATACATGGCCGCCGAATTCTGGAAGCTCGGCCTTGGCGAGCCGTATCCGGTCTCCGCGATGCACGGCCGCGGCGTCGGCGACCTGCTCGACGTGGCGCTCGACTCGCTGAAGAAGGCGGAAAAGACCTCCGGGTTCCTCACGCCGACGCATCTGCGCCGCGTGGCGCTGGTCGGCCGGCCGAACGTCGGCAAGTCGTCGCTGCTCAACCAGCTCGCGCACGAGGAGCGCGCCGTGGTCAACGATCTGGCCGGCACCACGCGCGACCCGGTCGACGAGATCGTGCGCGTGGACGGCGAGGACTGGCTGTTCATCGACACGGCCGGCATCAAGCGCCGACTGCACAAGCTGTCGGGCGCCGAATACTACTCGTCGCTGCGTACGCAGGCCGCGATCGAGCGGTGCGAGCTGGCGCTGGTGCTCTTCGACGCCTCCCAGCCGATCTCCGACCAGGACCTCAAGGTCATGAGCTCCGCCGTGGACGCGGGCCGCGCGGTCGTGCTCGTGTTCAACAAGTGGGACCTCATGGACGAGTTCGACCGCCAGCGCATGGAGCGCCTGTGGAAGACCGAGTTCGAGCGGGTCACCTGGGCCTCCCGCGTGAACCTGTCGGCCAAGACCGGCTGGCACACGAACCGCCTGTCGCGCGCGATGCGCGAGGCGCTCGAATCGTGGGACAAGCGCATCCCGACCGGCAAGCTCAACGCGTTCCTCGGGCAGATCCAGGCCGCGCACCCGCACCCGCTGCGCGGAGGCAAGCAGCCGCGCATCCTGTTCGCCACGCAGGCCTCGACGCGCCCGCCGCGCTTCGTGATCTTCGCCACCGGCTTCCTCGAGCACGGCTACCGCCGCTTCCCCCATGCCTTCGTG
>OAXB01000214.1_pt1 | contig 21649 bp, 15 predicted proteins | sample 1501541 | NCBI WGS metagenome assembly OAXB01 (sample SAMEA2580302, study PRJEB22360) | human gut metagenome | biome: human gut; feature: human-associated habitat; material: faeces | place: Denmark | collected 2008/2010
CTGATCATCAGGCTGCCCCGCCCGCCGCCCCCCCCCCCCCCCCAGCCGATCGCGAACGGCGCGCCCGACTGCCATGCGTCCTGCACGGCGTTCCAGATCGCGTCGACGACGACCGCGCTGTACATGGGCGCGCCGATGTGGAAGAAGGTGTACAGGATGATCGACGCGGCGACGACCGCAAGGCGCACGCGCTGGTTGCGCAGCTGCCCGAACAGGCGCCCGGCGGTGGCCATCGCGTTCTTCGGGGCGTCGAGCCCGGCGTCTTCGGCGGCGGTGCCGGTGACGTTGTCGGTATCGTTCGCCATGTCAGGCCTCCTCTCCCATGCTCGGTTCCTTGGTCTGCGATTCGACGATCTCCCGGTACACGTCGCAGGTCTCCATGAGATCGTCGTGCCGCCCCAGCCCAGCGACCCTGCCATCGGACAGGACGATGATCTGGTCGGCGTGCTGTATCGTGCTCACGCGCTGCGCGATGATGAGCACCGCGCGGTCGCCCATTTCCGCGGCGAGCGCGTGGCGCAGCGCGGCGTCGGTCTTGAAGTCGAGCGCGGAGAAGCTGTCGTCGAAGACCACGATCTGCGCGTCGCCGACCAGCGCGCGGGCGATCGACAGGCGCTGCTTCTGCCCGCCGGAGAAGTTCATGCCGCCCTGGGCCACGCGCGAGTCCAGGCCGTCGGGCAGCGAGTCGACGAACTCATCGGCCTGCGCGACCTCGAGCGCATGGTTCAGCTCGCGGTCGGTGGCGTCCTTGTCGCCGTAGCGCAGGTTCTCGGCGATGGTCCCGGAGAACAGCCACGCCTGCTGCTGCACGTAGGCGATGCGCGAGCGCAGGTCGCGCTGGGTCATGTCGCGCACGTCCACGCCGTCGAGCGTGACCTTGCCCCAGCTCGCGTCGTGGAATCGCAGCGCGAGCATCGCGATCGTCGATTTGCCGGAGCCGGTGCCGCCAATGATCGCCGTGATCTGGCCCTTGCGGCAGACGAAGTCGACGTGACTCAGCGCATCCTCCTGCGCGTCGGCGAACCGGAAGGTCACGTCGCGGAAGGCGAGCACCTCGCCGTCGTCCAGCGGGCCGCGGCCGCTCATGTCGACCGCGTCCCCCGGTGCGGGGTCGGCGATCTGCGGGTCGTGGTCGAGCACGAGGCGCACGCGCTCGCAACATTCGAGGGCGCGCGGCAGGGTCATGATCACCATCTGCGCCATCATCAGATAGAACAGCGCCATGATCGCGTATTCCACGATCGCCGTGATGTCGCCGATCCGGAAGCCGCCGGCGCTGATGCGCCCGCCGGCCAGGAAGTACACGACGACGATGAACGCGTTCATGCCGAAGTACGACAGCCCGTCGAGGTTGGCGAACAGCCGGTTCGCCTTGATCGAGGTGGTGGCGTAGTCGGCGAAGGTGTCGTCCATGCGGCGCTGTTCGTGGCGCTCCTTGCCGAAGGCGCGGATCACGCGCACGCCGGTCAGGTTCTCGAGCAGCACGGCGCCGATGCGGTCGAGCAGCTTCTGCAGGCGGCGGAAGAGCGGCGAGGCGGTGCGCATGATGAACCACGCGACGACGCACACGAAGGCGATCGCGGCGAGCAGCCACAGCGACATCGTCACGTCGAGGCGGAACGACAGGGTCAGCGCGATCGCGAAGATGACCGGCACGGGCAGCAACATGCCCATCACGTTGGTCATGGCCATCTGGATGTTGACCACGTCGTTGATGGTGCGCGTGGTGATCGACGCGGTGCCGAAGTTGCGGAAATCGTAGATCGACAGGTCGAGCGACTTGTTGTACAGCGCCACGCGCATGTCCTTGCCGACCTTCGAGGTCAGCTGCGAGCAGCACCAGCCGCCGGCCACCGCGGCCAGGCCCGAGACCAGCGCGGCGGCGCCCATCTTGGCCGCGGTCGCGACCATCGCGTCGAACGACGCGTGCGTGGCGCTCTCGTTGAGCAGCTCCGCGGCAAAGGTCGGGATGATGAGCGCGCCGATCACATCGGCGAACAACAGCACCGTCGTCACCGCGAACAGCCCCCAGTATGGCTTCATGAAACGGACAACCAGCCGCATAATGACCTTCCTCGTGTTCCGGCCTGTTCCTTGTCTGTGGCCCGCGCGCCCGGCCAACCCGCCTGTACGGGCATACAATCGCTATATTGTCCTATACTGGGACAGTTGTCAATTTCCGGCGCGCCGCATCTGGCGGCGGAATACCTGTCCGTAGATCTCCATGCCGCGCAGCAGCGCATCGCGCAGTTCCCCCGGCATCTCGCTCATTGCGCGGTATTCGGCGGCCCGGCTCGGCGCGATCAGCCCATTGCAGTACCGGCGCCCGGCGTCGGTGAACCGCACGGTCTTCACCCGGCGGTCCTCCTCGGATTCGCCGAGCTCCACCAGGCCGCGCTCGGCGAACGACGCGATGATGTTGTTGACTGTCTGCCTCGGCAGCAGCGTGTATTCGCAGATCGCGCGCTGCGACGCGCCCTCGTGGTCCTTGAGGTAGTCGAGGATGCACATCAGATTGTCGGAGACGCCGGCGCGGCGGGCATAGTCCGAGTAGGCCACGTCGATGCGGTGCAGCTCGTCGAAGAACCGGTCGATCTGCTCGGAGATCGATTCGCGCCGCCCAACCGCGGGATCAAGCTCCCCATCCCCATCCGCGTTCCCCGCCACAGCAACCACCGCCCCTTCATCGATTGTCACATTCAAGGACAATTATAGCCGTTGCCGGCAGTACTCCCGAGTTATACACGGAAAAGAGCCGTCCAGCGTGTGAAACCCGGGAACGGCCACGGCGGAGTCCCGGGTTATACACGCTGGACGGCCGTTTTCCGTGTGAAACCCGGGAGCAGATGACCGCACGCGGGCTACATCACGTCGCTCGCGTAGCCGAGGTGCATGAAGTCCGGCACGCGATACCACTTGACCGGGTAGCCGGCGCCGTGCGCACAGAACACCGAATCGGGCGTATTGTCGAGGTCCGCTTCCGGGTCGTAGGCGGCCCGCTCGATGACCCCGGCCTCGTCGTGGCAAGGCCGGTACCCGCCGAAAGTGCAGGAGAGCCGCCCGAGCCCATGCGTGTAGGCGTTCACATCCATCGCGTAGTCGCGCATCTCGGAGACCGGGCAATCGCCCTCCAGCACCGCGTACTCCCCATCCGAGAGCGGCGGGTCGAACCGCCCGGCCATGCGCTGCACGTCGGACATGGCACGGCCGAGCATGTCCTGCGGAATCTCAAGACGGAACCGGTACCACGGCTCGAGCACGCGGCACCAGCCGGGGTGCTCCGCCGCGGCGCGAGCGGCCTCGGGCGCATCCGCCCCGGCATCGCCGGCATCCGCATCGTCGCGCTTCCGTGCGCCGCGCTCCTCCTCGATCTGTTCCGCGGCGTCATCCTCGTCGCGCCCGCCGAACCGCGACTCGACGTCGCCCTCGACCAGCGCCATCATGAGGCCCTGGCGGATCGCGCGATAGGTCGCCTGGCGGAAATCGCCGCCTTCCGTGTGCTTCTCGTGCGCGCGCCCGGCCACCAGCGTCAGCCGCATATCGTTGATCGGCGCGCCGATCAGCACCCCGAGATGCTCCTTTTCCGCGAAATGCGTAAGGATCAGGCGCTGCCAGTTGCGCGCCAGCTCGTTCTCGCTGCATGAGCTGGCGAAGGTCAGCCCGCTGCCCGGATCGCCCGGCTCGAGCAGCACATGAGCCTCGGCATAGTGCCTCAGCGGCTCGAAGTGGCCAACGCCCTCGACCGGGTGCGTGATCGTCTCCTTGTACAGGATGCCGCCAGGGCCGAATTCCACGTCGAGCCCGAACCGGTCGTGCATCATCTGCCGGACGATCTCCAGCTGCACCGCGCCCATCAGCTGCACATGGATCTCCTGCAACCGCTCCTGCCACACGACGTGCAGCAGCGGGTCCTCGTCGTCCAGCTCTCGCAACGCCATCAGGCACTTGTGGACGTCGTTGCCGCCGGGCAGCAGCGTATAGGTGAGCACCGGCTGCAGCACCGGGCTGTCGGCACCGGACTCCAGGCCAAGCCCCTCGCCGGGGAAGGTGCGCGTCAGGCCGGTCACCGCGCAGATGGAACCGGCCGGGGCGCGATCGGAGACCGTGAACTTCGCGCCCGAATACAGGCGCACCTGATCGGCCTTCTCCCGCCATATCCGTTCGGGGTCGGCCAAGCTGTCGGCCAAGCCGCCGGCCGGCAGCCCGTTCTCCTGGCCCCGGCCGCCGGCGTCCTCATCGGCCCCGGCGTTCGTCAGCGTCATCTTCGCGCGCAGCTCGCCGCCGGTAACCTTCAGCCAAGTCAGCCGGTTGCCCTGCGCATCGTGCGACACCTTGTACACCCGCGCGCCGAACCCGTCGCCGTATGCCGGCTCGCGCACGTAGCGCCCGAATCCGGCGAGGAACTCGTCGATGCCCTCCATGCGCAGCGCCGAGCCGAAAAAGCAGGGGAACACCTTGCGCTCGGCGATCATGCGCCGGATATCGCCGTCGGGCACGCGGCCCTCCCCCAGCAGGGCATCCGTCGCGCGCTCGTCCTGCATGGCGAGATCCTCCATGACCCCGGGGTCGTTTCCTCCCTCGAAGTCGATGCAGCCGTCGCCGAACCGGCCGCGCAGCTGCGAGAGCAGCGCCGCGCGATCGGCGCCGGGCGCGTCCATCTTGTTCACGAAGATGAAGGTCGGCACCCGGTAGCGTGCCAGCAGCCGCCACAGCGTGGCGGTATGGCCCTGCACGCCGTCGGCGCCCGACACGACGAGGACCGCGTAGTCGAGCACGCGCAACGTGCGCTCGGTCTCGGCCGCGAAATCGACGTGCCCCGGGGTATCGAGCAGGGTGACGGCCAGATCGCCGGTCTGAATGATGGCCGGTTCGGCGAAGATCGTGATGCCGCGGGCGCGCTCCATCGCGTCGGTGTCGAGGAAGGCGTCGCCGTGATCGACACGGCCGAGCTTGCGGATCCGCCCGGTGCGATAGAGCAGCGCCTCCGACAACGTGGTCTTGCCCGCGTCCACATGCGCCAGAATGCCCGCGACGATCTGCTTCATGCCGTTCTCCCTGCCTTCCGTTGCCCCGCCATCCGACCGCACAAACTACAGCAACGATACTCGGCACGCCGGAATCCGCGGGCGTCGGCGGCCGGGACGCCACCGCCACGGAACATCCGGGCTTCCGATATTCTTGGACGGTGACGGACGGGGCTCCAGGCGGGCGCGTCGCCGGCCCGCCGCCGCAGGAATCCCCGCAGAGAGTCCATACACAGAAAGAGGATGCTACCGTGCTGCTGCCCGATGACTACGTCGTGCTGGATTTGGAAACGACCGGCGTGAGCTGGTACCGGGATACGATCATCGAATTCGGCGCGGTCAAGGTGGTCGACCGCAAGCCGATCGCCACGTTCCAGCAGCTGGTGAACCCGTTCCGGCCGCTCAGTCCGCGCATCACGCAGCTGACAGGCATCACCCGCGACATGCTGGCGCCGGCGCCGGATCTCGACGACGTGCTGCCGGCCTTCCTCGACTGGTGCGGCGACGACGCGCTGATCGGCCACAACATCGCGCGTTTCGACATCAAGTTCATCGACATCGCGGCGCAGCGCATCCTGCAGCGTTCGGTGCCCAACCCGGTGATCGACACCCTGCAAATGAGCCGCACGCTGTTCCCGTACGAGCGCCACCACCGGCTGCTCGACCTGATCCAGCGCTTCGGCATCGCCGACGTGGAGGAGCACCGCGCGCTGGCCGACGCCGAGCAGACCCGCATGTGCTTCGAGTGGATGCGCGACTACGAGGAGCGCCACTGACCGCGTGCGGCGTGTCGCGGCGGTGCCGATGCCGCCGGACGCCCATGCCCGTGAGGCTACCGGCGCCGCCGATGGCGTCGACGGAGCACCGTCGGTAGCGCCATAATGTAAACTCCTCGTAAATTCCACGATGTGACTCTTGACAACGCGCGAGTCCTGCTTACGCGGTTGAATAGAACCATGACCGAAATGCGATCCGCAAAAATCATGAACGGGCGCGTCTTTGCAGGCGCCCGAGCCCTCTACCGTGCAGCCGGCGTCAGTGGCGACGACATGGGCAAGAAGCCCATCATCGCCATCGCGAACTCCTTCGACGAGTTCCTGCCCGGCCACGTCCACCTCAACAAGGTTGGCCGCATCGTCTCCGAAGCCATCCGCGAGGCCGGCGGCATCCCCCGCGAGTTCAACACGATGGCCGTGGACGACGGCATCGCCATGGGCCACACGGGCATGCTGTACTCGCTGCCGAGCCGCGACATCATCGCCGACACCGTCGAGTACCAGTGCAACGCGCACTGCGCCGACGCGCTGATCTGCATCCCGAACTGCGACAAGGTCGTGCCGGGCATGCTGATGGCGGCCCTGCGACTCAACATCCCGACCGTGTTCGTCTCCGGCGGCCCGATGGAGGCCGGCACCACGACGCTCGCCGACGGCACCGTGAAGAGCACCGACCTCATCGACGTGATGTACGCCACCGCCGACGACTCCGTCTCCGACGAGGAGCTGCTCAACTACGAGAAGACCGTCTGCCCGACCTGCGGCTCCTGCGCCGGCATGTTCACCGCCAACTCGATGAACTGCCTGACCGAGGCCATCGGCTTGGCCCTGCCCGGCAACGGCACCATCCTCGCCTCCCACTCCTACCGCAAGGACCTGTTCAAGCGCGCCGCCCGCCAGGTCGTCAAGATCGCTCACCAGTACTACGACGATTCCGACGATTCCGTGCTGCCTCGCTCCATCGCCACCAAGGAGGCCTTCGAGAACGCCATGACCATGGACGTGGCCATGGGCGGCTCCACCAACACCGTGCTGCATATCCTCGCCATGGCCCAGTCCGCCGACGTGGACTTCACCCTGGACGACATCGAGCGCATCTCGCACACCGTGCCGTGCATCTGCAAGGCCAGCCCGTCCGGCAAGTGGGAGATCTCCGACGTGCACCGCGCCGGCGGCATCACCGGCATCCTCGGCGAGCTCGACCGCGCCGGCAAGCTGCACACCAACGTGCATTCCATCGACTACCCGACGCTGGAGGCCAAGCTGGCCGACTGGGACATCATGCGCCCGACCTGCACCGAGGAGGCCCAGCAGATGTACAAGGCCGCTCCCGGCCACATCATCTCCCCGGAGCCGTGGACGCACACCACGCTGTTCGACTCGCTCGACCGCGATCGCACCAACGGCGCCATCCACGACATCAACCACCCGGAGATCCACGAGGGCGGCCTCGCCGTGCTGCGCGGCAACCTGGCGCCCGACGGCTGCGTGGTCAAGACCGCCGGCGTGCCGCCGGAGATCTGGAAGTTCCGCGGACCGGCCCTGGTGGTCGACTCCCAGGAGCAGGCCATCGAGGTCATCCTGAACGACACCCTGAAGCCCGGCATGGCGCTCGTGATCCGCTACGAGGGCCCGAAGGGCGGCCCGGGCATGCAGGAGATGCTGTACCCGACCTCCTTCGTCAAGGGCAAGGGCATCGGCAAGCAGGTCGCCATGCTCACCGACGGCCGCTACTCCGGCGGCTCCTCCGGTCTGGCCATCGGCCACATGGCCCCCGAGGCCGCGAACAAGGGCCCGGTGGCGCTCATCAAGAACGGCGACATCATCGACATCGACATCGAGGCCCGTTCCGTGAACGTGGAGCTGACCGACGAGCAGCTGGACGAGCGCCGCCGCGAGCTCGAAGCCGGCGACGGCTACGTGGCTCACCGCAACCGCCACGTCTCGCAGGCGCTCAAGGCCTACGCCGCCTTCGCCCGCTCCGCCGACAAGGGCGCTACTCGAGATCCCGAGCTGATCAACAAGCTGTCGGGCCTCGCCTGATCCACGCACGGGTCGGTGTCCGCACCGGGGACCGACCCACATATATGATTTGGGGGCTTTCCGCGATCATGCGGAAAGCCCCCAATTTTTTAGATTCACTGAGCCGGAATCGGCGAATAACGCGTGCGGAGACCGCCGTCCGAAGCCGAAGGCGTGCTTCGCACGTCGAGGCTGAGGAAAGGCGGTATACGCTCCGTTATTCGCCGATTCCGTATTCTTTGGCGATGATGGACCATAGCTCCTGTGCCGCCCTCTCGACGTCGTCATTGGTGATGGTGACGTCGAATTCGCCTTCGGCGGCCAGTTCGACCTTGGCGGTTTCCAGGCGGCGGGCGCGCTGCTCGGGGGTTTCGGTACCACGGCCGGTGAGGCGGCGGACGAGTTCGTCGAAGCTGGGCGGGGCGATGAAGACGGAGACGACCTCGAGGCCGAGCTCGGAGGCGCGCTCCTTGACGCGGCGGGCGCCTTGCAGGTCGATTTCGAGGATGGTCGGGACGTTGTGCGCCAAGTGGTCCTGAACCGGCTTGAGCGGCGTGCCGTAGCGGGCCATGCCGTGCACGGTGGCGGTTTCGAGGAATTCGCCGGCCTGTTCCTTTTCGGCAAACTCCTGATCGTCCATGAACCAATAGTTCACGCCGTTGACCTCGCCGGGGCGGGGCGCGCGGGTGGTCGCGGACACCGACAGCCAGATCTCGGGGTGCTTCTTGCGCAGGGCGGTCTCCACGGTACCCTTGCCGACACCGGCGGGGGCGGGGCGGCCCCGCCAAAGCCCCCGGCAACGTGCGCCGGAGCCGGCGACGACGCGGCCTGCGGCGCAGCACCAGCCGTGGGCGCGACGGCGGCACCGGCCGCCGCCCCCGTCGTCTTCTCGTCGGACGGCACGGAAGTCGCTTCCATCAGCGCCTGGCGCACGTCGAGGGAGATCGCCTCGGTGGCCTGCGCCAGCGCCGAGATGTTCGGCCCGTGGGAGGCGATGAAACGCGATACGGTGACCAGCACGTTGCCCTTGGTGCCCTTGAACACAGTGCTCAGGTCCTTGGCCTCGGCGCCCTGCCAGCCGTAGCCGGGAGACAGGATCGGGCCGGTGAACTTGGAGGGGTCGATGCCGCTGTCGTTCATCCACTGGCCGATGGTCGCGCCGATGATCAGGCCGGCCGACCCCATACCCTCGATGCCCTGGTTGAACTTCTGCACGGTGCTGGCGATGCCGAAGGACACGGTCTTGCCCTCGTACTCGCCGCTCTGGCGGATGGCGGTCTGCAGGCTGGCGCCCTCCGGGTTGGAGGTCAGCGACGCGACGAACACGCCGCGGCCGTTGTCCATGGCCTCGTTGATCAGGCTGCCGAGCGAGCGGGCGCCGTAGTACGGCAGCAGCGTGATCGCGTCGGCGAGCAGCGGGGCGCCCGGCTTGAAGTAGGCGTCTGCGATCGCGGAGATCGTGGTGGACAGGCCGCCGTGCAGGCAGTCGACGATGGTGATGATGCCCATCTGGCGCGCCGCGTAGAGCACGCGCTCGAGCGCCGCGAATCCCTTGGATCCGTAGCGCTCGTACATGGGCGTCTGGAATTTGACGGCGGCGGCGCGGCCGCTCGCTGCCTGCAGCATGCGCATCGAGAACAGCTCGGCGCCTTCCGCGTCGACGTTGTACCCCCAGTCGGCAAGGATCTTCCGATGAGGGTCGATGCCTACGCACAACGGCCCGTATTTCGCCATCGAGTTGCTCAGACGCAGACCGAAGTCGGAACGATGGGCAAGGATCTCACTGCTGCTGGGGGTACTGGTCATGATAGGTCCTGCTTCTCCAATGCGAACAATTGCTGTGAATGCTCCTGGATGCTCATGATCTGGTAGTCGTTCTTCTTGACGGCTTCGATGGCCATCAGCACCGCGGAGAACTCGGTCATCGTCGTGAACTGGGGCACGTCGGCGGCGATGGCCGCGGCACGGATCGAGTATCCGTCGGACCGGGAGCCACGCGAATTCGGCGTGTTGAGGATCATGTCGATGCTGCCGTCCTCGATGAGCTCCACCACGTTCTTGCCGATGCTGCCCTCCGCATGGGTGACCTCGACCGGCGCGTCCGGATCGGTGTCGATGCGCGTGCTGATCTTGTCGACGATCTTCGAGTCGATGCCGTAGCGGCGCAGCACGGAGGCGGTGCCCTCGGTGGCCCAGATCGTGAAGCCGAGCTCCACCAGGCGCACCGCGACCATCGGCAGCTGGCGCTTGTCGGTGTCGTTCACGGAGATGAACACGTTGCCGCCGGTCGGCAGGCCGCCCTCGTAGGCGGCGAGCTGGCTCTTGGCGAAGGCGTGCGGGAAGTCGCGGTCGAATCCCATGACCTCGCCGGTGGAACGCATCTCGGGCCCGAGCAGCACGTCGACGGTCTTGCCGACGGGCGTGCGGAAGCGCTTGAACGGCAGCACGGACTCCTTGACGGCGACCTGCTGGCCGCGGTGGATGGTCCCGCCGTCGCCGACCGGCAACAGCAGCCCGTTGGCGCGCTGATCGGCGATGGTCTCCCCCGCCATGATGCGGGCGGCGGCCTTCGCCAGAGCCACGCCGGTGGCCTTGGACGCGAACGGCACGGTGCGCGAGGCGCGCGGGTTGGCTTCGATCACGTACAGCGTGTTCGCCATGAAGGCGTACTGCACGTTGATCAGGCCCTGCACGCCGCAGCCCTTGGCGATGGCGTAGGTGCCCTCGCGCAGGCGGCGGATCTGGTCGTCGGACAGCGTGGAGGGCGGCAGGGTGCAGGCCGCGTCGCCGGAGTGGACGCCGGCCTCCTCGACGTGCTCCATGATGCCGCCGATGTACAGCTCCTCGCCGTCGAACAGCGCGTCGACGTCGATCTCGATGGCGTCCTGCAGGAACTTGTCGATGAGCAGCGGGGAGGGCAGACGGCCGGACACGACGGTGTCGGCCTTCGCCTCGTCGAGCGCGCGGTTGACGTACTTGACCAGCTGGTCGTCGTCGTAGACGATCTCCATGCCACGGCCGCCGAGCACGTAGCTCGGGCGCACGAGCACCGGATAGCCGATGTTGTGCGCGGCCTCGCGGGCCTCCTCGAGGCTGAGCGCGGTACCGTAGCGAGGCGCGTTCATGTGCGCCTTCTTGAGCACCTCGCCGAACAGCTCGCGGTTCTCGGCCAGATCGATCGACTCCGGGGTGGTGCCGAGGATCGGCACACCGGCGGCCTTGAGGCGGGCGGCGAGCGAGAGCGGCGTCTGGCCGCCGAGCTGCACGATCACGCCCTTGACCGGGCCCATCTTCTTCTCGGCCTCGTAGATCTCGAGCACGTCCTCGAAGGTGAGCGGCTCGAAGTACAGGCGATCGGACATGTCGTAGTCGGTGGACACGGTCTCCGGGTTGCAGTTGACCATGATCGTGTCGTAGTCCTTGCCGAGCTCCTGCACCGCGTGCACGCAGGTGTAGTCGAACTCGATGCCCTGGCCGATGCGGTTCGGGCCGGAGCCGAGGATGATGACGGCCTCGCGCTCGCGCGGACGCAGCTCGGACTCGTCGGCGTAGCAGCTGTAGTAGTACGGCGTGACCGCGTCGAATTCGGCGGCGCAGGTGTCGACGGTCTTGTAGACCGGCTTGAGGCCATAGGTCCAGCGCAGCTCGCGCACCGTGTTCTCGCCCTCGTCGCCCAGCTTGCGCAGATGGGCGATCTGCAGGTCGGACAGGCCGGCCAGCTTCGCCTTCTTGAGCAGCTTCTTCGTGAGCGTCTCGGCGTCGCGCACCTCGAGCGCGGTGTCGTTGATCATCGCCAGCTGGCGCACGAACCACGGGTCGATCTTGGTCGAATCGAAGATCTGCCGCTCGGTGGCACCGCCCCACAGGGCGCGCTGGATCTGCAGGTAGCGGTGCTCGGTCGGCACCTTGATCGCCTCGAGCAGTTCGGCGACCTCGGCCTCGCCCGGCTTGTCGCCGTCCCAGTTGAAGCCCATGTGGCGCTTGTCGATCGAGCGCATCGCCTTGCCGAGCGACTCCTGGAAGTTGCCGCCCAGGGCCATCGCCTCGCCGACGGACTTCATCGACGTGGTCAGGCGCGGATCGGCGCCCGGGAACTTCTCGAACGCGAAGCGAGGCACCTTGGTGACCACGTAGTCGATGGTCGGCTCGAAGGAGGCCGGGGTCGACTGGGTGATGTCGTTGCGGATCTCGTCGAGCGTGTAGCCGAGGGCCAGCTTGGTGGCGATCTTGGCGATCGGGAAGCCGGTGGCCTTCGACGCCAGCGCGGACGAGCGCGAGACGCGCGGGTTCATCTCGATGACGATGATGCGGCCGGTGTCCGGGTGCACGGCGAACTGGATGTTGCAGCCGCCGGTGTCGACGCCAACGCCGCGGATGATGGCGATGCCGATGTCGCGCAGCTTCTGGTACTCGCGGTCGGTCAGGGTGAAGCACGGCGCCACGGTGATCGAGTCGCCGGTGTGCACGCCGACCGGGTCGACGTTTTCGATCGGGCAGACGACCACGACGTTGTCGTTGCGGTCGCGCATGAGCTCGAGCTCGAATTCCTTCCAGCCCTCGATGCCCTCTTCGATGAGCACCTCGTCGGTCGGCGAGTAGTGGATGCCGGCGCCGGCGATGCGGTGCAGCTCCTCCTCGTTGTGGGCGATGCCGGAGCCGAGGCCGCCCATGGTGAAGCTCGGGCGCACGACGAGCGGATAGCCGAGCTGGTCCGCGATGCGGTCGCATTCGGCGAGCGTGTGGGCGATGAACGAACGCGCGGATTCGGCGCCGGCCTCGTCCACGACCTTCTTGAACAGCTCGCGGTCCTCGCCACGGTCGATGGCCTCCAGGGAGGCGCCGATCAGCTCGACGTTGTACTTCTTGAGCACGCCGGCCTCGCCGAGCGCCATGGCGGCGTTGAGCGCGGTCTGGCCGCCGAGGGTCGGCAGCAGCGCGTCGGGGCGTTCCTTGGCGATGATCTGCTCGAGGATCGGCGTCGCGATCGGCTCGATGTAGGTGGCGTCGGCCATCTCCGGGTCGGTCATGATGGTGGCCGGGTTGGAGTTGACCAGGATCACGCGGATGCCCTCTTCGCGCAGCACGCGGCAGGCCTGGGTGCCCGAGTAGTCGAACTCGGCGGCCTGGCCGATCACGATCGGACCGGAGCCGATCACCATCACGGACTTGATATCGGTGCGCTTAGGCATTGCGGGTATCCTCCTTGGCCGACTTCATCAGGTCGACGAAGCGATCGAACAGGTATGCGGCGTCGTGCGGGCCGGCCGCCGCTTCGGGGTGGTACTGCACGGAGAACGCGGGGATGTCCACGCACTGCAGGCCCTCGACCACATCGTCGTTCAGGTCGATGTGGGAGACGAACACCTTGCCGTAGCGGCCATCGCCATACGGGGCCTCCACGGTCTCGCCGATCGGCGCGTCCACGGCGAAACCGTGGTTGTGCGCGGTGACCTCGACCTTGCCGGTGGTCACGTCCTTGACCGGCTGGTTGATGCCGCGATGGCCGAACTTGAGCTTGTAGGTGCCGAAGCCGAGCGCGCGGCCGAGCAGCTGGTTGCCGAAGCAGATGCCGAAGAACGGGTAGCCGGCGTCGAGCACCTGGCGTAGCAGCTCGACCTCGGGGCCGGCCTGCTCCGGATCGCCCGGGCCGTTCGAGAAGAACACGCCGTCCGGGTTCAGGGCGGTCAGCTCGTCGAAGGTGATGGTGGACGGCACGACGTGCACGCGGCAGCCGCGCTCGGCCATGCGATGCGGGGTCATGGCCTTGATGCCCAGATCCACGGCGGCCACGGTGAACAGCGGCTCCTTGCCCTCGAACTCGCCGCAGGGCTCGATCGTGTAGGTCTCCTTGGTGCTCACCTCGTCGTACAGGCTCAGGCCCTTCATCTGGGGGGTGGCCTTGACCTCGTCGAGCATCGATTCGACGGTGCGCGGCGCGCCGGTCGCCGGGTCGGTCAGCGCATCGCCGGAGAAGATCGCGGCACGCATCACGCCGGCGGAGCGCAGGTGGCGCACCAGCTTGCGGGTGTCGATATGGCTCAGGCCGACGATGCCCTGCTTCTTGAGATCGTCGTCCAGCGACCCGGTCGCACGCCAGTTGCTCACGTTCGGGCTGGGATCGCGCACGATGTAGCCCGCCACCCAGATGCGGGAGGATTCGGGATCCTCCTGGTTGATTCCGGTGTCCCCGATATGCGGGAACGTCTGCACCACGATCTGTCGGTCGTAGCTGGGATCGGTCAGCGTCTCCTGGTAGCCGGTCATACCGGTGGCGAACACGATCTCGCCGCTCGTCACACCGGTCGCGCCGTAAGGCTCCCCCACATACACTTGTCCGTCCTCAAGAACAAGAACTGCTTCATCAGGGGAAAAACTCACGGCTTCGGAATCAATCTGGTTCACCAAAACCCCCTATAGTCACTCGGGATATTCGTCATTCACGATAGCGGCCGGCGGGGACTCGAAAACCCGGCGAAACCGCTTGATGTCGGTTGTTTATTCGGACTCGCCGGAGCCCGCGTCCGCCTCGCCTTGCGGGGCCGGTCCGCTCTCCCCGTCCCCCGAGGATCGGTCGGCCGGATCGGCGGCCGGGACATCCCCGGATTCCGGATCGGAGGGATCCTGCGGCTTGGCGTCGGAGACGGCGTCATCCGCGGTATCGGCGGCGTCCGTCTTCGCCGGGGAACCGGCTTCGGCCTCGGCCTTGGCCGCCTCGCTGGAGCACACCGCGCTGAGCAAGCCGTGGATGAAGGCGGGGGAATCCTCGTCGCACAGGGTCTTCGCCAGACCCAGCGCCTCGTCGATGGCGACCCTGCCGGGCACCTCATCGTTGAACAGGATCTCCCAGACGGCGATGCGCAGGATGTTGCGGTCGACGACCGGCATGCGCCACACCTTCCAGCCGGTGGAGTGCTCGTTCAGCGTGCGGTCGATGTCGCGGCGATGCTCCGCGACGCCACGCACGATCTCGATGGCGTAATCGGGAAGCGGGGTCTGCGCGCCGGGTTCGGCGATGCGCTCAGCAAGAAGGGACAGGATATCCTGTCCCTTCTCGTCCGCTTCGTACAACGTGTTCAGAGCCCTTTTGCGAGCGGTGGAACGTGCCATGAAGCCTGATCTTCCTTTGCGTCTAGCGTCTCAGTTGTTTTCGCGACCGAGGTAGGAGCCGTCGCGGGTGTCGACCTTGACCTTCTCGCCCTCGTTGATGAACAGCGGGACCTGGATCTCGGCGCCGGTCTCGACGGTGGCGGGCTTGGTGCCGGCGTTGGAGCGGTTGCCCTGCAGGCCGGGCTCGGTGTGGGTGATGGTCAGGATCACGGAAGCCGGCAGTTCGACGCTCAGCGGGGTGCCGTCGTGGAAGGAGACGACGCAGTCGGTGCCTTCGAGCAGGAACTTGGCCTGATCGCCGACCAGGGTCTTCGGGATGTAGACCTGATCGTAGGTGGTCATGTCCATGAAGACGAAGTTGTCGCCGTCCTCGTAGGAGTACTGCAGGTTGCGGTTGTCGACGGTCTCGAACTCCATCTTCATGCCGGCGTTGAAGGTTTTGTCGACGATCTTGCCCGAGAGCACGTTCTTGATGGTGGTGCGCACGAAGGCGGGGCCCTTGCCCGGCTTGACGTGCTGGAACTTAGTGACGGTCCACAGCTGTCCGTCGAGGTTCAGGACGGAACCGTTCTTGATGTCATTGGTAGTCTGTGCCACGTTAACTCACCTATTCACTTGACTAACTTGCTGGAGCTTAAAAATAGCCTTCGCCATTATGCCATACCGCCTATACAGGCCTGTCGCGCCCCTTTTTCCCCGTCAATCCGACGGGGCCCGATCGGGACCTGGAATGCGGGAAGCCCCGGAACCTTTGGGGTTCCGGGGCTTCCTTGGAACGCTAGTTCAGAGCGTGTCCGATGCTCGCTGATGGAAATCAGGCGAGGATCTTGGTGACACGGCCCGAGCCGACGGTGTGGCCGCCTTCACGCACGGCGAAGGTCAGGCCCTCCTCCATGGCGATGGGCTGGATCAGCTCAACGGTGAAGGTCGCGTGATCGCCAGGCTGAACCATCTCGACGCCTTCCGGCAGCTCGATGACGCCGGTGACGTCGGTGGTGCGGAAGTAGAACTGCGGACGGTAGTTGGAGAAGAACGGCGAGTGACGGCCGCCCTCGTCCTTGGTCAGCACGTAGACTTCGCCCTCGAACTTGGTGTGCGGGGTGACGGAGCCCGGCTTGGCCACAACCTGGCCACGCTCGACATCGGTACGGTTGATGCCGCGGAGCAGCAGACCGGTGTTGTCGCCAGCCTCGCAGGAGTCCATCGTCTTGTGGAAGGTCTCGATGGAGGTGACGGTGGTGTTCTGGGTCGGACGGATGCCGACGATCTCGACCGGGGAGTTGACGGCCAGCTGGCCACGCTCGACACGGCCGGTGACGACGGTACCACGACCGGAGATCGTGAACACGTCCTCGATCGGCATCAGGAACGGCTTGTCGAGGTCGTGGACCGGAGTCGGGATGTACTCGTCGACGGCGTCCATCAGATCCTTGACGGTCTGGACCCACTTGTCGTGATCCGGGGCGTCATCGTGCAGCGCGCCGTAGGCGGAGGTGCGGATGACCGGGCAGTCGCGATCGAAGCCGTTCTCGTCGAGGAGGTCACGGACCTCTTCCTCGACGAGCTCGATGAGCTCCTCATCGTCGACCATGTCGCACTTGTTCAGGGCGACGAGGATCTTCGGGACACCAACCTGACGGGCGAGCAGGACGTGCTCGCGGGTCTGGGCCATCGGGCCGTCGGTGGCGGCCACAACGAGGATGGCGCCATCCATCTGGGCGGCACCGGTGATCATGTTCTTCACGAAGTCGGCGTGGCCCGGGCAGTCGACGTGAGCGTAGTGACGCTTCGCGGTCTGGTACTCGATGTGGGCAATGTTGATGGTGATACCACGCTGCTGCTCTTCAGGAGCGGCGTCGATCTGGTTGAAGTCGTACTCCGGGTTGAGATCCGGGTACTCCTCGTGCAGGACCTTGGAGATGGCCGCGGTCAGGGTCGTCTTGCCGTGATCGACGTGGCCGATGGTACCGATGTTAACGTGCGGCTTAGTACGCTCGTACTTTTCCTTTGCCATTACTTTTGTCCTCCTGGACGTCTCGTGTAGTCAGCACCGGTCTCATGGACCAGCACCCTACAGTTTACTGGGTTTCTGGGTTATGTGCCACTTTGGAGCCAGAACCCAGTCAGCGCTACACGATATTAGCGCTGACTGGAGACACTGTCATCTCAATGCGGCTGCGCGTGTCACTCGCCGCGCTGGGCCTTGATGATCTCGTCCGAAACGCTCTTCGGCACCTCGGAGTAGGAGTCCATCTGCATGGTGAACATGGCGCGGCCCTGGGTCTTGGAACGCAGATCGCCGATGTAGCCGAACATCTCGCTCAGCGGCACCTTCGCGTCGATGACCTTGACGCCGGTGGCGTCGGTCATGGACTGGATGTTGCCGCGGCGCTGGTTCAGATCGCCGATGACGTCGCCCATGTACTCCTCCGGGGTACGCACTTCCACGGCCATGATCGGCTCGAGGATGACGGGCTTGGCCTTCGGAGCGGCTTCCTTGAACGCCATGGAACCGGCGATCTTGAAGGCCATTTCCGAGGAGTCGACCGGGTGCATCTGGCCGTCGTACACGGTGGCCTTGACGCCCACAACCGGGAAGCCGGCGAGCACGCCGGATTCCATGGCTTCCTTGACGCCGGCCTCGATGGGTCCGATGAACTCGGCGCTGATGTGGCCACCAGTGACCTTGTTCTCGAACTCGAAGGTCTCGCCGGCCTCGGTGTCGAGCGGCTCGAAGTTCATGAAGACCTTCGCGAACTGGCCGGAACCACCGGTCTGCTTCTTGTGCGTGTAGACCTCGTTCATGACGGCCTTGCGGATCGTCTCGCGGTAGGCGACCTGCGGCTTGCCGACGTTGCACTCGACCTTGAACTCGCGGCGCATGCGGTCGACGATGATGTCGAGCTGGAGCTCGCCCATGCCGGCGATCAGCGTCTGGCCGGATTCCTCGTCGGTGGTGACCTGGAAGGTCGGATCCTCGTCGGAGAGCTTCGCCAGGGCGATGCCCATCTTCTCCTGGTCGGCCTTGGTCTTCGGCTCCACGGCAACCTGGATCACCGGATCCGGGAAGGTCATGGACTCGAGGGAGATCGGAGCGTTCTCGGCGCACAGGGTGTCACCGGTGGAGACGTTCTTCAGACCGACGAAGGTGTAGATGTTGCCGGCTTCGGCGGCGTCGACCGGGTTCTCCTTGTCGGCGTGCATCTGGAAGATCTTGCCGATGCGTTCCTTCTTGCCCTTGGTGGAGTCGAGCACGTTGTCGCCGGGCTTGACGGCACCGGAGTAGACGCGCACGAACACGAGCTTGCCGTAGAACGGGTGGGTGGAGATCTTGAACACCAGGGCGGCGAACGGATCGGTGGTCAGCGGCTTGCGGTCGATCTCGATGGACTCGTCCTTCGGGTCGAAGCCCTTGATGGACGGCACATCCTCCGGGGACGGCAGGTAGTCGACCACGGCGTCCAGCATCGGCTGCACGCCCTTGTCCTTGAACGCGGAACCGCACAGCACCGGGTAGGCGCGACGTTCGATGGTGAGCTGGCGGATGCCCGCACGCAGCTCGTCCTCGGTCAGCTCGCCGGCCTCGAGGTACTTCTCGGTCAGCTCGTCGCTGGCCTCGGCCACGTCGTCGACCAGCTGGGCGCGGTACTCCTCGGCGCGATCCTGCAGATCGGCCGGGATGTCGACGGTGTCGTAGTGGGCGCCCTGATCGGTGGACACGTCGTTCCAGACGTAGGCCTTCATGCGGACCAGGTCGACGACGCCGGCGAAGTCGTTCTCGGCGCCGATCGGCAACTGGACGACGAGCGGCTTGGCGCCGAGCTTGTCCTTGATGGTCTGCACCGAGAAGTAGAAGTCGGCGCCGAGCTTGTCCATCTTGTTGATGAAGCAGATGCGCGGCACGCCGTACTTGTCGGCCTGACGCCACACGGTCTCGGACTGCGGCTCCACGCCTTCCTTGCCGTCGAAGACGGCGACGGCGCCATCGAGCACGCGCAGGGAGCGCTCGACCTCGGCCGTGAAGTCCACGTGGCCGGGGGTGTCGATGATGTTGATCTGGTACTTGTCGCCCGTGTCGTGGGTCTGGCGGTTCCAGAAGCAGGTGGTCGCGGCGGACTGGATGGTGATGCCGCGCTCCTGCTCCTGAGCCATGAAGTCCATCGTCGAGGCACCGTCGTGGGTCTCGCCGATCTTGTAGTTCTTACCGGTGTAGAACAGGATACGCTCGGTGGTGGTGGTCTTACCGGCATCGATGTGAGCCATGATGCCGATGTTGCGGACCTTGTGCAGGTCGTTGAGCACGTCTAGTGCCATGAGTCTTCCTTAGCTCTCGTTCTCGGGTGATTACCAGCGATAGTGAGCGAAGGCCTTGTTGGCCTCTGCCATCTTATGAGTATCCTCGCGACGCTTGACAGAAGCGCCGAGGCCGTTGGAGGCATCCAGGATCTCGTTGGCGAGACGCTCGGCCATGGTCTTCTCGCGGCGGGCGCGGGAGAAGTCGGTCAACCAGCGCAGCGACAGCGTGTTCGCGCGGTTCGGCTTGACCTCGACCGGCACCTGGTAGGTGGCGCCGCCGACTCGGCGGGAACGCACCTCGAGGGACGGGCGGATGTTGTCAAGAGCGCGCTTGAGAACGGCCACCGGCTCCTGATCGGTCTTTTCCTTGACCATATCGAGAGCGGAGTAGACGATGTCTTCGGCGATCGACTTCTTGCCGTCGAGCAGAATCTTGTTGATCAGCTGCGCCACAACGGTCGAACCGTAGATCGGATCGGGCAGCACGACGTGCTTCTTAGCGGGTCCTTTACGTGACATATCTCTTACTTCGCCTTCTTTGCTCCGTACAGGGAACGACCCTGCTTGCGGTCCTTGACACCCTGGGTATCGAGCGCGCCGCGCACGATGTGGTAGCGCACGCCCGGCAGATCCTTCACACGGCCGCCGCGCACGAGCACGATGGAGTGCTCCTGCAGGTTGTGGCCCTCACCCGGAATGTAGGCGGTGACTTCGATGCCCGAGGAAAGGCGCACACGGGCGACCTTACGCAGAGCCGAGTTCGGCTTCTTCGGGGTGGTGGTGTACACACGGGTGCACACGCCGCGGCGCAGCGGGCTGCCCTTCAAGGCCAAAGTCTTCGACTTCTTCGGCTTGGCCTGACGTCCCTTACGGACAAGCTGTTCAATAGTAGGCAACTTGAATTCTCCGATTCAGTGGTTTCTTGTCTTCGTGCGGCCGCCGCACTGCGCCCACACTCCGCCGACCGAATCGTCGAAGATAGCCACAGTCCACCGGCCCGATGGCCCGATCCTCTTTCACCGGCCGCATTGCTGCGCGTGATCCATGCGATTCACGGGATATCCCAACCCGCACGCCTGTTACATAAGGCATGCCGTTGGCACACACGAATACCTATGATACATGCCGGCACGACAACGCCACGCCGGCGAAGCCGCGCCCGGCGGCGTCGCCGGCACCTAAGGATCCGCCACCCGCACGCGCGATAGTCCACTTGCATGCACAAAAGCATCCGATTGCGGCCCTTCCCCGCCCCGCCCGCGCGGCGGTGATAGATTGAGCGTCGGGGATATCGGATCGGCCCGCATCGGGCCGGAAACAGACCACGAACCGAATCACGAATCGGACCAAAGGAGGGCCGGTTTCATGAATGACACCGCATCCATTCCGTCCCGCAGCGCGCGGGACGCCTATCTCAAGCAGTTCCACGAGCGGACCGGATACGTGAACTTCTCCAGCGTCGGCCCGCCGCCGCTGTGCGTGCTGCAGGCCGACGAGAGCATGGCCGTGCAGCTGGAGCACGCGTCGGTCGGCACCGTGGCCAATCTCATGGAGGCTCACAATTCCGCCGCGCGCCGCATCGCGGATCTGACCGGACGGCGCGTCGAGGAGATCGTCTCGCAGCCCAACACGAGCACGGGCCTGTACCACGCCGCGTTCTCGCTGCCGGTCAAGGGCGGCGACGCGCCGGTCGTGCTGATCAACAACAACGAGTTCCCGGCCAATCTGTACCCGTGGAAGCGCGCCGAATCGATCGGGCTGCTGCGCGTGCGCACCTACGCCGGCCCCGCGAACGCCGCCTCCATCGCGCCGATGCTGGATGGCGTCGACGTCGTGGCCCTGAGCGCGGTGGACTTCCGCACCGGTTACCTCGCCGATCTGGACGAGATACGCGAGACCATCGGCGACCGGCTCATGGTGGTCGACGGCATCCAGGGCTTCGGCGCCGTCGAGGCGAACTGGAACCAGGCCGATCTGCTGGCCGTGGGCGGCCAGAAGTGGATCCGCGCCGGCTGGGGCACCGGGTTCATGGCCTGCTCGCCGCGCGCGCTGGAGCGGCTGAGCCGCCCGCTGCTGTCGGGATGGTCCGGGGCCGCCGACGACGAGCGGTACGACGGCGAGCTCCACGACCCGCTTGGCGACGCCGGGCGGTTCGCCATGACCGTGCCGAGCCCGATCGCCGCCGGCCGGCTGGACGCCGCGCTCGCGCTGATCGAATCGGTCGGCGTGCCGTGGATCCGCCAGCGCATCGAAGACTTCGCGGAACGGCTGGACGACGACGTGCACGCGCTCGGCGGCCATATCGTGCGGGACGACGACCCGCGCCACTGGTCGACGATCCTGCCGTTGGCCTTCCCCGGCCGGGACATCGCCGCCATCGGCCGGCGGGGCCCCCCCGCCGGGGGGGGCCCCCCTTTGCCGTTG
>OAXB01000215.1_pt1 | contig 21596 bp, 16 predicted proteins | sample 1501541 | NCBI WGS metagenome assembly OAXB01 (sample SAMEA2580302, study PRJEB22360) | human gut metagenome | biome: human gut; feature: human-associated habitat; material: faeces | place: Denmark | collected 2008/2010
CGACCACGGCCAGACCGCGGGGTATCGGCGGCAGGGTCGGGGAGCCGGCGCGGCAGCTCACCGGTTTCGCCGCCGGAACGCCGGTATATGCAGGCATCGGCGATGCCGGGGCGACCACGCTCGCCAGCGGGGTGAGCCGCCCCGGCGAGTACAACATCAACCTCGGCACCTCCGGATGGATCGCCACGGTCTCGCCCGAGCCGTTCACGGACAAGCCCGGCGCCGCCAACCTCGCATTCGGCGTGGCGCCCGGATTCGTCAACGCGGTGCCCTTCCTCAACGCCGGCGACGTGCATCGGTGGGCGTCGCGCGTTTTTGCCGGCGCCGACTACGGCACGGCGCACGATCTGATCGAGGGCTCGCGCCCAGGCGCGAACGGCGTGCTCTGCCTGCCGTATCTGGTGGGGGAGCGGTTCCCCGTGATGAATCCCGCGATCCGTGGCGCGTATGTCGGCATCTCGCCGGATACGACCAAGGCCGATATGTTGCGCGCCGCGCTCGAAGGCGTCGCGTTCTCGATCCGTCAGGGCATGGAGAGCTTCGACGCGCCTCCGGAGACGATCTCGCTGATCGGCGGCGGGGCGCGCGAATCGGCATGGTGCCAGATCATGGCCGACGTGCTGGCGCACCCGGTCGAGGTGTTCGCCAACGCCGACATATTGCCGGCCGTGGCGCTCGCGTCGCTGGTGTTCGATAAGCCCGGCCTGATCCGGGACGTGTGCGAGAGCGTCGTGTATGCGCCGCGGCCGGCGGCGGCGCGGGCGTACGATGCCGTTTATCCGGCGTTCGTCACGCTGTATCCCGCCGTGGATGCGGTTGGCCGGTAAGGGATGGACGGTTGGCCGGGGTTTGACCATCCTTGGATCTTGACCACCCTCCGGCGCTGCGCGCCACCTCCCGCCAGCGGGAGGATGCACAAACGACAGTGACTGCCATGTTGAACGCCATCGCCACTGCTCTACCTCCCCGCCGGCGGGGAGGTAGAGCAGCGGGGTGAGTCGGTCGCTCCCCTCAGTCGGCTTCGCCGACAGCTCCCCTCGGGGAGGGGCGCCCATATATAAAAGGAAGGCTGTTGGATGAATGAGATCATCCAGCAGCCTTCTATATAACGGTTATATAACCGTGAATCGGCGAAAGCCGGTCAGGCGGTGGCTTCGGCGGCCACCGTGGCGACGGACGGCACGGCGAGCTTGGCCGAGCCCTTCTCGCCATTGGCAGAATCGTGGGCAATGGCGTGCTTGTCATCGTGGTTGCGCCACCAGCTCGACAGCACCGAACCGGAGATGTTGTGCCACACGCTGAAGAAGGTGGACGGCACGGCGGCCAGCGGGTTGGCCGCGAACGAGGTCAGGGCCAGCGTGGCGCCCAGAGCGGAGTCCTGCATGCCGACCTCGAAGGTGATGGCCTTCTGCTGGGCGTACTTGAAGCCCTTCGGGTACACCTTGTACATGAGCTTGGAGAAGCCGAAGCCCAGTCCGTAGCCGCACAGGTTGTGCAGGATGACCACCGGGATGGCCATCAGGGAGGCGGCGGCGAACAGCTTCGGGCCGTTGGCGGCCACGACCACGCCGATGATCAGCAGGATGGCGACCTGGGAGACAATCGGCAGCGCGACGGTGACCTTTTCGATCTTCTTGCCGAAGATCATGTGGCAGACCACGCCGAGCGCGATCGGGAAGAGCACCACCTTGACGGCGTTGAGGAACAGGGACTGCGCCGGAACGGTCACGTACTGGGACGCCAGCAGCTGCATAAGCAGCGGGATCATGAACGGCGCGCACAGCGTGGACAGGATGCCGATGGACACGTCCAGCGCGACGTCACCGCGGGACAGGTAGCTCATCACGTTCGAGGAGGTGCCGGACGGGCAGCACCCGACGAGGATCACGCCGACGGCCAGCGGGCCGGACAGGTGGAAGATGGCGCACAGGGCCACGGCGATCAGCGGCATGATCACGAAGTGCGCGACCGTGCCGACGATCACCATGAGCGGCTGGGTGAGAATGCGCTTGAAGTCGTCCAACGTCAGGGGCAGGCCCATGCCGAACAGCACGACGCCCAGCAGGTAGCCGGTGTAGCTTTTGCCTCACAGCGAGGTCTGCGGCACGAAGTAGTTGAACACGGCCCACACGACCACGATCAGCGTGAACCATTTGGTGAGCCAATCGGCGAATTTCTTGACTTGTTCCATACGATCACTTGTTCTCTCTTGAAATGATCTATGCCGGAAGGATAGGAGGCTGGCGGCGGCACGGAAAAAGATCACAATATGAAATACCACGCGTGATGCTGTGTAATATTTCGCGTGCGATATTGCGCCTCGCACGGGTGCAAGGGACGCCCCGATATCTCACGATTCGGGTGAATCCGGGCGTTCCTTGCCGATTCGTGACAATACGTTGTTACGATGGTTGCTTATGAGCGAAAACATCATGCGAATCATCGACCTTCGTGGTAAGAACCTGTCCCGTGCCGAGCTGCTGGCCGCGATGCCGCGCGCCGCAATGGGCACGTCGGAGGCATCCGATCTGGTGCGTCCGATCCTCGACGACGTCAAGGAGCGCGGCGCCGCGGCCCTGCGCGATTTCGAGGAGAAGTTCGACCATGTGCGCCCCGAGCACCTGCGCGTGCCGGCCGAGGCGATCCAGGACGCGCTGACCACGCTCGACCCGGAGGTGCGCTCCGCCATCGAGGAATCCGTGCGCCGCGCCCGCGCCGTCGCCGCCAACCAGGTGCCGAAGGACTTCCACACCGATCTCGCGCCCGGCGCCCGCGTCGCGGAGCGCTGGATCCCGATCCAGCGCGTCGGCCTGTACGTGCCCGGCGGCAAGGCCGTCTATCCGTCGTCCGTGATCATGAACGCCGTGCCGGCGCAGGCCGCCGGCGTCGAATCGCTCGCCATCGCCACCCCGCCGGCCCGCGACAACGACAAGGGCCTGCCCAACAAGACCATCCTCGCCACCTGCGCCATCCTCGGCGTCACCGAGGTGTACGCGGTCGGCGGCGCCCAGGCCATCGCCATGTTCGCCTACGGCGCCAAGGGTTCCGATCCGCAGGACGGCGACGTGCTGTGCGATCCGGTCGACAAGATCACCGGCCCGGGCAACATCTTCGTGGCCACCGCCAAGTCGCTCGTCTCCGCGTTCGTCGGCATCGACGCGGTCGCCGGCCCCACCGAGATCGGCATCATCGCCGACGAGACCGCCGACCCGAGCCTGCTCGCTGCCGATCTGATCGGCCAGGCCGAGCACGACGAGCTCGCCGGCTCCGTGCTGTTCACCGACTCGACCGAGATCGCCGACAAGGTGCAGGAGAACCTCAACTACCGCGTGCCGAGGACCGAGCACGCCGAGCGCGTGCACACCTCGCTGTCCGGCACCCAGTCCGCCATCGTGCTGACCGACGGCCTTGACCAGTCCATCGATGCGGCCAACGCCTACGCCGCCGAACACCTCGAGATCCAGACCGCCGACGCTGACGCCGTGGTCAAGCGCATCAAGAACGCCGGCGCCATCTTCCGCGGACCCTACTCTCCGGTGCCGCTGGGCGACTACATGTCCGGCTCCAACCACGTGCTGCCCACCGGCGGCACCGCGCGCTTCGCCGCTGGCTTGGGCGTGCACACCTTCATGAAGCCGGTCGAGGTCATCGAATACGACGAGGAGGGCCTCAAGGCGCTTGCGGCGCGCATCAACGCCTTCGCCGTCTCCGAGGACCTGCCGGCCCACGGCGAATGCGTGCTGTCCCGCTTCGTCAAGGATCCGTATGACAAGGACACGCTGCGCGAGCAGGAGAAGGAGGCCGGTCTGCGCTAGGCCGCCGCGGTTCGGCTTCCGCCGCTTTCGCCGGCGGAAGCGTTCCGGCGCTGATGGACCGGGGCGGCATGCTGGTCCGCCCGCGGCCGTCCCGGTCATGTCGTCGTATGACAGCCCCTCCAGCGGGGCAGGAAAGAGACTGTAAGAGCAATGAGCGAGAACACCAGCAACGCGATCCCGGCCACCCTGCCGCTGCGCAACGACCTGATCGGCGAGGAGCCGTACGGCGCCCCGCAGCTCGACGTGCCGGTATGCCTGAACGTCAACGAGAATCCGTATGCGCCAGACCCGGCGGTCTGCGCGACGATCGCCCGCCGCGTCGGCGAGATCGCGCCGACCCTCAACCGTTACCCCGACCGCGAGCACATCGCCCTGCGCCACGCGTTCAGCGACTATCTGGCCCGCGAGTCCGGTGTGCGCCTCGCCGTCGACCAGCTGTGGGGCGCGAACGGCTCCAACGAGATCATGCTCCAGCTGTTCCAGGCGTTCGGCGGCCCGGGCCGCACCGCGCTCGGCTGCGATCCGACGTACTCCATGTACCCCGAGTACGCGCGCGACACTTTCACCGGATGGAAGCTCGCCCACCGCAACGCCGACTTCACGCTCGACGTGGATGCCGCCATCGCCGCGATCCATGAGATCAAGCCGAGCATGGTGGTCCTCACCAGCCCGAACAACCCGACCGGCACCCCGCTGCCCCAGGCCGACCTCGAGCGCATCCTCGACGTGTGCGACACCGCCGAAGTGTCCGGCGCCGCCGAAGGCGTGCACCCCGTGGTCGTCGTGGACGAGGCGTACGTCGAATTCCGCAACCCGGGCACGCCCAGCGCGCTCGAACTGATCGGCAAGCACCCGAACCTCGCCGTCAGCCGCACCATGAGCAAGGCCTTCGCCTTCGCCGGCGCGCGCGTCGGCTATCTCGCCGCGTCCAAGGGCATCATCGACTGCGTGCGCATCGTGCGTATGCCCTACCACCTGTCCGCCGTCACGCAGGCCGCAGCGCTCGCCGCGTTCGAGCACACCGACGAACAGCTGAGCCGCGTCGCCCATCTGCGAGAGATCCGCGAGCAGACCGCGAACTGGCTCGCGACGCAGACCTACAAGGGCCAGCCGCTCGCCGTGGCCGAGTCCGCATCGAACTTTCTGCTGTTCGGCGGGCACTTCGACAAGCGCGACCGCATCTTCGACGAGCTGCTCAAGCGCGGCGTCCTGATCCGCGTGGTCGGGCCCGACGGATGGCTGCGCGTGTGCATGGGCACCGACGACGAGATGGCCCGCTTCCGCGAGGCGCTCGTCGAGGCGATGCGCGCCGTCGAAGCCGAGTAGTCAACCGCCAATACGGGTATCGACAGCCGGGTATCATCGGCAATGCCGGCCGGGAACGGCCGGAACCAACGTGAAGGGAGAGATGACATGGCACGCACCGCGCATATCATCCGCGAAACCAGCGAATCGCACATCGAACTGAGCCTCGATCTTGACGGCACCGGGCAGACCGACATCGATACGTCCGTGCCGTTCTACAACCATATGATGAACGCGCTCGGCAAGCATTCGCTCATCGACCTGAGCATCAAGGCGCACGGCGACACCGACATCGACGTGCACCACACCGTCGAGGACACGGCCATCGTGTTCGGCGAGGCCCTGAAGCAGGCGCTCGGCGACAAGCGCGGCATCCGCCGCTTCGCCGATGCGACCGTGCCGCTCGACGAGGCGCTCGCCAAGGCCGTGGTCGACATCTCCGGCCGCCCCTACTGCGTGTGCTCCGGCGAACCCGCCGGCTTCGAGTACTGCATGATGGGCGGGCACTTCACCGGCTCGCTCGTGCGGCACGTCATGGAGTCGATCGCGCTGCACGCCGACATCTGCCTGCATATGCAGGTGCTTGCCGGCCGCGATCCCCACCACATCGCCGAGGCCGAATTCAAGGCGCTGGCCCGCGCGCTGCGCTTCGCGGTCGAGCCCGACCCGCGCATCGCCGGCCTGATCCCGAGCACGAAGGGCGCGCTGTGATGAGTGACGATCCGTTCGACGATCGGTTCAAGGACCAGTCCGACCCGGATGGCGCCTCGTTCAGCGACGAGGAGCTGGAGGCCGCCCTGGCGGGATTCGAAAAGGAATTCCAGGAGTCCGGCGACAAGCCCGGCGGTGAGGATGGCAAGTCGGCTGACGACTCCGGTTCCGGTTCCGCCGCCGATGCCGACGGGCACGGCGATGCGGACGCCTCGTCCGTCTCGTCGGGGTTCGAGGACGAGCTGGCCGGCCTGCTCGGCAACAAGGCGAAGGTCGCGGTGATCATCACCCGGCTGACGTCGGCCCGGCTGCTCGCCGCGTTCTGCCAGCTGTCCGACATCTCCGCCGACTGCATCGACTCCCAGGAGGGGGCCGTCGCGGTGCTGCGCAACCTCGACGGCGACGGCCCAGAAGCAGCCGCCAAGGATCTGACCACCGTGGTCAGCGGCATGTCCGTGATCCTCGCGGTCAACCGCGCCGACAAGCTGGAGGCCACGCTGTACATGATGGGCGATCCGGGGCAGACCTTCGCCCCGCCGGTGCTGTTCAGCGCCACCGCGCCGTTCGTGGAGGACCTCATGCTGGGCATCACCACGATGGACGGTCTGGCGGATCAGGGCACGGCGAGCATCGCCTCGTCGAGCCTCGACCACGACCAGGCGATGCAGGTCATCGCCGAGCACACGCGGTTCGGGCGGGGCGGTTCCAGCATCCAGTAGCGGCGGGTCCGCCGGGCGCCGCCGACGGCGCGCCCACGACAATCAAGGAGCAAAACGATGACATCGGTGGTGGTGTTCGACTACGGGTTCGGCAATGTGCGGTCCATGGTGCGCGCGTTGGCCAACCTCGGTCTCGACGTGACGTTGACGTCCGATTATCGCGCGGCGCTGGAGGCGGACGGTCTGGTCGTGCCGGGCGTCGGCGCGTTTGCGGCGTGCATGCGCGGGCTGAAGGAGGTGTCCGGCGACCGCGTGGTGTACGACCGCCTGCGCGCTGGGCGCCCGGTGCTCGGCGTGTGCGTCGGCCAGCAGATCATGTTCGAGAAAGGGCTCGAACGCGGCCAGGAGGCCGCCGGCCTCGGGCTGATCGGCGGCAGCGTCGATCTGCTGGATGCCGACGTGGTGCCGCACATGGGATGGAACACCGTCGAGGCCCCGGCCGATTCGGTGCTGCTGGACGGCGTGGCGAACGAGCGTTTCTACTTCGTCCACTCCTATGCGGCGATGGGCGTGCGCCCCGCCGACCTGAGCGCCATGCAGATCGACTTCGGCGATGCGCCGGAGCGCGTGACCTGGTGCGAATACGGGCGCAGCCGGTTCGTAGCCGCCTATGAGCGCGGCCCGTTGTCGGCCACCCAGTTCCACCCGGAGAAGTCCGCCGAAGCCGGCGCCCGGCTGCTGAAGAACTGGGTCGCGACGTTCTGACCGCGACGTTCTGATCGAGATGTTCTGATCGAGGCATGGCCGCCATCCGCCCGCCCGCGGGCACGGATGCGCGGCCGCATCGAAAGTCGCCCGCCCGTGCAGGGGGGCGTGAATAGGAAAGGTGAAGATATGTCCCTTACACTGCTGCCGGCCGTCGACGTGCGCGACGGCAAGGCCGTGCGCCTGCGTCAGGGCGAATCCGGCTCCGAGACCGACTACGGCTCGCCGCTGGAGGCCGCCCGAACCTGGGTCGACGCGGGTGCCGAGTGGATCCATCTGGTCGACCTCGACGCCGCGTTCGGCACGGGGGACAACCGCGCCCAGCTACGCGAGATCGTGCGGGAGCTCGGCGACAAGGTCAACATCGAGATGAGCGGCGGCGTGCGCGACGACGCGTCGCTCGACGCCGCGCTCGACGCGGGCGCCGCACGCGTGAACATCGGCACCGCCGCGCTGGAGAACCCGGACTGGACCGCCTCCGCGATCGCGAAGTACGGCGACCGCGTGGCCGTCGGCCTCGACGTGCGCGGGCACACGCTCGCCGCCCGCGGCTGGGTCAAGGAGGGCGGCGACCTGTTCGAGACGATGGCGTTCCTCGACTCGGTCGGATGCTCGCGGTACGTGGTCACCGACGTGACCCGCGACGGCATGATGGCCGGTCCGAACATCGATCTGCTGCGCGAGGTGGCCGAGCGCACCGACGCCAAGGTCACCGCGTCGGGCGGCATCAGCAAGCTCGCCGACCTGACCGCCATCAAGGCGCTCGCCGGACTCGGCGTCGACTCCGCGATCCTCGGCAAGTCGCTGTACGCGCGGGCCTTCACCCTGGAAGAGGCGCTCGAAACCGCCAAGTGACGGTGATGGGCGGTGTGTAAGCCCGAGGATGACCGGATGCTTGGCGTTCCGTCCGACCACCCCCAGTCGGCTTCGCCGCCAGCCCCCGACGTTATATGCGACGTGCGCTTCGCGCACTGCTATGGGCAGTCCACTGGACTGCCCATCCAGCGGGGGCGTGAATAATCACGCGCATGATCGCGATAGGACGCGGCGGTGCGGCCCGCCGTGCCCTTCGCCGCGGCTATAGCGACGCGCAGGGCAGCTCGCCGGAGTCGATGAGCTGCTTGAACACCGCGTAATCCGCGTCGTTCTGGTCCGCGTAGGCGGCCGCGAACGAGGCGATGGCCTCGTCGAACTCCTCGGTATCGCCGACGTACGAGGCGATGGCGACGCGGTCGCCCGTGCGCGCGTGGGCGTGCGCCAGGCAGCGCGCGCACAGGCGACCGAGATCGTTGAGCGCCAGATCGTTGAGATGCTCGATGTCGATCGATCCCTTGCCGTTCCAGAACTGGCGCACGTAGTAGTCGCGCGGCTTGCCGTCCTCGGCGAGGAAGCTCGACCAGCCGAGCAGCACGTCGGCGGTCGACTGGATCAGCTTCTGCCCCTGCACCACGCGCTCGCCGTGCGTGGCATAGGGGGAGCGGCCCACGAAGCGCTCGAGCACCGAATCATTGGCCTCCTTCATCTGCAGCATCAGCGGGTCGTCGATGTCGCGGCCGGTCAGGATCGACACCCATGCGCGCGTGCCGACCGAACCGACGCCGACCACCTTGCGCGCGGTGTCGTGGTAGGTATAGTGGCTCAGCACATGGCGGCGGTCCTCGTACAGGCTGTGGCGGTAGCTGTTGAACAGCGCCTCGAGGCGGCCCTGCAGGGCCTCGAGATCGGCGTAGCTGTGCAGCTCGTTGATCGGCGTCAGTGCCGGCGGCTTGGACCGGAAGCGCAGCCGGTCGCCGTCGCGGTACGTGAGCTTGGCGGCCGCGCGGTCCGAATCCTTCAGCGTCGCGCGCCGCGCCGCCTCGCGCAGCGTGAGGTTGCGCTGTCCGTTCACCGTGCGCTCGTAATGGTCGAGCGCGGCCTCCACGTCGATGTGGTCGTACCATGCGTCCAGATAGTCCATCTGCGAGAACTGCTTGAGATGGTCGCGGTAGGAGTGCACGCAGCGCTTCACCGCCGCCCGGCGGTCCCATTTGCGGATGCCGTTCGCGCGCCCGCAGATCTCGACCGACGCGGCCAGTCGCTTGATGTCCCACTCCCAGGGGCCGGTGAGCGTCTCGTCGAAATCGTTGATGTCGAACACGAGGCGGTTGGACGGGGAACGGAACATGCCGAAATTGCCGATATGCGCGTCGCCGACGGCCTGCACCGGGATGCCGGTGACCGGGGTGCGCGCCAGATCGTTCGCCATGATCAGCGCGGTGCCGCGGTAGAAGGTGAACGCCGATACGCTCATGCGCTGGTAGCGCAGCGGGATCAGCTCCTGCACGCGCTGGCTCGACTGCTCCTCCAACAGGCCGATCACGTCGCGCCGGTTCTCGCGCACCTGCCACAGCGCGTGGCTGGTCAGCGGCACCGTCTCGCGCAGGGCGAGGCCGGCCCGCTCCCGCGCCGGCGGATTCGGGGCCTGACGCCAGGAGGCGATATCGATGATGGGGTGGTCGGCATCGGCCTGGACCACGTTGCCGACGACGGTTGCATTGTTCTCGGTGCTCTCACTCATACGCCCAACCTTACCTCCGTGCTCGGGTGCGTGGCGCGCGGGCCCTCGGGGGAGACGATCCGCGCGCCGTGTCGCCGGCGACTCGTGTTAACGAGGTTCGTAACACACGGATGGAACGATAGGGCATCATGGATAAGCAGCAGGAGTTTGCCTTGCGCACGGTCGAGGAACGCGACGTGCGCTTTATTCGCCTATGGTTCACCGACGTGTTGGGTACGTTGAAGTCCGTGGCCATCGCGCCGGCCGAGCTGGAGGCGGCGTTCGAGGAGGGCCTGGGGTTCGACGGTTCGGCGATCGAAGGCATGACGCGCGTGTCGGAGGACGACATGATCGTCCAGCCCGACCCCTCCACCTTCCAGATTCTGCCGTGGCGCGGAGGTCCGCAGGGCACCGCGCGCATGTTCTGCGACATCTTGACCCCCGATGGCGAGCCGTCGCTCGGCGACCCGCGCCACGTGCTCAAGCGCGCGTTGGCGAAGGCCAAGGAGAAGGGCTTCACGTTCTACGTGCACCCGGAGATCGAGTTCTACCTGTTCGAACCGCAGGACGATTGGTCGCAGCCGCCGGTCCCGATCGACGAGGGCGGCTATTTCGACCATGTGCCGCGCAGCCCCGGGATGGATTTCCGCCGCGCCACCGTCAACATGCTCGAGCAGATGGGCATTTCGGTGGAGTATTCGCACCACGAGGGCGGTCCCGGCCAGAACGAGATCGACCTGCGGTACGCGGACGCGCTGACCACGGCCGACAACATCATGACCTTCCGCACGGTGGTCAAGGAGATCTCGCTGGAGCGCGGCATCCACGCCAGCTTCATGCCCAAGCCCCTGTCCAACGCGCCCGGTTCGGGCATGCACACGCACCTGAGCCTGTTCGAGGGCGACGCCAACGCCTTCTACGAGGCCGGCCAGGAGTTCAACATGTCGATGACGGCGCGTCAGTTCGCGGCCGGCATCCTGTACCATGCGGCCGAGATCTGCGCGGTGACCGACCAGTACGTCAACTCGTACAAGCGCCTGTGGGGCGGTAACGAGGCTCCGAGCTACATCTGCTGGGGCCACAACAACCGTTCCGCGCTGCTGCGCATCCCGCAGTACAAGCCCGGCAAGGGCAACTCGGCGCGCATGGAGTTCCGCGCGCTCGACCCGGTGGCGAACCCCTACCTCGCGTACTCGGTGCTGCTGGCCGCCGGCCTCGACGGCGTCGAGAAGCAGATGACGCTGGGCGAGCCGACCAGCGACGACGTATGGGAGCTGACCGACGCTGAACGCCAGGCGATGGGCATCCAGCCGTTGCCCGAGTCGCTTGACGAGGCGCTGAAGATCATGGAGAAGTCCGACTTCGTGGCCGAGGTGCTCGGCGAGCACGCCTTCGAGTACTTCCTGCGCAACAAGCGCCAGGAATGGGAGGAGTACCGCACGCAGGTCACGCCGTTCGAGCTCAAGAAGTACCTGCCCAAGCTGTGACGGCGTTGTAGCGCCGGCGCAGCGTCGGCGCGGTCGGTTCGACAAGCGGGAGGGGCCACGATGATTCCGGCCCCTCCCGCTTTTGTGCGCTTGCTTGCCGCATGTTTCGTTTCCGCGGCCGACGGAGATGGCAGAAAGCCCGATCGTGGCCGATGTTGATACGTCTGCATCCGATAGTGCGAGCGGCCGCGTGTCGCGGGGCGCCGACGGGTGGCAGGTGACGATAGTCTATAACGCGGAAATGGGTTCAATCGTTTGACGGAACAACGGGGAGACTGATGGCAGTGACTCGCAACACGACATCCACGGGGCATGAGCGGTTCTTCACCCTGCCGGTGGTCACGCTGGTATCGCTGAGCTTCATGCTGGGCATGAGCGAGTTCATCGTGGTCGGCATCCTGCCCGACATCGCCCGGGGACTGAACGTCTCCGAGGTCACCGTGGGCAATCTGGTGTCGCTGTTCGCCTTCGTCTACGCGCCGGTCACGCCGCTCGGCTCGGCCATATCCGGCCGTTTCCCCAGATTCGCCACGCATATGACGCTGGTCGGCGTGTTCCTGGTCGGCAACGTGCTGTGCGCCTTCGCGCCGAACTATCCGGTGCTGGTCGTCGCCCGCATCCTGATCGCGCTGGTCTCCGGCACGCTGGTGGCCATCGCGATGACCTATGCGCCCGACGTGACGACCGACCGGTACCGCACCAAGTTCATCGCATGGGTGTTCTCCGGATTCTCGATCGCCTCCGTGGTCGGCGTGCCGGTCGGCACGTGGATCGCGAACACCTTCGGCTGGCGCTGGAGCTTCCACCTGATCAACGTGCTCACCGTGGCGCTGATGGCGCTGATGGTCGCCGTGCTGCCGCGCAACAGCCACCCGATGAAGGTCGGGTTCCTGTCGCAGTTCCGCCTGTTCTTCGACCGGCGTATCCAGCTCGGCGTGTTCGACGTGGTGTTCGGCGCCGCCGCCAGCTACGTGTTCTACACGTATCTGACGCCGATCATGCGCGACGAGGTGCATGTGCCGGAGCAGTGGGTGAGCCTTGGCTTGGTGGTGTATGGCGTTGCCTGCCTGTGGAGCAATCTGCACAGTGGCAAGCTCGCGGAGCGGGGCACCGGTGTGGAACCGCTGTTCCGGCTGTGGCCGGTGTTCCTGCTGCAGGCCGTGCTGCTGTGCTCGCTGGTGCTGGCCAGCCTCGTGCCGGTGTACGGCGCGGTGCTGCTGGTGGCGTTGGGCATGCTCATGTACCTGTTCAACTCCTCGTCACAGGTGCTGTACATGGACGTGGCCGCCCAGTCGCACCCCGGCTCGATGAATCTCGCCGCCTCGCTCAACTCGATGTCGTTCAACATTGGCATCGCCGTCGGATCGGCCGTCGGCGGCCTGGTCAACGACGCGTTCGGGCTGATGTGGCTCGGCCCGTTCGGCGCGCTGTTCGCGCTGCTCGCGGTCGGCACCACGACGCTGCTCAAGCCGTACGTCAGCCCGGTCGGGGAATGACGGGTGGCGTGGCGCGCGGGAACGAAGGGTTTTTCCCGCGTGTCCCCGCGGCATGCCTTATCCGCCGATTGTCGTCCATTGATAACCTGCTATCCAAATAACCGATAAGGCCACAGCATGTCATCCTGCTGTGAAACCTTAATGTAGAACACCGGTTGCAGGGGGACCCGGCTCACGGGCGCCCGCCTGCGCGGATTGATGATTATCGGCATGTTCAGCGGGAAAATGGGGATGACAATATGACGGATGCGACGGCGAAAGCCGCGCCGAAGGCCGGAAAGACGGCGGCGCGTTCTCCGCTCCGGCGCTCATCGATAGTGGTCGGCGGCGCCATCGTGCTGTTCTTCGTGCTGCTGGCGGCGCTGGCCGGGCCGTTGTCGGCCATCACCGGCAACGACCCGTACGCCGAACATCCCGAGGCCTTGGGTGCCGGATCGGTGCCGGCCGGGTTCGGCGGCGGCATCAGCGCCCGGCACTGGTTCGGCGTCACCCCGCTGCGCGGCGTCGACCTGTTCTCCATCGTGGCGTACGGCTCGCGGATCTCGCTGGGCATCGGCGTCGTCTCGTCGGTCATCTCGCTGGTCATCGGCGTGGCGCTCGGGCTGCTGGCCGGCTATTTTCCCGGGCTGGTCGATGCGCTGATCTCGCGCACGATGGACGTCTTCTTCGGCTTCCCGTTCCTGATCTTCGCGATCGCGCTGTCGGCGGTGGTGCCGCAGAGCTTCCCGAGGCCGGTGCTGCTGACGCTGGTGCTCGGATTCTTCGGATGGCCCGGCATCGCGCGTCTTGTCCGCGGGCAGACGCTGACGCTGAGCAAGCGCAATTTCGCCGTCGCGTCCAAGGTGATGGGCGCCTCGCCGGCCCATGTGCTGTGGCATCAGATCCTGCCGAACCTCATGCCGCTGCTCATCGTCAACATCACGTTGTCGATCCCCGGGCGCATCGGCGCCGAGGCGGGCCTGTCGTTCCTTGGCGTCGGCATGAACCCGCCGACGCCCTCATGGGGCCGGTCCATCTCCGACGCCGTGCAGTGGGCCCTGGTCGACCCGATGTATCTGATCTTCCCGGGCGCCGCCCTGTTCCTGCTGACCTTCGGCTTCAATCTGCTTGGCGATGGCCTGAGCGACGCCATCGACCCGCGCAAGGGGGTGCGTGCATGAGAATCCTGCAATACATCGGCAAGCGCGTGGCGAGCTCGATCGTCGTCATCCTGCTCATCACGCTGGCGCTGTTCCTGATCTTCTTCCTGCTGCCGACCAATCCGGCGCAGCTGTCGTGCGGCAAGCCGTGCACGCCCGAGCAGCTGCAGCGGGTCTCCGCCTTCATGGGCACCGACAAGCCGTGGTACGAGCAGATGGGCAATTACGTGGCGGGCATCTTCGTCGGTCGCACCTTCGGCAGCGGCGGCGGCGCCGTGGTCTGCTCGACGCCATGCCTCGGGTATTCGTTCCGCCTCAATGAATCGGTGAGCCAGCTGATCCTCGACCGCTTCCCGATCACCGCGTCGATCGCGGTCGGCGCGGCCGTGTTGTGGCTGGTCATCGGCGTGGCGACCGGCGTGTGGGCGGCCCTCAAGCGCGATACGCTGATCGACCGCACGCTGCTCGGGCTGTCGGTCGTGGGCGTTTCGGCGCCGTCATACCTGATCGGCCTGCTGGCGGTGATCGCCTTTTCGCTGGTGCTGCAGATATTCCCCAGCGGCGGGTACGTGAACTTCCACGACGACCCCGTCGGCTGGTTCACGCATCTGCTGCTGCCGTGGCTGGTGCTGGCCGTACTCAGCGCCGCCGGCTACACCAGGGTCACCCGTACGCAGATGATCGGCGAGCTGAGCCAGGACTACATCCGCACCGCCCGCTCCAAGGGCGTGCCCGAGTCGGTGATCGTCTTCAAGCACGCGCTGCGCAACGCGCTGCTGCCCGTGATGACCATGTTCGGCCTCGATCTGGGCGGGCTGCTCGGCGGCGCGGTGCTCACCGAGAAGGTGTTCTCGATGCAGGGGCTCGGCTCGCTGCTGCTCGATTCCGTGTCGAACCTCGACCTGCAGGTGCTGGTCGGCGCGACGCTGTTCGCCGCCGTGCTGGTCATCGTCGCCAACCTGATCGTGGACATCTGCTACAGCCTGCTCGACCCCAGGGTCGCGCTCGGCACGAAGTAGTGCGGCTGCGGCCGCAACACGCGATACTTGCCGGTCCGCTCCACGGACCGGCACCGATAGAGAGGAAAACCATCATGAAGACCAACGCATGGCGCGTATTCGCGGCGGGGGCTTGCGCCGCGGTGCTGGCGCTGTCCGGCTGCGGCGCGTCCGACAACAACGCCGCCACCGGCTCGGCGAGCGGCACCACCGTCAAGGGCGGCACGCTGAACGTGCTGCTGTCCAGCACGGAGATGGACCTGGACCCGGCCAAGAGCCAAGGTCTGCCGACCACCACGAACGGCAACATCTTCCGCCGCCTGACCGCGTGGAAGATCACCGACAAGGGCGAGACGAAGGTCGTGCCCGATCTGGCCACCGACACCGGCAAGTCGAGCGACGACGGCAAGACGTGGACGTACACGCTCAAGGACGGGCTTAAGTTCTCCGACGGCACGCCCATCACCTCGAAGGACGTCAAGTACGGTCTGGAGCGTTCCTTCGCCGACTCGCTGACCGGCGGCCTGAGCTACCACAAGACGCTGCTCGAGGGCGCGCAGGACTACCACGGCCCGTTCGACGGCCAGGAGCTCAGCTCCATCGAGACGCCGAACGACAAGACCATCATCTTCCACCTCAACGCGCCGTTCGGCGACTGGCCGTGGGTCGCCTCGCTCGCCGCGTTCACCCCCGTGCCCGACGGCAAGGGCCCGGCGTCCGGCTACGGCAAGCTGCCGGTGGCCTCCGGCCCGTACAAGGTCGAGTCGAACGAGGCCGGCAAGCAGGCCGTCTTCGTGCGCAACACGTACTGGGACAAGAAGACCGATCCGGTGCGCACCGCGGGCCCCGACAAGATCGTGTTCAAGATGGGACAGGACACCTCGGTGGCCGCCCAGTCGATCATGCAGGGCACCGGTGAGGGCAAGAACTCGTTCCTGTCCGGATTCGTGCCGGCCGCGCAGCTCGCGCAGGCGCAGGCCAACCCGAACTACAAGAAGCTGCTGACCACCAGCGGCGACGGCGCGCTGGAATACCTCGCCATCAACACCCAGCACGTGAAGAACGCGAAGATTCGCCAGGCGCTGCAGTACGCGGTCGACAAGAAGGCCTACCAGACGGCTTCCGGCGGCGAGATCGCCGGCAACTTCGCCACCACGCTCATCACGCCCGGCATCGAGGGCCGCGAGGACTACGACCTGTACAAGGCCGATCCGACCGGCGACGTGGACAAGGCCAAGCAGCTGATCAAGGAGTCGGGCGAGCAGGCCCCGACCCTCAAGCTCATCGCCACCTCCGCTCAGGCCGAAACCGCCTCCTCGATCCAGACGAGCCTCAAGCGGGCCGGCGTCAAGGTGGACATCCAGACGCTCAATGACGATGTGTATTCCGATACGCTGACCAACGACAAGGGCGACTACGATCTGGCCATCAGCTCGTGGCAGCCCGACTTCCCGTCGCCCTACGCCAACATCTCCCCGCTGTTCGACTCCTCGCAGATCGGCAACGGCAACTACAACCTGGCCCGTTACGCGAACCCGAAGGTCGACGCGCTGATCAAGAAGGCCACCGAGACCATCGACCAGACCGAGGCCGGCAAGATCTGGGCCGAGGCCGACAAGACGATCATGGCCGACGCGCCGGTCGTGCCGCTGATCTATTCGAAGAACACGTTCATCCACGGATCGAACGTGACCAACTTCGTCATCGGCAACTTCCCGGCGTACCCGGACTACACGCAGGTCTCGCTCGCCAGCGCGAACTGAACCGGCATCCGCATCCGGCGCGCGCCGGGCGCATTCCAACGCTTGTGCATCCAAGGAGCTTCCAATGAGTGAACCACGCGCGATCGTGACCGTGGACGGTCTGGCCGTCAGCTTCGACGAGCGGGAGGTGACCCACGGCGTCAGCCTCAGGCTGTTCCCGGGGCGCATCACCGCGCTGGTCGGCGAATCCGGCTCCGGCAAGTCGGTGACGGCGATGGCGCTGCCCCGGCTCGACCCGTCGGTGGCCAGCGTGAAGGGCCACGCGTACCTCGACGACGCCCTTGTGGATGACGGGCCGGACTCCGGCCCGAACGGCGACGGCAAGGACGCCGCCGGCCGCGACATCGATCTGCTGGCCGCCGACGCGCCGCTGCAGCGCATCCGCGGCGAATACATCGGCACGGTGTTCCAGGAACCGTCCACCGCGTTCAACCCGGTGTTCACGCTCGGCATGCAGGTCGCGGAATCGCTCAAATACCACCAGAAGCAGCTCAGTGCCGCCGAGCGCAAGGCCAAGGTGCTCGAACAGCTGCGCGAGGTCGGGCTCGACGACGCCGAGCGCGTGTGGTCGTCGTACCCGCATGAGCTGTCGGGCGGCCAGCTGCAGCGCGTGATGATCGCCATGGCGATCATCAACCGGCCCAAGGTGCTCATCGCCGACGAGCCGACCACCGCGCTCGACGTGACCACGCAGAAGGCGATTCTCGCCCTGATCTCCTCGCTGGCGGTCGACCTCGATCTGGCCGTGCTGCTCATCACCCACGACATGGGCGTGGTGTGGCAGGCCGCGCAGGACGTGTACGTGATGCACAACGGCGTGATCGTCGAGCAGGGGAGCGTCGCGCAGGTGTTCCGCCGCCCGTCCGACGACTACACGCGGATGCTGCTCGACGCCGTGCCGCGCCTGCGCATCGACGAGCATGCGGCAGACGGCGAGCGCGCGGCCGACGGCGAGCGCATCACGGAAAGCGACGAGCCCGGCGGCGGCAGGCGCATCGCGCAGGTGAACGACGTGGCCGTGTCGTACAAGGCCGGCAGCTTCGCCGTCAAGGACATCTCGTTCGATCTGGTGGCCGGCAGAACCCGCGCGCTGGTGGGCGAATCGGGAGCCGGCAAGACCACGATCGCCAAGGTGATCTCCGGCCAGCTCGCGCCAACCTCGGGCACGGTGCTCATCGAGGGGGAGGATCTCGTCAAGGCGCATGGCAGGCGCAAGCGCGAGATCCTGAAGCATATGGGCTACGTGTTCCAGGACAGCGGATCGGCGCTCAACCCGCGCAAGTCCGTGGCATGGAGCATCGGCGAGCCGATGCTCGTGCAGGGCGGGCTCAGCGAGACGGACCGGCGTAAGCGCGTCCTCGAACTGCTCGATCAGGTGGAGCTGCCAGCCGATGTGGCCGGCCGGTTCCCGCACCAGCTGTCGGGCGGCCAGCGCCAGCGCGTCGGCATCGCGCGCGCCCTGGCGCTCAACCCGTCGCTGCTCATCGCCGACGAGCCGACGTCGTCGCTGGACGTGACCGTGCAGCGCAAGGTGCTCGACCTGCTGCGCCGGCTGCAGCGCGAGCACGGTTTCGCGTGCCTGTTCATCACCCATGACCTGGGCATCGTGCAGGAGGTGTCCGACGTGATTACGGTGCTGCGCCACGGGCGCGTCGTGGAGAGCGGGGAGACCGGCCGCGTGCTCAACCATCCCGAGGCCGAGTACACGCGTACCCTGCTCGACGCCTCCCCGAAGATCGACCTGTGAACCGCGCCCCGTCACCCGGCCGGTTCTCCGGCCGCGCGGCGGGGCTGCGACGGCGCGGATGGCACCTAGTATCCCGCGCCGTTAATTCGTTGAGTAATTCTGGCTCAGCCTCCAAGAGGGGAGCCAGACATAGTACATGAACTTACGACGCAGGATACTAGCCTTACCGTGGTTTCGTCTTCCTGCCGTTTCCGCCCCTATTGCCGCGCGGCGCCGAACCAGTTGGTGTAGATGAGGGCGAAGTTGCGGTTGCCGTAGCTGGAGCATGAGTCGCCCTCGCCGAATCCGGCCGCCAGCGAGGCGTCGTTCGGCTGGTAGGGTGTGTAGATGTAGAGCAGCGCGGTCGCCTTGTTCTCGATGTACACGTTGGTGCCGCCGCACCCGGCATCCGGGTGGTATTGGATGTAGTTCAGCGCGTCGGCGTGATAGCCGTAGGCGCTCTCATGCGCCACGTAGTACTGGTAGCGGTGCGCCGCCCCGTACACCTGTCTGAAGAAGCCGGCATAGGCCGGATCGCAGTTCGCGTCGTCCGGGCAGCTCAGCCCCATGGCGGCCTTGTACTGGAAATCCGTCGGATCGACGGCCGTGACCAGATGCTGCTCCTTCTGCATCACGGTGAGCAGCACCTTCTGGCTGATGCCGCACGCGCGCGCCGACTTGTCGATGATCGCGGCCGCGGTCTCCTTTTTCGCGCCCTCGTACGCCGCGCAATACTCGTTCGCCGCCTGGTCCTCGGTGTCGAAGGTCATGGTTTTCAGGCACCGGGAACCGCTGCACGCCGCGCCCTGCTCGTCGAGGAACGACTGGACCTCGGCCTCGCTCATCGCGTTGGCGTTGAAGAACTGGCCGTCCGAGATGATGTCGCCGGGATTGAAGTCGTATTGCTGCGTCAGCTGCAGCTGGCGGGCCTCAGCCTCCTGCACGTCGCGCCGCCACTGGACGACCCGCACGGTGCCCACGACCAGCGCGATCACGCATGCGGCCGCCACCACGGTGACCAGCACGGCCGCGACGCGCTGCGCCAGCCCGGCCCGCTTCCACCAGCGCGCCGGGCTGAGCGGATGCTTGCGATTGCGCCGTTTGTCGCGCTTGCCCGGGCGACGTTTGCCGCCGGACACGCCCCGCCCGGCGGATTTCGCGTTCGCCCTGCCGCGCGGATTGGCCGGCTTGCGCCGTTGCGTCCTCGCCATCGCTACGCCAGCGCCTTCTTGATGCGCTGCAGGCTCACCGGCCTGGCGGTGCCGAGTTCCTGCGCCCACAGGGACACGTAGAATTCCTCGAGCATCCAGCGGGCGGCGGTCGCCTGCTTCATCAGCGTCTCGTGGCGGGGTCCGGCGGGCTCCGCCTTGGCCTTGGCCATCGCCTTGTCGACCAGCGTGCGGGCCTCGTCGGCCTCCCATGCCCATCGCACGTCGCGGTTCTTGTCGGCCTTCGCCTTGGTCAGGCGCATGAGATCCGCCTGCAGGTATCGGGCGATGTTCGCCAGCGCGTCCGGGGGAGCGGCGCCGACGAATCCGGGGAACACCAGCGTGGCGATGTGCTCGCGCACCGACTGCAGCACCGACAGCATCGGCAGGTCGGCCTTGCCGCTCACCGCCTTGTCCACCTCGGCGTAGCGCCGCAGGATCGCGATCACGTCGTGCGCGACCTGGTACACCGTGTCCTCGAACACCTCCGTGACGCCCAGCACGGCGTCGGCCAGCGCGTCGTCGTCCGGCAGCGTGTCGACCGCGGGCAGCAGCCGCTTGACCGCGGCCAGCTGCAGGTCCTCAACCAGGTCCTTCGTGGACTTGTAGGGGGCCGAGGCGAGCATCAGCGCCTCCGTGCCGAGCCAGCGCGAGGAGACGCGCTCGGACGGCAGGCGCAGGGCGTCAAGCGCGCCCCGCCACAGCATCGCCGCACGCGACTCGGTGGTCGCGCCGGCCTTGTGCAGCAGGTTCGCCTGCTTGACGAGCTTACCCTGGTCGGCGGCCTGCTCGGCCTGCTTTTTGACCATCTGGCGCGCCGACGCCTCGGCCTGCGCGGCGAACCGCCGCTGCAGCGCCACCAGCGATTTGCCGGTGCCGAGCACCTTGACCGGACCGCGGCCGTGGCGCCGGCCGCGCGCGTTGCGCGCAGGCGGCAGCTGCTGTTCGACCGAGAAGGTGACGCGCAGGTACGGCGCCAGCTTCTCCCACAGGTCGCCGGTGAGCACCTCGGGGTGGATCTGCGCGCCGACCGTGTGGATCGCGGCCTGCGTGAACACATGCGGCAGGTCAGGCCATGCGGCGGAGCCGGCGGGCGCGTCGCCCGTGCCGCCAGCGTCGCGCGCGTCGGCATCGCCGCCGGCCTGGGGCAGGGCCGGCGCCCCGGCCTCGCCCGATCCGGGCAGAGCCGGGTACCGCTCGTCGATCCATGCGCGGATCTTGCGCGCGGTGTCCGGCGCGGGCACGAACTGCACGCGCAGCGCCTTCGGCAACGACTTGATCAGCCCGACGATCAGCTCGTCGAGCAGGCCGGGCACGTTCCAGGTGAACTGCTCCGGGGTGAGCCGCGACAGCGCCTTGATCGGCACGTGCACGGTCACGCCGTCGGCCGGATCGTGGGGGTCGTACACATAGCTCAGCTTCAGATCGATCGGCTGGCCGTCGGTGCCGAGCGTATGCCAGTGGTCCGGGTAGTCGCTCAGGCTCACCGACTCGCTGGAGGCGAGACGCTCGACCTTGGCCGGGTCGAAATCGAGCAGATGCGGATGCTCGTCGTGCTCGCGCTTCCACCACTTCGCCAGATCGGCCACCGACGTCACGTCGTTGGGGATCACCGACTGGTAGAAGTCGAACAGATCCTCGTCGCTCACCGTGCCGGAGAGCTGGCGGGTGCGGCTCGCATCCTCGGCCGCATCGTCGAGGATGTCGCGGTTGCGGCCGACGAACTCGTCGTAGCTGAACCGCTGCTGGATGTCGCCGTCGACCAGACCCTGCCGGATCAGGAAGTCGCGGGCCTCCATCGGGTTGATGCGCCCCCACTGCACGGTGCGGTCGGCCACGATCGGCAGGCCGTAGAGCAGCACCTTCGCGGTGGCGACCGCCGAACCGCGCGAACCCGACCAATGCGGCTCCGCGTACGTGGTGCGCGTGAGCTGGCCGGCCAGCGGCTCCCCCCCCCCCCCGCCCCGCGCGCCCCGGCCGGCCTGCTG
>OAXB01000216.1_pt1 | contig 21371 bp, 10 predicted proteins | sample 1501541 | NCBI WGS metagenome assembly OAXB01 (sample SAMEA2580302, study PRJEB22360) | human gut metagenome | biome: human gut; feature: human-associated habitat; material: faeces | place: Denmark | collected 2008/2010
AGTTCTTCGCGGGTTCGCGGCCGGCCGGATACGGCGCCACCCGGTAGCCCATGCGGTGCTCGGGCACGTCGAAGGCGTCCTCGTGCGGGCCGTACACCGACAGGCTCACGCCGAAATTGGTCAGCACCTTGGCTTCCTCGGGCATCTTGGCGAGCAGCACGTCGACCATCTCGCACGCCTTGTCGCGGGCCTCCTGCGAGGTGTCGTCGCCGGATTTGATGAGGATGCCGCTCTCGCTGCGCTGGAAGCGCGTGTAGTACGGCTGGTAGTTGGCCCTGAAGGTCCCGTCGGATACCGGCGTGCCGTCGGCGCCGGCCAGGGGCGCGTTGAAGCTGACGGTGATGTCGGCGAAGTCCTTGACGCGCATCGGCCGGATCGGGCTGATCGTGGTGCGCCGGATCTCTTTCTGGTACAGGGTACCGCTCTGCCACTCCATGCTCTCGTCCCAGACGAACAGGGGCAACGGAGCGCCGCGGAAGTTGAGGTTGTACACGTCGATGCGGTCCGCTTCGACCATGTCGACGGGCCAGGTTATTTCCAAATGGTTCTCGTCGATCAGGATGACGGAAACCGGTGCGATACCGCTCATGACGACTCCTTCGTGCGTCAGCCGGCTGCTGGCTGTTCCAGCAGATACTGCTTTTTTATTGTAAAGTGGCCGGCCGGCAGCCAAGGTGGAGAACGTACGGTTCAGGTATACGCTCGTACGCACCTTGGCCACCGGCCGGCCGGAGAAGGGGTTGGACCGAAGGTCCGTCACTCGGCCATGATCGCGTTCTGCATCTTGTTGCGGAACAGGAAGATGAGCACGGAGACGGCCAGCTCGAGGATCGCGATGATCCAGAACAGCGGCAGCTGGGTGTCCAGGGTCTGGAGCTTGCCGAAGATGATCAGCGAGATCGCGGTGCCGATGGCGGCCGACAGCGTGAAGCCGGTCTGCAGCTGGGTCTCGTAGGACTTCGGGGAGGCCGCGGCGACCAGGGAGGTGGCGGCGACGCCGTAGGGGAAGCCGCCGAAGTTGCCGACGACGTAGTAGATGAGCATCCAGATCACCGAGTACTTGGCGGTGCCGGGGAACAGCACGACGGTCGGCACGATGAGCAGCAGGTTGGAGATGCCGGAGAAGGCGAAGCCGAACCACAGGCGGTCCACGGACTTCCACTTGGCACCCAGCTTGGTGGCCCACAGCCAGCTGTAGAAGATGCCGGCGAGCAGTGCCACGACGGAGATGAGGGTGTTGAAGGAGCCCGGGGCGATCTCGAAGCCGAAGAAGTTGCGGTTGATGCGCTGGTCGAGGAACATGAGCAGCGTGGTGCCCTGCAGCTGGTAGTCGATGCCGATGATGATCTGCATGAGGATGATCGGCGAGACGGCGCCCAGACGGCGGCGCTCGACGCCCTTGATGCGCTTGGAGCTCCAAATGATCACGAAGAACACGATGGCGACGATGAAGGTGCAGGAGCTGACGGTGCTGGCCAGCGTGCCGATCGAGGCCTTGCCGGTGCCCACGGCGATGGCGATGGCAACGGCGATCAGCACCAGGGCGATCAGCGCGCCGAAGCCGTACTTCTTCTTTTCGGCGGCGCTGAGCGGGCGGGACGGCTTGGAGCCGAGGGAGCCGAAGAACGCCTTGCCGGGCAGGCCGATGGCCGCGGCGTACAGGAAGGCGGCGATGGCGCCGATCAGGAAGCCGTAGTGGTAGTTGATCAGGCCGAGCTGCGCGGCGATCACCGGGGTGATGAAGCCGGCGATGCTGTTCGCGATGTTGTGCATCGCGTACGCGCCGTCGCGGCGGCTGTCCTTGCGGTCGAACAGCAGGCCGGTCAGCGCGGCGCTGGAGGCGCCCATGATCGGCAGGTTCATCAGGATCATGCCGACGACCGCGAACACGCGGCCCTGCTCAAGGGAGAAGGCCGGCAGGGCGAGCAGACCGCAGGACACGCCCTTGGCGATGTTGCCGATGATCATGGCCTTGCGGGCGCCGAAGATGCGGTCGGCCAGCCAGGATCCGACGATGGAGAACACCGAGTTGATCGCGCCGACGGCGGCGACCAGCTGCGCGGCCTCGCCCTGGGTGAAGCCCAGGCCCTGGGTCCACGGCTTGTACAGATAGTAGATGAGCACGGCGCCATAGGCACCCCAGCAGATCGAGTTGAAGAAGTTGCACGCCGTCAGGGGCGCGATGCCCATCGGGTAGCCGAGGAACGAACGGTCGGCGCGCAGGCGCTTCAGTTCCTTCTCCTCCGCCGTGCCCTCGCGGGCCCCGTCCCCGTCGCGCACCTGGGTCCCGTCCGTGCCGCTCTGGCCGTCTTGATCTTGCGGATCCTGCGGACTTTGCTGAGACATTCCCTACCTCCTTGAAGGTGATGCGGCCCGGCGAACCATGTGCGCCAAACCGCCGTTTCCACATTGAACAATGGATTGCACATGCATGAGCAAACATACAACTGAGAACGTTCACAATGAGGTGAATGCTTTCACCGAAAAAGTGGACATATATGCGAATTGTGACGAATACCATACTTTGCGAAAACTCGGAACATCCCTTTCGCGCCCCGTGATTCCGCGGAAAAGCACACAGTTAAGATTTGTCCACCAAATCGCACAAGAAGCGAGTGCGGTTGGAACCGGCCCGTTTCTACACTGAAAGGCAACGGCATCGCAGTTGACTCGGATGCCCGATCTTATGGGCATCGCAGCCCACGCCACACCTCAAGGAGGTATGCATGACCATCCTGTTCGACAGTGCAACCAGGCAGTTCCACCTGCGCAACGACGCCATCAGCTATGTGATGCGCGTGTTGCCGGGCGGCGAGCTGAGCCACGTCTACTTCGGCGCCCGCCTGGGCGGCGACGGCGACCTCGCCGACGAGCACGCGGCCCCGGTCACGGGATTGCAGACCCACGACGCCGCGGACGCCTATTCCCTTGAAGACCGGCATCTGGAATACCCCGCCGCCGGCTCGGGCGACCTCAACCCGGCGGCGCTGTCGATCACCGACGCGCGCGGATCGCATGTGGTGCGCCCGCTCTACGCCGGCTACCGCATCCTCGACGGCAAGCCCGCCCTCGAAGGGCTGCCGTCCACCTACGTGGAGGACGACGCCGAGGCGCAGACGCTGGAGATCACGCTGATCGACGAGCGCGTCGGCCTTGAGATCCAGCTGCTGTACACGCTGTTCGCCGACCGCCCGGTGATCGCGCGCAGCGCGAAGCTCACCGCCTCCGCCCGCCAAGGCGCCGCGCCGATCGACGTGGACGCGGCCTACAGCGCCGATCTGGACCTTGCAGACGGCGACTGGGACCTCATCACGCTCGGCGGCGAATGGGGGCGCGAATGCGCGCCGCTGCGCGCCAGGCTGCGCCTTGGCCACCAGGGCTCGTCCAGCCTCAGCGGCCACACCAGCCACCGCGCCAACCCGTATCTGGTGCTGGCCCGCCCCGACACCACCGAAACGCACGGCGCCGCGATCGGCGCATCGCTCGCCTACAGCGGCAACTTCGACGCCGACGTGCATGTGGACAGCTACTGGCGCACGCGGCTGCGCATCGGCATCAACCCCGAACTGTTCCGCTGGCGCCTCGAGCCCGGCGAATCCCTGCAGCTGCCGGAGGCGGTGCTCGCCTACTCGTCCGACGGCATCGGCGCTCTGAGCCGCGTCTACCACTCGCTGTACCGCACGCGCATGGCCCGCGGCCCGTGGCGCGACCGCCGCCGCCCGATCGTGGTGAACACCTGGGAGGCCATCTACATGAAGATGGACGAGGACAAGCTCGTCGAGCTGGCCTCCAGCGCCAAGGATCTCGGCATCGAGATGCTGGTGATCGACGACGGATGGTTCGGCCACCGCAACTACGACGACACCTCACTGGGCGACTGGTTCCCGAACCCGGCGAAGTTCCCGAACGGCCTGAAGCCCGTCGGCGAGCGCGTGCACGCGCTCGGCCTCAAGCTGGGCCTGTGGTTCGAGCCGGAGATGATCAGCCGCGACAGCGTGCTGTTCGAGACGCACCCCGATTGGGTGCTCGGCGACCCGGACGTGGAGCTGAGCGTCGGCCGCCACCAGTATCTGCTCGATCTGACGCGCCCCGAGGTCGTCGATTATCTGGCCGGCATCATGTCGAAGACGATCCGCGAGGGCGGCATCGACTACATCAAGTGGGATATGAACCGCTCGCTCGCGGAGGTCTACTCCCCCACGCTGCCGGCCGAACGCCAGGGCGAGGTGTACCACCGCTACGTGCTCGGCTACTACGATCTGCTGGGCCGGCTCACCCGCGCCTTCCCCGACATGCTCATCGAATCGTGCTGTTCGGGCGGCGGCCGCGTCGACCCCGGCGTGCTCGCCTACGCGCCGCAGGCGTGGATCTCCGACGACACCGACGCCATGGAGCGCGTGAAGATCCAGTACGGCACGTCGTACGCCTACCCGCTGGGCATGATGAGCAATCACGTCTCCGCGGTGCCGAACGCGCAGACCGGCCGCACCTCGCCGCTCAAGACCCGTGCTGACGTGGCGCTCTTCGGCACCTTCGGCTACGAGCTCGACCCGCGCACGGTCACCGACGAGGCCGAGCGCGAACAGATCCGCCGGCAGGTCGCCCTGGACAAGCGCTTCGCCGCGCTCGTGGCCACCGGCGACTTCTACCGCCTGATCAGCCCGTTCGCCTCCGAGCCGGCGTTCGCCATGGCGCACGCCGCGTGGATGGTGGTCTCCCCCGACCGCCGCGAGGCGCTGGTGGGCTACTACCGCACGCATGTCGGCGTCAATCTCATGCCCTTCCATCTGCGGCTCGCCGGCCTCGACCGCGACGCCGCCTACACCGTGGAGGAGATCGGATTCGACACGAACCCGTGGCGGCCGCGCCGCGGCGACGAGCTGGAGGAGATCGGCCTGCCCTTCATCGACGGCTCGGCCGGCGAATGGAAGTCGAAGATCCCGGGCGGCGACAACATCTCGCGCCTGTTCCATCTGACGGCGCGGTAGGATCCCGGCCGGTTTCGGAGACCTCCCCTCAGTCGGCTTCGCCGACTGAGGGGAGAGAACCGATCAACCAACCAATCATCAACACTTCACCCGAATCATCATTTCAACCAATCCAACACAGGAAAGGAACATCATGTCCGACAACACCGCGCTCACCGATCAGCAGATCGTCGAGCAGGACGCCCAGACGCTCTACATCGGCAACACCGGCACCGTCGAGTTCGACCTGAACCTGCCGACCGAGGGCAAGAACGGCTCCGCAGTCAGCTGGCAGACCAGCGACGACCGCTGGATCAAGACGGACGGCACCGTGCACATGCCCGAATACGGCCGCGGCGACCGCAATGTGACGCTCACCGCCACGCTCACGTACGGCGAGGCGAGCGCGACCCGCGAGTTCACCGTCAAGGTGCTCGAGCAGGCCAACAAGATCAAGGTCAAGGAGTTCTTCCCGATCGAGGTGACCGCCGGCGCCGGCTCCACGTACGAGCTGCCGATGTTCGCCGCCGTGCGCACCGATGACGACCGCCTGATCTCGCAGCGCATCAACTGGGACGACGGCGTCGAGCACCAGGCCGGCGAGCCCGGCGACGTGAGCTACCACGGCGTGATCGACGGCAGCACCATCGAGGTGACCGGCACCGTGCATGTGGTCGACCACGACCCGAACGCCCCGGTCGACGCCGCCCCGAAGGTCAAGGCGCTGCCGATCGACCACGTGCGCCTGACCGGCGAGGGCTTCCTGGCCCGCAACCAGGCCCGCCGCATCGCCTACCTCAAGACCGTGGACGACGACCAGCTGCTGGTCGAGTTCCGCACCGCCAGCGGCCTGGACACCAAGGGCGCGCCGCTGATGATCGGCTGGGACGCGCCGGATTCGCTGCTGCGCGGCCACACCACCGGCCACTTCATCTCCGCCTACGCGCTGGCGTACGCCGCCAGCGGCGACGAGACGATCAAGGCCAAGCTCGACTATGTGGTCGACTCGCTGGCCGAGGTGCAGCGCGCGTTCGCCGCCAAGCCCGGATTCCATCCCGGCTTCCTCTCCGCCTACTCCGAGCGCCAGTTCGACGAGCTGGAGAAGTACGCCCCCTACCCCACCATCTGGGCGCCGTACTACACGCTGCACAAGATCCTCGCCGGCCTGATCGACGCCTACAACTACGCGGGCAACGAGACCGCGCTCGACGTGGCCTCCAAGGTGGGCGACTGGGTCTATGACCGCCTGTCCAAGCTGCCGCACGAGCAGCTGCAGAACATGTGGAGTATGTACATCGCCGGCGAGTTCGGCGGCATGAACGAGTCGCTCGCCAACCTGTACGCCATCACCAGCAACCCCAAGCACCTGGCCGCCGCGCGCCTGTTCGACAACGACCGCCTGATGGTGCCGATGCGCCAGCACGTCGACGCGCTGGGCGGCATGCACGCCAACCAGCACATCCCGCAGGTGATCGGCTCGGTCAAGCTGTTCGAGCAGACCGGCGTGCCCTACTACCTCGAGCAGGCGAAGTTCTTCTACGAGTCGGTCACCGGCCACCACCTCTACGCGCTGGGCGGCACCGGCCAGGGCGAGATGTTCCACCAGCCCGACGAGATCGGCAACCTGATCTTCGAGAACACGGCCGAAAGCTGCGCCTCGTACAACATGCTCAAGCTGGCCGCCGAGCTCTACCAGTACTTCCCGCAGGCGCAGTACGGCGACTACTACGAGCTGACCACGCTCAACCACATCGCCGCCACCACCGACCATGTGCCCGAGGGCGGGTCCCTGTACTTCTTCCAGACCCAGCCGGGCGGGCAGAAGAGCTTCGACGTGGAGAACAGCTGCTGCCACGGCACCGGCCTCGAATCGCACTTCTACTACGCGCAGGGCGCCTACTACGCGGACGCCGACGCGCTGTACGTGCGCCTGTACCTCAACGGCACGCTGGACGACGAGGCCGCGAAGCTCGCCGTCCACGTCGACGACCTGGCGCCTGAGCACGTGCGCATCGACGTCGAACGCCTGGCCAAGAACACGCTGCGCCTGCGCGTGCCGGGCTGGAGCGCCGGCAAGGTCGCGGTGAAGGTCAACGGCCAGCCGCTGGGCGCCCTCGTGGTCGACGCCGCCCGCACCGACTCCGGCGAACTCGCGTTCACCGCCGGCGCGCTCGGCCTCGCCTCCTGGGATGGCGCCAGCGTCGAGCTCGACTTCGAGCCGCACATGCACCTGGCCCCGACCCCGGACCGTCCGGAGCTGGCCGCCGTGGAGTGGGGCCCGTACGTGCTCGCCGCGCTGAGCGAGAGCACCGACTACCTCGACGTGCCCGTCGACGGGTCCGACCCGGATGCGGCGTTCGAGCGCGAGGAGGGCACCCTGACCTTCACGCACAAGGCCACCGGCCTGAAGTTCGTGCCGCTCGAGCAGATCAACGAGGAGCACTACCACGCCTACGTGCGCGTGAAGTAGCGCAAGCTCCAACGGCTTCCCCGCCCGGGGAAGCCGTTTTTTCGTCGTGGCCGCGCCGATCCGCGCGCGGCCACGGGACCCATACGGCATATACGTTTTGGCGGCGATGCCGCCGTGACATGGAAGGATGTCCGATGCAACTGGTCAATGATGATGGGAATCCGGCGCCGCACGGCCCGGTTCTGCTCGATCCCGACGGAGTGGCGTGCGCGCTCGCACCGGTCCGCGTCGGCGCGCTCGTCAACGGGACGACGTTCAGCCTGCCGGCGGACGGCACCGCGGCGCACGGCCTCGCCGCCAGCGCGGACTGCGCCCCGGCCGAGAACGACGCCTCGTACGCGCGCTACACGCTGACGCTGCGCAACGACGGCGACGACGCGCTGACGATCGACGATCTGTACCTCGATCTGGGCGTGGCGGCCGGCACCGCCGGCAGCGCGGTCGCAGGGGCGGCGCCGGCCGGCGGATCCGCGGAACCGCTCGACACGCCGGACGCCTACCTGCTGCTGCCCTATGCCGGGCAGAGCGGGCGCCGGCTGCTCGTCATGCCGTACGACACCACGCAGTTCGATCTGTGCGAGCCGCTGGCGCTCGCCGGCACGTCCATCGCCGTCCGATGCTATCTGCGGGCGGCAGCCCGCCGACACGCGGCGGAATACGCCACCCATCACTGGGTCAATCCGGCCAGGTCGTTCACGCTCGCCCCGCATCGCGCGGCATCGTTCACGCTGCTGCTCGCCTTCGCCGCGAGCGAGCACGATGCGGCGAGCTTCCTCGTACGCTTCGCCGAAACGCCGCTCGGCTACGAGGACGGCGCCAACGGCATGCAGTCGCTGTACCACTTCCTGCTCGACGACCCCAAGTCCATCCACGCCAGCCGCGACATGGTCAACGGCTCGGTCAGCGCGACCATCACCGACGGCAGGCTCGCCTCACTGACCACGCCGACCGGCGGCATCGAGGCGATCGACCCGGACATGGGCTTCGGCGACGCGTCCGTGACCTACGCCGACGGCCGCTCCTACTCCACGATCGGCCAGGGCGGCCACCGCGGCGAACACGGCGAAAGCGTGTTCCGCGACGGCCCGCTCACGATTGGCTTCGACTTCGCGCTGGACGGCGGCACGCTGCGCTACACGCTCGGCCTGAGCAACACCGGCGACGCGCCGGTGCGGCTGGGCGGACGGGACCGGCCGCGGCAGTGAGGCGGGAAACCTCCCCGCGCAGCTCACCAGCCGCATGGCGTGGGGCGTCGACGCCTCGCAGCGCATGATCCGCCACACCCAAGTGGCCGGCGACAACTCCTTCTTCCTGGCCACGCCTTCGGACGGCAAGCCGCCGTACCTGCTGTGCGTGCCCGGGGACGGCATGCGCTGGGAGCTGTTCGACATGGCCCCGCTGCCCGACCGCACGGGCGCCAAGCGCGACATGTACCGCATCCACCTGTACGGCGCCGGCGCCGCGGCCGAGGCCGCCACGCACGAGGGCGGGCGCTGGCGCCTGCCGACCACCTCGCTGACGCTGGGCGCCGGCGAAAGCCGCCGCTTCGTCTTCGACCTGCTGTGGGTGCCCGACTACGACCAGGCGCGCGCCGAACTCGTGCGCCACGGCAAGCTCGACGTGCAGGCGGTGCCCGGCTACACGCTGCCCCGCGACGCCGAGGCCCGCATCCTGGTCGACTCCCGCTACGAGAACGTCTCGCTCACCGCCGAACACCCCGACAGCACCGCGATCCGCATGATCAGCGAACGCACGGACGAATCCGCCGGCGTGCATCGGCGCATCTTCGGCGTGCGCCTCGACCGGCTCGGCGAGAACCTGCTCACCCTGCACTACGGCGACGGCAAGGTCGGCTGGCTGGAGATGTTCTCCACGCTGCCGGTGGGCGAGCTCATCGAATCGCGCGCCGACTACATCGCGCGCTGCCAGAAGAACGACCCCGACGTCTGGTACGACGGCCTGCTGCAGGAGCGCAACACCAGGACCGGCGCGCTGCTCAACCCGGACAACTACGACGAGATCAAGGGCTGGCGCATCTACGAGGTCACCTGCGACGACCCGGGCCTGAGCAAGCCGGCGTTCCTCGCGGCCAAGAACGCGGAGCGGCCCGTCGAAAGCCAGGTGCGCGCGCTGGACAGGTACCTGACCAAGTTCGTCTGGGGCGGCCTGCAGCGCACGGACGCCGAGGAATGGCCATACGGCGTCTACGGCGTGCCCGACTGGAAGAACCTGCGTGACCAGCGCAACCTCAACGGCAACGAGCAGCTGCACATCGGCCGCCTATGGGACTTCCCGCATGTGGCGCTCGCCTGGTTCATGATGTACCGCATCGCCGTGCGCAACCCGCAATGGGTGTCGCTGCCGGCAACCGAGTACCTCAAGCGCGCGTGGGGCACCTTCGTGGCGATGTACCGCTACCCGGACGAGGTCGGCTACGACTACGAGTCCAAGCTCGACAACACCACGCCGTACAAGACCGGCTACTACAACGAGCTGGTGATCGCCGACGTGATCGACGCTCTGCGCGCCGAGGGCGAGACGACCAAGGCCGCGCAGCTCGATGCGTACTGGAACCACAAGGCCGATTTCCTGATCCGCCAGGCCAAGGACCTGTTCGGCTCCGAATACGCGTTCGACACCACCGGATTCGAGACCACGCAGGCCGTGGTCGACTGGGGCCGCGGGCACGCGATGCGCGTGTGGAACACGGACGGCCGCTCCGTCACCTCCTACCGGGCCGGCGACGTGGAGCGCTTCGACCGCTACCAGCGCGCCTGCAACGTGGCGTGCCGCGGCTGGCTGGAGAACGGCTTCTACATCACCGGATCGGATATCCGCAACGACACGATGCAGTACACGCTGAGCTACATGTCGCAGATGGGCGGATGGAGCCTGCTCGAGGACGCGCTGTACGCGGACGGCTCCCCCTTCAAGCTGCTGCGGCTCGCGTACGCGTCGCTGCTGAGCTCGTGGGCGCTGATCAACGCCGGCGACGAGGAGAGCGACTACGGCTACTGGTTCCCGGGCGCCGCGAACCAGGGCGCGTCGAGCGGCGGATTCGAGCCGCTGCCCTATGCGACGACATGGCTCGGCCAGCCGGCCGACCGCGGATACTGGATCTACGGGTGCGAGACCGATCTGGGCTACTGCGGCTACCTGCGCGGCGCCTCGCTGGTCGTGGCCGACGATCCCGATTTCGGCCGCGTGGTCTACGGCGGCGTCGAAACCGCGCGTCAGGGCGCGAAGGCCGGTGGTCTACGGCGGCGTCGAAACCGCGCGTCAGGGCGCGAAGGCCGGGGACGATCCCGCGGAGGGCACGCGCGTCACGCGCATCGCGCCGACCGACGGCGTGAACCGCCAGCTGCACCTGCTGCGCTCGGACACCGACCGCGTGCATGTGCTGCTCGCCGACGCGCGGTTCGCCGAGGTGACGCTCGAGGAGTTCGGCCACGGCCGCACCGCGATCACGCTGGAGATCGCCGATGCGATCGACGGCCGGGCCACGCTGCGCGCCTTCACGCACGACGGCACGCCCATGACCATCGGCCGGAGCACCGGCGCCGACCTCACCGTGCCGCTGCGCGACGGCAAGGCCACGATCACGCTCTGACCGGCGATACGCAAAACAGCACAACTGGCTCCCCCCGCTGAGGGGAGCGGTCGCCGCAGGCGCCCGCGAAGAACGTCGGAATCACCTTTGTCAGGTGTTCCGGCTCTGCTCCCCTCAGTCACTTCGTGACAGCTCGTCCTGCAATTGAGGACGGCCTTGCGGCCGCAATCTGTCTGCTCACTGTCGCTCGCCTTCGCCTACAAACAGCTCCGCTGTTTGCTTCACGGCCCAGCCTCAGCGAGGGGAGCCCTATTTTGTATTTACCGGCTACTCCTTGGTGATCTCGTAGAAGACCGGGACGCCCTTCCAGTTCGGCTCGACGTTCTTCACGTTCTTGCCGAACACGGCGTTGGCGTTGGAGTTGTACAGCGGGATGGCCGGCAGGTCGTTGAGCAGGATCTCCTCGGCCTGCTGGTACAGCTTGTTGGCCGCGTCCAGATCGGAGGCCTTGGCCGCCTCGTCGAGCAGCTTGTCGAACGCCGGGTTCTTGTAGTCGCCGTCGTTCGAGCCCTTACCGTCGGCCGCGCTCGACGAGAAGATCGGCTTGAGGTAGTTCTCGATGGACGGGTAGTCGGCCTGCCATCCGGTGCGGAACGCGCTCTTCATCGTGCGGTCGGTGATCGCGGCGCGGAACTCCTGGAAGGTCGCCACCGGGTTGGTGGCCGCGTCGATGCCCAGGTTGTTCTTCAGCTGGTTGACCACCGCGTCGTAGATCGGCTTGGTGCCGCCGTCGGTGTTGTACGCGATGGTGAAGGTGCCGGTGAACTTGGAGATCGCGTCGGCCTTGGCCCACAGCTCCTTGGCCTTGGACGCGTCGAAGGTCAGGTTCTCATTGCCCTTGAGCGAATCGGAGTAGCCCGAGGTCATCGGGGAGCTGAACTCCTTGGCCGGCGTGGCGGTGTTGTTGAGCACCTTCTCGGTGATCTGCTTGCGGTCGATGGCCATCGAGATGGCCTGGCGGCGCAGCACGCCCTCCTCGCCGCCGAAGTGCTCCAGCGACTGCGGGATCGTGAAGGTCGCGGTGCCGGACCCGGCCTTGCTGTAGTTGTTCATCTTGGTGTTCTTCTGGAAGCTCTTCAGCGCGCTGGGCGGGATGTTCGCCGACACGTCGAGGTTGCCGGACTGCACGTCCGCGTAGGACGAATCGGCCGACGTGTAGATCTTGAAGTCAAGCCCGTCGTTCTTCGCCTTGAAGTTGCCGTTGTAGTCCGGGTTCTTCTCCAGCACGATGTCGGCGTTGTGCTTCCACGACTTGAACTTGTACGGGCCGTCGCTCACCGGGCTCTCGCCGAAGGCCTTCGGGTCCTTGTAGAAGGACTCGGGCAGCGGGTAGTAGCCCGAATAGCCCAGGATCACCGGGAAGACCGCGCTCGATTCGTTCAGTTCGACGCTGAAGTGGGTGTCGTCGGTGACGGTCAGGCCTGAGAGCTGCTCGTCGCCCTTGAGGCCGTCCTTCTGCAGGTCGTCGTAGCCCTTGATCATAGAGAAGAAGCTCGAATTGAGCTGCGCGTTCTTGGCGTTGGCGGTGTAGCTCCACGCCTTGGTGAAGGACTCGGAGGTCACGGGCGTGCCGTCGGTGAACTTCCAGCCCGACTTCAGGGTGACGTCGAACTTGGTGTTGTCGGCGTTCGGGGTGATCTTGTCGGCCACCTCGTTGACCGCGGTGCCGTCGGCCTTGAAGCCGACCAGGCCGGAGAACAGCATGTCGATGACGTTGCCGCCGCCGGTCTCGTTCGTGTTGCCGGGAATCAGCGGGTTCTGCGGTTCCGAGGCCGAAACGGAGATGACGGTGCTCGCCGTGCCCGATCCGGAGCCGGATCCACCGGCCTTGCCGGTCGAGCCGCAGCCCGACAGAAGCATGGCGACCGAAAGCGCGGCCGCCGTGGCCATTGCCATATGTTTGCCTGTGATGTTCATAGGGTCTCCTCCCCTTCAGCAAAACGGACGGGAGTGTGGTCCCCCGTTCGTTGGACTCAGAGTCAACTCCCCGATTGTTACCGTCGGCGGCCGGAAGTGTTACCGATCATTTACGGATGGGCCCACATCGTGTAACGCCCGAACCACGATGTGGACGTTAACATACGCAATCGCAAGGAGACCCTTTATGCTTCGATACACACGGGCAAGGGGGCGAACCGCATAGCGGTGAGCCCCCTTTCTCATCCGTGCACACATACCAGAGAGGAATGTCATGAGCAACACGCGCAGGCCTTGGGCCATCGCGGCTGCCGCGGCGCTCGCCGCGGCGACCATGCTGTCGGGATGCGGCAGTACAGGCGGCGACGCCGCCAAGACGGCCACCGACAACATCATCTCCATTGCGGCTTCCGAACCGCAAAATCCGCTGGTTCCGGGCAACACCCTGGAGACCGGCGGCGGACAGGTCAACGACGTGCTGTTCTCCGGCCTGGTCGGCTTCAAGGCCGACGGCACCGCGGTCAACGAGGTGGCCGACAAGATCACCCCGAACGCCGACAACACCAAGTTCGACGTCACCCTGAAGTCGGGCTGGAAGTTCACCGACGGCACGCCCGTGACCTCCGAGTCCTTCACCAAGGCGTGGAGCTACACCGCCAACGCCAAGAACGCGCAGCTCAATTCGAGCTTCTTCTCTATGATCAAGGGCTACGACGACCTGCAGAAGGACGGCCTCAAGGGCGACGAGCAGCTCTCAGGCCTGACCGTCACCGACGACACCCACTTCAGCGTCGAACTGAACGAATCGAGCGCGGTCTTCCCGGTGATCCTGGGCTATTCGGGCTACTACCCGCTGCCCGAGTCCTTCTACAAGGACCCGAAGGCCTTCGGCGAGAAGCCGGTCGGCAACGGCCCGTACAAGTTCAAGTCGTGGAAGCACAACGACAGCATCCAGGTGGTGAAGAACCCCGACTACAACGGCAACTTCAAGGCGGCGAACGACGGGCTTAACTTCAAGATCTACACCGCGGCGAACGCCTCCTACGCCGACATCCAGTCCGGCAACCTCGACATCTCGCAGAACGTGCCGACCTCGGCCCTGAAGACCTTCACCAAGGACCCGAAGGTGAACTCCTACAGCAAGGCCAGCTCCGGCATCGCCGCGTTCACCATCCCCTCCAACCTCGAGCACTTCACCGGCGAGGAGGGCGTGCTGCGCCGCCAGGCCATCTCGATGGCCCTTGACCGCAAGCAGATCACCGAGAAGGTGCTCTCCGGCACCGCCACCCCGGTCACCGACTTCGCGGCCCCGACGATCTCCGGCCACTCCGACAAGCTCAAGGGCAGCGAGAACCTCGAATACAACCCGAAGAAGGCCAAGGAGCTGTGGGCCAAGGCCGACGCGATCTCCAAGTTCACCGGCACCTTCACGCTCTCGTACAACGCCGACGGCGACGCCAAGTCGCTGTACGACGCGATGGCGAACCAGCTGAAGAACAACCTGGGCATCGACGCGGCCACCAACCCGGTGCCGACATTCCAGGAGTTCCGCGACGAGGTCACCAAGCGCCAGCTCAAGGGCGGCGTCAAGGGCGGCTGGCAGGCCGACTACCCGACTATCGAGAACTACCTGGCCCCGATCTACGCGACCAGCGCGGCCGACGGCCACGGCGCGAACGACGGCGACTACAAGAACCCGAAGTTCGACGCCCTGCTCGACGAGGCCGCCAAGGCCTCCAGCGTGGACGAGGCCAACAAGTACTACCAGCAGGCCGAGGAGATCCTGCTCAACGACCTGCCCGGCATCCCGCTGTACAACTCCAACGCGTACGCCGTGTTCGGCAAGAACGTGAAGCACGCCGAGCCGAACTGGAACGGCGTCCCCGTCTTCCACGAGCTCACCAAGCAGTGATGCGCTGAACCCCGATAAAAATAAGTCTGGCTCCCCTCGCTGAGGGGAGCCAATTGCGTTTATAGACAAAACCTCACTGCGCGAAGGGGATCGTCAGTCTCACCGAATCGAGGTCCACGTCGAAATCGCTCAGCGGCACGGCGGCGAGGCGCTGCGAGTTGTTGTAGATCGCGAGCGCCAGCCGGTGCCCGGCGCGCACGGTCCAGTCGGTGGCGAGCAGGTCGAAGCCGATCTCGTACCACTGGTCCACCGGCGTCGGCGTGAACTCGTCGAAGGAGTCCTTGTGCGCGGTGGCGATCCAGCCGCGGGTCACCATGTTCTGCATCTCGTGCGACTTGCGCGGCACGCATACCGCGTACGAGGCCTTGTCGTCGTCGCTGGAGCCGCCGACGGCAGGCCGCTTCTCCTTGAGTTCGACCAGCGCGTGGATGTCCTCGCTCACCTGCACGTAGTTGCCCTCGCCGTATTCGATCAGCGAGGCGCACAGGTTGGTGTCGGGCGCCGAGGCCTTGACGCGCATCGTGACATGCGGCGTGCCGGAGATGTGCCAGTCGCGCTCGAGCGGCGTGGACACGTACAGCAGCCGGTCGTCGTGCGCCTTGTCCGACTGGGCCGCGGCGAGCAGCTCATGCACGCGGGCGCCCTTGACGGAGGCGACGTTGGCGGGTTCGCCGGACTTGTCCGCAGCGGCGCCGGCATCGTCCGTTTCGGCCAGTTCGCCCAGCCGGGCGTCCTCGCCGCCGCGCACCGCGAAGGTGTGGTCGGCGGCACCCGGCACCGGCCAGCTCGCATAGCTCTTCCAGTTGCCGTCGATGTCCTCGACGCAGGCTTCCGGCTCGTCCATGATCCCGTTGTCGACGCCCTTGAGCCAGTAGTCGAACCAGCGTTCGAGCGTGGCGACCCAGGCGTCGTGGCGCACGTCGAACGGATCGTCGTGCGCGTACTGGTGCAGCCAGATCTTGCGCGGCACGCCGCACTCCCCCAGCGCCTTCCAGTAGCCGTTCACCTGGTTCATCATCACGTTGAGGTCGTTGACGCCGTGCACGATGAACACGCTCGCCTTGAAGTCCTTGACGTGCGAGCGGTAGTCGCGCTCGGCCCAGAACTCGTTGTAGCGGCGGAACTCCTTGTCGGAGCCGTCGTGCAGCCTCTGCCAGCCGCCCTTGGTGTTGAAGCGCTGCAGGCGCCCCTCGGCGGCCGACTGCAGGCTGGCCGCGAAGTTGTCGGGCTCCCACCAGCCGCCGTCCGCGTCGTCGCCGTTCAGGAGCGCGCCCTGCGGGTGGTACCAGTCGTACTGGCTGGAGATCGCGGAGATCGGCACGATGGTCTTCAGGCCCTCGATGCCGGTGGCGGCCATGCCGTTGGGCACGGAGCCGTCGTAGGACTTGCCGATCGCGCCGACCAGACCGGAGGCCCAGTCGGCCTTCATCTCGTTGTCGGGCGTGCGCCGGTCGCGGGTCACGTAGCCCTTGGCGCGGCCGTTGAGCCAGTCGACCACGGCGTTGGCCGAGGCCACGTCCTTGGGGCCGCCGATGTCGCAGAAGCCCTCGGACAGCGCCGTGCCCGAGGTGCTCAGCAGGATCATCGCATAGCCGCGCGGCACGAAGTAGTTGTCGTAGAAGAACGGGAACTTCTTGAGCGGGCTGTTCCACTTGTCCTCCGGGTGCGAGTACTCCGACTTCTCTCCGTGGCGGTCGTACAGCTCGTAGTACGGGCTCGGATCCATGATCGCCGGGATGCGCGCGACGCCGTCCAGCTCGCGCGGGCGGATGATGTCCGCGCGGACCAGGTCCTTGCGCCCGTCGGCATCGCCGTCGAACGGCAGTTCGATGTATACGAATTCGCGGATGGCATTCTCGTAGGAATACTGCTCATCACTCATATGTGCCCCTCAGGTTGCGCCGATGCACCGTGATTCGGTGTTGCTGCCACGATATCCGCATCGGCGGGACATGCAAGTGCACGCATCCCCGCTGCGGTGGAGGATTCTTCGCCGCTGGCGGACGGTGGCGCCATCAATGCGCCGCGTTGCGAATCCGCCTGCACCTGTATGTCCGGCTCCCCTCTGTGGGGGGAGCCGGCAATCATCAACGAATCATCGCCGCGTCATGCCGCCCGCCTCAGCATTCGACGACGTTGACGGCGAGGCCTCCCTTTGAGGTCTCCTTGTACTTGGACATCATGTCCTCGCCGGTGTCCTTCATCGTCTTGATCGCCTGGTCGAGCGTGACGATGTGCGAGCCGTCGCCGAGCATCGCGATGCGCACCGCGTTGATCGCCGTGTTCGCGCCCATCGCGTTGCGCTCGATGCACGGGATCTGCACCAGGCCGCCGACCGGGTCGCAGGTGAGGCCCAGATTGTGCTCGATGCCGATCTCCGCGGCGTTCTCCACCTGCTCGGGCGTGCCGCCCATCACCGCGCACAGGCCGCCGGCCGCCATGGAGCAGGCCGTGCCGACCTCGCCCTGGCAGCCGACCTCGGCGCCGGAGATCGAGGCGTTGCGCTTGAACAGGTAGCCGATCGCGCCGGCCGTGAGCAGGAAGCGCACGACGCCGTCCTCGTCGGCCGAATCGACGAAATGCCAGTAGTAGTGCAGCACGGCCGGGATGATGCCCGACGCGCCGTTGGTCGGCGCGGTCACGATGCGGCCGCCGCCGGCGTTCTCCTCGTTGACGGCCAGCGCGAACAGGTTCACCCACGCGGAGTCCGACTCCTCCAGCACCTCGTCGGCGCGGTGCGCCCGGTTGAGCACGTCGCCGTTGCCGGACAGGCGGCGGTACATCTTCGGCGCGCGGCGCGGCACGTCGAGCCCGCCGGGCAGCGTGGTCTGCGTGCTGGTGCACCCGTTGTGCACGCAATCGCTCATCACCTTCCAGATGCGCAGCAGATCGGCGCGCACCGCGTCGGCCGGGCGCATCGCCGTCTCGTTGGCCCATACCACATCGGCGATGGACATGCCATGCTCCTTGCAGATGCGCACCAGTTCGGCGCCGGACGTGAAATTGTAGGGCACCTGCGGTCCGAAGTCGATGGACGATTCGGCCTCCTCGTCCGCGAACGACGAGCCTGCCGGCGGGCGGTCGTGGATGCCGATCATCAGGTCGTCCGGGTGCCCCTTGCGCACGAAGCCGCCGCCGATCGAATACCACACCTGCTCGTCGACGAGGTTGCCCTGGACGTCGAAGGCTTGGAAACGCATGCCGTTGGGGTGGGCGGCCATGCGCTGCCACAGCTCGAACACCACGTCATGCTCGTAGTCGAACTCGATCTCGTGCTTGCCGTCGAGCATGAGCCTGCCGGTGCGCTCGCACTCCTGCTTGATGGTCATCATATGATCGGTGTCCACCGTGGCCGGCAGATTGCCCTCCAGCCCGGCGACGGCGGCCCGGTCGGTGCCGTGGCCGATGCCGGTCATGGACAGCGACCCATACAGCGTGGTGCGCACGCGGGCCACCCGTTCGAGCAGGCCGTTGCGGTCCAACGAGGCCGCGAACGCCTGGGCGGCGACCATCGGCCCGACCGTGTGGGACGAGCTGGGGCCGACGCCGACCTTGAACATGTCGATGATGCTGAACATCGTGATTGCGCTCCTTAATGATTACCGTCTTATGTCTGATACGTCTATATATTCCTGTCCGCCGTCCCGCCGGCCGCCTATTCGTCCAGCGCGTGCAGGTGGAAGATGCGCGACAGGTTGTCGCCGAGCGGCACGCGCGGGTGCAGCTGGCAGTTGGATCCGTCGATCAGCGCCAGGCCGACGCGTTCCAGCTCGTCGCCGTAGCGCGGCCTTCGCTCCACGTCGAAGCCGATCTCGTCGACCGCGTACCGCACGCGCTCGTCGAGGCCGGCGAGCCGCAGATAGCGCACCGGCACGTTGACGCCGACGCGCGTGCGGTAGTAGCCGACCAGGGCCTCGCGCCGATTGCGCGACACGACGATCCACGCGGCGTCGGCCGGGGCGAACGCGCTGTTCGCGCGGAACGGGTCGAGCAGCCGGTAGAAGTCGCCGCAGCGCAGCAGCTCCGAGTACTCCTTGCTCAGCGCGATCTGCTCGCGGATCAGCCGCCGGTCCTCCCCGTCGAGCGAACGCGGGTCGAGCTCGTAGCCGAACACGCCGAACAGCGCCACGTCGCCGCGCGTCTTGAGCGAGGCGACGCGCCCGGTCTGCGCGTTGGGCACCGGCGTCACATGGTTCGACATCACCGACAGCGGGTAGGCGTACGACGTGCCGTACTGGATCTTCACGCGCTCCATGGCGTCGGTGTCCTCGGAGATCCAATGCTGCGGCGAGAACGCGAGCACGGCCGGGTCGAGCCGGGCGCCGCCGCCCGAACCGGCCTCGATGAGCAGCTCGGGGAACCGCTCGAGCAGCCGCGACATCAGATCGTAGTACCCGAGCACGTAGCGGTGGTAGATCTCGCCCTGCGCCTCGGCCGGCCAGGCCGCGGAGAACACCTCGGACAGCGAGCGGTTCATGTTCCATTTGACGTAGTCCACGTCGTTGCCGCCGATCACCGCGGAGAGCGCCTCGACGATATGGTCGCGCACCTCGGGCCTGGTCAGGTCGAGCACGTACTGGTGCCGGCCGATGCTCAGCTCGTACGTCGCGTCGCCGAGCACCCAGTCGGGATGGGCGCGGTACAGGTCGGAGTCGGCGTTGACCATCTCCGGCTCGAACCACAGGCCGAACTTCAGGCCAAGCCCGTGGACATGGTCGGCCACCGGCTTGAGCCCGCGCGGGAATTTGACCGGATGGGCGGCCCAATCGCCGATCGAGGCGTCGTCCCAGTCGCGCTGGCCGAACCAGCCGTCGTCCACCACCACCAGCTCCATGCCGAGGTCGGCCGCCTGGTCGGCCAGTTCCATGACGTTGCGCTCGTCCACGTTCATGTACAGCGCCTCGTAGGTGTTGAGCGCCACCGGCCTGCGGCGGTCGCGCCACGGGCCGCGCGCCATGCGCGTGCGCAGCAGCGTGTGGAAGGTCCGGCTCAGCGCGCCGAGCCCCTGGTCGGAGTGGACGATCAGCGCCTCGGGCGTCTGGAAGGATTCGCCCGGCTCCAGCCTCCATCGGAACAATTCGGGGTTGATGCCGGCGCGCAGGCGGACGCCGCCCAGCGAGCTCACGTTCACGCCGATGTCGAAGTTGCCGCTGTAGGCCAAGCTCACGCCGATGGCCTCGCCGTGCGTCTCGTCGGCGCCGGGGCGCGTGAGCATCACGAAGGGGCCGGCGTGCTTGCTGCTGCGACCGTCCAGGCTGGACACGCCCTGCCCGCCGGTGCGCAGCGGCACGCGCTCCGCCTCGCTCTCCCGCGACCACGCGTTGCTCAGCGTGATCATGTCCCAGTCCGCGTCCGGCAGGTCGAGGGACGCGCTGTACGCCGAATCGACGGCGAGATGATGGGGACCGACGTTGTCGAGACGCACGCTGCGCGTGATCACCGGCAGGTCCTCGAAGATCGTGTACTGCAGGGCCGCCTGCAGTCCCAGCTTGTCGTCGCGCAGGATGATCTCCAGCGTCTGGGCCTCGCCCGTGTCCCCCACGTAGGTGGAGGGCAGCCCCTGCAGCGGCGGCTTGCCGTTGATGATGGTGTGGCCGGCGTAGGTCAGGCGGGCCACATGCGATCCGCGTTCGTCGCATACGGTCAGCGCGCACGGGCGCAGGTCGCCGGAGCCGGTCACCGGGTATTCCTGGCGGATCTGTTCGAGCGACAGCATGCCGCGGTCGTCGCTGACGCTGAGCATGTCGCGGAACAGGATCTCCTGCAGGTCGGTCAGCGGCCCGTCATCGCGCAGGCGGGAGCCGAAGTACAGGTGGTTCAGCTCGCCGCCTTCGAGCACGCGGAACACGTAGCTGATCGCGTTGTTGCGCAGATGGAACTGCAGCGATGATTCCAGAAAGGCAATCGTCATTGCCGCCCGCCTTCCCTTCACGGTAAGTCGTCCGATATACACCAGCATATTGCGGGGCGGGGGTTCCGCGTGCCGCGCAACCGTTCGATTCGGTGGAGAAAACTACGGTATCGCGGCGGGTGCGGCTCGCCCTTCGCCCCATGCCGTTTCCAGCATATCGGGCCGATGTGTCGGATCGTGTTGCGTTCGGCCGGCGCGCGCCCGGAGTGCGCCCGGAGTGCGCCCGGAGTGCGCCCGGAGTGCGCATGCCGCGACCCCGAAGGAAAAGTTCACTTTTTCCGAGAATCAGGAGAGTGTGCAGTTCGGGGCCATCACTTACCATGAATTCAGCGGTGTTACCATGTCCATCGAGGAAATCGGGGGGTGTTCATGTCAACGATTGTCGCGGATCTGCCGGAGGCCGACATCTCGTTCGAATCGGCCGGCCAGTTCATCGGCACTCCCGGGTGGATCCACGAGCATCGCATACTGGACAGCTTCGAGCTGATCTTCGTCAAGCGCGGTATCCTGCCGCTGCGCGTCGGCGCCGACGACCTGCGCATCGGCGGCTGCGCCACCGCGGCCACCCCGCCCCCAGGCAGGTG
>OAXB01000224.1_pt1 | contig 20696 bp, 21 predicted proteins | sample 1501541 | NCBI WGS metagenome assembly OAXB01 (sample SAMEA2580302, study PRJEB22360) | human gut metagenome | biome: human gut; feature: human-associated habitat; material: faeces | place: Denmark | collected 2008/2010
TACCAGCAGCGCACTGATCATCGCCACAGGGACGGGCGAAGACCAAAGTGCGCAAAAACTCGGGCACTACCCAGCCAAATGTTTACCATGTCAATTAGGGATACATAGCTGTATGCTGTGAATCATGGTAGAAGAGATTTTCACCCCCAAGAACATCATTGTGACCGGTGGTTGTGGTTTTATCGGTTCCAATTTCGTGCACTATGTATATAACAATCATCCTGATGTGCATATCACCGTGCTGGACGCCCTGACGTATGCGGGCAATCTCGAGAACATCAAGGGAATCCTCGGGGATCGGGTCGAGTTCGTGCACGGTAATATCTGCGACGCGGAACTGCTCGACAAGCTGGTGCCCAGCCACGACGCGATCGTGCATTACGCGGCCGAATCCCACAACGACAATTCCATCGCGAACCCCGAGCCGTTCCTGAAGACGAATGTGGAGGGCACGTTCCGCCTGCTGGAGGCCGCACGCAAGTACGATGTGCGCTACCACCATGTTTCCACCGACGAGGTGTACGGCGACCTGGCGCTGGACGATCCGGCGAAGTTCACCGAGGAGACCCCGTACCATCCGTCGAGTCCGTATTCGTCGACGAAGGCGAGCTCGGACCTGCTGGTTCGCGCCTGGCACCGCACATTCGGCGTACGCATGACCATCTCGAACTGCAGCAATAATTACGGTCCGTACCAGCACGTGGAGAAGTTCATCCCCCGTCAGATCACGAACATCCTCGACGGCATTCGTCCGAAGCTGTACGGCGACGGATTGAACGTGCGCGATTGGATCCATACGGAGGACCACAGCTCCGCGGTGTGGACGATCCTGACGAAGGGCCGGCTCGGCGAGACCTACCTGATCGGCGCGAACGGAGAACGCAACAATATCACCGTGCTACGTGACATCCTGACGGTAATGGGCAAGAACCCCGATGATTTTGACCACGTCAAGGACCGTCCCGGCCATGACCGCCGTTACGCGATCGATTCGACCAAGCTGCAGACCGAATTGGGATGGAAGCCGGTGCATACCGATTTCCAGAAGGGTCTGGAGAAGACCATCGCCTGGTATACCGAGAACCGTGCATGGTGGGAACCCGCCAAGGCCGCGACCGAAGCCCGCTACAAGGCTCAGGGGCAGTGACCAAACCGACAGAGGAGGCATGCTGAATGATGGCGGCCTCCTTTTGCCTTTTGCTTGAGAGATAACAGGAAATAGCCAAGATACGAGGATCAGGGTAATGGATTTTGAGAAGGAACTGAAGGCTACGGAGACGAATATTCCGGGGTTGCTGGTGTTTGACCTGCCGGTGCACGGGGACAACCGCGGTTGGTTCAAGGAGAACTGGCAGCGTGCGAAGATGACCGGACTGGGTCTGCCCGATTTTGGCCCGGTGCAGAACAATATCAGTTTTAACGCGAAGAAGGGCGTGACCCGCGGCATTCATGCGGAGCCGTGGGACAAGTACATCAGCATTGCGGCGGGTTCGATTTTTGGCGCGTGGGTGGATCTGCGCCCCGGTGACACGTTCGGCCAGGTGTTTACCACGACGTTGGATCCGTCACGCGCGATCTATGTGCCGCGTGGCGTGGGCAACAGTTTCCAGGCGCTGGAAGACGGTACGGTGTACACGTATCTGGTCAACGCGCACTGGAGCTTGGAACAGAAGAAGACGTACACGTTCGTGAACCTTGCCGATCCCGAGCTGGATATTCAGTGGCCTATCTCGCTGGAGGAGTCCGAGCGTTCCGAGGCGGACCTGCATCATCCGATGCTGAAGGACGCGAAGCCGATGAGCCCGAAGCGCACGTTGGTTACGGGGTGCAACGGCCAGTTGGGCCATGCGATCCGGGAGTATGCCGAGGCGCATGACTTGCGGGGGTTCGAGTACACGGACATCGACGAGTTCGATTTTTCCGATCCTGCGGCGTACGGTAAGTATGATTGGAGCCTGTATGGCACGATCATCAACGCGGGTGCATTTACGGCCGTGGATAAGGCCGAAACCCCGGAGGGACGTCCGGTGGCGTGGAAGGCGAACGCGCAGGGTCCGGCTCTGCTGGCCAAGGTCGCGAAGGACCATCACATTACGCTGGTGCATGTGTCTTCGGATTACGTGTTCGACGGCGTTCAAGAGGAGCATACAGAGGACGAGCCGTTCGCGCCGTTGGGCGTGTACGGGCAGACCAAGGCCGCGGGCGATATCGCGGTGGCGAATGCGCCGGAGCATTACATCGTGCGCTCGAGCTGGGTGATCGGTGAGGGCCACAATTTCGTCAAGACCATGATGATGCTGTCGAATCGTGTTGCGGATCCGGACGACAAGCTGAATCAGGTGACGGTGGTCGATGATCAGTATGGTCGTTTGACGTTTACCAGGGATATGGCGGAGGCGATCTTCCACTTGCTGGACTCCCACGCGCCGTATGGCACGTATAACCTGACCGGTTCCGGTGTGGTGAAGTCCTGGGCGGATATTGCCCGTGAGGTGTTCGAGCAGGCGAACGGCAATGGGGACAAGGTCAGGCCGATCAGCACCGGCGAGTATTTCGCGAACGCGAAGACGCCGATCAGTCCTCGTCCGGTGCATTCCGCGCTAGACCTGTCCAAGATCGAATCCGCCGGATACACGCCTGTCGACTGGGAGGAATCGTTGAAGTCCTATGTGGCCAAGGAACTCGGTAAGTAAGTAGTAGGTAATTATCCCCTCGGCTCGTTGTGCGGAAAGCTCCCCTCCTGGAGGGGAGCCGGGGTGGGTGGAGGAAAGGAACGAACTGATGAAGGGCATTATTCTGGCTGGCGGTTCTGGTACCCGTTTGTACCCGCTGACGACGGTCACGTCGAAGCAACTGCTCCCCGTCTACGACAAGCCGATGATCTATTATCCGTTGTCGGTGTTGATGCTGGCGGGTATCCGTGACATTCTGATCATCTCCACGCCGAAGGACCTGCCGAACTTCGAACGTCTGCTCGGTGACGGATCGCATTATGGCGTGAACTTCTCCTACAAGGTGCAGCCCAGCCCCGACGGTCTGGCACAGGCGTTCATCCTCGGCGAAGAGTTCATCGCCGGAGAGCCGTGCGCGCTTGTGCTTGGTGACAACATCTTCTACGGCAATGGTCTGGGCAACACGCTGCGCAAGGCCGTACGCATGGCCGAGGGCGGTGAAGGTGCGAGCGTGTTCGGCTATTACGTCGACGATCCGGAACGCTACGGCGTAGTGGAATTCGATGAGAACAAGAAAGCCGTGTCGATCGAGGAGAAGCCGGCGGTGCCGAAGTCTCATTACGCGGTGACCGGTTTGTATTTCTATGATGAGCGTGTCACTGAATTCGCCAAGCAGGTCAAGCCTTCGGCTCGTGGTGAGTTGGAAATCACGGATCTGAATCGCATGTATCTTGATGCCGGCTCCCTTAATGTGCGCACTTTGGGCCGTGGATATGCATGGCTTGACACGGGTACGATGGATTCGCTGTATGAGGCTGGCGAGTTTGTGCGCACCGTGCAGCGTGCACAGGGATTGCCGATCTCGGTTGTTGAGGAGATCGCTTATGAGAATGGGTGGATCAACAAGGATGAGCTCATGGAGTCCGCGCAACGTTACGGCAAGAGCCCGTATGGTCAGCATCTGAAGGATGTCGCGGAGGGGCGCGTCGTGCTTATCCCTAACCAGTACTGAAAACTCTCCGGTAGATGCTACATTATTGCTTTATATGTGAGATTTTCCGGAAGAATGAGGAAGAACATTGACCGTCGCTGATTTATTACAGATTCTGCGCAAGCATTTAGTATCTGCGATCATTTCATTTGTTGTTGTATTCGCGGCTGTAGCGGCGGTTACATTTCTGTTGCCGCCGAAGTACACGGCAACCGCGGAACTGTTCGCAACGTATACAGGAACATCGGGCGAGACACAAAATACTAGCGAAATGTCCTCGGGTACGTCCTATCTGTCCACTCAGATCAAAACGTATCCGGAGCTGGTCAAGACCGAATCGGTGCTTGACCCGGTGATCAGCGAACTGGGTCTCGATATGACGGTCGAGGATCTGGCAAATGTCGTGACCGCGACCAATCCGACCAATACCTACATGATCGATGTCGCGGCCGAAGTCGGTGACCCTCAGCGGGCTGCCGATATCGCGAACAGTGTGGCGAAGAACCTTTCCCAGCAGATCTCCTCGGACCTGTACACCAACGGTCAGGGCAAGTCGCCGATTTCGCTGTCCGTGGTGCAGAAGGCGAAGACCCCTACGAGCCAAAGCTCGCCGAAGGTTACGTTGTATCTTGCTGCCGGCTTTGCGCTCGGTGTCATCATCGCCATCGGCGTTGCACTGCTCAAGGATATCCTCAACACAAAGGTCGACTCCTCCGATGATGTGCGTGAATTGACCCGTGCTTCCTCTCTCGGCTCCGTTCCTCTATCGGATACCCTGGACGATAATCGTCCGATCGTGGTGGCTCAACCCGCCAGCAGCGAGGCTGAGGAATTCCGCCGCGTCCGCACCAACCTCTCCTTCCTCACCACTACGCCCGGCCAGCATGGTCGTCTGCTGGTGATCACCTCCACCGATCCGTCCGAGGGCAAGACCACCGTTTCTGCCAACGTCGCCGTGGCTTTGGCCGAGGAGGGCAAGAGCGTGCTGCTCATCGACGCCGATCTGCGTCATCCGTCGGTGGCTCCCAAGCTCGGCATCGAAGGCCACGTCGGTTTGTCACATGTACTGTCCGGTCAGGCGTCTCCCAAGGACGTCATCCAGAAGTATTGGAAGCCGAATCTGCATGTGCTGCCCGCCGGCAAGCGTCCGGCGAATGCCAGCATCCTGCTCAACTCGGATATCATGCGCGAGCTGATTGACCAGGCGCTCACCCAGTACGATTACGTGATCATCGATACCACGCCGCTGTCTGTTGCCGGCGACGCCACGCTGTTCGGCCGTATGGCCGGCGGCTTGGTGCTGGTGACCGGTAAGGGCGTTGTGGAGAAGAAGGAGCTGCAGTCCACGGTCGAGTCGCTCAAGACCGCCGAGGTGCCGATTCTTGGCTTCATTTTCAACTTCGCTGATCCGAAGAAGGTTCACTCCGGTAATTACTACTATTACTACGGTGAGGAAAGCAACAAGAAGGGCGGCAAGAACAAGCATAATCGGAAGAGGCGCCGCTAGGTTAGACTCTGGCTGAAGACTTGTTCTGTGCGAATCCGTGGCCGGCAATGGTGCCGACCACGGATCTTTCTTATGCGGAGACTTACTTATTGCTTCTGATTGAATTGTGTACTACAGATGGATGGTTGTTTTCCAGTCATCGGGAAACCTCAGAGTATCGATCAGTACTGATGAGTGGCTGATGACGATGTCAGCCAGCCTATTTGACATGCCGATCCTATAACCCTAGTTTGTGTCCAATAGCCATGAGATGGCCTTCACTTCGTCTCTGACGATAAGGCCTCGTTCGCGAATGCGCTGTAGTTGTTCGTCGTAAGAAGGCACAGATTTCATGGGAAGAAAAAAGGTTCCACCTGGTTCGCTGCATCGCGGATGCTCGCGTGCGGGATACTGTCAATGGTCATGATAACATCTCCTCATCTGTGTGTGATGCCTGTCGTGTCTCGTTCGTGGCTTGTCCTTGTATGTATGGACTAACGGTACATGTTTGAATGAGCATGTATCTCTACCGTGCGTATTGATCGAATTTCTGCGTGTTTCTGCTGTCGTGTTTTTTCATCTCATCGCTCGACTGGCTATTGGACCCTGCGTCATAAATTCTGCTTATTTAGTCGTCAATTTAATAGCTATATCCTATAAAGCGTTTCATACGAACATAGCTGTTAGTCTAATTTCATCTCTAGTATCAGTAATGGAATATGCCAGAGACTATGTGATGTCCATCTGATTGTTGGGTGATAGTGACGGATATTCACTTTATAAATAAAGTGGAAAAATGTTTAAATATAAGAAAGCATTGTCTGCTGTCATCGTTGGAATAATAATGGTGGGGGCAAGTGCTTGTGGCTCTTCGAATGCAAATGGTAATGGTGAAACCAGTGGAGAGAAAACAACCGTTGTAAATGTGGGTACAATGGGAACATTCAGCCCATATAGCATCAAGAATGATGACGGGTCTTTTACAGGGTACGACATTGAAGTACTCAAACTAATCGAAAAGGACGATAAGACACTGAAATTTAGTTTTCAGGCCATGCCATTTGACTCCTTGTTCTCTTCGTTGGATGCCAATAAGATACAGGTCATTGCGAACGAAACCACCAAAACCAAAGAACGATAGGCAAAATATACTCTTACAGATACGAGTTACTTGCTTCGTCCCATGAAGCTTATCGTCAAAGACGGATCTCCAATCAAAAGTATGGATGATCTCAAGGGAAAGACCTTGGGCGGGACTATCGGTGATCAACATACGAAGTTCATGGAGGAATGGAACCAGAAACACGGAAATCCATTCACGATCAAATATTATGAGGATGATTTCACAACGATCTGCCGTGATATTGCGGCGGGCAGAATCGACGGTACCGTAAATTCACCGGACGCTTCCATGGATAAGGCGAAGAAACAGCATATTCCAGTTACCCCTGTCGGCAAGGTGATCAATCAGGTTCCGGTTTACTTTACCCTTCGTAAGACGACTCAGGGCAAGGAATTGCGCGATCGTTTGTACCGTGACCTTAAAGAGCTGAAGAATGACGGAGAACTATCCAAACTTAGCGTTGAATGGTTCAAAGGTGACTACACTCAAGCTGCAAAGTCATGACGCTTATTAATCCACAATATATCTGGCAGGCGTTTCCGGAAATCATTAAAGGAATTCCTTTGACGCTGGAGATAACCGTTATTGCATTCATCATAGGATCGCTTATCGGATTCGCCTGCGCTTTAGTAAGATTACGGAATCTACCTATTGCTAAGCAGGTCGTCACAATTTATCTGTCGATTATTCGTGGAACTCCATTGTTGGTTCAGATTTTTCTGGCTTACTATGGTCTACCGATCTTTATTGAAGGTATTAACGAGCGATTTGGAACGACGTATGATATTTCCACGATTCCTGCCCTCCTGTTCTGTTTTGTATCGTTCTCGTTGAACATGGGGGCGTTCATGACCGAAATCTTCAGATCGGCGATACTATCCGTTGATCCGGGACAAATGGAAGCTGCACGCACTATGGGGATGAATGATGCTCAAGCTATATGAGACGCATTATTCTTCCGCAAGCCATGAAAGCCGCTTTGCCGAATGTGGTCAATCAGTTCATGATCTTGTTGAAGAATACTTCTCTCGCGTTCACCGCTGCGGTCCCGGAGATTCTGGGACAGGCTAAGATCTTCGGCGGACGTACGTCTATGTTCTTTGAAGCCTATATTGCGGCAGCGATCGTGTATTGGGTGCTTTGCACCGTAGCTGAGCTGGTGTGTCACCGCTTTGAAATATTGGTGAGACGTGACGAGAAAAGAATTGCGGCCTTATGATCGAAATCAAGGATTTGAGGAAAAGCTATGGCGAAAGAGTCGTTCTTGACGGACTTGACTTAACTGTTCAGGATGGCAGTACTGTAGCATTGATCGGATCGAGTGGTTCTGGTAAATCAACATTACTGAGAATCCTGAATTTATTGGAGCGCCCGGACTCCGGAACGGTAAGTATAGAGGGCACGTCTTTTTCTTCGGATCGGATTGGCAAAGACACCATCAAACAGATCCGCGAGAAAAGTACAATGGTATTCCAGCGTTTCAATCTGTTTGCCAATAAAACTGCCATACAAAATGTCGCCGAGGCTCTTATCATCGTTCATGGCATGGCGAAAGACAAGGCTTTAGAGAAAGCCCGTGAACAGCTGAACAATGTGGGAATGCTGAAATGGGCCGACAATTATCCTTCTCAGTTATCTGGAGGACAACAGCAACGTGTTGCCATTGCACGCGCATTGGCTGTTGACCCAGAAGTTATTTTGTTCGATGAGCCTACATCCGCGTTGGATCCAGAACTTGTTGGAGAAGTGCTGAATATCATTCAGCAGCTGACCGGGACTGGAAGGACGATACTCATCGTTACGCATGAGATGGCATTCGCGAGAGATGTGGCGGATGAGATCGTATTCCTCGATAAAGGGCGGATCATCGAAAAGGGCAATCCAAAAGAGTTTTTTGACCATCCACAGACGGAACGAGCCAGACAGTTCCTTAGCCGATTCCAATACGAGTTCAAAGACTTATCGAAAAAAAGAGTAAAGAAGCTGACGCTATAAGACTACAAGCGATCTGTTCCCTTACTGTGAACGATAATCGGGAACCGATATACGTGTTGCTCCACGGTGGTGGAGATTCCGTTGACGAAATGACACGATTTATCGAACAACTTCAGCCGCAGTGCGAGTATGTTGCGTTTCAGGCACCTCATGGACGCACTTTCATCCCCGGATATTTGTGGTGGTCTACCGATTCGGATTTCGATACGCGAAGGCAGGAATGTCATGACGCTGGTAAGTATATAACTGATTGGCTTCGCAGCACTGGCCTGAATTCGCGTGACCTCGTTGTCGTTGGATTCTCCCAAGGGGCGTATCTGGCGTTCCTGATGGTTGCTGATTTTCCTGAACTTTACAGACAAGCAATACTGCTCAATCCTCTGTTCCCTGACACCGTTTCTGACAATGCATTGCCTGATCCGGATCGGCATGCCCGGATACTGCTGGTGTATGGCGAACATGACCAGGTTATACCTGAGGATGAGCAAGCAAATGCGTCTGAAGTCCCAACCGCTATGTCAGTTTTCTTGGAGCGGCTAAAGATATTGAGTCATATATCACGGAATATGGATCGCCTCTTGTGATTACGGGCGATTTATCAAAACAGGCATTCACACGATACTCAGGTCATGAAATAACATTTCCGTATATCCAATATGATGGTTCGGTTACGCGACGGAATGCCGAGGAACTCTCAGAAAGTCCAATAGCGAAAAAGTCGGATATTATTATCGCGATCGGTGCGGGTAGAGTATCGGACACAGCCAAGAATGTAGCTGCGATACTTCATCGTGATCTTATTATTATTCCGACACTTGCTGCCACCTGTGCTGCCTATTCAGCGGTATCTATCAACTATGATGAACATCATGCCTATGAAGCATCAGTGTTGCACGAACGAACTTCGGATTTGGTATTAGTGGATCCATTGCTTATTGCAACGGGGCCACGTAAGTATTTACTCGGCGGGATCGGCGACACATTGGCTAAATATTACGAGTCAGCTCCCGTATTTGCGAGGCTCGGAGAATTACGACCATTGTCGAAACTCGCCCAGTCGGCTGCTGTGTTGATTCATGACACGTTGTTGAAAGAGAGCATTCCAGCGCTGAATGAATATGACAAAAACCTCGTTGGCAAGCATTTTCATGCGTTGGTGGATACCATCATTGCATTGGGAGGAAGCGTAAGTGCGTTTGGTGGTGTGCCGGCTCGAGCCTCTGGGGCTCACACCATTCATGATGGTCTGACCTTGATCCCCGAATCAAAGCTGACGACTCACGGCGCGAAAGTTGCGTATGGCGTTATTATCCAACTCATCACAGAAGGTAAGAATTTGGAGGTGGAGAGTCTTCTGCCTTTTTACCAATCCGTAGGACTTCCCCATACATTTCGTCAACTTGGAATTCCCTTCAATGACAATACGATACGAATCGTCTCCGATTTTGCCGTTGGACAGAAGTCGCGCTATCGTCTCGCGGTTCCTGATATTACTTCGAGTCAGATTGCCGACGCTATTGTGACGGCGGAAAGACTGTATTGATCACTCGCGTGTATGTCGTTTGTCGTGTGAAATAAATGTGCCATGAGTGTATGATGCGGTCTTCTTTGAGAAAAGCATCGAATGGTTTTCTCATGCATCATGTCATATTACGTTCATAGCGTTACCACCGCAGCTGAGATCCCGGCATACGTGTCGGCCCAGCAGCCCATCATAATGGACAACCCGCCATCCCCGATGGTATGCTGGGCCCCATCGGAGCAGAGCAGCAGATGGCGGTACATCCCCGCTGACCGCATGCATCGCGTTCTGCAAGCGGCATGATGCATATGCTGCCGCATTCGACTGTTACGCGTACATCGGCGTCCGATACCTCCAAGAAGCGTGTCGGCGTCGCGATGTCGTCTGACCTTGGCCGTGAATAGGGTCAGAGTGCTACGCCGTCGGTCGATGCCATATACGTCATCATGCTGCTGATTATTCCGTGGACACCGCATCCCATAGAACCCAGAAAACATTGCTCGGCATATGCCGTGCCATGGCATGCCGGTGTTCGCGATTGCCGTAACGCCGTTCGGCTGTATGCTGCGTGCCGTGCCAACGCGCGCATGCACCGGCGCGCCATGCACCGGCGCAAGTACAAGCACACACTGCCGTGTATGACTCGACTGTACCGCTACAGATCTCATCGCTCGCATAAGAGTATGGAACGGTGCCTTCGTCATACGGATGCGTCACGGGATCGCACGTACCGATACTGCGGGGAGACAAGGAGATACCATGAATGACGGCGAAGTCATCCCTTCTCATTTCGGGATCACGCGAGGAGGCGCCAAGGGCGGTTCCGCCATTCCCGTGCAGTCCGGGCAGTGCCGTTCCCCTGCGGCCCGACGGGTCCAGCAGATCGATCCGGATACCGGCAAGGTGCTGCGTGTCTTCGGCAGCACCGAGCATGCTGCCCGCGCGTTGGGCGGGAAGAACGCTTCAAATATCAGGAATGCGATCCTGCGAGGCGGCACCTCGTACGGATACCGCTGGCGTTATCTCAGTGGCAGCGGCGTGGCTCCGGCTACGATGCCGGATTCATCGCGACCGATCGAGCAGATCGACCCCGACAGCGGACGTGTCATCCGTACGTTTACGGGCGTCTGCCGTGCCGCTCGGGCGTTTGGACTGCATTCCGGCGCCGATCTGTATCGCGCCGCGCATACGGGATTGACATGCTGCGGATTCCTGTGGAGGTATGCGGACTGCAGGGGATATCCAGTGGAGCGGATTGATCCGAATACAGGGGATCCGGATGCGGTGTTTTTCAGCGTCGCAGGCGCTGCAGGTGACGAGCGTGGCTCGGTTTGCCGTGCTCTTGTTGATGGCAGCGTGGCTGGAGGATATCGCTGGAGGCTGTTGGACGAGCCGGCGATTGCGCGCGAAGATGGTCCCGGCCCGTCGTCGAACGCATACTGCGCCGTCGGCGGCATCTTCAAAATCGTGGATCGGAACGGCATCGTATACGGATACGATATGCGCGACGGACCTCATTCGCGATCGTTCACATCGGTGACCAAGGGTAAGGGGCACGAGCTTTCGCCTAAGCTCATGGACGCCCTTACCCTATGGGTTGAAACCGGTGATACGAGGCTCCTGTGCCATTTCCTCCGATGATACGCATGGATGATATGGGAAGGGCCTTGATCCCCTGACTCTCTGTGGGACCGGCTCCGAAAGGATCCGGTCCCACATCTTGCTGAATCATTGCGGCATCGAGTCGTGGTCTCACTGTCCTGTGTAGCAGAGTGGCCGCATGTCGAATATGCGATGCTTGCCATATGGACATTCATCGGTGTCGCCGAGTCTGTGCAACACCCGATTTCCACTATCTTGGGAACGATGACATACGTGTGCTATCGCTCTTTTCCATATCCTGCCCGGAGGGCTTGAATGGTGATGAAATGATGTATTTGCCCATGATATGGGGGACTGAGGAGCGCGTAGGATGCGGCGATTCGCCATGCGGATTTACCTGCTTTTTGGAAACGTTTTCATGGTCGAAAAGCGTTGCGAACTGTACTAGGGTGACGTTCGTAACGATGGACCGATTGAATGCGAGTATGCCGGTCCACAGTGCTATGACACCCGAATCGGGGGGGGAGGTCGCCTTATGAATCTCAGTATGATCCGTATTCCCATATCCGCTATGGCGGTGATACCGGCAGGGGACGCGCTGGCGGGGGCAAGCGCGGCGACTGCCGTTCCAATCAGGGGTTCCGCTGGGATGCCACCTGTCTGCGCTGCTCACACGGCCGAGCGGCGCAGCGATTCCACGCTATGCACATGCCGGTCACGATTCGTCGCAACGATGACGAGGATGCTGATATGGCTTGGTTCGTGTTGTCATCGCTGTTATGGGGTGGGCGACGCCCGGGACGGACCATGCCCAACCGTGATCCGGCATCCGCGAATCCGATGGTGATTGGTGATTGGTATCCGTCGGCCAAGGGATGGTCCTGGTCCCGTCGTCATATGACTGATTTCGTGTACTGGAGCGTCAAAAGTCCGCCTGATTTTGTAGATCATAGTGCGAAAAGTGCACCTGATTTTGTAGATCATAGTTCAAAAAGTCCGCCTGATTTTGGGTGGTGCCCGTTGAAGTGAAGGCGGGGCTCCTCGACAAGTCTGGGATGCCGTACACACTGCGACACTCGCTGCCGGCTCTCTTGATGTCTTGCCCGCGACCCGGTAGAGTGGCCGCACCTCGCTTGGAAAGGAGGCTGATGATGGCGGATAGGAGAGTTGCCGATTCATTGTGCTTCCGAAAAGCAGCATCCGGATCTCGGTCATTCCACAAGTGCACTACCATTTCGGAGCAACCCCGATGTTTTGTCGATGAGGAAGTCGGCGTTGCGGCTAATGGACTTCCAGTTGGTTTACGCCATGATTTTCGGCAGTATGTCACCGCAGTGGCATGCGCGGCGGCTCGCGGAGAGCGAGGATATTGTGTCACCGGTCGTTACTCAGCCGGATGTATGGGAATTGCGTTATCCGTATGAGGCACCGTTGTCTGGTAACAGAGGATCTCCTCGGCAGTACAGGATGTACTACGCGGAGGATGAGTTCAGAGACCCTCAGATGGTTGCATTGCTGTTCCATCGCAAAGAGACGGAGGATCTTTCGGCTGCCGTGCAGCGTGATCGGCAGAACGCTCGGATGGGCGAAGCGCAGGAGCGTTTTACGCTATATCGGTATAGCAACTGGGGTCATCGCAGTGTGAAGTGCCGGTATTGTTTTCATGAGAAAGGAGGCGCGCTCAATGGTGGATCAGCGTGAGATCGAAGATCGTTTTGCCTCTGTCGATTTTGACGAAGTGGCTTTTGAGTTACATGATGATTTTCTCCGGATGAAGCACGCTTTGGTGTCGAGGCGTAAAGAATCGGGTCTTACTCAGGAACAGGTGTCGCGTTTCTTAGGGACGACGAAGGCGCGGATTAATGCATTCGAACAGTATTACTATGATCCTAAGGCTTCGGAGATACGTGCATATGCGCTTGCCGTGATGATGAGGCTGCATACGGATTGCCAAGCTTTTATCTCCCAAAGTGCTCAATGGCCTTTTATATGGATGAGCCCGATACAACGGTTATGTCGCCGGCATCCTCGGGGAGATCCATGGCCGAGGACTATACGCTGTCGGTTACGGTACGCGATTAGTGTCGTATCACATAAGGAGTGCTCGTGGACGAGAATGTGGTCAGTATCAGACTTGTGGCTTTGCGCGCTGAGGTCAATGATTATTCCGTTTCTGACTTGTCGGATGCTCGTATTCGGGTTGGGGTGACGGTAAGAGCCAAAGCTCCGGATACCGTTGGAAAGAATGAGTTGCCAAGTTGCTTGGTTGAGATGACGATAGAGGCGTTTAATGGTACGTCGGATTCCTCCGAGGAGCCCAGCCAGGATGATTATCCCATTGCGGCTGTGACGTGCTCGTATCTGGTACACATGCATGCAAAAAAGTCATATAAGCAGCTGGTCTCGTACCTGTGGCTGGCGTTGCGCGCATCCGTCATCGCGCAAGCGGGGACGATCGAATTCCCGGTCGCGAAGATTCCATTGGTTCCGCCTCCGGGGATCAGCCGGTTGGACGAGTCCGAGCCGGCTCGCGATCCGGACCAAAGGTAAAGGAATTCGGTATTCTTCCGGGGCCTTTTGGGTTATCCCGTGGGCATGAGTAGACTGGCTTGCGGTAGGAGAAATACTCGCTGAAAGGTGCATGCCAGCTCATGGGAACGGGTGACCAGCCGGAAAAGAATACGACGCCAACGGTTCCGGCGTCGCATAACAGTGTTGCGGATCAGCCCACGATGGTGCAGTCTCCGATATCGGGGGCGGCCCGGCAAAACGATGATCAGCCCACCATGGCGATGAACGATGTTCCGCTGCCTCCCGGCGAACCGGTGAGTGCGGAGATTCCCCCCGCCAATCACGACATCGTCGATACGTTCTGGGACATTCCGCCGATCACGTTCCCCTCGGAAATGTACGATGCCGGCGAGAACTCCGGTACGCCTTCCGGACCGCGGCATTCGGCGAGCAACGTAGCAGCCCAGGCCGCCACCCAGACCATAGACATGGCGTTCCCTGCGTTGCAGGACAGGAAGACGCAATCGCTCGGGGCATCGACCGTGGCCGGGCCGGACCCGGCCGCCGCCCAGTCCGAGACCGAAGTCATGCCGACCTACGAAGGGCAGCCGTTGTTCCCGACGGTTCCCGCAACCGAGACGATACCGAAGGCCGCGGAGTCCGATCCCTTCGACATCGATTTCAGCGCGATCGAGCAAAGCTCCGTGCCGGTGGACGATCCCGGCGCCCCCGATCCGGTGTCCACGACCCGTTCCGTGGAGCGTGGCGGGATCCCCAAGACCGTTGTCGTCACGTTGGCGGTGATTCTCGCCATTGCGGTGTTCGTGGCATGCGGCATGTTCGTGTGGCGCATCAGGTCGAACCGCGAGGATCAGCAGCTGTACAGCAGCGCGCTGTCCTCCTGCAACAAGGCCTACACGCAGTACACCGACGCGAAAAAGGCGCTGGACAAGGCTTTGAGCGATTCCAAGACCGCACAGTCCGTGACCTCCGATCAGGTAGCCGATGCCGCCACGGTCAATACCCTCAAACAGGCGATCTCCGACGCGAACGCGCTGCAGGCTCCCGCCGAGTGCAAGGAATCACTGGCCGCAGCACAGCTGACCACCAATGCCAAGGCCGCCAAGGAGGCTGCCAAGACGGCGAAGAGCGCCACCTCGACCATCACATCGGCCGTCAAGTCCGTCAATGACAGCAAGTCCGCCAAGACCGAGGCCGCATCCAAGCAGTCGCTGCAGGACAAGGTGACTGAGGCGCAGACCACGCTTGACAACAGCTTGGGCATGGTCGCCGACGAGACGACCCGCGACGCGCTGCAGACCGCGATCGACAGCGCGAACACGCTGCTGCAGCAGAATGATCCGGACCAGAAGTCGCTGCAGACCGCCGTCACGACATTGCAGACCGCGATGGACAACGTCAATGCGTCGATCGCCGAACTGACCGCGCAGCAGCAGGCTGCGACCCAGCAGCAACAGACCACGGTGACGCCGGCGCCGAACACCACGGTGCCGGATACGACGACGACCACCCCGGGGACCACCGTGCAGCCGGAGACGCCGACGACCACTCCGGAGACCACACCCACGACCCCGACCACACCTACGACCCCGACGGAACCGACGACTCCAACGAATCCGGACACCAAGCCGGACACCAAGCCGACGGAACCGACGACTCCGACGACTCCCGATACGGGGTCGGGAACGAATACGGACACCAATTCGGGAACGGATAGCAATAAAACTGAATAGTCATTAGCTGGCGGGTAATTGCTGGAGTTTCAGCGGTTATCTTCGGCTGCCGGAGGTCGAGCGTAGCGCGGGTGTAAACCTGAGAATCGGTGCTGGCCACCTAGGCAGCTGTGCCGACGGCCTCCGGCATCATATGCGATGCGCGCTTCGTGCACTGCTACGGGCGGTCCGCTGGACCGCCCGTCCGGTGGAGGCATGACCGGTCAACCAGCCAGTATTGATATGCATAACAATGTAAGGAAGTAACCTATGCCGTCACACGCACGTACGATCACCAGGAAAACCCATCGCGTCCGCAACACGCTGCTCGTCGTGCTGCTGTTGCTGGTCGTGTGCGCCGCTGCGGCCGGTTTCTGCGGATTCAAGCTCTACAAGTCGGCGATGAGCGCCAAGACGCATCTCAATAACGTCATCAACTCGGCCAAGGTCATCAAGGACGGCTCCACCGACGATATGATCAAGGCGCTGTCCGATGTGAGCTACATCCAGAGCGAGGCCGCCGCCGCCAAGCAGGATGTCAGCGGCGGTCTGTGGACGCTGGCGGAGAAGATGCCGGTGGTCGGCAGCGACGTGAAGACGGCACGGGTCTCCATCGACACCATCGACGACTTCGCGCAGACCACGCTGCCCCAGCTGGGCAAGGTCGTCACCACGCTGACCAGCGCCAGCCTCTCCAGCGGCGACGGCCAGCTCAATATGGAGCCGATCATCTCCGCGGCGCAGCAGCTCACCACGGTCAACCAGTCCGTGCAGTCGCAGGCAAAGACCATCCAGGATCTTCCCGATGCCAAAATCGGCTTGGTGAACAATGCGCTGCAGAGCGGCAAATCGCAGATGGCCTCGTTGGCGCAGATGACCGAGAATCTGACCGGCATGCTCAACATGCTGCCCAACTTCCTCGGCGCGAACGGCGCCCGCAACTACGTGCTGCTGGCCCAGACGAATTCCGAGATCCGCGCCACCGGCGGTCTGGTCGGCTCGGCCGGCTCCTTCAGCGCGGACAACGGCAAGATCACGGTGGGGGAGTTCCATGCCGATGCCGAGTTCCCCTCGAACGTCGCGCTGGACGACGTCAACGAGGAAGGCGACGGCACACTCTACAGCGGCATGTACTTCGGCCAATTCGTCCACAACATCTCATCCACGCCGGATTTCCCTCGCGTCGCAAGCATGGCGCAGAAGTTCTGGCAGGCGGCGCCGTTCGGCGGTTCGTCCGATGGCGTCATGTCGCTTGACCCGGTCGCCCTGCAGGCGATGATCGGCGCCACCGGAGACGTGACCCTGTCCGACGGCCGCGCGCTCAACGGATCGAACACCGCCGAGTTCCTGCTCAACGGTGCGTACAAGGAGCTGACGCCGGCGGCTCAGGACCAGTACTTCAGCGAGACCGCGGCGCAGGCCGTCGATCATCTGTTCAGCGACATGAACACGCAGAAGCTCATGACCGTCGCCAAGACGATGCTCAAGATGGCCGAACAGCGTCACCTGTACTTCTGGTCGTTCCGCGAGGAGGACCAGGCCGTGCTGCGCACCGCCGGCGTGACCGGCGAGATCGCCAACGACGCGCAGAACCCGGTGGCCGGCGTCTATCTCAACGAGATGCAGGCTTCGAAGATGGACTGGTACATCCAGCGCAAGTCGACGGTGAAGAAGACCGGCGACAACACCTACCACATCACGTATTCGTTCACCAACACCCTGCCGGCGTCCGAGGCCGGCTCGCTGCCGGAATACATCACGGCGAATGCCAAGGGCGGTGTGGCGCTCAATCGCGTGATTCTCTACACGCCGGCCGGCGGTGAGATCAGCAATGTGTCGGCGTCGAACGGCAGCTCGTTCGCGCAGGTGCAGGCCAAGGACCATATGACGTACATGGACGATCTCTCCCTGGCTCCGGAGACCACGGTGACCGTCGAATACGACGTGACCACGGCGGCCGGTTCCGCCAACCTCAAGCTGGACCAGACGCCGACCATCGGGGACCCCTCGATCACGTACGCATACTGATCGGTAGAGGCCGAATCCTCAGAAAGCGCGGTATCTGCTTCTTGTGAAGCGGGTACCGCGCTTTCTTCATGTCCGTTCTCTCTTTAGTTCTCCCCGGGAGGGGACTAAGACGGTATCGAGGGTATGTCGATCACCCGCCAAGCACCATCCGCATAGCGTGTCAGCGGTGTCTGCGCGTACTATCGGAAAGCATATGGCGGGTGGCGTTTCGAGCTGGCAGTAAGGTACCTTGGAGGAGTGGGCGTCGCTGGTCGGCATTTTCTCGCCGGACGGCGAGGATTTCGATGTCAATGTCACTACGCAGTTCCTGCTGAACAACTACGATGCCTTCCATGACAACGGCACGTCGTCGATCACCAAGGGGCGTGCGCTGCAGCGGTATGACGATGTCATCCATGACGAATACCGCGACGGCAACGATTATCTACGCGTACTCATCGATCGGGCGCGTATATTTGCACAGATCGCGCAGTTCCCGGGAAAGAACGTCGAGCCCACTCCGTTCGATGATCAATTCGACGCACTCAAGCGGTTGGAATCGTCCCAGGCATATCCGCTGCTGCTGTCCCTGTTCGTCGGGCGGCGGGAACTGGAGCTTGACGACGATCAGCTGCACACGCTGCTGCAGGCTCTGATCTGCTTCTATGTGCGCCGCAACATCACGCTGGTGCCGAAGTCCTCGAATATCCGCGCGAAGATGCTGGGCATGACCCGTACGATCAAGAATGATGATCTGAAGGGCGCAGCCATTGTCTCCGCCATTCTCGCGATGCTGAAGAGCATCAGCTCCACGGATGACGTGTTCCTCAACGCGTTGAACAGCGAAGGTGTGTACGACAAGAACGCGAAGACGACCCGTTACATACTCATCGCTTTGGAACGCAATATGGATGGTCCGCAGCTGTTCGACAAAGGGCATCCGGACAATCTGGATGAGATCAATCCGAAGAACAAGCAGCCGTTCTGGTCGATCGAGCATATTCTGCCCGAAGGCGATCTGACCGACTACTGGAAGCACGAGATCTCGCCGGAAGATCCGGAACAGGCCGCTGTGTTGCGGGATCAGTATACGCATATGCTCGGCAACCTGACGTTGACTCCATACAACTCGGATCTGAGCCAGCGGCCGTTCGTCAATGATGAGAAGCCCTACACCGGACAGCTGTCCTACCGCGAGTCGAAGCGTGATTTCGCCGACGAGGGCCACTTTGTGGGTTTGCGCCAATCGTCCCGACTGAACGCCAGCATTCCCGATGTCGAAGAGGGCGAGACGATCATGAACAAGACCTCGTGGACCATCGACGACATCGTGCGCCGCACGCAGTACCTCAGCGGTAAGGTACTGGAATACTTCGCGTTCCCGGAGTGACAGGCCTGCAGAGCTGAAACGGAGAATCGGCCCGTTTCTTAGGCAGATTATTCACTTCGTAGGCAGGTCTCCTGAATGACCATCGTTCGCGAGGGCTGAAATACTAGCCTCAGCGGATAGGGTTTCGGGGATGACCTGCCTACGAAGTGAATAATCTGCCTAAGAAACCTTTATGCGAGCACAGAACGGTGTGGTTCTTTCTCCTCAACCGGCTGAGGAGAAAGAACCACACCGAATCATGACGGCAGCAGGGTCGTAAACGCAGTGCCTCCGAGTTGCTCGATTCCTCCTGTGACCAGTGCGGTCAGCATTGGCGCGGCTATGTTTTTGATCTGTTCCCAAGTCGTGGGTTTCTTGGTCTGGGTTTCCGCCACGTACAGCGTGCCGCACAGTTTCTGCATCGACAGCGTGAGCTCGAAATCATTGCCGATATGGTACTCGTCGAGGTTGCGCTTCGCGTCGTACACCAGGCGCATGATGTACAGTTTGAGGTCCTGAGGCAACGAATCATCCGCCTTCAGGGCTTCGACGGTGGCGTTGAGGAATCCCTCGATGGAGTTTTCGCTGCCCGCGCTGATGCGCAGGGGATTGGCCGCAGCGGATTTGTCGGCAATGGTCTCCAAGGCCTGCCGCTGCGCCGAGGAGAGGATGACCGCGCGTTTCGGGTTCATGCTGAAATTGACCAGTGCGCCGCCGGCCTGCTCGATCGCGAACGACGACCACAGTTTCTCCCAGATGCCGGGCATAAGCGTCTCCGCCGTGTCCAGATGCTTGATCTGCATACGGATCAGGTCCTTAAGGCATGCCTCGGTTTCATGCATATGCAGGAAGGCGGTCGAGATATTGTCGTTGAACCCCTCCTCCCGCGTCTCGCAGTTAAAGAACTGAAGCATGTAATCAGCTGAATTATCCATTAGGCATTCCTATCTATGCACAGATCATGGAGAGATGAAGGTCAGGCGGCCTTTTTGCGGCCGCGGCGCTTCATGGTGCCGGCGGTGGCCTTGGTGGCGTCGAAGATCACGGCCTTGTCGTCCGGGTATGCAGTGCCGTTGACGGACTGGTACGACACCTCGTCCTCGGGGACCTCCGCCAGCTCGAAATACTTCAGGACGGCTTCGACCAGCGTGGCGTCCTTGACGCTGACCGACGTGGTCTGCTTGTCTTCGGGCTTGCTGAACTTGACGGCGTTGGGATCCTTCTGCGTCGCCGGGGTGAGCGCGATCTGCCGGGTCTTGTCGTTGATGAGCACCTTGGCGTATGCCGGGTATCCCAGAATGGCCGCGGTCGCCTTGTTGAACTTCACGGCCGTTGCGGTGACGGTCATCACGGTCTTTCCGACCGGCTTGATCAGGCTGACTTCTTCGAATCCCTGCAATAATGACGGCATAATTTCACTCCTCGATTATGGATATGCAAAAACATATATGTCGTAATTCATAATAAATATAACATGATTTTGCTGAATAAATACTAAGAGCGATTTATGAAATATGCCATGAATATGGTGGGGGTAGAAATGTAATGAAATCACCCTAAAACAATGGGGGCAAAATCCAAATTATGGGAGAAAAGGATTGGTAGTATCTTGCGCCATTAATTCGTTTCCTTAGCTGGCTCCCCCCCCCGAGGGGGGCTGTCGGGCCAGACGACCGCTACGGATC
>OAXB01000227.1_pt1 | contig 20411 bp, 17 predicted proteins | sample 1501541 | NCBI WGS metagenome assembly OAXB01 (sample SAMEA2580302, study PRJEB22360) | human gut metagenome | biome: human gut; feature: human-associated habitat; material: faeces | place: Denmark | collected 2008/2010
CTGGCGCAAGTTTTCGCGCCTGGGGGTGAACATCGTCGACGGGCCGGTCCGCCAGTACGGCTTCCGTCTCGTCGCTGACCGGTTTGAAGCTGATGCAGCCGATCGGCCGTCCGGTTTCCCTGAGCACGATCGCGAAGGTTTCCGGGTCGCTCACCTGCACGGGATGGTATGCGCGGCAATCCTCGATCGATTCGTAATGATGCCATCCGCACGGTTCGGCGACCTTGGGGTTGCGGCCATACTCGTATTTGGCGGCGATGTCGTCCTCGTCGTTCGCGCGCCAATGGCGCAGGATCAGGCGTGGCGTGCGCAGCTCGACCGCGCCCGGCGCCGTCGTTTCGGTCGCGTTGGTCGTTTCGGTCGGTTTGGTCGGCTCGGTGCCGGTGATTTCGGTCATGGACCAAGGTATAGCACACCCGGCGAGGATACGCTCGGCGCGTGAGGCGGACGGGTATCCGCGCCGGCGACGCGCGCTGCGGCTGGCGTCTTGCGGATCAGCCCAGATCGAGCGGCTTGCCGTCGGCTCCGATCGATGGCATCGTGCCAGCCTGGCCGACCTGATCGGCACTGAGCCCGATGGCCTGCAGGAATCCGGCCTTGAACTCCACGCCGGCCTTGGACGGTTCCTGCGTGCTCCAATACGCGCCGTTGATCGTCAGCGTCGGCGAGGAGAATCCGCCGTTGTCGCCGTACAGCTCGGTGCGCAGGATCGTGTAGTCGTCGGCGGCCTTGAGCCATTTGGCATAGGGCGTGCTGCCGTCGAACGCCTTGTCGGCGACCTCCTGGCTCACGCCGGCGTCGAGGGCCTGCCGCTTGAGCTGATCGTCGCTGACGGACTCGTAGTTGTCGAGCTCGCCGGGCTGGAAGTCCTCGGCGTAGATGTTCGACAGGTACTTGAGCAGATGCTGCGGATCGTCGTCGTTCTCGGCGATGACCAGCGCGCCGTTGAATGCGCGGGTCGAATACTCATCCGTGCTCTTGGAATCCTGGAAGGTCATGAAATGCAGCTCGAGATTGAGCTGGCCGGCGTCGATCATCGATTCCAGCGTGCCGTCGAGCGTGCGATGCACGGACGCGCAGCCGGGGCACAGCGGCTCCATATAGAAGGCGACGGTCGGCGCCCCGCTGGCTTTCTTGCCGTACCCGTCCTTCGAGATGAGTATGCCGGCCTGGTCGTCGGCACGGGCCGGTTTGGTCGAGACGGCCGCCAATGCGTTTTTCGCCTCGCTGAGCGATTGGGTGTCGGTGGCCTGCTGGCTCTGCTGGTCGCTTCCCGTGGCCTTGGCTGCCCCGCCGTTCTGGCTGGTTGCATGGTAGATGGCGAATGCGCCGATCGCGATGAGAATGAGGATGATGCAGGTCGCGATCGCGCCGATGATCGTCTGCTGCCGGCGTTCCTTGGCTTCCTGCTCCGCCTTGGCCTTCGCGGCGGCCGCCTCGGCCGCGCGGCGTTCGGCGCGCAGCCTCCGTTTGCCGGCGTTGTTGCTGTTGCCTGTCATGAGTCATGTCCTTGCATCGTGTGTTCGTTCCCCCATGATTATAGGAAACGCGGGATACCGGGCCGGCGCGGGGCCGGATGCCGGCCGGGCGCTCGTCGGATGCAGGCCGGACGTCAGCCGGATGCCGGCCGGGTGAGCGCGTCGCGCCATTTCCTGGCGGAATAGGCTCGACTGGCAGTGTCTCAGCGAGAGGTTTCTGCCAGCCCGTAGCGGGGACCTCCTGTTGCGGGGCCGCAAAGAGACTTTCCGGCCGCGTGCCGGAAGAACCATCCCGATGCGGGACTCTCAATGAGCAGGATCCGCCATGCACTGGCAGGAATCTTTCGCTGTCACGGTCCTCGGACCTTGCGCCAAGGGCCGGATCCATGGCGCGGTGTACCCGTCGGATGCTACAGTATGTTCTCGTTTGGCCCCGTAGCTCAGCTGGATAGAGCATGTGACTTCTAATCTCAAGGTCGACGGTTCGAGCCCGTCCGGGGTCACGACGAAACCCCTTGGAATCAAGGCGTTCCAAGGGGTTTACTGTTCCTCGCCGGTCTGTTCTGGGCCAACATGGGCCAACATGGGGCCATCATGAGCGCGGTTGCTCACCGCCTCATTCAAGTGGCGGGTCGGAAGACGGCATAGGACGTTCTCATGGAGTATTGAACAATCGCGGTTTTGTCACGCCGGAATCGGACATGCTCCCGCTGGCGGGAGCTGGCTCGCGAAGCGAGACTGAGGGTGGTCGATACGGACCGCCGCCGCGCTTGGCTCCGTCACAGCGCGTCGCGCGCGCAACCGGAACAGAACGAGGCGAACCTCGGATTGAGCGTTCCGCAGTCCGGGCAGTACCAGGTGCCGTCAGGCAACGGGCGGATATGCGCGGATGTGGTTTTGCGGATGGTCTGCGGGTCGGTGCCGGCGCCGTTTTCGACGCCCATCGTCACCAACGGGGCCAGCGAGAACCCGTTGGCCAGCGAGGCGAGCAATCCGCCGCCGATCAACGACACGGGCTTGGCGCGCATGGCGCTGCCGCAGGCCATGCAGAATCGGACATCGTCGGGCATGGAAGCCGAGCATTGACGGCATCGTTTCATTGCGACTCCTTTGTCGAAGCGGCCCCGCTGCCACGCAGGCGCCACGCTTCCATGATATCGAATTCCCCCCGGCGAATCATACCGAGGGCGGATGGCGCGTCCTGCATCTGTTGACGGAAACTGTACGGGAAAGGGTTTGGGTTATACACTTGACGCAATAGTGTCTAAGAAGGGGCTCTATCAATGGAGACAACAGCCAAACAGGACCGCGCCGTCGCGAGAGCGGCCGCGTCGACGGCGCGCACGGGGGATTTGCGCACCGAGAGCCGTCCGGGCGGCGCCCCGGCGGCAGCCGGCGCGCGCCCGATGATCGAAGTGAGGAACCTGCGCAAGGAGTATCCGGTCGCGGACGAGACCGTGGTGGCGCTCGAACGCATCAACCTGAGCATCCCGCGCGGGCAGATCTGCTGCATCTACGGCGAATCCGGCTCCGGCAAGTCTACCCTGCTCAACCAGCTCGCCGGCATGGAAAAGCCCACGCGCGGCGGCGTGCGCATCGGCGGCGTGGTCGTCTCCGATCTGGACGAGCGGGAACTGGCCGCGTTCCGGCAGCGCCATCTCGGCTTCGTGTTCCAGTCCTACAATCTGATGCCGAATCTCAACGCCGTCGAGAACGTGGCCATGCCGCTCATGTTCCGCGGTATGCCCAAGGCCAAGCGCGAGGCGATGGCCCGCGGCATCCTCAAGCGGGTCGGGCTCGGCAAGCGCCTGACGCATTACCCCACGCAGATGTCCGGCGGCCAACAGCAGCGCGTCGGCATCGCGCGCGCGTTCGTCGCACGGCCGGAGGTCGTGTTCGCCGACGAGCCGACCGGCAATCTCGATTCGCGCACCAAAGTCGATGTGATGGAGATGATCTGCTCGTTCGCGCGCGACTTCAACCAGACCATCGTGCTGGTCACGCACGACGACAATATGGCGCAGTACGCGGATCGCATCGTCACGCTGCTCGACGGTCGCGTCATCGCCGACGAGCCGGCCGATCGGCATCGCGGCAGGTCCGCAGGCCAGGACGGCGCGCGCGGCTGGACCGCGGGGGCGCGGCGTCGCCGGTCAGCCGGGGCGCATGGAGGGCCGCCTCGTCTCCATCGCACGCAACACAACACAACACCCACGCAACGGAACAACAATCAAGGAAGACTCATCGCCGACATTCGGCGTCGACAATCTGGGAGACCGGAGGGACTCATGGGAAATGCAACGCAACGGACCACGGCGAAACTGCTGAAGGCGATCGTCGCCGTGCTGGCATGCACGGCGATGGCGGGTCTGACGCCGGCCGCCTACGCCACCGCCGAAGGCGACGCCGCGGCGAAAACCGCTCAGAGCGTACAGACCGCGCAGGGCGCCGGCGTGGCCGACGGCACCTCCGGCGATGCCGGAAGCGCCACGTCCGGCACGGTCGTGAAGACCGTCGACGGCGGTGCGGGCGGCGGCGCCTCGGGCGGCAGCGGGGCGGGCGCGGACGGCGCCAACGGGGGCGCCACCCAGATCGCCGGCCCGGTGCCCAACATCATCATCACCAACTTCTCCTATGGCGACAATTCGGTGTCGGTCGGCAGCGACTTCAACCTGTCGTTCACCTTCCAGAACATGGGCAAGGTCGCCATCGACAATCTCGTCGTCACCGTCGACGGCGGCGAGAGCTTCGCGATCGCGGGCGGCACCAACACCTTCTACTTCGACACGCTGTACGCCGGGTGGGCGATGACGCAGAGCCTGCCGATGCAGGCGCTTTCCAGCGCGAAAAGCGGCGCTCAGGGCGTGACCGTCAGCTTCAAGTACGAGTATGTGGACGGCGGCGTGCGCTCGGCGAGCTCCTCCGACATCAAGATCTCGGTGCCGGTCTCGCAGCCCGACCGTTTCCAGCTCGCCGACCCGGTGCTGCCGGAGCACGTGAACGCGGGCGAGGAGAACACGATCACGATGGACTACGTGAACAAGGGCAAGGGCGACATCTCCAACGTCGAGGCGACCATCGAGGGCGAGGGCATCGAAAGCAGCGTCAAGACCCAGTACGTCGGCAATGTGGCGTCCGGCGCGAACGGGTCGATCGGCTTCGCGTTCACCCCGACCACGGCCGGCGACATCAGCGCCAAGCTGCGCGTCACCTACGAGGACTCGGACGGCAAGACGCAGACCAAGGAATTCCCGATCACGATCAGCGCGCAGGAGCCGGCACCGATGGACCACGGCAACATCGACCCCGACACTGGCCTGCCCTATGACGACCCGTCCGCCTCGCAGCAGGCCGGGTTCCCGCTGTGGGGGTGGGTCGCGATCGTCGCTGCGATCGTCGTCGTCATCGTGGTGGCGATCGTACTGGTCCGCCGGCGCAAGAAGGCCAAGGGCAAGCACGGCGGCATCGACGAGGAATGGGATGACTGGGAGGACGGCTCCGTATCCGGCGCCGCGTCCGGTGCCGCCGGCGCGGATAACGCCGCTGGCCCCGCGGCGCAGGCCGACGGCGCGCCGACCCAGATCATCACCGATCGGCCGGTCGCCGGCGACGGGCCCGCATCCGGGCCGGCCGCCGCGCCTTCCGCCAGCTGAGGGATGCCATGAAGTTCACCGACATCCTGCATATGTGCAGCCAGAACCTGTTCCGGCGAAAATCACGCACGATACTGACCGTGCTTGGCGTGATCGTCGGATGCTGCTCGATCGTGATCATGGTGTCGCTCGGCGCCGGCATCAACGAGCAGAACGAGAGGACGCTCCAGTCGATGAGCGATCTGACCATCATCAACGTGTACAGACAAGGCTCCGGCGGCATGGGATCCGGTTCGTCATCGGGCTCGTCGCGCGCCGGATCGGGCACCGCGAAGCTCGATGATTCGGCCATCGAGAACATACGGCGGATTCCCGGCGTATCCGGGGCGACCGGTCAGATGTACATGAACTACTCCGTCAGGTTCACCGCGTCCAATGGCAGGTACTACGCGGATTATGGCGTGGTCCAGGCCATCGACATGGGCCAGCTCGACAACATGGGCTACAAGCTGACGGCCGGCGCCGCTCCGGCCAGGAAGGGCGAGGTGCTCGCCGGACAGAACTTCGCCTACTCCTTCGCCGACAAATACCGGCCGGAGGGCCAGAACATCCGCCAGCAGCCGTTCGATGTCGGCAACGGCACCATGATGGTGTGCAACGACAACGGATGCGAACAGGTTGCCGCCGGCGACGTGGAAGGCCCGTTCTTCGACCCGATGAACACCGAAATCGTCATGACCGTCGATGCGGGGGACGGCTCGGGCGGCTCCATGTCCGGCTCGGGCGGCATGGCCGGCATAGCCGGTGCGGCCGGGGAAGCCTCCGGCTCGGCGACGCCGACGAACACGTTCAAGCTCAAGACGACCGGCATCCTCAAGGAGGATTACAGCAAGGGCGAGGCCACGTCGAACGGCATCATGATGGATATCGGCCAGCTCAAGGGCATCATCGCCAAGGTCGACAAGGCCGCGGCGAAGAAGGCCTCGAACTACGACCAGGCGCTGGTCAAGGTCGCCGATCTGTCGCAGGTCGCGGACGTCGAGCAGCAGATCAAGGACATGGGCTTCGGCACCTCGTCCTCGGAGGAGATGCGCAAGAGCCTGCAGGAGCAGTCGCAGGGCATCCAGCTGGCGCTCGGCGGCATCGGCGCGGTGTCGTTCCTGGTGGCGGCGATCGGCATCGCGAACACGATGGTGATGTCCGTGACCGAGCGCACGCGCGAGATCGGCATCATGAAGGCGCTCGGCTGCTATGTGCGCGACATCCGCGTGATGTTCCTCGGCGAGGCCTCGGCGATCGGCCTGATCGGTGGTCTGATCGGATGCGTGATTTCCGCGCTGGTGTCGCTGATCATCAACCTCGTCTCGATGGGCGGGGGAGGAGGGGCCGGTGCGGTTGGCGCCGGCGCCGGCCTCGGCGAGAGGATATGGATGGCGATCGTCGGGGGCGAAAACGTGGCGCGCATTTCGGTCATTCCGTGGTGGCTGTTCGTCGCGGCGATCCTCTTCTCGATGGCCGTCGGCCTGATAGCGGGCTTCGGCCCGGCCAACAAGGCGGTCAAGATCCCCGCGCTCGACGCCATCAAGAACGAGCAGTAGCGGAGTGCATGGGCGCTGGTAGCGGTATGCCGTCGAACGGGGCTGATAATGCGACAGAATGATGATGCATGTTGCATTGTTGGGGTGCCGATACCGCTCTGAATGAGGGTCTCGTGATTCGCGCACCGACAACTCGGGGGTTTGAGACATAACTGTGTCTCAAACCCCCGAGTTGTCGGTGCGCGGGTTGGCAGACACGGCAATGCATTACGCTCCGAGAAGAATAAGACGGTGGAGCTGCTTTGCCTGTGCGGCTCGGTCGAACAGGTCGGACGCTGGATGCTGGTGGTCCGCACTATAAATATGAGAGTGGCGCACGCCCCGCCGGCGGGATCATGCCGCAACCGGCGCGACGGGGCGATCGCTCCGGAAACGGTGGGCGCTAGAGAGCCGCCAAGGCGCTGCGGATGCGGCCGGCCACGGCGTCGCGGGTCAGGCCGTAGCGCTCGTCGAGTTCCGCCAAGGGCACTCGATCGGTGAATTCCTTCGCCGCGCCGAAATTCAGCACGCGCATTGGTTCCGGACCGGCGGTCGACTCGTCACCGGCATGGACCGCATCGGCCTGCGCGTAGAACGCGGCGATCTTCTCGCCCCAGCCGCCTTCGAGCTGCCCGTCCTCCAGCGTGACGACGACCTGATGATCGGTATGCAGCCCCAACAAGGTCTCCTCGTCCAGCGTGGAGAATTGCTGAGGATCGATCAGCGTGGCAACGATGGGGTCCGCGGCGTCACCGGCCAAGGCATCGGCGACGGCGCATCCCAACGGGTAGGCGTTGCCCAACGCCAGAATCGCGACCCGGGCGCCTCGCCGCGCGATGCGATAGGCGCTCCAGGGCATGGCATTGCCGTGTTGTTGATGCTGCGCGGCATCGGCAGCTTCGGCTCGGACAACATCGGTTCCGCCAGCATTGGCTCCGCTGGCGCCGCTGCCGCCATCGCGGCCTTTTCGGATGCGAGCGGCCTCCCGTTCCGCGGCGAGAATCGTATCGCCGGGCACGCGGATGACGACGGGCCCGGTGTTGCCGGCGCCGGTCGACCACGCCAGCATGTCGAGAAACGCCTGCCCGCTGGTCGGCGCAAGGCAGGTCAGCGCCGGAATATTGCCGAACATGGCGATGTCGAATGCGCCGGAATGGGTGTTGTCGGCGCCGGACAGGCCGCCCCCGAAATCGAGCAGCGTCGCCGGGGTGCCGTTCAGCGCCAGCTCCTGCTGCAGCTGGTCGAAAGTGCGCTGGAAGAACGTGGCCGAGGTGGCCAGCACCGGCCGCCCGCCGGCCCGGGCGATGCCCGAGGCGAACGCCACCGCGTGCTCCTCGGTGATGCCGGTATCTACATAGTGCCGGCCGGCGCGCTCGCGGAACGCCCTGGTGATGCCGTTCGACCCCGGGGTCGCGGGGGAGATGACCACCAGTCCCGGCTCCTGGGCGAATCGTGGCTCCAGCGCGGCCATGGCCAGTTGCCCGTAATGCTTGCGCGCGCCGGCGGGCTGGCCGGTAGCGGAATCCGGATTCTGCCAGTGGTTCGCCTCGCAGCGGCCGGAGGTCGGCGTCTGCGGTTCCGCTGCCTCGTCCGACGCCGTCTCCGGCAGTCCAAGGCCCTTCACCGTGTGGATGTGCACGACGACCGGGTGGTCGATGTCCTTCACCTCGCGGAACGCGCGCACCAGCGCCGCGACGTCGTTGCCCCGCTCCACATAGCGGTAGTCCAGCCCGAACGCCCTGAAGATATTCGGCTCCGACGTGCCGCCCGACGCGCGCAGCCGGGCCAGCGGGCCGTACATGCCGCCGGAATCCTCGGCGATCGACATTTCGTTGTCGTTGAAGACGATGATCAGGTTGCCGCCCTGTTCGGCGGCGTTGTTCAGCCCCTCGAACGCGATGGCGGAGCTGAGCGATCCGTCGCCGATCACCGCGATCACGTTGCTGCGCTCGCCGGCCATGTCGCGCGCCTTGGCCAGGCCGCAGGCGAGCGAAATGGACGTGCCGGTATGCCCGAGCACGAACTGGTCGTGCTCGCTTTCCTCGGGGTTGGTGAACCCGGTGACCGAATCGTGCAGCGCGGGATCGAGGTAGGCCGAGGCCCGCCCGGTAAGCATCTTGTGCACGTAGCTCTGATGGGACACGTCGAATACGATGCGGTCGCGCGGCGAATCGAACACGCGGTGCAGCGCCACCGTGGCCTCGACCAGGCCGAGATTCGACCCGATGTGCCCGCCGTGCTCCCTGCCGAACGCGATCAGCGTGCGCCGGATTTCCGAGCAGAGCCCGGGCAATGCGTCGGCATCGAGGGCATGGACGTCGGCAGGGCCGTGAATCGTACCCAGGATGCTGTCGCGCATACGCATGTCCTTTCTCGCTGTTCCAAATGCGACATCCTAACCCAACCGCATCCCGAGCGGCACGCATCGGCTCGAATACCCCCAACATCTCCGTATACGCCGGCGAGCTCCGGCACGGTCCGCGGCGGAATACCGCGGAACGTGGTTGAATGGATAGCGGACGATCCGCCGCGCGCCGCGAACAGCCGCAACGGACGGCGGCCCCGCCCCCGCCGCGGGGAACACAGGAACAAAGGAGTGCCGATGAAGGCCGTATACGCCGCAGGAACCGACTACGACAATCCGCTCGCCGTGCTTGAGGTGGGCGATCTGCCCGAGCCGCAGGCGCGCCCGTTCTGGTCGACCGTGTCCGTCAAGGCCACGACCGTCAACCACCACGATATCTGGAGTCTCAAGGGGGTCGGCCTGTCCGCCGAGCAGGCGCCGATGGTCCTCGGCACCGACGCGGCCGGCACGCTCGACGAGGACATCCCCGTGCGCAAGGGGCTCAAGGCCGGCAGCGAGGTCGTGCTTTACACCTTCGTCGGCACGGACGGCGCCGGCGTGATGCCGGGCGAGCGCCGCACGATCCTGTCCGAGAAATACGCGGGCACGATGGCCGAGAAAACGCAGGTGCCGAGCGCGAACGTGTTCGCCAAGCCCGCCAACCTGACCCTCGACGAGGCGGCCGCGCTCGGCACCAGCTGGATCACCGCGTATTCGCTGCTGTTCACGTCCGCGAACGTCAAGCCGGGCGACACGATCCTCGTGCAGGGCGCCGGCGGCGGCGTGTCGACCGCGGCGATCCAGCTCGCGCATGCGGCCGGCCTCGAGGTGTTCGTCACCTCGCGCTCCGAAGCCAAGCGCGGCAAGGCGCTGGCGCTCGGCGCGGACGCCGCGTTCGAGGCCGGCGAGCGGCTGCCGCGCAAGGTCGACGCGGTGATCGAGTCGGTCGGCGCGGCCACATGGGGCCATTCGGTCAAGTCGGTGCGCCCGGGCGGCACGATCGCGATCTGCGGCGCCACGACCGGCGACCAGCCCGGCGCCGAGCTGACCCGCATCTTCTTCCAGGACATCCGCGTGCAGGGCAACACGATGGGCTCGCGCGAGGATTTCGCGCGCATGCTGCGATTCGTGGAGCACGCCGACCTGCATCCGGTGATCGATGCGACGTACGCGCTCGCCGACGCCCCCGCCGCCTTCGGCAAGGTGCTCTCCGGCGACGTGTTCGGCAAGGTGGTGATGCGCGTGTGACCAGCCGCGCGCCGGCGGCGTGACCAGGCCGGCGCGGTCGGGCGGGTCCCCGCGGCGTACGGCGCTGCCCGGCGCGGCGCCTTTCTGTAGGCCGCAGTGCGTACAGTTGGAACGGTATTGGTGACAATTCCGCGACGGAGGTTCGTATGGCAGACAGCAAGCCCGAAGTGGCCGTGATCATGGGATCGGCAAGCGACTGGGAGACCATGAAGCATGCGTGCGACATGCTCGACCAGTTCGGGGTCCCCTACATCAAGCGGGTGATTTCCGCGCACCGCACCCCCGAACTCATGGCCGAGTTCGCGCACGACGCGCGCGCCAACGGCCTGAAGGTCATCATCGCCGGCGCCGGCGGCGCGGCCCACCTGCCCGGCATGGTCGCCGCGCAGACCACGCTGCCCGTGATCGGCGTGCCGGTGCGCTCACATGCGCTGTCCGGCTGGGATTCGCTGCTGTCGATCGTGCAGATGCCCGGCGGCATCCCGGTCGCCACCACCGCGGTCGGCAACTCGGGCGCGACCAACGCCGGCCTGCTCGCGATCAGCATCCTGTCGACCAACGACGGGCGGCTGGCGGATGCGCTGCAGGAGTACCGCGACGGACTGAAGGAAAAGGTGGCCGAATCCAATGCCCAGCTTGTCTGAGGAAACGCACGGCGCGGTCTCGCGCCTGATGCCCGGCTCGACCATCGGCATCGTCGGCGGCGGCCAGCTCGGCCGCATGATGGCGCTGAGCGCGAAATACATGGGATTCCGCATCGGCGTGCTCGACCCGACCCCGGACTGCCCGACGGCGCAGGTCGGCGACTTCCAGATCGTCGCCGACTACGACGACAAGGCCGCGATCCGCGAGCTGGCCGAGAAGTCCGACGTGCTCACCTATGAGTTCGAGAACGTGGACGCCGACGCGCTGGACGAGGTGCGCGGCGAGGTCGCCGTGCCGCAGGGCACCGACCTGCTGCGCGTGACGCAGAACCGCATCGCCGAGAAGACCTTCATCAACCGCCACGGCATCGAGACCGCGCCGTGGCGCGCGGTGAACAGCCGGGCCGATCTGGTCGCCGCGCTCGGCGAACTGGGGTACCCGGCCGTGCTCAAGACCTGCGAGGGCGGCTACGACGGTCACGGCCAGATCGTGCTGCACGGCGAGGATGACCTGGCGCGGGTCTGGCCGGATGACGACTTCCCGCCGGCGATCCTCGAGGGATTCGTCGATTTCGCCTTCGAGGCGTCGATTCTGGTGTCCGGCGACGGCGAGCACTATGTGACGTTCCCGATCGTGCACAACATCCACCGCAACAACATCCTGCACCTGACGATCGCGCCGGCCGACGTGCCGGCATCGGTCGAAGCGCGTGCGCACGAGCTGGCCAGGACGCTGGCCGGCGGCTTCGAGCTGGCCGGCACGCTCGCCATCGAGCTGTTCGTCACCAAGGACGACCGCGTGATCGTCAACGAGCTGGCGCCGCGCCCGCACAACTCGGGCCACTACACGATCGAGGCGTGCTCGATCGACCAGTTCGACGCGCACATCCGCGGCATCGCCGGGTGGCCGATCCCGCAACCGAAGCTGCTGAGCCCGGCCGTGATGGTCAACGTGCTCGGCCAGCACGTCGCGCCGACTCGAGCGCTGATCGGGGAGCATCCCGAATGGAACGTGCACGACTACGGCAAGGCCGCGGTCAAGCACGACCGCAAGATGGGCCACATCACCGTGCTCACCGACGATACGGCCGCCACCGTCAAGGCGCTGGAGTCCACCGGCTGCTGGGACGACCTCAAGTAGCGGCCGTCGTCTCCGGCCGGCCGGGGCCTCGATGCCCTGCCCGGCCGGCAGCGGCATGGCTCGCCGTTCCTGTCGCCCCGTCGATCGAGCGGGGCGATTGCTTTTTTGGAATAACGCTCTTGCTCTTGTCCGCGAAGACGCTATTATCAATAAGTAGCTGTAAATGATAATAGAGTCGGCTCGCGATGATGCCGGCACGACCCAGGGAGCGAATGATGACGGGAACCGGACCGGCGCGACATACCAAGCAGAAGGACGCCGTGATGCAGCAGCTGCGCAGCAGCGACGACTTCGTCTCGGCGCAGGAGCTGCACCGCAAGCTCGACGACGAGGGCACGCGCATCGGCCTGGCCACCGTGTACCGCCAGCTCAACGCGCTGGTCGACTCGGGCGCCGCGGACACGGTTCGCCTCAACGGCCAGCAGCTGTTCCGCCTGTGCGGCGACGAGGGGCATCACCACCATCTGGTGTGCCGCGAATGCGGCAAAACCGTCGAAATCGACCCGCCGAGCGAATCCTGGCTGCGCAAGATCGCCGACGGCCACGGCTTCACGGTCGAATCCCACACGCTCGAGGTGTTCGGCCTGTGCGCCGACTGCCGCGAGCGCGCCGCAGCCGCCAGGCGCTAGCGGTCTGTCTCGTCACTGATCGACCGTTCTATCCAGTGCGCGAAGCGCGCGGCGCATTACCATCATGAGGTGTCGGCGGATCATGGCGGATGCTGATGTTCCGCCGCCCGGTTGCTGCGGCAGGGCTGAGGCGTACGAGTCGAAGATGATGCGCGCGTCGATGGGGCGGGGGCCGGCATGGGGCACCGACCACTGCCCGTGCAGCCGGCCTTCGGCGTCGGAGAAGGCGTCGATGGTCAGCCGGCTGGGCGCGAAGGGCAGGTTGAGGTCGAGATCCAGTGAGTTGGACCGCTGCATCCGGTACCACATGCCGCTCACCTGTCCGGTCCGGGGCTCGAACGCGCTGGCGAACATGGTGATCGACCCGTGGAAATGCGTGTCGCTCATATCGTCGAATTCGATGTCGGCGATGATGGTCATGTCGCCGACCATCGCCGACGTGTCCACGCGGATGCGTTCGCGCCGGCCCCGGAACGCGCCGCCGCGTCCCGATCCGTTTCCGGCTCCGCCGCGGGCATGCCTGCCGCTGAGGCCAGACCGGGGATCGTGCGCAGCTTGGGATTGACGTCCAGCGCGTTGCCGGTGAAGACCTTGCGTTTCTGCGCTTCGGTGATCAGTCCGCTGCCTTCCAGGGCCAGCGCCTGCCCGAGGCACGCCTCGATCGGCGTGTAAGGCGTGTCCGAGCCGTACAGCAGATGCGTGTCGGGCACGTCCAGCAGCCGCATCTTCTCGCGCTGCCACTCCATGGTCCAGTAGTCGGGCGTCGGATAGCCGTCCGGCTCGCCCGGGTGGTGCCGGGCGAGGAAGTCCAGATACGCCGGCGGCAGATAGTGGGCTTGGAAATCGACTTTGCTGAGGTATCTCATCGGCCCGTCACTCCACCGACTTGAGGGCGGCGAGCATGTCCACGGTCTTCAGCCGCCGGTAGACGAGCACGCCGAGCGCGGCCAGCACCGCGCCGACCACGACCAGCGGCGCCACGAACGCGAGCCAACCGAGCGCCGGATCGAACATGACCTCGTCGGGCGGCACCTCGGTGATGATGTAGCGGTGCAGCAGCCCGCCGAACCCGTAGCCGGCGAGAATGCCCAGCACGGACAGCATGATCGTCTCGCGGTAGATGTACATGGTCGTCTCGTTCGAATGGAAGCCGAGCACCTTGATGGTCGACAGCTCGCGGATGCGCTCGGACACGTTGAGGTTGGTCAGGTTGTAGAGGATCACCACGGCCAGCAGCGCGGCCACGAGGATCAGCACCTCCATGATCTGGTCGAGCGAGTCGACGATCGTGGCCACCTGCTTCTTCGAGGTCGTGTTCTGCACGATGCCCCTGACGCCGCTCAGGGTCATGAACTCGGCTGCCCGCTCGCCGACGTTGTCGGTATCGCCGTCCTTGAGCCTGACCAGATACGCGTTCGACCGGTAGTCCTGGCCGAAGACGTGTTCGTAGCCGCCCGAGGTCATGAACATGAAATGCCCGATGTACATTTCGGTGACGCCGTCGACGCACACCTTGCGCTCCACGCCGCTCTCGTCGGTGACGCTGATCGTGTCGCCCGGCTGCGCGCCGAGCATCTCGGCCATGCGCTCGGAGATGATCGCGCCGCGGTCGGTGAGCACCTGCGGCTTGTGCCCGACGCGCGAGCGCAGCGTGATGTAGTCGCCGAAATTATAGGCGTCGTCGGTGGCGATGAGCGTGATGTCCTGCTTGTCGTTCTCCTTGCCCGCGATCCTGGTGAGCTCCTCGTAGCGGATCGGCGAGGACTCGTCGACCTCCTTGCCCTGCATCGCCTTGGCGACTTCCGTGCGCTGCTCGTCGTTGTTGTCGGATTTCTCGGCGACGATCATGTCGTAGTGGATCAGATCGTCGAACTGGCGGTCGTTGATCTGCCCGATCGACGCCTGCACGCCAAGGCCGGCGGTGAGCAGCGCCACCGCGCCGCATACGCCGAAGATCGTCATGAACATGCGCGACTTGTAGCGGAAGATGTTGCGCGCGGTGACCTTGCGCGTGAAGTTCAGCCGCGACCACAGCGGGGTGATGCGCTCGAGGAAGATCTTCGAGCCCTTCGCCGGGGGTTTCGGCAGCAGCAGGGAGGCCGGCTTCTCGCGCAGCTCGCGGGACGCCGCCGCGCAGGCGGGCACCACGGCGCTCACCCAGGCCAGCGCGAACGCGACGGCGGTGATGGCCGGGTGGAACGCCAGCGCGATGCGCGGCACCGTGAACCCGGTGCTGTACGCGTGGTCGACGATGAGCGGCAGCAGCGTGTGACCGGCGGCCACGCCGATGATCGTGCCGAGCGTCGAGGCGGTGAACCCGTAGAACGTGAATTTCTTCATGATGTCGGCGTCGCCGTAGCCGAGCGCCTTGAGCGTGCCCGAGTTGGTGCGCTCCTCGTCGACCATGCGGCCCATGGTGGTGAAGGTGACGAGCGCGGCCACCAGGTACAGGAACACGGGGAAGATCATCGCCAGTTTCTCGACGATGTTCGCGATGATCTCGTACACGCGGTAGCCCTCCGAGGTGAGCCCCTCGCGCCGGCCGTCGATCGAATAGGCTGGCACCGTGAGCGTGCCGACCTTCTCGCGCGCGAGCGCGATGTCGTGTTCGGCGTCGGCGATCTTCTGCTCGGCCTGCGGCTTGGCGTCCTCGTATTCCTTGAGCTTCGCGTCGTATTCCTCTTCGGACTTCTCGATCTGGCGCTGTCCTTCGATCAGCTGCGTGGCCCCGCCGGAGACGCTGCCGGCGGCCGTGGAGACCGCGCTGCCCAGCTCCGTCTGCTTGGCGGCGAGCTGGCGGGAGGCCTCGGCGATCGCGGCGGCGTTCTTTTGGTAGTCGTCCGACCCCTGCTCGAGCTTGGCGGCGCCGTCGTTCCACTGCCGCAGCGCCGTATGGTATTCGCCGAGCTTGCCATTGTACTGCGCTGCGGCGTCGTTGTAGCCCGACAGCGCCTGGTCGTACTGCGTCTTGACGCTGTTGTACAGCGATCCGGTCAGGCCGGTGTCCGCCCACTGCCCCAGCAGCGTTCCGGTGCCGTCCAGCGCCGGTTTGACGGCTTCGAGCGCGGTGCGCGCCGCGTCGAGCTGCTTCTTGGCGTCCGACAGCTGGCTCCACGACGAGGCGAGCTGGCCCTGGCCCTGCGTCAGCTGCTGCGCGCCGGCCGCCAGCTGCGTCTGCGCGCCGGTCAGCTGGGTACCGGCCGCGGCGATCTGCGCCGTGGCCCCCGAAAGCTGGGCCATGGCGGCGGAGGCCTGGTCGACCGCCTCGGCGCTGCCGTCGGACACCTGGTCCTTGGCGGCGTCGATCTGCGATTTCGCGTCGTCCAGTTGCTGCTGCGCGTCGGCCAGCTGCTGTTTGGCGTCGTTGACCTGGGACTGCGCCTTGTCGATCTGCTCGCGGCGTTCCTCGCGGATCGAGGCCTCGCGCGCTTCGGGCTGGTCGGCGAGCCGCTTGGTGAGCGTCTCCTTGTGCGCCTGCACGCGGTCGCGGTAATCGGTGGTCCAGTAGTCGAGCCCGGCGGTGTCCGTGAACGTGACGCGGCCGATCATCGCCACGTCCGAGTCGAACGCGCCGTCGGTCACCACCGCGTAGCCGTCGAGTTCGCCGGTGCCGGCCGTCGACTGGCCGAGATTCAGGTTGGAGATGGCCTCGCTCGAGTCGACGAATCCGACCACGGTGAAGGTCGTGTTGGTCAGCACGGTGTCGCCGGCGATGTCGGGCTGCTCGGTGACGGTGATGGTGCTGTCGATCGCGAACTTGTCCCGTTCGTCGGTGTCCAACGCGATCTCCGTGGCCTTGTTCGGCAGGCGCCCCTCGGCCACGGCGTAGGTCGACACGGTCTGCGGCCTGGAGAACACGCGCAGGCTGTGGTTGCTGTTCTTGATCGTCACGTCCTTGAAATAGCCGAATTCGGCCGTTTTCACGCCTGCGGTCCCGCGGATGATCGACTCGTCGTCGTGGGTCAGGCCGTAGTCGCTGATCACGGTGACGTCGGCCAGATCGTTGCCGTCGAAGAAGTCGGTGCCGGTGATCCGCATGTCCGGGCCGGTGACGAACAGGCCGACGAGCGCGAAGGATCCCAGCGCCATCAGGCTGACGATCGAGAGAAAGCGTCCCTTGGACTTCGCCATCGTGACGCGGATGTCCTTCCACAGCATGCGCTTGCGCAGGCGCGTGCGGGTGCGCGTGCGGGTGCCGTTGCGGCCGTTTGCGTGGGAGCCGCTTGCGGCGGCGGCCGATGTGTGGCCGTTCGTATGGCGTTGTGCGTGATTGCGTGTCATCCGTTCACCACTCCAGATCCTTGATGTCCATCGGCTGTTCGTTCACGTCGATCGATTTGACGCGCGCGTCGTGCATGTGGATCACGCGGTCGGCGATCGGCGCGATGGCCGAGTTGTGGGTGACGATCACCACGGTCGCGCCCTTCTTGCGGCTCTGGTCCTACAGGATCTGCAGCACCTGCTTGCCGGTGTTGTAGTCCAGCGCGCCGGTCGGCTCGTCGCACAGCAGGATCTTCGGGTTCTTGGCCACGGCGCGGGCGATGGCCACGCGCTGCTGCTCGCCGCCGGAGAGCTGCGCGGGGAAGTTGTTGATGCGGTCCTTGAGCCCGACGTCGATCAGCGCCTGCACCGGGTCCTGCGCGTCCTTGACGAGTTCGGAGGCGAGCTCCACGTTCTCCTTGGCGGTCAGGTTCGCGACGAGGTTGTAGAACTGGAACACGAAGCCGATGTCGTGCCGGCGGTACTCGGTGAGCTGGTGGGCGTTGTAGTCGGAGATGTCCTTGCCGTCGATGATCACCTGCCCCTCCGAGTTCGTGTCCATGCCGCCCAGAATGTTGAGCACGGTGGATTTGCCGGCGCCCGAGGCGCCGAGGATGATCGCCAGCTCGCCTTTTTCGATGCCGAAGCTCACGTCGTTGTTGGCGACGATGGTGGTGTCGCCCATCTGGTAGCGCTTGAAGCTGTGGACCATGTCGATGTAGGCCATGATGCCCTTTCGTTGGTGGTGTCCGTGTGCACATGCCGCCCACCCGCCGGGTGCGATCCGCATGTGGCGGACCGTCGCCATCGTCACTACGAATAGACAACATGTTGATTTAACTGTTCCCGATTGTATGGGGCGATTAAAAAGCCGGTCAATCAGCAGAAAACGCAAAAATGTTCATTTTGAACATATTGGTGAAAGCTGTCTATTCTGTCTTTATCTGAACAACATGTTGATATGATGTGGCGTATAACCATGACCGAAGAGAGGCGAGCGAAAGGGGTTGCCATGGCTGACGGCGGCAAGCGCAATACCATGACTGAGGCGAAGATCAAGGCGGCGTTCACCGAGCTGATGCAGTCCAAAGGCTTCGACGCGATGACGGTGAGCGGCATCGTGCGCGCGGCCGGCATCAACCGCGGCACCTTCTATCTGCATTATCTCGACAAGTTCGATCTGCGCCAGCAGCTGATCGACGACACGATCGCCGATCTGACGCGGATCCTCATCACGCGGCCCGGCGACAGGGAGCGGCGGCCGGGCAGCATCTCCGATTGCTTCGACCCCGAGGCGATCGCCGAGGCGCTGCGTTACGTCAAGCGCGACTATGCGTTTTTCGATGCGGTGTCGCGCTCTGGCAACGACATGCAGATGTACGACCGCGTCAAGGACGTGCTCAAGCAGATGCTGCTCGGCCAGGCCTCCCATGTCGGCGCAGAACTGCGCTACAGCGGCATCCCGCGAGACTATGCGCTGGAGATCCTCGTCTCCGCCGTCTCGTCGATCATCTGGCTGTGGATCCGCCGGGGGTGCAAGGAGACGCCGGAGGAGATCTGCGCGATCATCGAGAAAAACAAAACCACCGCGCCCATCGACATATTGCGATAGACGCGGCGGTTGTTGTGCGAAGTGAGACTGAAGGGAGTTAATCCGCAAGAGAAAGCGGAAACCTAACCTCAGGCGGCCAGTTCGGCCTTGAGCTCCTTGAGGTCGGCGAGGATCTCCTCGTGGCACTTCTCGCTCGGGTCGAAGGCGAGGTGGCAGAACGCGCACTCGTGGCCCTCGTGGTCCTCGTGGCAGGTGTGCGCGCAGGCCTTGCCCTCGCACTCCTCGGTGTTGCCGTGCTCGCAGTCGGCGTCGTCGCAGCAGTCGCCGGTGAAGCAGCAGCCGCAGCGGCCGCAGGCGGCGGTGCCGTGCTCGTGCTTGGTGACGTCGAACTTGGCCAGGGTATCCTTGCAGACGGCGAAGGTGCCTTCCTCGGTGACGATCTCGTAGGCGTGCTGGTCAAGAGTCTTGATGGTCATAAGTTGTCCTTTCATCGTGTGTTCGTCTGAGACTATAGGCGGGCGCCCGTCGTCGGCGGAAGTTAGTGAAAGTGATTATCAGGCCCGTTCCATGCCCCTCCTGTTGGGTGGGGAGGGCGTGCTTGTGCCGTGCTCTCCATCCCTTCCCGCTGGCGGAAGAGGATATGAAGTGCCGGAGGGCGGTTGCGCCGGTGTGACTACTTGACCATCGCCGGTCTCGCAGCCGCATCGCCTTGGGCGTCATGCTTCGCCGCGCACTTGGGACACAGGCCGAAAATCTCCAGTTCGTGGGCGATGTCCTGGTACTTCAGCTGCTTGGCGGCTTTGTCGATCCACTGCTCAAGTCCGGGAATCTCGATTTCGATGGTCCGCCCGCATTCGCGGCACACGATGTGATGGTGATGATGCTGGTCGGAACATTCGCGGTAGAGGGCCTCGCCGTTGACGTGGATCACGTCGAGCTCGCCTTGGGAGGCCGTCATCTGCAGGTTGCGGTAGGCGGTGGCCGTGCCGATGCGCGTGCCGCGCTCGCGTAGGATGTCGGTGATTTCTTGGGCCGTGGCGAATCGGGACAATTCCGCCAAGACCTGGGTGATGAGGAGTCGGGGTCGCGTCACGCGCCGGGTGGTCTCGGTTTGCTCGATGCTCATGACGTTCTGCCCCTTTCCGATAACAAATGATATTCATTATCGTTATTAAAGCAAGATCGGTGAGTCGCTGCCCGTTTGTCCGGTATGACGTCTATCAATGATATTGATATTCGTTATCAAAAAAGACGTAGAAAGAAGCATGTTGACTGCGTGCGAAGCGTGCGGGAAACCAGGCATGGTGGCCGAACGATTTCGGCCGATGCGCCGGCCGCGCGCTGAATCGCGGACCAAGCATTATAAGCGTTTTTCCGGGAAAAGAACAGTCTTGTTCTTCATGAAATTAGTCAATACCGTGGCTAGTGCATAGCCATGAATCACGGCGCAGTCGCGCATGCCAATCGCCATGGACGGCGGAGAAAAGGGAACACAATGACGGATACCGGTCCGGCCGCGGAACAATCGGCGGCGAACAAGAAGAGCAAAACCAAACAGCGATCCTCGATCGCGCAACTGCTGGACTACGCCGGTCCATACAAGGCGCTGACCATATTCGGCTGCGTGCTGTCCGCGGTGCATGCGGTGCTGGACATGCTGGTGCTCATCTGCATCTGGTTCGTGGTGCGCGACCTGCTGGCCGTGGCCCCAGACTGGAGCCGCGCGGTCAACATCGGCCGTTACGCCTGGTGGGCCATGGGCTTCGCTGCCGCGGCGCTCGTCATCTACTTCTTCGCTCTGGCGTGCACCCACCTGAGCGCGTTCCGCACCACCTCGAACATCCGCAAGGCCTGCATGCGCCATGTGATGAGCCTGCCGCTCGGCTGGGTCGATTCGCACCCCAGCGGCGAGACGCGCCGCATCATCGACGGGTCTTGACCACGG
>OAXB01000233.1_pt1 | contig 20216 bp, 16 predicted proteins | sample 1501541 | NCBI WGS metagenome assembly OAXB01 (sample SAMEA2580302, study PRJEB22360) | human gut metagenome | biome: human gut; feature: human-associated habitat; material: faeces | place: Denmark | collected 2008/2010
GCACGGCGAAGCGGGGCCGGCACTCGCCGGCCAGCATCAGGGTGTTCTTCAGATCAAGCATCGGGCCGAACACCAGAAACGCGAGGATCGCCGTCATGGGGAACGCCGAGGACAGCCCCGCGGCGATCACCGCGTCGGAGGAGGAGCACATCGAGCATAGGAAGGCCAGCCCCATTGCGGCGGCGATCGCGATCACGGCGGCGAGCGCCGCCGCGCCGAAGCCGGATGCGGAGGCGACGTCGCCAAGCAGCGAGCCCTGCCCGCTTCCCGCAGCGCTTCCGGCGGAGGCGGTTGCGGAAGGCATGGCCGTGCGCACGATCGCGGCCGTGAACGATCCGAACAGCATGATCGGCATCAGGCGCATGAAATCGTGGTGCGTGTAGCGCAGATACCGCGTGAGGGTGTGAAGCGCGCCGCCGCGGCCCGATTGGTCCGGTCGGCCCGGTTCGGCGGCCTGCGGGGCGCAGCCGCATGAGAGGCCGTGTGCGCAGTCGCACGGGGATGCGCCGCACGGATCGCCGGCGTCTTCGCCGCGGTGGCCGCGAAACGTCCAGGACCGCTCCCGCATGGGCGCATCCTTGGGCGGCCAGCACGCGAAGGACGCGCCGGCCGCCAGCGCCGCGAGCATGCCCAGCATCACGCGCGCCGCCACCACCCAGGGCCGGTCGGAGAACGCGAACCATGTCGACCAGATCGCCACCGGGTTCATCACCGGCACGGCGCACAGGAAGGTCACCGCGCAGGGCAGGGGCAGCCGCTTGCGTACCAGATTCGCGAAGGTCGGCACCACCATGCAGTCGCAGACCGGCAGGCACAGCCCGGTGACCAGCGCCATGCCCAGACCCGAAGCCAGTGACCGCGGCGCATGCCGTTCGATGAAGCTTTCGTTGGCCCACACGCGCACCGCCGCGGCCATCATCGCGCCGAACAGGGTGAAGGGGATGGTCTGCAGCAGCAATCCGGCCGCTCCGGTGCCGATGCGCACCAGCGGGATCGGCAGTCCGCGCGCCTCGAACATCGCGGAGGACGCGATGAGCAGGGCGATCAGGGGCGTGCCGGCGATCAGGAACAGATAGTGCGCCGATTGGTCGCGGGTGGCGGCATCGCGGATGACGGCATTGGCCTGAGGCGATGGCGTCGTGTTCGGTGTTGCTGACATGCAGGCTCCTTGCGCCGGGGTGCGGGCATGATGCCGGCCCGGCAAGCCACATGCTATCACAGCGATAATGGTTCCCGATACAAAAATGTTCCCCGCCGTGAACGACGGGGAACATCGGGGCCTCGAGCCGGGGTCCGGTCCGGCCCGAGGGGCGGCTCAGTGCGCCAGCATCTCGGTGGCGACCTCCTCCTTGCCCATCGAGGCGGGGTAGTAGGTCGGCCAGTTGTCCATCTCCTTGAGCGTCTCCTCCTGCGAATCGTCACCCATGAAGATGTGGAAGTGCGCCGCCTTGGACGGGGCGATGCCGTGGTCGGAGAACTGCACGATCTTCGGCGCCCCCTCGGGCACGTCGCCGGTGGCGGTGAACAGGTAGCGCACGCCGCGGTTGCCCTTGGCGTAGTCGAGGACCTTGTATCCGTCGTAGCGGTAGGTCGCCGTGGCGGTCTTGCCGTTGCGCGTGAAGCTCATCGTGTCGCCGCTGATGGCGATCTTCTCCACATCGGTGCGGTAGCCGGTGTCGTAGTACTTCTTGTATTCCGCCACGCTCATGCCGCCCTTCTTGGCCTTCGCCTCCATCACGGCGTCGAGCGTGCCGTCCTTGAGCAGCGGGTACACGGACTGCCATTCGCCCTCGTAGTCGGAGAGCGAGCGGTCCTTGACGTCCTGCGTCAGGAAGAAGCCGTTCGTGGTGTCGGTCGCCAGCGTCTGGTTCGCGATCAGCGTCAGCCATCCCAGCAGCGTGGTCTGGTTCTCCGGCAGCTGTTCGGTGGCGGAGATGATCGTCTTGTGGCTGGCCTTCGCGGCGTCGTCGAGCTTTTCGGCGAAGCCGCTCATCTCCTGCGGATTGACGACGAGGATGTCCACGTCGTCGCCCGAGACGGTGGCGAGCGCGTTCTTCAGGTCGGCCGCTGACGGCTCGGCCTCGTTGTTCATCGCGTTCGTGTAGGCGGCCGGGGTCTTGTCGACCGCGCCGATGTACTCCAGCAGGTAGGTGACGATCGATTCGGTGGCCACATACCGGCGGGTGACGCCCGCGGCGCGTCCCTTGTTCACCAGCGTGACGAAATCGGCGTACCGGCCGTTCCACTCGTTGAACCGCCGCTGCGCGGTGGCCGCGGTGGCCGAGCCGTCGCCGGCGCGTTTGGCATAGGCCGCGTTGATCGCCTCGGCGGCCTTCAGCACGGCGTCCGGGCTGAACCACAGATGCGGGTTCGTGGAGCCGTGGTGGTGATGGTGGGCGTGCGCGTCGCCGGCCTCGCCATCCGCGTCGTCGTGGCTGTGGGAGTGCTCGTCGGTGGCGGTGATGCCCATCAGGTCGCCCACGTTCACGATCGACTGCCGCGACTTGTCGAGCTGCGCCTTTTCGGCCCAGCCGTCGTATCCGGCGCCGTTGAGCACCACGATGTCGGCCTTGGCGAGCTTCGCCAGATCCGCGGCGGTGGCCTCGTAGTCGTGCGGGTCGGCGGAGGTCGAGTTGATCAGCGAGGTCACCTCGGCGCACGAGCCGATGAGCTCTTGGGCGAGTGACCCCCATTGATTGACCGAGGCGACCACGGTGAACGTCGTGTCGCAGCTGTCCTTGTCCGTGCTCGCCGCGGGTACCATGGCGCCGCCGGAGGCGTTGGGCTGCGCGTGGCCCGGGCGCAGGAAGGTGAAGGCGCCGAGGATCAGGCCGGACAGCAGCGCGCCGACGACGAACGCGACGGCGATGCTGAGGACGGCGGTGCGCCGGGTGTTGCCGTGCGGCGCCGCTGCGGCGGCCGGCGATGGTCCGGTTGCGGGGCCGGCCGTGGTGGAATCGGAGTGGGGGCTGGTGTGTGGTGCGGTCATGCTCTGGTTTTCTACGTGTCGTATGGATGTCGGATGTCGTGTATGGGTGGTTCTTGCGCCGGCGGATGGCCGTTGGGTCGGCGCCCGGCGGTATCTCGGCGGTATCTCGGCGGTGTTCCGGTCGTCCCCGATCGGAGATGGCCGGAAACGACCGGGAACGGATCAGGGCTTCACGTAGCCCTTGCGCACGGCGGCCGCCAGGTACTGCGGTACCTGCACGGTCTGTCCGTCCGGCGTGCGCGCCGTGGCCAGCTGCGGCGCCTTGGCCTTCCAGTTGGCCCGCCGCGCGTGCGTGTTCGCCCGTGATGTTCTGACTTTGGGCAGCGCCATCAGCCTTGCCTCGCTTTCCAGTGGGGGTTCTTCTTGTTGATCACGTACAGGTGGCCGCGCCGGCGCACGACGTATGAGCCGTCCTTGCGCGCCAGCGAGCGGATCGATGCCTTGACTTTCATGGTGTTCCTTTGTGTTCCTTTCGGGCTATTTCCTGCCGTAGCGGGCGTTGAACTTCTGCACCTGCCCGGCGGAGTCGACCACGTGGCTCTTGCCGGTGTAGAACGGGTGGCTGTAGGCCGACACCTCCACGTCGACCAGCGGGTAGGTGTTGCCGTCCTCCCATTCGATGGTCGGCAGGCTCGAGGCCTTGGCCGCCAGCGTCGAGCGCGTGAGGAACGCCTTGCCGGCCGAGCGGTCGCGGAAGACCACATAGCCGTAGCTTGGATGGATGTCTGGTTTCATGTTGTTGTCCTTGTCGTTCGTGTGCTATTCGTTGCCGTTCCGATAGGCCGGTCGGCCGCTGGCGGTCACCAGCTGGACTTCACGACTCCGGGCAGTTCGCCCTTGTGCGCCTTCTCGCGCAGGTTGATGCGCGACAGGCCGAATTTGCGGTTGTAGGCGCGCGGCCGCCCGTCGATCGAATCGCGGTTGCGCAGCCTGGTCGGGCTGGCGTCGCGGGGGAGCGCCTGCAGCTTGCGCATCGCCTCCGCCCGCGCGTCGGCCGGCAGATGCGGATTGACGCTGTCCCGCTTGTATTGCGCGCGGCGCTCGGCGTATTTGGCGACGATGCGTTCGCGCAGCAGCTGCTTGTTGATTTTGCTGGTTTTGGCCACAATGGCCTCCTTGGGAATGTTGGTGGATGATGATCGCCCGACGGCGCCCGATAAGGGGCGCGCGGCGCGCGTGCGGCGGATGGCCGATAGGAGAAACCGCGGGCGATGCCGGGAACGGCGATCCGCCGCCGGCGCGGCCGCGTTGCATGTGCCGCCGGGCGAAGTGTGATTCGGCGCGTCTGATTCAGCGCGTCTCGCGGAAGATCACGCGCTTGCGCACGACCGGGTCGAACTTCGTCAGCTCGAGGCGGTCCGGCGTGTTGCGCCGGTTTTTGGTGGTGGTGTAGGTGAATCCGGTGCCGGCCGTGGATTTGAGGGTGATCACCGGGCGGATGTCCGCCGATTTGCTTGCCATGACAGTCCTTTATGTGTGCTCGCCGCGGCCGATGTGGCCGCTTGCGTATGTGGTCGCCGCGCCGGGCGTGGCGTGGCGGTTTCGGTTTCCGATGCGCTCAGCCGTTGCGCGCGATGCGCGCCAGCGCCGCCTCGATGCCGATGCGGTCGACGGTCTTGAGCCCCTTCGTGCTGAGCGTCAGCGTGACGTGGCGCTGGAGCGACGGCACCCAGTACCTCTTGGACTGCAGGTTCGGGCTGAAGGTTCGGCGTGTTTTCTTGTGCGAGTGGGATATGCGGTTGCCTCTCGAGGCGCGCTTGCCCAGCATTTGACATTGTTTGGTCATGCCGCCAATATAGCATAATGAGAATCATTATCAAATCAGAGAGGTTGTTATGACTCGTTCGGTACTGCAATCACGGGGAAACGCGGAGGTCGGCATGGCGGTGACGCTGCTCACCGGGGTCGATCGGCTCAGCATGGACGCGGTCGCGTTCTCGCTGGTCGACTCCTGCCCGTCCGCCTGCTCCATCACCTACGACGTGCGCCGCGACGACGACGCCGAGTCGGGTCTCGACGTCGTCTGGCGCATGGATGAGCCGATGGAGGGTGGCGCCATGTTCGGCACGTCCGATTCCTTCGCCCTGCAGGATTGCTGCCTGAGCTGCGAGGTCAAGCACCATGCCGCCCGGCTGCTCGAATCGGTGGCCGGGCGGGTCGACTCGGTGCTGATCTCGCTGCCGATCGGCGTCGAGGCCACGCCGGTCGCGCAGTATCTGGACGATCTGTTCCGGCTCGACGACTGGGGCGAGGGGTCCCGGGTCGCGGCCATCGCCGATGCGGTCGGTCTGGACGAGTTCGAGGAGCGTTTCTTCGACGACGACCTGCTGTGCCTGTGCGGCGTCGGCGCCGACGATTCCCTGTTCGACGAGCGCTCCACCGGCGCGGTGGTCTCCCGTCTGATCCGCGAGGCGTCGCATGTGCTGGAGCTGCCGGTGGTCGGCAGCGGGTGCCTGGCCCGTCACGTCGACGCGCTTGGCGAATGCGCATGCCGCGACATCATCCGCGCCATCGCCAAGCGCGGCGTGGTGGTGCATGAGGATGCGCACGACGTTTCGCTGCAGTCGCTCTGCTCGCGGGACCATGCGGTGAGCCTACTGTAGGGGGAGCCGCGCCTGTTGTGCCGGGGTGCCCGGTGCCGCGAAGGAACGCGAAACGCCGATTGGTAAAGATAATGAAAATGAGTCTCATTACGGTGTATAGTGACTCATGGTCGGCAAGGGGACGCGGTTTGGGGGCGTAAGCGCCGCCGGCCGCATGTTCCGGCACCGATGCCGATGACACAAGCAGAGGATATGAAAGCGTATAGGTCATGAATAACATGCATGGTTCCATCCGTTCCGCATTCACGCGCATCGCGGCTCTCGCGGTGGCCGGCGTGGCGGCGATCTCGCTCGCCGCCTGCGGCTCCACGAGCGGCGCGAGCAATGGTTCGTCGAGCGATTCCGGTTCCGCGGCGAGCGGCAAGATCGAAGTCGTCGCGTCCATCAACCAGTGGGGATCGGTCGCCAAGGACTTGGGCGGCGACCACGTCGACGTCACCAGCATCATGAGCAACACCAACGTCGAGGCGCATGACTACGAGCCGACCAGCCAGGACGTCGCCAAGTTCGGCAGCGCCAAGGTCGCCGTGGTGAACGGCGCCGACTACGACCCGTGGGCCAGCAAGGCGGCCAAGTCCACCAAGGCCACGCTGATCGACGCGGCCGAGACCGCCGGCAAGAAGGAGGGCGACAACCCGCACGTCTGGTTCTCCGCCGCCGTGCGCAACTCCACCGCCGACGCGATCACCGCCGCCTACCAGAAGGCCGATCCGAGCAACAAGGACGACTACGAGAAGCTCAACAAGACCTGGCACGAGCAGGAGCAGAAGCTGGAGGACGCGATCAAGCAGGCCTCCGCGAAGACCAAGGGGCTGCCGTACGCGGCCACCGAGTCCGTGGCCTGGTACCTCGCCGATGATCTGGGCATGACCGACGACACCCCGACCGGCTACGCCCAGGCCTCCGCCAACGAGAGCGAGCCGACCCCGGCCGACATCAAGGCCTTCCAGGACGCGCTCAAGGGCGGTTCGATCAAGATGCTCGTCTTCAACACGCAGGAGGCCAACGCCACCACCGATCAGATCACCGGTGCGGCCAAGGATGCCAACGTGCCGATCATCGAGCTCACCGAGCAGATGCCGAAGCAGTACTCGAACCTGCTCGAGTGGATGACCGCGCTGGTCGGCGAATTCGCCAAGGCCTGATGCGGTAGGTTCGCGGACATGGCAAAAGCCGCCGGACATCTTGTCCGGCGGCTTTTTCGTATTCGTCCCGCTGACTTACGGTCGTTGTGGAACTCCCGGGAAACTTGTAAGCCAGCAGGGATGCCGAGCACTGTGCTGACTTACAGTCTGCTCGGCGAACCAAAAAGACTGTATGCCAGCGGGGAGTGCGCGGGGAACCATGCGGGATTCGTGTGCTGACTTACGGTCGGGCAGCACCGTCAAAAGGCTGTAAGTCAACACTGAACCGTGGAGGCGGGGCCTATGAATCCCCATGGCCCGCACCCTCGCCCTACTTCTTGAGCGAGCGGAGCATGCCCATGGCCTCGTTGACGGTCACGGAGGGCACGTAGGCGCGCATCACCGCGAGCCCGAGCTGGGGCAGGGCCGCCGGGTCGGGGTAGCACACGTACACCGGCTCCTCGCTGGGCTGGAACTTGCGCTTGAAATTGAACAGCGAGTGGAAGCCGTACGCCGGCTCCATCCAGTCGGCCACGATCTGCAGCGCGTGCTGCAGCATCGCCGTGCCGGTGTCGGTGCGCCCGGATTCGTCGACGTTGTCGCGGTCGGGATTCATGCCGGCCAGCGGCGCCGCGGACAGGCTCATGAACTCCGCGGCCGCCTCGGGATGCTCCAGCCCCTCGTCGCGCAGGCGCTCGGCCATGCGCGCGATCAGGAACTCCATGATGCCGTTCGGGCTGTCGGTGCGGTGGCGCATGAAGTCCAGCGTCCAGCCGATGATCCGCCCGTCGCGCCACGTCGGCAGCCAGCTGGTCACGCCGAGCACCGTGCCGTTCGCGTCGATCGCGTAGAGGATCCGCACGCGCGGGTCGCGCAGCTCCTCGACGCCGCCCAGGGTGAACTTCATCTCCGGCAGCGCCTTGAGCGCCGCCCACTGCTCCGATATCTCCTCGATCTGCTCGCGGATGTCGCCGCCGGCCTGCTCGAAGGTGGTCAGCTCGTCGGTGATGCCGTCGCGCTTCGCCTTGTTGATGGCCGTGCGGATGTCCTGCCACTTCTTGCCGGTCGTCTTCCACTGCCGGGGGTCGACCACCATCTCGCCGCCGACCTCGAGCGAGTACCATCCGTCGTCCACCAGCGCGTCGCGCTGCTCGCGATGCACCGCGTACAGCGCCGGCGACCACGATTGCCGGGCGCAGAACCGCGCGAATTCGCGCAGGTCGGACATCCACTCGCCGCGGTCGCCGAACGGACCGGTGCAGGTCAGCGCGATGCCGTTGATCACCCGGTAGGCGATGGCCGAGCGGCCGGTCGGGGAGAACCAGTAGTGGTTGCCCTCCCAGCTGGTCATGAAGGTCATCGATTCGCCGTTCTGCTCCATCAGGGCGCCGGCGCGGGCGCGGGCCCGGCCATCCACGACCAGGATGTCGCGCATCCAGCGGATGCACACGACTAGTACCACCGCCCAGAACACCAGGCCGACGCCCTGGTAAACGGCGGAGGAGACCGGGGTGTGCGGCGCGAAGCGGAGCCTGGTGCGGCTCAGGAACCCGATCGGGATGAACCGCCCCGGCAGCTCGACCAGCAGATCGTGCAGGGTGGTCGGCGGGCGGAAGTCATGCGGCCTGAGCAGGCCGAACGACAGGTACACGGCCACGCAGGCCACGAAGGTGACGGCGATGGCGCCCAGCCCCCTCCACAGGCGCTGCGCGCCGGTGCGGATCGGAAAATGGCGCAACGACGCCATCAGCGCGATGGCGAAGCACGCCGGCAGCAGCACGTTGGCCGCGCTCGCCGCGATCGCGCCGTGGCGGATCAGCGAGGCCATGCCGTTCGGTGCGAAGCTGAGCGGCATCACGAAGTAGTAGAACACGGCCAGCACGGCCGCGCCCATGTTGCAGAAGATCGTCGCCCACGCCGCCAGCCGGCGGCCGCGATACAGGCCCCACGCCATGATGAGCAGGATGGCGGTCGGCAGCAGGGAGCGCATTATGGTGCCGGGCATCGAGGTGCGCAGCAGATCAAACTGGAAGAAGCAGGTGCGGCGGGCGGCGCCGGCCAAGCACTTCGCCAGCACCGAGCTGTCCGGGTCGATCGGGCTGAGCATCAGGCCGAGCGAGCTGAGCGGGCCGGCGTGGGTCGGCGAGGTGATCGTCAGCAGCGGGCCGAGCGCCAGCACCACCGCGACGGCCGCGAACATGCGCCGCGCCTCGTAGGAGTTGCTCAGCCGCCAGTGCATCGGATCCGTTTCGCTGCCGGCTATGGACGGAGCGGGAAGCGCCGCCGTGGCGTCGGCGGTTTCGGCGGTTTCGGCGGCGTTCGTATCGGCGCCAGCCGTCCCGGCCGCCTCCTGCCCGTCGGGGTACGGTGTGGCCGGCGCGCCCTGCGCGGCGGCTTCGGAGGCCTGAAGACGGTGCCGCGCCGTCACCGCGCCCATCAGATGGCCGATCAGTGCGGCGGCCAGCATGCAGTACGCGCCGGGATTGCCGCTGAACAGCAACGCGGCCACGATGGCGCTGTACCCGATGATCTGCATGCGCCGGCGCCACAGCGGCCGGCTGAGCGCGCTCGCCGCCATCAGCACGCCGACGCCGAGCGACAGCGGGCTGAGCGCGAACCGGATGTGGGCGACGACCTGGCTGCCCTGCAGCAGCGCCGCCACGCCGCCGCACAGCGCCAGCCCGAGCCCCACGCCGACCAGCGTGGAGACTGCGCCGTACACGGCCATGCGCGTGCGGCCCAGCACCCGCTCGGCCATGGACATCATGATCAGCAGCAGCACGGTGTCGATGATCAGCTGTATCGGCCCCTTCGCCAGGAACAGGGTGATGAGCAGGTGCGTGAGGTTGAACTCGCCGATGGACGTGTTGAGCCCGATCAGGGGCAGCGGATGGCCGTAGGCCGCCGCCAGCGCCCATATCGCCAGGTTCACCACCACGAATTCGGCGGCGAATCCGATCGCGAACGGATGCGCTACGGCCCAGCCGCTGACGTCGTTCAGCAGCGCGAGGCGACCGTCGTTGCGCGCCGCGCCCTTGCTCCCGCCTTTCGATGCGTTTGTATTGGTCATAGCAGTTCGCTCACTTTCGGGTAGTCCTTCCAAGTCTTGTCCGTGGATCCCAGCCCCATGCGCGCGCACAGCCAGGGCAGCGACGCCTCGAGCACGGCGTTCACCGCATGCCAGTCATGCCCCGTGCCGGGCACGGTAAGCGTCACCACGGTCATGCCGGCCTTGCGCGCAGCCTTGCCGATCGTGCGCACGTTGCCGACCGATTTCTCGTCGTTGCCGCCGGCCGCCAGGATCATAGTCTGGCCCGACGGCGCGTGATCGGCGATCGCGTTGACGGGGACCTGCGCCTCGTAGGCGCTTCGGTCGCCGCCGAAGTAGTCGCGCACCATCTCGTCGACGCTTCCCGCGGTCGGCTCGATCTCGCCGTCCACGGCCAGCACGTTGCCGTACTGGTCGGGGTGGCGCGGCCCCAGCTGGGTCGAGCAGGTGCCGCCCTGCGAGAATCCGCCGATCGTCCATGCCGACGGTGCCGTCGCCACCGGCAGATGGGCGCGGATCCAGTCGTTCACGTCCTGGGTCAGATAGGTTTCGGCGTTGCCGTGCTTGGTCGTGTCGGCGCACAGGCTGTTGATCGTGGCCGCCCCGTTCTGGTCGGGGGAGACCACGATGGGCGCCAGCCCGTCGTGCGCGGCGGCGTATGCGTCGAGCATCGGCACGATGCCGCTGGCGGTGAAGAACCGGTTCGGGCTGCCCGGCTGCCCGGCGAGCATCACCATGACCGGCAGGGCCGGCGGATCGTCGCTCAGCGCTGCCGGCGGCAGGTAGACGATCGCGTCGCGAGCCGCGAACCCGGAGTTCGTGTTGTCGATGGACGTGGTGAACAGCTTGCCCGCGGCCGGCAGTTCGGGCAGCCTGCCCGTCTCGGCGAGGCGGCGCCACTGCTTCACCGTCGTCTTGGCCGTGGTCTTCCGGCTCTTGCGGATCGACGGGTACGGCGAATAGTTGAACAGGCTGCCGATCGTCTGGTATTCGCCGTATATCGAGTCGACATGCATCGCCGTGGCGACCAGCGCGACCGGGATCAGGGCGATGGCGACGGCGCGGCGCCAGGCGCGAGCGTGCGCGACGGTGACGCCCAGGAAGCCGATCATCGCGAATCCGACGGCGATGCCGCGGATCACCGCCCAGCCGAGCGAGACGCCGAACACCATGAACACGTCGGACAGCAGCCATGCGACGAGCAGGCCGGCGCCGCCCGGGGCCGCCGCGCCGAGCAGCTGCCACCACGCACGCCGTCGGTCGGTTCGCAGCACCTGCCAGATCAGCAGGGCCGCCAGGCCGATGATCGTCGTAAGCCATATACCGGTATACAGCGGTCCCGATGTGATGTGCACCGACATCAGGGACTGCAGCCATCCGGGCCAGTGTTCCATATGTGTGCGCCTCCCAAAACGCAACGGGTGTTCTCATGGGCGCGGCCCGCATCCGGTCCCGACCCACATCCCAAACGTGACATCATAGACATGCTGCGGCGGCGGATGCATCAACCGCGGGGATGATCCTTCCCCGATCATGACGGGGCAATTCAGGGTGTTTTCAGGGAAATCTCAGTGGTTTTGCGACAATTACGGGGATAGTGCCGCGATAAGCTGGCGAAAAGCCAAACAATCGTGAATGTATGGGATATTGCCCCCACTTTGTCAGCGATGGCGAGGACAATGGACAGGCAATGTGCCTTACGGCCGAGAACATACGTGTACCATCAAGCAATCGTGAAGTGCAGGTTATGACCAACGAGAACGTCCAACAGACCACCATGCCCGACGACGATATCGAGGAGCTCGATATCGCGCGCAAGGACAGTGATCCATCCGACCGCAGGCTGTTCAAGTTCCGCAGCACGCCGTTCCCCGGATGGGCGTATGCCGTATGCTTCATTCTCTTCGACCTGGCCGCGGTGGCCGCGCTGCAGTGGGGCGTGTCCCAGAAAAGCACGCGCGTGAAGCTGTCGAGCCCGACCGTCGGGTGGGGCTTCGCCACCAAGATGTGGACCGACGGCAACTACGTGCTGGTGCTCAACCTGCTGCTGTGGGGCATCATCTATCTGGTGCTGCTCATGCTCATCAACCGCTTCTGGATCGCCACGCCCATATTCATGGCCATCGCGATCGTCATCGCGGTCATCGAGCATTTCAAGATCGAGATCCGCTACGAGGCGGTGCTGCCCTCCGACCTGAGCTTCCTGGGGTCCAACACCGGCAATCTGCTCAGCTTCATGCCGCCGGGGGCGCACTGGACGATCATCGGCGCCGTCGCCATCTTCATCGGCGTGGTTGGCCTGTGTTTCCTGCTGTACCACATCGACGGGCGCAACGGCCGCCTGATCCGCTTCGACAACAGGGGCCTCGCGGCGGCGAGCCGCCTGCTGCTCATCATCATCCCCGGCCTGTTCCTGTGCCTGTACACGATGCAGGTGAGCACGGTCGGGTCGTGGGCGAAGACCTTCGCCACCGCGATGGGCGACATGCCCTCGATGTGGGATTCGGTCTACGACGCGCAGCGCAACGGCCCGCTCGTCTCCTTCACGCGCCAGCTCAACCCGAAGATCATGGACAAGCCGAGCGACTACAGCGAGGAGACGATGAAGGCGCTCGCGGAAAAGTACTCCGCCGAGGCCGATGCGATCAACGAGAACCGCTCCGAGAACATGACCGACTCGACGGTCGTGTACGTGCTGTCCGAATCGTTCTCCGACCCGGAGCGCGTGCCCGGGCTCAAGATCAACAAGGACGCGATGCCCAACATCCGCTCGATCAAGAAGAACACGACCTCCGGGCTGATGCTGTCGTCGGGCTACGGCGGCGGCACCGCGAACCTCGAATACATGGGCCTGAGCGGCCTGAGCATGGCCAACTTCGACTCGTCGCTGACCAGCCCGTACCAGCAGCTCGTGCCCGGCGAGCACTGGAAGCCGACCATCAACCAGATGTGGGGCGCGGCCAAGTTCTCCGAGGCGTTCCACCCTTATGAATCGTCGATGTACTCGCGCGCCACCAACTACGAGAAGTTCGGGTTCTCGCACTTCTACACGCTCACCGGCAACGACGAGGGCGGCGACATCATCAAGTACCAGGACAAGATCGACGAGTCGCCGTACGTGTCCGACGAGTCCACGTACCGCAGCGCGCTCGAGGAGATCTCCGGCAGCGACGACAACCAGTTTATCCAGATCATCACGATGCAGAACCACATGCCGTACAACAACTGGTATGAGAACAACGAGTTCACGGCCGAGTCGACCGATCCGTCGAAGCCGCTCGGCCGGGACGAGATCGAATCGATCCAGACCTACGCGAAGGGCGCCGAGCTGACCGATCAGGCGACGCGCAAGTTCCTCGACGATCTTGACAAGCTCGACAAGCCGGTCACCGTCGTCTTCTACGGAGACCACCTGCCCGGCATCTACGAGACCGCCAGCTCCGATACGGGCAATTCGCTGGACCTGCACCTGACCGACTACTTCATCTGGTCGAACAAGGCGTCCTCCTCGCGAGGCAACGACCTGGACGACGACGCGTATTCGTCGCCGAACTTCTTCGTGGCGCAGGCCGCCGAGCACATGGACGCGAAGGTGTCGCCGTATCTGGCCTTCCTGACCGAGATGCACGAGAAGATCGCCGCGATGGAGCCGCCGGTGGTCAACTCGATCCAGGGGTGGGACCGCATCCCCGCTGGGCAGGACATCTACCTCGACGCCAAGGGCAACCCGATGTCCGCAAGCGAGTTCGACGAGCAGACCAAGCAGCTGCTGGCCGACTACAAGCTCATCCAGTATGACATCACCGCGGGGGAGAACTACCTCAAAGACACCTCGTTCATGAAGCTGCCGTAGCCCGAAACGCATAAGGGGCGCTCTCCGTTACGCGGAGAGCGCCCCTTGCTTTGTTGTTGCTGTCGCATCATGGCTGACGAACCGTGACCGGCCGGCAGTTGTGATCCTCCCGCCGGCGGGAGGTGGCGCGCAGCGCCGGAGGGTGGTCGAAACCCGATCATCGCGGATCGGCCGCTATCCTCCGGTGCCGCATGCCCCGAGGCAGGGGAATCGCGCCCCTACTTCAGCGCCTTGGACCCGATGTCGTGGCGGTAGAACATGCCCGTGGTGTCGAGCCCGTCGAGGATCGCGTAGACCTTGTCCTGCGCGGCCTTGATGTCGGGGGCGGTGGTCTCGACCAGCAGCACGCGGCCGGAGGAGGCGACGAGGCCGTGCTCGCCGTTGGCGACGCCGGCATAGTAGACGTGGGTGTCCTCGTCGACGGGGATCTCGGGGATCGCCGCGCCCTTGACGACGTTGACCGGGTAGCCGTCGGAGGCCAGTACGACGCCGAGCGTGGCGTTGGCGTCATCCCAGGTGAACTCGGGGGTCTCGCCCTTGAGGATCGCGCCGATGCCGGCGCCCAGATCGGAGGTGAGCTTGGGCAGCACGACCTCGGTCTCAGGGTCGCCGAAGCGGGCGTTGAACTCGATGACCTTCGGGCCGTCGGCGGTGGCGATCAGGCCCGCGTACAGGATGCCGGTGAACGGCGTGCCCTCGGCGGCCATCGCCTCGACGGTCGGGCGCACGATCGTGTCGATCGCCGCGTCGACCACGTCCTGGCCGATCTGCGGCACCGGGCTGTACGCGCCCATGCCGCCCGTGTTCGGGCCCTTGTCGTCGTCGTAGGCGCGCTTGTGGTCCTGCGAGATCGGCATCGGCCAGAAGTCGGTGCCGCTCACGAAGCTCATCAGCGAGAATTCCTGGCCCTCGAGGAAGTCCTCGATCACGACCTTGGCGCCGGCCGAACCGAAGCGATGGTCGACGAAGATGTCCTTGAGCGCCTCGACGGCCGTATCCTCGTCCATGGCGACGGTGACGCCCTTGCCGGCGGCCAGGCCGTCGGCCTTGATGACGATCGGCGCGCCATGCTCGCGCACGTAGGCGACGGACGTCTCCAGATCGTCGAAGGTGCGGTACTGGGCGGTCGGGATGCCGTGGCGGGCCATGAGCTGCTTGGCGAAGTCCTTCGACCCCTCGATCTGCGCGGCGGCCTTGGACGGGCCGAACGCCTTGATGCCGGCGGCGGCGAACGCGTCCACGATGCCTTCGATCAGCGGCACTTCCGGGCCTACGAACACCCAGTCGTAGTCGTTGTCCTTCACGAAGTCGATCAGCGCCGCCTGATTCGAGGAGCCGAGCGCCACGGTGCGGATGCCGTCGAGCTCCATGCCCGGGTTGCCGGGGGCCACGGCGACCTCGTCGACGCTGCCGCCGCGCAGCAGCGCGTGGGCGATGGCGTGCTCGCGCGCGCCCGAACCGATGACCAGAACCTTCTGTCCCATTTCCAAATCCTTTCCACAAAGTCCTATGCGTGCCGCCGCGCGCTGCCTGCGACCGGGGAAGCCGCCGGCAGCCGGGCCGTTCTATCGCAGAGAGATCTGCGTTCCGTCCGTGTCCGGCACGATCGATCCGAGCACGTAGCCGGCCTCGCCGTTGCCCTTGAGCAGCTCGAGCGTCTCGTCGGCGCGCGCCGCGTCCACGGCGAGCACCATGCCGATGCCCATGTTGAAGATGTTGAACATTTCGGCGTGATCGATGCTTCCGGCCCGCTCCAGCACGTCGAAGATCGGCAGCACCGGCCAGGAGCCGAGCTTGATCTCGGCGGCCAGGCCGTCGGGGATCATGCGCGGGACGTTCTCGATGAAGCCGCCGCCCGTGATGTGCGCGACGCCCTTGACCACGCCGGCCTTGAACAGGGGGGCGAGGGCCTTGACGTAGATCTTGGTCGGGGTGAGCAGCACGTCGCCGAGCTTGTCGCCGCCGAGCTCGGGCAGCACGGTGTCCACGGTGTAGCCGGCCTGCTCGAACAGGGCCTTGCGCACCAGCGAGAAGCCGTTGGAGTGCACGCCGGTGGAGGGCAGGCCGATGAGCACGTCGCCCTCGGTGATGCCCGAGCCGTCGACGATCGCGGACTTCTCGGCCACGCCGACCGCGAAGCCGGCCAGATCGTACTCGTCCTCGTCGTACATGCCGGGCATCTCGGCGGTCTCGCCGCCGATCAGGCCGGCGCCGGCCTGCACGCAGCCGTCGGCCACGCCTGAGACGACCTGCTCGAGCAGGGCCGGGTCGTTCTTGCCGCACGCGATGTAGTCGAGGAAGAACAGCGGTTCGGCGCCCTGGGCGGCGATGTCGTTGACGCACATGGCCACGCAGTCGATGCCGATCGTGTCGTGCTTGTCCGCCAGCTTGGCGACGACGAGCTTGGTGCCGACGCCGTCGGTGCCCGAGATGAGCACCGGCTCCTTGTAGCCGAGCGAGGCGAGGTCGAACAGGCCGCCGAAGCCTCCGATGCCGCCGACCACGCCCGGGCGCGTGGTGCGCGCGACGTGCGACTTGATGCGCTTGACGACCTCGTAGCCGGCTTCGACGCTGACTCCAGCGTTCTCATACGCTTGTGGCATGAACGTACCTTTCTTGTGTGTCTGCTGTCTTGATGTCTGCTGTTGTCCGTTGCTGCGGCGTCCCGCGGATTCCCGCCGGGCCGTAGACCGGCGGCGGATGCGGTATGCCGCTTGTTTTCTGTTGTGTCTGCGGTTGGCGGTGTCTGCGGTTGCCTGCCGCCGGCGTCCTACCGTTCCTCGCCGGCTGATGCGCCCGATCCGTTGCCCGGCTGGACGGTGGCGTACTCGTTGCCCTCGTACTTGCTCTTGTAGAGCGCGAATTCGGGCAGGCGCACGCGGTCCTCGGGGGTGAGGGACTTCAGGAAGTCGTCCTCGTAGTCGTCCAGGGCGGTCGGGTAGTCGCCGTTGAAGTAGGCCACGCACAGGCCGCCGTACGGGGCCGCGGCGTTGAGCCCGATCGATTCGACCAGGCCGTCGAGCGAGAGGAAGGCGAGCGAATCGGCGCCGATGAAGTCGCGAATCTCCTCGACCGACTTCTTCGCGGCGATCAGCTCCTTGGTGGTGGAGATGTCGATGCCGTAGAAGCAGGGGTACTTGAGCGGCGGCGAGCTGATGCGCATGTGCACCTCGGCCGCGCCGGCCTCCTTGAGCAGCTGCACGATGCGCTTCGACGTGGTGCCGCGCACGATCGAGTCGTCGATGACGATCACGCGCTTGCCCTTGACCACGCCGCGCACGGCGGACAGCTTCATGCGCACGCCCTGCTCGCGCAGCTCCTGCGTCGGCTGGATGAAGGTGCGGGCCACGTACTGGTTCTTGATCAGGCCCATTTCGTTGGGCAGATGGGCGGCTTCGGCGTAGCCCGAGGCGGCGGACAGCGACGAGTTCGGCACGCCGATCACCATGTCGGCCTCGACGGGGGATTCGGCGGCCAGGCGCGCGCCCATGCGCTTGCGGGCGGAATGCACGTTGACGCCGTAGATGTCCGAGTCGGGGCGGGCGAAGTAGATGTACTCCATCGAGCAGATGGCCAGCTGCGTGTTGTCGGTGTACTGCACGATCCTGTAGCCGTGGTCGTTGACCACGACGATCTCGCCGGGGCGGATGTTGCGCACGAGATCGGCGCCGACCACGTCGAGCGCGCAGGTCTCGGACGCGAGCACGTAGGCGCCGTTCTTCATCTTGCCGAGGCTCAGCGGGCGGAAGCCGTTCGGGTCGAGGGCGCCGATCATGGCGTCCTCGGTCATGAGCAGGTAGGCGAAGCCGCCGTGCACGGTGTTGAGCGACTCCTTGAGCTTGTCCATGAAGGTCGGCTTGCTGGAGCGGCGGATCAGGTGCATGAGCACCTCGGTGTCGGAATTCGAGTGGAAGATCGCGCCCTCGTCCTCGAGGTTGCGGCGCAGGCTCACGCAGTTGGTGAGGTTGCCGTTGTGGCACAGCGCCACGTCGCCGTCGTGGAAGCGGAAGATGAACGGCTGGATGTTGTCGGTGGTGCCGGAGCCGGCGGTGGCGTAGCGCACATGGCCGATGGCCTTGTCTCCGGTGAGCCGGCCGATCTCGCGTTCGTCGCCGAACACCTGGGTCAGCAGGCCAAGGCCGCGATGGCCGATCAGATGGCCATTGTCGTTCGACACGATGCCGGCGCCCTCCTGGCCGCGATGCTGCAGGGCGTGGAGTCCGAAATAGGTGAGACGGGAGGCGTCGGGGTGGCCCCAGACGCCGAAAATTCCGCATTCTTCGTGGATATCTTCGAGTTCAGCCGACAAGCCAAAGCTCCTTCCAAAACCGCTAAAACGGGGGATTCGCTTACCTGTTAACCCTACCAATCGCCAAATACAACCGCTTGTTCGTGTGTGGCGGGGGTGGCTCTGCGCCGCCGCGGGGTGGGGCAGGCCGGCCGCGTATTCGGCGATCGACTTGCCGGTGGCTCTGCGCCGCCGTGGGGCGGGGGTCTCGGCGAAACCTGTGGCGCCTTCGCGTCCGGGGGTGGCTCGGCGTAGATGCGGCTGTGCTCGAGGAAGCGGCCTTGGCGCCTTCGCGTCCGGAGGTGGCTCTGCGCCGCCGCGGGGTGGGGTCTCGGCTTTCTAGACGGGTTGCTTCGCTGGGGGATCGGTTGGCGGGGTGAATCTTCTACCTATTGGACGATATGTTTCGCTGAGGGATCGGTCGGTGGGTGAAGCTTCTATCTATTGGACGCTGAGGGATCGGTTGGCGGGGTGAAGCTTCTATCTGTTGAACAATATGCTTCGCTGACGGGGTTTGGCGGGGTGTTTTACCTACCCTCTGGGAGGAATGCTTTCGATTTTTCTTTTCGGCGGCGTGGCGCTTCTAGTGTCTAGACGAGGAGACTCGCTAACGGGGTTCTTAGCGAAGTGCTTCTTCTGCCCTGTAGTTAATGTGCGTCGCTATCTGCTTTTACCGGGATGAAGTCACCACTCTATAGCAGGTATACCTCGCGGAGAAGCTTGTCAGAGGGGCGTTGATTCGATCCTGTAGTAGATCTTCCTCACTGATGGATTTTGCCGGGTCCATGCTTCTGCCCGCTAGTCGGAATACTCCGCCGAGAAAGCACTAGGCAAAGTGAGCCATTGACCCTCTAAACGAGAGACCCCGCTGCGTGTCCTCCCAGAGATGCAAAACTTCTGGCGCTTATACGCAAGACGCCTCCCACGGGGTTTGCGCCATAATCGCGGAAGTACACGTCCTTGCTCATCGGACCTTCAGCTGCCCCGCCCAGAGATGGCATCGACGGTCACTTATCCACAAAGACCCCTTTCGCCATGAGTTATCCACAGCAGGTTATCCACAACACGCCGAAGCCCCAAGCCTTTGTACACAATCTCCGGTCCGCCTGTACGCGCAGTCGCCGAAGTGCCTATGGTCTCCCCATGAAACGTCATAAGGAAGTCGAGGCACTGATCCTCGAGGCTGAAAGCCAGCGCCGATGCGCATTCGGCGCGAAGAAATCGGTCCGTTCCGCGATGGGCCGGCGAGCCGCCGCATTGGAGCTCAAGCGCGTGTTCCCCAACATGTATGCGACGCCGGAATACTGGAATGCTCTCGATCCGCCCGAACAGACATTGCATATCGCGAGAACTCTTGGCGTGAAGCACCCCGATTGGGTGTTCTCCGGCATAGTGGCGGCCGCGGCATATGGGTTTGAGCATCAGTGGTCGCTGCACACCGGCACGATCTCCATCGTCTCGCATACCCAAAGCACCGAGTCGCAAGGTCATCGGGTCCAGCGTCTCTACGCATCGCGATACTCGGTCGAGACCGCAAGCAGTTTGACGCTCGTGGATCGAGGCCGCACGGTTGTGGACTGCTGCCGCCTGTTTCCCTTCCGCTATGCGCTGCCGATTGTCGATTCCGCGCTCGGCCAGGGCGTGAAGGTCGGTGATATTCTGTCCGTCTGCGACAATCTGCAGAGGGACTGCTCGTCGGTGTTCCGCGCGCTGCACTATGCCGACGCGAACAGCGAGAATGGCGGCGAATCGCTGATGCGGGGCACCATCATCGACTGCGGGTTCATGCCGCCGCGCACGCAGGAAACCTTTGTCGATCCGCAGACGGGGAAAGTCTATCGGGCTGATTTCGTATGGCATATCGATGGCAGCGACATCATCGTCGCCGAGTTCGATGGCATGGGCAAATACGTGGATCCGTCGATGACGAATCGAAGAAGCGTGCAAGGCGTGGTGCTGGCCGAGCGGGAGCGGGAGCAGGCCCTGCATCGCGCCGGAGTCACCGCCATCGTCCGGTTCACCTTCGACGAGGTCGTGCAGCGGTCCCCGGTCCTTGACCGATTGCGCGCGGCCGGCGTTCCTCTGCACGATGGCGTGATCTAACGATTGCGGCGCTGATCGGCCGGAGCTCAATGAGACCACGTCGATTGACTCTGCGCATGTTTGCAGGATGCGGATTCATGCCGGCAAAACCGTCAGGCTTTGCCGGCGTCCCGCGTCATAAGTTCGTTTACTCTGTCTGGCTCCCCTCCAAGTGAACTGCACCCTGATTGTTGGACTGGAGTAATTCATGTTTGATGATTGGAGGTG
>OAXB01000234.1_pt1 | contig 20215 bp, 16 predicted proteins | sample 1501541 | NCBI WGS metagenome assembly OAXB01 (sample SAMEA2580302, study PRJEB22360) | human gut metagenome | biome: human gut; feature: human-associated habitat; material: faeces | place: Denmark | collected 2008/2010
GCGCCCGGGTGGGGACGGCGGCGCGCAGGGGCCCGCGGCCCGCCGCCGCGATGTCGCGGATGTTCGCGCCGGCGGTCTTGGCCGGGCCCTTGCGGCTTTTGCCGTTGCCCGCAGAATGCGCGGAAGCCGCCCCTGGCTGTGCGTCTGTCATCGGGGAATCGCTCCATATCCTTCACACGTCATCGGTGAACATCGAGTGTGTAACTGTTTTCATCTTACGCAGAGTATGGAAAAGGGCGACCGCAACGTCACCCCTCAATATCCTGCGCATGCGCATCGTTCCCGCAAGCGGGAGCCGAATCACACAGCGAGCGCGGCGGAGACCAGCCGCAGTTCCGCGTCAGCATTCTCGTACAGCCCCCGGCTGATGGCCCAGCTGACCACCTCGTCGGAGAAGCGGACCGGGTCCTCGAGGAACATGAAGTGCCCGTGGCCGCCGGACCAGATCTCCACGTCCGCGGTGCCGCACTCGCGCTCGAATCCGGCCCGGGCCGGCGTCAGGTAGATGCCGAGCGTGGGCTTGGTGCGCTTCAGCCCCATGGCGACGGCCGGCTTGCGGTTGCCGAACGACTCGGGATCCATGTACTCCGAACGGAAGTAGTCGGCGATGGCCTGCGGGTTGGTGCGGCGCACGTCCCCCACGACCATCTCGCGCACGCTCTGCGGCGTGTACGGCGAGAACGCGCCTTGGATGAAGCCCTCCGTGGTGCCGTAGGCGTCATCGGTCAGCGCCTTGAGCAGGGTCGGCTGGCCGGCGATCTCGGCGCCCTCGGCGCCCAGGGCGGGGTCCATGACGACCTCGCCGGCCACCAGCTCGGGATAGTGCACATGCACGTAGAGCGAGAGCTGGCCGCCCATGGAGTGCCCGATGAGTATGGCCCGCTCCCCCGCGGGAACGTTGCGGCGGATGAACTCCGCCAGATCCTCGCCGGCGCCGGGAATGGTCCAGGGGCCCTCGTCCCTGCGGCTGCCATGGCCCGGCAGCTCGTACGGCAGCACGGTCCAGTCGTCGGGCCACCCGATGTGGTCCCAGACCCGTACCGAGCCCGCCCAGCCGTGGATCAGCACGGCATATACCTGTTTCGATTCCATGATGATTGAACTCCCCTGATGCAAGCCACCCGGCTTGCCCATATCCATTCTGTAACTAGTTACAGACATTTGCGTCGGCAGACGGGCCGATGCGGCGGCGATCAGCCCTTCACGCCGCCGAGGGCCACGCCGAACTTCCAGAACCGCTGCATGGCGATCATCACCACGGCCAACGGAATGATGGAGAGCACCGCGCCCGCCAAGGCGATGGTGGTCGGGTCGAACAGCGAGGACTGCTTGGTCTGCATGAAGCTGTAGGGGCCCAGGGACAGGGTCCACTTGTCGCTGCCGCGCAGCCTAGTGATCGGCAGGTAGAAGTTGTTCCACTGCAGCACGAAGGTCAGGATGAAGATGGTGGCGGCCGGGGTCGGCAGCAGCGGCATGACGATCTTGCGGAAGATGTGGAACTCGCCGGCGCCGTCCACGCGGGCGGCCTCGAGCAGTTCGTCCGGCACGGAGCCGTCGATGTATTCCTTGGCCAGGTACACGTCGAAGGCGTTGACGAAGGACGGGATGAGCACGGCCCAGACGGTGTCGGTCAGGTGCAGGCCGGAGAACAGCAGGTACATCGGCAGCGTGAGCAGCGCGGTGGGTACCAGGAAGGACGACACGACCAGGCCCATCTCGACGGCCTTGCCGCGGAACTCGAACTTGCTCAGCGAATAGCCGGCCATGATGGAGATGACCATGCACACCAGGGAGCCGACGCCCGCGTACAGGATCGAGTTGAGCATCCACTTGAAGAAGATGCCGTTCTCGTAGGTGAACAGCTGCTGGAAGTTCTCGACGAGGTGGTTCTCCTTGCCGAACCACAGGCCGTTGGTGTTGTAGAGCTCCACGCGGCTCTTGGTCACGGAGACCACCAGCCACCACAGCGGGGCGATCGAATAGAAGGTGAGGACCGCCAGGGCGATCAGGATGCCGGGGCGGCTCCACTTGGACTTCGGCTTGTTGCTTGCGCCAGCGCCGTACTTGGACTGCATAATCGCGTTGCTCATATCACTCACTTGCCCTTCTTGTTGGTGGCTCCGTAGACGGTGGCGGAGATGATGGCGATGACGATGGCGAGCACGACCGACAGGGCCGCCGCATAGTTGTAGTCGCCGCCGGCGGTGAACGTGTAGTTGTAGATGGTCATGATCGGCGTGAAGTTCGCGGTGACCGTCTCGGGCGAGGCGGAGCGGAACAGCAGCGGCTGGTCGAAGAGCTGGAGCATGCCGATCATCGAGAGCAGGCCGGTCAGCACCAGGGTGCCGCGCACCATCGGTATCTTGATGGGCCAGGCGATGCGGAACTCGCCGGCGCCGTCCACCTTGGCGCTCTCGTAGAGCGAGGGGTCGATGGAGGTGAGCGAACCGTAGAGGATCAGCATGTTGAAACCGATGTTGATCCACAGCAGCAGGTTGGCCATGGAGACCCACAGCATCTGCGGGCTGAAGAAGTTGACCGTCAGCCCGAAGACGGCGAAGAACTTCTTGAGCGGGCCGATGTCCGGCGAGTACATGTACACCCAGATCAGCGTGGAGACGATGGAGGGCACCATGTAGGGCATGAGCAGCAGGAAGCGGCAGGCCTTCTTGGCCTTCTTGCGCGCGGAGTCCAGCAGCAGGGCCTCGACGAGCGCGAAGATCATGATCAGTGGGGTCACCACGCAGGTGAACAGGGTGACCCGGCCCATGCCGGACCAGAACGCGCCGTCCTTGAAGACGCGCAGGTACTGGCTCAGACCCGCGAAGTGGAGGGTGGCACTGCCGACGCCCAGCCCGCTGGACTTCTTGACGAACAGGCTCTCCCACAGGGCGTACAGGAACGGGATGATGAACGAGAACAGGAACAGGCCGAAGAACGGGACGCCGAACAGGGCGCCTTTCAGGCCAAGCCTCTTCTTCCACACGGGAGTGGCGTTGGTTTTCACTTCCGCGGGCTTGGCCGAAGAGTTTGTTGCACTCACGATAACTCCATTGCTCAGTGATGTGATTGGTTGGTGATGTAATTGGTCGGATGTGATTGGTCGGATTGATGGTGGTATGGGCGGCGCTCCCCTGTCTTGTGGACCGGGGAGCGCCGGTTGAGGACGGAGGGATGGCTGCGGTCGGCCGTGATTGCGGTTGCGACTCGGGGCCTTGGCCGGTCAGGCGGCTTCGGCGCTGATGCCCTTCTGCTTCAAGTCGTTCAGGGTCCACTCCTGGATGGTGTCGAGCATCTGCCCGCCGGTGACCTGCTTGCTCAGGAACTTGGCCCACTGATCCTGCAGCTGCTTGCACATCGAGGACCAGTTCACGCCGGTGGAGTATGGGGTGACGGTCTCGGCGGACTTCTTGACCACGGCCTCGGCCTGTGACTTGTCCTTGAGGAGCTTGTCGGGCAGGGAGGCGGCGATGTAGTCGGACGCATCCTTCAGGGCCGGGAACGTGCCGCTGCCCTTGGTCGGGTCGGCCGCGATCTTCAACGCCTCGTCATCGATGGTGAGCCATTCGGCGAAGGTGACGGCGGCCGCGGTGTTCTTGGCGCCCTTCGGGATGCCGTAACCGGTGGCATTCAGCGGGGAGACGACGTCGGAATAGGCGGATTCCTTCGGCCAGTCATAGGCCACCCAGTCTCCCAGCGAGTTCTGGAAGTTGGACTGGTAGGCGCTCAGCTGCCAGGTGGAGGTAGGGATGATGGCCAGGTTGCCGGACTGGAAGAACTGCATCAGCGCGTCCCATTCGATGAAGGTCTTCTGGCTGAACATGTCGTTGTCCACGATCTGCTGCAGGTAGTCCACGGCCTTCTTGGACTCGGGGCCGTTGATGTCGATGACCCACTTGTCGCCCTTGACCGAATACCATTTGGCGCCGAACTGCTGGGCCAGCATCACCAGCGTGGATGCGTCCTCGCCGGCCAGGTTCAGGATCTTGATGTCCGGGTTCTTGGCCTTCAGGTCCTTGCCGGCCTGGATGAGCTCGTCCCACGTGGTTGGCACCTTCACGCCGTTGTCGTCGAAGGTCTTCTGGTTGACGATGATGAACTGCGGGGCCGCCTGGAACGGGATGGCGGCCAGCTGGTCGCCCACCTTGAAGGAGTCCACGACGTTCGGGTTCAGCTTGGACAGGTCAGGGTTGAACTGGCTGATGTCCTGGATGGTGCCGTCCGCGAGCAGCGAGATGGCCGAGTCCTTGTCGACCTCGACCAGGTCGGGCACGCCGCTGCCGGCCTTGACGGTGTTGACGAGCGACTCCTCCGCCTTGACGTTGGAGGCCCGCTTCTTGAAGACGACCTTGATCTTGTCCTACGACTTGTTGAAGGCATCGGCCTGTTCCTGCTGGCCCTGCTCCCAGCCCCACCACTCGATGGTGGTGACGCCGTTCGCATCGGCGGAGCCGTTGCCGGCGGTGCCGGAGCCGCATGCGGCGAGCGGTACGAGCATGCCTGCAGCGGCTGCGGCGGAGACGGCGATCTTGGTCCAACGACGTGAAGTGCTCATTGCGAAAACCTTCCTTGGTTCTTCTTTGTAACTAGTTTCATCACTGAAACAACTACAAGCTAACATCTCGGTAAAATCGTTGTCAAATCAACGATAAAACTAGTTACATAGAAGTCTGTTGGCCAAGGTTTCACAACGGTTGTTTGCGCAATCAAGCCAGGCGTCCGGCGTGTCGTTTTTTGATTCAGCCGGCGGGCTCCACGCTCGCTCCCTTCCGCTTCAGATCGTTGACGGTCCGCTCCTGGATGTTGTCGAGCAGCTTGTCCGGCGGGGAGTCAGCGACGGGCCGGCGGCCATCGACGCCAAGGAGATCGCCGAAAGGCATTGAACCGACTCCCGACCCGCATCGAAGACGGAGAGCACCACGCCGACCATCCCGGCCTCAGTCGCCGAAATGGAACATGGACACCATGTATATCGGCAGATATACCACAGGGCCAGAGACCTCCACATTGGTCTCGGCAAGGACATACGCCTCATCGATACCGTTGTTCGCTACATTCAGCGCATTGGTGAGAGAGGCATGCGTTCGATACGAGGACCCCGATTTCACCTCGAACATGATGACGCCGCCATCGGCTCGTTCCGTTACGAAGTCAAGCTCGCCCATGCGTTTGCTCGCGCAATAGTACGTCGAGAGACCATGAGTGTTGAGTTCCTGCGCCACCGCGTTCTCGTACACGCCCCCGACGTTCATATTGGTTCCGCCATCGAGCAGATCGATGGAGGCTCGTTTAATGAATGTGCTGGTCAAAAGACCCACATCGGAATAGAACAACTTGAATCTGCTGTCGTTCTTTGCAATGAGCAATGGATGCCTGGGTTCCGAAGCATTATAGGTGGCGATGGCCACGCCCGCATTAATAAGCCATAGGAACTCGTCGGTCACCTGATCGAATCGCTTCACGTTCTCAATCGAACTGAATTTAAAGCGTTTGCTGGTTCCGGTCAATTCGCTGGGTATCAAGTCATAGATGTTCTGAATGACCAGCCGGTTCTCCTTGGGCGCGTACTTGGCGATATCGCGTTTGTAGACGCGGATGATCTCCGATTGCGACACACGCACCTGATCGATGACGCCGCTGCCAAGGAACGCATTCACCGCATCCGGCATGCCTCCCACCAACAAGTAACGATGGAACAGCTTCAGCAACTTCTCATGGATGAAATCCGGAACGGGCGTGCGTGACGCGAACGCCTTGCAGGCCTCGTCCCAAGCCGCCTCGGGCAGTCCGTTCGCCCAGCAGAATTCCTCGAAATCAAGGGGGAACATCTCCACTTGGGTCAGATATCCGCCAGGCAGCGAGTCCGCACCTTCCAATTTCACGCCAAGCAAGGAACCGGACAGTATGAAGTCGTATTCCCCTCTGTCCACGAGCAGTTTGATATGTTCCATCACATTGGGGCATTCCTGGATCTCATCGAGGAAAATCGCCGTCTCATGCGGCACCAAATGCGCATCCGCCGCCACGGAAATTCTGAGCATCAGGTCATCGGCATCGGTGGCCGCCTCGAATGATCTGCGTGCGGCGGCATCGTCGGCAAGGTTGATCTCCACGGAATTCGGATAATGGGACTGCATGAGCTCGCGAACCAGATACGTCTTGCCGACCTGACGAGCCCCGGTTACCAGCAACGCCTGCTTCGACTTGTTCCGCTTCCAGAACTCAAAGCGTTCATATGCCTTGCGTTTCAATGCCATCAGCGCCCGCCTTTCATGCCACACCTAGTTTGATGATATCCCGAATCACATTTTTCCTCAATTTCAAATCAGTAATTTCTGCACTTTTCAGTAATTTCAAATGCGAGTTTTCTGCACTTTTCCGCAAATTCACATAGTCGGGAACAGACCGGGACGACGAGCGGGGTCAACAAACGCATGATCCGAAACGTATGGTCCGTCGAACGCAGCGATACGCGATGCGTTCGACTGGCCATACGCCGATATGAAACAGGAAAACGAAACGGTCAGCTCAGGTCAGCTCACCGCTGGGATTCGGCGGGCAGGGCCTCGATGGCCTTGCGGGCGGCCTTCAGGGCCTCCTCGAGCGGCTCGACCTGCGGGTACCAGCGGCGCTCCCACTCCAGAGACAGCGGGCCGGTGTAGCCGCCGTCCTTGAGGAGCTTGCAGCATTCGGCCAGCGGCACGCGGCCGGTGCCCTGCAGCACCGGGGTCTGGTCGCCGGGGAACGCGCAGTCCTTGATCTGGACGACGCCGCGGCCACCCACCAGGTACGGCTTGAGGTATTCGAAGGTCTTGGCCGGAGCCTCGCCCACGCGCCACGGGTGGGCGATATCCCAGATGGAGCCGGCCTGGTTGCCCGGGGCCAGCTTATCGAGGTAGTAGTGGATGATCGCGTTGCGCTCGCCGTTGGTGTGGCTGTCGTGCGTTTCGATGAGCGGCTGGACGCCGAGCCTGTCGGCGGTCGGCAGGGCGCGGGCGATGATCTCGGCGCCGCGCTTGGAGACGCCGGCCAGGTTCATGCCTTCGGGCAGCACCATGCCGGGCAGGCGGTCCGGATCCCAGCTCGACTCGAGCGGCGCGGTCGGGAAGACGCGCACGTACTTGGCGCCGAGCACGTCGGCCATGTGCAGGCAGTGATCGAGGCTTTCGACCAGTTCGTCGTCCTCGCGGGCGGTGTTGCACACCTGCACGCGCGAGTCGACGGCGAAGATGGAGACGCCGGCTTTCTCGGCCAGTTCGTCGCGCATGGCCTTGAGCTCGTCGTCGGTGGAGGCCATCGTGAACTTCATCTCATCGCCGACGGCCACCTCGATCTGCTTGACGCCGGTGGCCCTGAAGGTCTTGGCGAGCTCGTCCATCGAATCGTACGGAGCGCCGAGGGTCGACGCAGCCAGTTCCCATGTCATTGTTGTTTGTCCTTTCGTTGGGGTTCCGCTCCCGCTGGCGGGAGCTGTCAGCGCAGCTGACTGAGGGTGGTTCGTGACCTCCCCTCAGTCGCTTCGCGACAGCTCCCCTCCAGAGGGGAGCCGAGAACGGTTATTTCTCCCGGTAGTCGAGGTATTGGAAGTCGGCGTGCGAGAGATGGGCGTCCATGTCCTGCGCGCAGATGCCTACCATGGCGCCGGTGAACGCACAGCCCATGATCTGGCTCTCCACGTAGTCGTCGCTGATGTGGTCAGCGGGCTGTGCGCCGCCCACCGCCTTCCACGGAGCGTTGTCGGCGTGCATGTTCTCGCCTTGCGCATAGAAGAAGTTCGCCTTGTCGTGGCGCACCTCGACCTTGATGCGCACCGGCCCGTCCTCGAGCGCGATGGCCTCGGAACCGTATTCCAGCCGCTCGTGGTCGCAGCGCAGCACCTGGATGATGCGCTTGTCGCTGCCTTCGGAGTCGAAGGAGACGTAGGCGTAGATCCAGTTCTGCGTGTCGTAGTAGAGGATCAGGCCGGCCATCTGCTGGTAGTTGGCCGGGTCGAAGTCGAGCACGGTTTCGACGTCGAAATCATAGGCCTCCCAACGGCGGGCGAACAGGGTCTGCAGGTGCTGGGAGCGCAGCGACTGGGCGCCGTAGAGGCGCAGCCAGCCGGGGCGGGCGGTGAGGCTGTAGTGCTCTTCGGCCGTGAGGGCGGTGCGCAGGGTCTTCAGGCTCGGCGGGATGGCCGGGTCGGTCACGGAGGTGAGGGGCGCGTTGGCCTGCGCCACGCCGTCCAGCTCGAACTCCACGCGCTCGGAATGGTCCATGTTCTGCACCACGTTCCGGGCGATCTTGGGGGCCGGGACCTCGAGGTCGGGGCTGATGGTGTCGTTGATCAGGCGCGGCCAGCCGTCCTCGGTCCAGTAGATCTTCTGGATGGCGGTCTCGCGTCCCAGCGTGCAGTTGCCGCGCTCGGTCAGCGGGCGACCGCAGATCTGGGTGACGTACCATTCGTCGCCGATCTGCAGGAAGCAGCAGTGGCCGGACTTCTGCAGCGGGTTGCCCGGCTCGTCGCGCGTGGTCATCAACGGCGTGTACGGCGAATCCTCGAACGGGCCCTCGAGCGAACGGGCGCGGGCCACGGTGGCGGCGTGCATGTAGCCGGTGCCGCCGGCGGCGCACAGCAGATAGTAGTACCCGTCCTTCTTGAGGATCTGCGGGCCCTCGCACACGCCGAGCTTGGTGCCCTTGTAAAAGTGCTTGCGCTCGCCGATCAGGGTCATCGACTCGGGGTCGAATTCCTGGATCACGGTGCCGGCGAACATGGCGTGGCCGGGGCGGTAGTCATAGAGCATGTTGAGGAACCACTTGCGGCCGTCATCATCGTGGAAGATGGCCGGATCGAAGCCGGAGGCGGTCAGGAAGTGCGGTTCGCTCCACGGGCCGGTGATGGACGGCGCGGTGATCACGTAGTTCAGGGTGTCCTTGAACGGCGCGTAGGTTTTCACGTCGGTGTAGACGAGCCAGAACCTGCCGTCGGCGTAGCTCAGGTGGGGCGCCCACAGGGAGCCGGAGTCGTAGTTGCCCTTGAGATCGACCTGGGATTCGCGGTTGACCGGCGAGGCGACCCACTCCCAGTTGACGAGGTCCTTGGAGTGGTAGATGTCGATGCCCGGCCACCATTCGAAGGTGGAGTTGGCGATGTAGTAGTCGTCGCCGACGCGCAGGGCGCTCGAATCCGGGTGGAAGCCCGGCAGGATCGGGTTCTTGATCATCGTGGTCATTGGTGTTCCTTGCTTGGTTGCTTAAGTCTTAAGTTCTGAGTCTTGGCTCCCCTCTTTGAGGGGAGCCAGCATGGGGAGGCTATTCCAGCAGGACGGCGACGCCGTCGAAGTCGGACAGGTCGGTGATGCGCAGCTGGCGGCCGGAACGCTCGACCCGGATGCCGTCGCGGTGGAAGACGCCGACGACCCGGCCGAGCACCGGCAGGTCGATCACGCTGGGGGCGTCGTGGAAGGTATGCAGCACGACGAGCGTGCGGCCCTCCGCCTCGGTGCCGACCTCGCCGACGCGGGCGATGGCCTGCCAGCCGACCGGCCGGCTGTAGCTGCCGAGCTGCAAGCCGTACCAGCGGCTCTCGCCGTGGTCGATGACCGGCGCGGCCTTGTGGTAGAACGCGACGCCTTCCTTGATGATGTCGTTCTTGCGGCCCGTGAACCCGTTCGGGTCGCCGCTGAAGCACAGGCGGCCCAGGAGGCCGGAGCAGATCTGGTAGTAGAGCTTGTCGGCCGGGGCCTCCTCGCGCACCACGGCCCAGATCTGCGACTGGCGCGGCAGGATCATGCGGTGCATGTTGGCGGCCACGACCGGGATGTAGTCGCATTCGTGGGCGTCGGAGAAGCTGGCCATGGCGCCGATCTCCATGAAGCTCTGCACCAGGCGGTGGCCGCCGGAGGCGCAGATCTCGATCATGAGGTCGGGCAGTTCCTCGCGGATGCGGCGGAAGAACGCCTGCGACGCCTGGATCTGGTCGTACAGGCCCTCGCCGAGCGAGGCGTTCGGATCGCCGGGCGTCTCGCAGCCGATGCCGATCGTGTCGTTGTAGTCGACCTTCATGTAGTCGAAGCCGTTGTCCTTGAGGAAGTCGATGACCTTGTGCGCCAGGTATTCCCGGACCTCCGGATTGCGCATGTCCCACCAGCGGCGGTTGCCGGAGGTGATGGGCAGGCCGTCGCGCTTCAGCAGCCATTCGGCCTTGTTGAAGCAATCCGGCTCCTCGCGGCCGGCGACCTCGAATTCGAACCAGATGCCGGCCTTGAGACCCGCATCGTGGATCCTGTCGACCACCGGCTTCATGCCGTGCGGGAACGCGGTTGCGCTGACCTCCCACTTGCCGAAGCGGCTGGCCGCCTCGAAGGCCTGGTCGTCGAACCAGCCGGCGTCGATGACGAAGTACTCCACGCCGAGCGCCTTGACGGCGTCGAGCTGCTCGGTGACGCTCCGCTCGGTCGGCGTGCCCCAAGTGGAGCAGAATTCGTTGAAGATCACCGGAAGATGAGCTTCGCTCTGCGGCAGTTTCAGGTCCTTGCGCACATTGCCGGCCAGAACCTGCGAGGCCTTGTCGACGCCGCCGACCACGGCGGTGGCGACCGCGTACGGAGCGTCGAAGCGCTCGCCGGGGGCGAGGGTCTTGGTCCACTGGCCGAATTCGCGGTCGGCGATGCCGCCGGACAGGCTCAGTCCGTCATCGCGGCGGTACGCCTCGATCTGCCAGCTGGAGGCGTGCGTGGTGGCCACGGCCCAGGTGACGCCCGCGTGCTGGTCCTCGACGGCGGCGAATGGCACCCATTCGCGCACCGGGAAGCTGCCGACCGAGCCGAAGCGCACGGAGTTCGCGCTGTACTTCTGCCAGCTGGGTTCCAGTTCAAGATCCTCGACCGGCTGCGAGAGCAGCCGTCCCTCGGCGCTCCAGGTGCTGCGCAGACGATGCAGGATCAGGTTCTCCGGGTCGAGTCCCCTGGCGAACGGCGAGATCGATCCGAGCGTGAAGCTCGAGAGCATCTCCAGGGTGATCGGGCGGTTGGATTCGTTGACCACCGCGGCGCGGATCTCCGCGGCACCGCTGGCCGGGGTCATGGTGAGCGTGTGCTCGTAATGCCAGCCGCGCGCGTCGTCGATGCGGGTGACCACGGCGAGTGAGCCGTCCGACGCATTGCGGGAGACGACGGGATCGCCGTACGACATATGGTCGGTCACGGTTTTCGCGTTGCGCATCGTGCGGCCCTGGCTGAAGCCGAACGGATAGTCGTCGCCGACGATCTTGGACTGCACGAGCGGTTCGGCGGCGCAGTCGTCGCGCACGACGTCGTCGATGCGCGCGGTCGGGACCAATACCAGCTCCACGGCTCCGGTCTCGTCGTCCTTGCGGTAGACGGCGGATAGTTCGCCGCAGCTCACGGTTTCCAGTGTGGTACGCATGTCTTCCTTTCCGATACTTGCTCCCGCTGGCGGGAGCTGTCTCGCGTAGCGGGACTGAGGGTGGTTCGGCACCGGCCCCAGTCGAGCAATGCCCGGCAGCCCCGCCAGCGGGGGCCTGTTCACAGTTGCAGGATTCGCACGATCTGTTCGGTGGTGCGGGTCACGTTGGAGGCCGCATCGGCCAGCAGTTCTTCGAGGCTGGCCGCGCCCGGAGCGATGCCGAAGATCGCGTCGATGCCGCAGTCGTGCAGTTCGCCGATGCCTTCGCCGATATGCCCGACCACGGCGATCACCGGCTTGCCGTGCCGTTTCGCCGTGGCCGCCACGCCGGCCGGGGTCTTGCCGAACTTGGTCTGGAAGTCGATCGACCCTTCGCCGGTGAACACCACGTCGGCCCACTGCGCGGCCTCGTCCAGCCCCGACCGTTCGATCACCAGATCGATGCCGGGTTTGAAGGAGGCGTGGAGGAACGACAGCAGCGCGGCGCCGATGCCGCCGGCCGCGCCACCGCCCGGCCAATTCGATACGCGCACGCCAAGCTGGCGTTCGGCGACGATGGCGAAACGGGTCAGCGCCTTGTCCAGCAGCGCCACGTCGGCGGCGGAGGCGCCTTTTTGCGGTCCGAACACGGCGCTGGCACCGTTCGGGCCGACCAGAGGATTGATCACGTCGCAGGCGGCGATCACGGTCGTCTCGCCAAGGCGCGGGTCGAGCCCGCCCATATCGATCAGCGCCAGCTTCGCCAGCGCGGCGCCGCCGCGGGGCAGTTCCCGCCCGCTCGCGTCGAGCAGGCGCACGCCAAGGGCCTGCAGCAGGCCGGCGCCGGCGTCGTTGGTGGCGCTGCCGCCGAGCCCGACGATGATGGTGCGTGCGCCGGCGTCCAGCGCGGCCCGGATCAGCTCGCCGGTGCCGTACGATGTGGCGACGAGCGGATCGCGCTCCTCGGGGGCGAGCAACGCCAAGCCGCTGGCTTCGGCCGTTTCCACGACCGCGGTGGATCCGTCGCCGAGCATCGCATAGCTCGCGCGGACGGGCCGGCCGAGGGGGTCGTGCGCGTCGACCGCATGCATGGCGCCGCCCGTGGCGTCTGCCAGGGCTTGGGCCGTGCCTTCTCCCCCGTCGGCCATGGGCAGGCACCGGACCTGCGCCGCCGGGTCGGCTTGTGTGATGCCCCGTGCCATCGCCTCAGCGGCCTCTTTGGCGGTCAGGCTTTCCTTGAAGGAATCGGGGGCGCATAAGTATCGCGTCATGGCTTCAAGCGTACCGCACGACACGCCAAAACGGAAAGCGCTTACCTATATTTGTCACGATATATCCCTTAATCGGCAACACACGGCAACGCTTATTCGAGACATCGGCGTCGAATGGCGCTACAATGCATGGTAAACGCTTAAGACAGTTTTCCGTTTTGCGTGCGACGCAGCGGTGCAAGGAGCAGAGAACGTGGCGCAGCATACCGACAAGGACGACAGGACGGACAAGCCCTCCTCCCCCGCAACGCTGATGGACGTGGCCGCCAAGGCCGGCGTCTCCATCGCCACGGCGTCCCGCGTGCTCAACGGCAGCACGCGCAAGGTGCGCAACGACTCCTACGTGAAGGTCATGGAGGCCGCGACCAAACTCAACTACCGGCCGAACGCCTACGCGCAGGCCGTGGCCAAGGGCACGGCGCCGAACATCGTGCTGCTCGTCTCCGATATCTCCGACCCGTACTTCGCCTCCGTGTCGCAGAGCGTGGTCAAGGCGGCCGGCGAACAGGGCGTCTCGGTGACCATCGGCGTCGCCGCGAACGCCAAGGCCGAGCTGGAGAGCGTACGCAAGTCGGTGGCCACGCGCCCGCGCGGCATCATCATCTCCGAAAGCGAATACATCGACGCGCCCGAACGGGCCGAGCTGGAGCGCGAACTCCGCCAATACGAGGCATCCGGCGGCCGGGCCGTGTTCATCCTCAACCGCAATCTGCCCTTCCCCGCCGTCGACGTGGCCAACGAGGTCGGCGCGCAGGCCATCGCCAAGCTGTTCGTCGACTCGGGGTACACGCGCCCGGCGATCCTCAAGGGCGACGACAACCACCGCTCGTCGAAGGAACGCCTCGCCGGGGTGATGGACGTGCTCGGCAAGGCGGGCATCACCGTCGATCCGCGCGTCATCGCCAACGGCAGGTTCAGCCGCACCGAAGGCTATGCGGCGATCATGCAGATGGCCCGCGCCGGGCTGCTTGCGCCGGGCGGCGACGCCGCCTATGACGGGGCCGGCATCGATTCGGTGATCGCGCTCAACGACGTGATGGGCATCGGCGCGATGACCGCGCTGCGCGCCAACGGCATCGAACCCGGCCGCGAGGTCGGGATCACCGGATTCGGCGACATCCCCTATTCCGCGGATGTGCACCCGTCCCTGACGACCGTGCATCTGCCCCTCGCCGAAATGGGCCAAGCGGCCGTCGACTGCGTGCTGGCGGACCGGGACGACGACGGCGCCGCGGATTCCGCGGCGGGCAACCGCCTGATCTTCGTGCAGAGCGCGCCCGATATCGTGCTGCGCGAGTCCCTTCCGAGGCGCTGAGCCGAAGGGGCTCCGGTGGCCGGCGTTTGCTTTTTTGACGGTGGCACCGGATTTGGCGTTAGGGCCGGCATTATTGCCGGCAGAGCCGCTTATGCATCCAACTCCAGCGAGAGATACCCGCCACATGACGGCAGGCACCTCTCGCCCAGTCATACCGCAACGAGAGACACCTGCCGCGCAGAGGCAAACACATCTCATGCATGAGATCCATCAAGAGACAACCGCCACCCAATGGCAGGCACCTCTCGCCAAGCTGCCCCGCGCCGAGAGACACCCGCCCCTCAGAGGCAAACACCTCTCGCACATGAGATCCATCAAGAGACAACCGCCACCCAATGGCATGCAACTCCCGGCGAGACAGACCCCAGCAAGAGACACCCGCCACATGACGGCAAGCGACTCTCACCCGCGGATCCACGCAAGAACCAATCGCCATATACCGGCAAAAACATCTTGTCAGAGCACCTGTCAGCGAGAGATAGCTTCCACGCGGCGGCGGATATCGAACGCATCACGACAACACAAAAGAGGCTCCCGCCATATACAGGCAGGAACCTCTCAATAAGGCCATACTCGCCGAGCCATCACCGCCATCTCATGGCAGAAATGTCTCCGATCAGGCAGAGCTTCCAAGGCGGCCGCAACCCACGCAGCCAGCCGGCGCCCGGCGTCACTCGCTGAATTCGAGCGCTTCGCCCTTGATCATGTGGGTGAGCTCGTTGACCACGTTCTCGCCCATGCCCTGCAGCTCGGTGCCTTCGGAACCGGCGATGTGCGGGGTGAGGATCACGTTCGGCATGTCCCACAGCGGCGAATCGGCGTTCAGCGGCTCGTCCGGATCGGTCACGTCGAGGATCGCGTTGATGCGGCCGGTCTTGAGCTCGGCGATCATCGCGTCGGCATCGACCACGGCGCCGCGGGCGGAGTTGATGAACCAGGCGCCGTCCTTCATCATCTTGAAGTACTTGGCCGTGATCATGCCCTTAGTGGCGGGCAGGCTCGGGGTGTGCAGCGAGACGATGTCGGACTCGCGGAAGATGGTCTCCAGATCGGCCTTCTTGGCGCCGTAGGAGGCGGCCTCCTCCTCGCTCATCGAGCGGGATTCAGCGAGCACGTTCAGGCGGTAGCCCTTGAGCAGGCCCATCAGGTGGCGCGCGATGCGGGCGCCGGCGGTCACCAGGCCGACGGTCTTCTGGTAGTTGCCGGCGGTCGGGAACTCGACCTCGCGGTTGATGTACTCGCGGCGCTCGCGGTAGATGCGCTCGGCGCGGAAGAAATCCTTGTTGGCCATGAGGATCATGGCCATGCAGTATTCGGCGACCGGGATGCCATTGACATAGCCGGAGTTGGACAGCAGGATGCCGCGCTTCTTGACCCCGTCGAGCGCCTCCGGGGTGAGCAGGCGCCACGCGTTGCCGGCAGCGGCGGCGATGCCCTTGAGGTTCGGCATCTTGGCCAGGACATCGGCGTCGATCCTGGCATCGGGGCCCCAGCCTGAGAAGATGTAGTCGACGGCGGCGAGGCGCTCGTCGAGACCCTCCACATGAAAATCGGTGATGACGTCGCGGTCCACATTGGCGACGGACTCAAGACGCGCCCACTGCGTATCGTTCATCAGCTTGTTCACCAGTTCCGGCGGCTGCATGGTCAGGACGACATTGGGCTTGGATTCGGTCATAATCTCCACCTTCCCCACTCTGGGAAACGTTTTCCGTTTAACTTGTTGACGACAGTATCTGTTTGGACATACCCATATTGCTGAAACATCACCGAAATCAATCAGCGTGTCGTTTCCATCGAAACGACACACTGCCACAGCTCTACGGTAAGCCCTTACCGAATAGTGTAACGCATTTTCCGTCCAATGTCGATGCGGAGCCCACCGGCATGTCAGATCGCCGGCCCGGCGGAAACCCGTTCAGTCCTCGAAATGGGCGTTGCGGTAATCGTCCCAATCGGGCGCGGGCGCGTTGCCGCGCAGGTGCTCGCGGATATCACCGTAGAAATGCAGCTTGCGCAGCACATGCGCATGGGCCTCCTCCAGCGCGCGCAGCTGCTCGTCGATCGCGTCGTGGCGCTCCTCAAGCAGCGTCATCATGTCGTCGATATGCGTGCGCTCATCGGCCTCGTAGACGAAGAACCGCTTCAGGTCGGCGATCGACATGCCGGCATGCTTGAAGCAGCAGATCGAGCTCAGCCGATTGATATGGCCCTGCCGATAGACGCGCTGCCCGGTCGACGTGCGCTCGACGTTCGTCAGCAGGCCGGCGTCCTCGTAGTAGCGCAGCGTCGACGGCTCCATATCGAACATATCGGCGACCTGGCGGATCGAATACCGCCGGCCCCCATCCTCGCCGCACGCGTTTTCCAGCGCCTTGTTCCGCTCGTCATCCGACATCGCAATCGCCCCCTTCGCCGGGCGCCATCGCGGCGCCGGCAGCCATCGTCCACGGCCATCAGGCGGCCCGCGGGAACCCGCGAACCGCAGCACCGGCACACCGTACCGATCGCCGACTTGCCTTCAAGTGTACTTGAGGGTCCATGATGGAACACGCAACACGATACTCGTCCCATCAATGACGACTTCGGGCGCCCCGGCCCACGCCGCAGGCATCCGATGACACCAGACGACATACGGAGGCATTATGCTCGAACCGACCAACGACTACACGCCGGCACCGACCCGCTACGACTCGATGCGCTACAACCGCTGCGGCGCCAGCGGACTGAAGCTGCCCGCGATCTCGCTGGGCTTCTGGCACAACTTCGGCGACATCACGCCGTACGAGCAGATGAAGCAGCTCGTCTTCACCGCCTTCGACAACGGCATCACCCACTTCGACCTGGCCAACAACTACGGCCCCGAGCCCGGTGCGGCCGAGAAGAGCGCCGGCCGCCTGATCCACCAGTACTTCGCCAAGCACCGCGACGAGCTGATCGTCTCCACCAAGGCCGGCTACGAGATGTGGACCGGCCCCTACGGCGACTGGGGCAGCCGCAAGTACCTGCTCGCCAGCCTCGACCAGTCGCTCGAGCGCCTCGGCCTGGACTACGTGGACATCTTCTACCACCACCGCCCGGACCCGGAGACCCCGCTGGAGGAGACGATGGGCGCGCTCGCGCAGGCCGTCACCAGCGGCAAGGCGCTGTACGTGGGCCTGAGCAACTACGACGGCGAGCGCCTCGAGAAGGCGAGCGCGATCCTGAGCGAGCTGCATGTGCCGTTCGTCATCAACCAGAACAAGTACAACATCCTCGACCGCACGATCGAGAACAACGGGCTCAAGGATACAGCCAAGCGCCTGGGCAAGGGGCTGATCATCTTCAGCCCGCTGCAGCAGGGCCTGCTCACCGAGCGCTATCTCGACGGCATTCCGGCCGACTCGCGCGCCGCGCACGACCCACGCTTCCTGACGCCCGCCGACGTGGAGAAGGAGCACGGCAAGATCGTGGCCCTGCACGAGATCGCGCAGCAGCGCGGCCAGACGCTGGCCGAGATGTCCCTCGCATGGCTGCTGCACGACGACGCGGTGACCAGCGTGCTCGCCGGTGCCTCCAAGCCGCAGCAGATCCTCGACAACATCGGCGCGCTCAAGAACACCGAGTTCAGCGCCGAGGAGCTCGCCGCGATCGACGAGATCGCCAAGCGCTGATCCGCGCGGCCCTGTAATTCCCATGGGCGCCGCCCAGCCTCTCTCCGGCCGGGCGGCGCCCATGTTATATGACTAGGCGCCCTTGCGCTCCCAGCGGCGCTTGAGCAGGAAGGCGGCCTCCTTGGGCTGGCGGTCGCGGGTGAAGGCGCCCTTCTTGTTGCCGTCGACGCGCATGATGCCCTCGCCGGTCTGGAAGTCGCACAGGTTCCACATCTGCTCGCCGACCACCGCGTCGAACATGTCGAACACCTCGTGCTGCATGTCCAGGTACTCGCACTGGTATTCCTCGCTCCACTGCACGCTCGGCAGCTTGTGCACGCCGGCGTCCGTGTCCGCGCCGTATTCGGTGAAGACGAAGGGCTTGTCCGGCTCGACCTCCATCCACCGGTTCATCTCGTCGATGAAGGCCTTCCTCGCGCCGGCCAGCTGGTAGCCGCCCTGCACGTACCACCCGTAGTAGCGGTTGAGGCAGATCACGTCCGCGAACTGGTGGCACTTGTCCTTGCCGGCCGCAGCCGACATCAGGTTCGTGTAGGTCAGCGGCCGCCCCTGCGGGTCGAGCGTGCGCGCGTAGCCGAAGATCTCCCTGAAATACGGCACGGCCGCGTCGGCCGCGGAATCCGGCTCGTTCATCAGGCTCCACATGATCACGCTCGGATGGTTGCGGTCGCGTTCGAACAGCTCGCGCACCGCCTCCTTGTGCACGGCGATGGTCTTGCCGCGCACCACCGGGTCGTCGAAGAAGCCGCGGTCGCGGTTCGGATTGTCATCGTTGGCCGCGTCGAGGAAGTTCATGAGGCTGGCCATGAAGCCGACGGCCGCGCATTCGTCGATGACCAGGAAGCCCTCGCGGTCGGCCATTCTGAGGTTCTCCTCGCTGTACGGGTAGTGCGAGGTGCGGAACGAGTTCGCGCCGATCCACTTCATAAGTTCGAAGTCGCGCTTGATCACGGCCGGGTTCTCGCCGCGGCCGTTGACGATGCTGTCCTCGTGGCGGCCGAATCCCTTGAGGTACACCGGCTTGCCGTTGACAAGGATCGACCGGCCGCTGACCTCGACCGTGCGGATGCCGATCTCGTCGAAATAGCGGTCGATGACGGCCCCGCCGTCGCCGACGATGGTGAATTCGATGCGGTACAGGTAGGCCGCGCGCACGTTCCACAGATGCGCGTCGGGCACATGCAGCGTGCCCTTCGCCCCGTCGGCCCGGGCTACGAGCGCGCCGCCGGCGTCGTACAGCCGCGCCTCCACCCGGTGCCCGCCGTTGGTTTCGGCCTCGTACCGCACGTCGGCGGAACCGTCGCCGTGAATGGCGTAGGTGGTCGAGTACCCGGTGAGCGCCTCCTTCGGCACGGCGAGCAGACGCACCGGGCGCTGCAGCCCGGCGTAGTTGAAGAAGTCGAAGTACGGGCCGGCCAGCTTCGTACCATCCGGCAGCGCGCCGCCAGTACCGGCCGGCAGCGAGGCGTGGCTGAGCTCGTTGTTGAGCCGAACCGCCACATGGTTGGGCTCGTCGAAGCGGGCGACGTCGTTGATGCGCACCGCGAACGGTGTGAATCCGCCCTCGTGCGAGCCGACCTTCACGCCGTTGACGAACACCGTGGCGCGGTGGGTCGCCGCATCGAAGCGCAGGAACAGATCCTTGTCCCTCCATTCGCCGGGGACCGTGACATCCGTCTCGTACCAGAAATCCCCGGCGTAGTCGCGGCTCGCCTTATCGGTGAACAGGTCGTTGAAGCTGGCGGGCACCGGCATCGCGACCGGATCGGGCAGGCCGTTCGCCGCCCAGCCGTCGCGCTCCCCCACGCCTTCGGGATCGAAGCGGAACCCCCACATGCCGTCCATGCCCTGCACGCGCCGCGTCGCGGTGACCTGCGGGTATAACAGTGCGCCATCCATACTCATGCCTCCTTGGCCATCAATGGAACATTCCCGTTTTCACGATAGCCGATCGCGCCCCACGGAGGCGCCGTTCCCCTTCGGTTTGCGCCGATGGGCTGATTTGTCCGGAGCCGCCGCCCCCGCGGCGCCGCATGCCGCACGCATGCGGCGGCAACGCGACCGGCCGGACTACACTGTGCGTAGGAATCACGCGCGGGATGCGCGGGGACGGCCACGGCCCCGCCGGACCGGAATCGGCATGCCCGTCGGCGGGCGGCGCATGCCGCAACCGGCCGCACCGCGCCGGAGCCAAGGAAGGGCGTAAGGATATGGGACGCATGAGACTCGTCGATTGGCTGACGTACGAGCGCGGGCAGTACCGGGACCACGGGCTGTACTACAACACGCAGGTGCTGTTCGCCTATCACGCGAACCGCATGGCGGGTTCCACGCTGACGCCGGCGCAGATCTCCCTGCTGTTCGTCACCGGCTCGCTGCGCCCGGGCGACCTGGACGCCGACGCTCCGGCGGCCGACGTCACCGCGGCCGTCAACCATTTCCGCGCGTTCGACTGGCTGCTCGGGCATGTCGACGATCCGCTCGACGCCGGTCTGATCGGCACGCTCCACGATATGCTGCGGCACGGCGACGGCCGGACGCCGGCCACGGCGGCCACGTCCGAACGGCACGCCCACGGGATCCAGCAG
>OAXB01000237.1_pt1 | contig 19905 bp, 17 predicted proteins | sample 1501541 | NCBI WGS metagenome assembly OAXB01 (sample SAMEA2580302, study PRJEB22360) | human gut metagenome | biome: human gut; feature: human-associated habitat; material: faeces | place: Denmark | collected 2008/2010
GATGCGGCACCATAGAGCGGCAGCCGATGGCTGTGCGACATGGCCGACGTCGGTTGAGCCATCGGCGTGCGGCGGCTGACGGCGCTATAGTATGAAGCTATGTTGCGTGAATATAGTGTGGCCACGATCCGCCCCACCACCGAGAAAGACACCATTTACTCGCTGCTCGTCGACCGCGTCAGCCGGGATCCGGACGATCTGGTCGCGCAGTGGCAGGACGACGAGACGCGCCAGTGGCACGACGTGACGGCCGGCCAGATGCAGGAGCGCGTGCGCGAGATAGCGAAGGGGCTGATCGGCCTGGGCGTCAAGGCCGGCAGCATGGTGGTGATCTACGCCGCGACCTGTTACGAATGGGGCGTCGTGGACTTCGCCTGCGCCGCCATCGGCGCGGTCAGCGTGCCGATCTACGAGACCGACTCGGCCAAGCAGGCGGCCAGCATCGTCGACGACGTCGACCCGGTGATCGCGTTCGCGGGGGACTCCTCGCACGCCCAGACCCTCGACCGGATCCGCGACGGGCGCGACGGGCTCAAGTACGTGTTCAACTTCAAGGCCTCGGGACTGGACGCGGTGGCCGACTTCGGCGAGGCCGTCTCCGACGAGGAGCTCGACCGCACCATCGCGCGCGTGAAGGCCGACGACATGGCCACGATCGTCTACACGTCCGGCTCCACCGGCAAGCCCAAGGGCGCGATGCTCTCGCACCGCAACTTCACCCATACCGTGCTCAACGGCTACGAGGTCCTCAACGACATGCTCTACCAGCCGAGCCGCCTGCTGCTGTTCCTGCCGCTGGCCCACTGCTTCGCGCGCTACATCCAGTACGTGGCGATCGGCTCGCACGGCGTGGTCGGCTACATCCCCAGCGCCAAGCACCTGCTCGCCGACCTGCGCGGCTTCAAGCCGACCTACCTGCTCGGCGTGCCCCGCGTGTTCGAAAAGGTGTACAACGCCGCCTCGCAGAAGGCCGGCGCCGGCATCCAGGGCCGCGTCTTCGCCAAGGCCGTCGACCATTTCGTGCAGTGGTCGAAGGACGAGCAGGACGGCAAGGGCCATACGCTGGTCGCGCGCCTCGAGCACGCCTTCTACATGAAGACGGTCGGATCGTCCATCCGCTCCGCGCTCGGGCCGAACCTCAAGTACCTCGCGTGCGGCGGCGCTCCGCTCAACGTCGATCTGGCCCACTTCTTCAACGGATTCGACGGCATCACCTTCATCCAGGGGTACGGCATGACCGAAACCGCGGCGCCGTGCATGGTCAATTTCCAGGACTCCAACCGCGTCGGTTCGGTCGGTCACCCCGGCTGCGCCGAAGTGAAGCTGGCCGACGACGACGAGCTGCTGATCCGCGGGGCCAGCGTGTTCCTCGGCTACTACAAGCAGCCCGAACTGACTGCCGAGGTGCTCGAGCCCGACGGATGGCTGCACACCGGCGACCTGGCCCGGATCGACGACGACGGGTTCATCTACATCACCGGGCGCAAGAAGGACATCATCATCACCGCCGGCGGCAAGAACATCAGCCCGGCCCCGATGGAGGACACGATTGGCACCTGCCCGATCGTGTCGCACGCGGTGGTCGTCGGCGACGGCAAGCCGTTCATCTCGGCGCTGATCGAGCTCGACCCGGAGATGGTCCGCTCGTGGCTGTCGGCGCAGGGGCTCGACCCGGATATGCCGATGGCCGAGGTGGCCCAGTCCGACGCGGTGCGCGCCTTCGTGCAGCAGTACGTCGACCAGGCCAACAGCAGCGTGTCGCGCGCCGAATCGGTGCGCAAGTTCGTCATCCTCGACGAGGAGTTCAGCCAGGACAAGGGCACGCTGACCGCCAGCATGAAAGTCGTGCGCCCGAAGGTGCTCGAGCGCTACGCCGACGTCATCGACAACGTGATCTACACGCCCAAGAAGGCGGCGCGCCCGGTGCCCCGGACCGTGCAGCTGCTCGACCGCACGACCGAGACCGTGCGCCAGGCGTCCGAGAGCGTGACGCCGAAGGTTCGCCAGGCATTTGATACCATGCAGGACAGGATCAAGCGCCAGCAGCCTGACGCGTCCGATACGGCCTCCTCGGCCGCGAACGCCGAGAACGCCGGCAATACCGACAACACCGAGGAACGTGACGGTGCGGCCGCGGCCGCGCGCACCGGCACCGACGACAATGAGGAGAAATAACGTTGGCCATCCGTGAAATCCGGGTCGTTCCCGACCCCGTGCTGCGCACCCCCTGCGACGAGATCAAAGCCATCACTCCGGCCGTGCGCCGTCTCGTCGACGATCTGCTGGAAACCGTCGACGACCCGGGGCGCGCCGGGCTGTCCGCCAACCAGATCGGCGTGAGCCTGCGCGCGTTCTCCTACAACATCGAGGGCAGGATCGGCTATGTGCTCAATCCGGTGATCGAGGAGAAGCGCGGCGAGCAGTACGGCGACGAGGGGTGCCTGTCCGTGCCCGGCCTGTGGTACAAGACGCGCCGCGCCGACTATGCGCGCGTGCGCGGCATCGACCTGGACGGCAACGAGGTGGTGCTCGAGGGCAGTGGGCTGATGGGCCGCATGCTGCAGCACGAGTGCGACCATCTCGACGGCCACGTCTACCTCGACCGCCTCGAGAAGGAGGAGCGCCGGGCCGCGCTGAAGTACATGCGCGAGCACCAGTCCAAGTGATGCGGGCGCGGCGCGCGCGATGCGCGCGGCGCCCAGAAAACGGACGGCGGCGGGCTCCCCACCAGCTTCGCTCATCCGTCCGTTATTCACCGGTCATGGTACTATAGAAACTTGTGCGCCATCAGGCGAGAACCGCAGTCGCAGGTGGTTCGGACCGACCATTATCGTCAACCGGCGCACACGAGATCGCGTCATGTCCGCGACGGCCTGTGTCGGTCGGCCGGAACCGCCTTGGATGGGCGGGGAAGGCTGCACGCAGGTGCGCATGGCCAGGCAATAACCGACAATGAAAGGTAGTGCAATGGCACAAATCACGATGAGCGAAATGCTCAAGGCCGGCATCCACTTTGGTCACCAGACCCGCCGCTGGAACCCGAAGATGAAGCAGTACATCCTCACCCAGCGCAACGGCATCCACATCATCAACCTGTTCAAGTCGCTCGAGATGATCGACAAGGCCTATGATTTCATCAAGACCACCGTCGCCCATAACGGCACCGTGCTGTTCGTCGGCACCAAGAAGCAGGCTCAGGAGGCCATCAAGGCCCAGGCCACCCGCGTGAACATGCCTTACGTCTCCGAGCGTTGGCTCGGCGGCATGCTGACCAACTTCCAGACCGTCTCCAAGCGCGTGAGCCGCCTCAAGGAGCTCGAGGAGATGGACTTCTCCGACGTGCACGGCTCCGGTCTGACCAAGAAGGAACTGCTGCTGCTCGAGCGCGAGAAGGACAAGCTCGACAAGCAGCTGGGCGGTATCCGCAACATGAACCGCACTCCTTCCGCGATGTTCGTCGTCGACATCAACAAGGAGGCCCTGGCCGTCGAGGAAGCCCACAAGCTGGGCATCCCGGTCGTGGCCTTGGTCGACACCAACACCGATCCGGAATCCGTCGAGTACCCGATCCCGGCCAACGATGACGCCATCCGCGGCATCGAGCTGCTGACCAGCCTGATGGCCGACGCCGTGGCCGATGGCCTGCTGGAGCGTTCCGGCAAGGCCACCAAGGCCGAGGGCGAAGCCGATCAGCCGATGGCCGCCTGGGAGAAGGAACTCCTGACCAACGAGGCCCCCGCCGAGCAGGCCGCCGAGGCCGCTCCGGCAGCCGCCGAAGCCGAGGGCGAAGCCCAGGCCTGAGCGTGACATCCTCTATGATGGGAGGTGGCAACGCCTCCCATCATCGGGGGAGAACCAACGAGTCTAGAGGAGACAACACCAATGGCAATTACTGCAGCTTTGATCAAGCAGGTGCGCGAGGAGACCGGCGCCGGCATGATGGACGTCAAGAAGGCCCTGAGCGAGGCCGACGGCGACGTGGCCCGCGCCAAGGAGATCATCCGCGCCAAGGGCATCCAGGCCGCCGGCAAGCGTGAGGGCCGCAAGGCCCAGGAAGGCACCATCGCCTCCAAGGTCGTCGAGTCCGCCGAGGGCCAGACCGGCTACGCCGTCGAACTCAACTCCGAGACCGACTTCGTGGCCAAGACCCCGAAGTTCGTCGAGTTCGCCGACACCGTGCTCGGCTACGCCGTGGCCGCCGACGCGAACAGCGCCGACGAGCTTCTGGCCGCCAACGCCGAGGACGGTACCGTGAAGGTCGCCGTCGAGGAGGCCGCCGCGCTGTTCGGCGAGCACGTCAAGGTCGGACAGTTCGCCAAGATCGCCGGCCCGCACGTCGAGATCTACGCGCACAAGAAGTCCGCCGAGATGCCGCCGAGCATCGTGGCCATGATCGCCACCGACGAGGCCGGTGCCGCCGTGGCCCACGAGGCCGCCCTGCAGATCTCCGCCATGGGCGCCCAGTGGCTGACCCGCGAGGACGTTCCGGCCGACATCGTCGAGTCCGAGCGCCGCGTGGCCACCGAGAAGTCCCTGGCCGAGGGCAAGCCGGAGAAGATCGTTCCCAAGATCGTCGAGGGCCGTCTCAACGCCTTCTTCAAGGAGAACGTGCTGCTCGAGCAGGCCTACGTCAAGGATCCGTCCAAGACCGTCGGCGCCCTGTTCAAGGAAGTCGGCGGCAAGGCCGTGGCCTTCGCCCGCGTCGAGGTCGGCAAGGGCGAGGCCGAGTGATTCCGGTCCGCGTCTGATACGCCGAAAACGGCGGTTCGCGTGTTTCACGCGGACCGCCGTTTTTCGTGCGCGTCGCTGCACGGGACTGTCGTTGTTAGCGGATAATCTGAGAAACGGTAAAATTTCGCGGCTTCGCCGGGCGAGGCGCCGCGAGGCCACCTACGAGAAAGGCTGTTGATGACTGGAGAACACAAGCCGCGAAGGGTACTGCTCAAGCTTTCTGGAGAGGCGTTCGGCGGCGGCAGCGTCGGCATCGACACCCACGTGGTGCGTCGCATCGCCGAGGAGATCGTGCCGGCCGTGCGCCAGGGCGTGCAGGTCGCGATCGTGACCGGCGGCGGCAACTTCTTCCGCGGCGCCGAACTGCAGCAGACGGGCATCGACCGCTCCCGCGGCGACTACATGGGCATGCTCGGCACCGTGATGAACTGCCTCGCCCTGCAGGACTTCCTGGAGCAGGAGGGGCAGGCCACGCGCGTGCAGACCGCCATCACCATGGGCCAGGTCGCCGAGCCGTACATCCCGCTCAAGGCCATCCGCCATTTGGAAAAGGGCCGTGTGGTGATCTTCGGCGCCGGCGCCGGCATGCCGTACTTCTCCACCGACACCGTGTCGATCCAGCGTTCGCTGGAAATCCACTGCGACGAGGTGCTCATGGGCAAGAACGGGGTCGACGGCGTGTACACCGCCGACCCGCGTAAGGACGACCACGCCAAGCGGTTCAAGACCCTCGACTACAACCGCGCGCTGGTCGACAACCTGGCCGTGATGGACGCCTCGGCGCTGTCCATGGCCCGCGACAACAAGCAGCACATCCGCGTGTTCGGCCTCGAGGGCGAGGGCAACGTGACCAAGGCGCTTCTGGGCGAGGGCATCGGCACGCTCGTGTCCGAGACCGAGGCGACGCTCGCCGACTGACCCGGGCGGGCGCCGCAGCCCGTTCCGTCCAACGAACAATCCATCGATAACCGCAACCAACCAAGGAGCAAACATGGCAAATCTCGTCGATCAGGCCAAGGACCAGATGAACAAGACCGTTGAGAACACGAAGGAGAACTTCTCCGGCATCCGCACCGGCCGCGCCAACCCGGCCCTGCTCAACGGCATCACCGTCGACTACTATGGCGCGCCGACCCCGCTCAAGTCCATGGCGACCATCGGCGTCCCCGAGCCTCGCACCCTGTCGGTCACCCCGTTCGACCCGTCGCAGGCCAACGCCGTCGAAAAGGCGCTGCGTGATTCCGACCTGGGCGCCAGCCCGCGCCGCGACGGCAGCGTGATCCGCCTGACCATGCCCGAGCTGACCGAGGACCGCCGCAAGGAGTACGTCAAGCTCGCCAAGGGCAAGGCCGAGGACGGCAAGGTCGCGGTGCGCAACATCCGCCGCAAGGCCAAGGAGTCCATCGATAAGGCCGTCAAGGACGGCGACATGGGTGAGGACGAGGGCGACCGCCTGCTCAAGGAGCTCGACAAGGTCACCAAGCAGACCACTGACCAGCTCGATGCGCTGCTGGAGACCAAGCAGAAGGAGATCATGGAGGTCTGATCTCCATCCCTTTCGCAGGCCCGGCATCAGGGCTGGCCTGCGGGAAATGGTCCGGCCCGGGGGCGCCGCAGCAGGCGGGTTCCCCGGGCCGGTTCCATGGCAGTAGCCGGGCCCCTATGGGGGCGAATCGTGGAGGATGATGATGGAAACCCGGGAACAGCGCGAAAAAGAGGCCGAGGAAGCCCTCGACGCGATCAACAAGAAAACCGGACGCAACATGCCGCAGGCCATCGGCACGGCGGTGGTGCTCATCGCGGTGATTCTCGCATGCCTGCTGATCAGCATCGACCTGTTCGTGGTGCTCATCGTGGTGTTCATGATCCTCGCGCTGTGGGAGCTGCGTGTCGACTTCGCCACGGCCGGCCTGCACATCCCGGTCGTCATGCTCTGGATCTGCTCGACGTTCACCCTGCTGGCGACCTACTATTCCGAGCACCACATCGTCGCGATGTCGCTGAGCATCATGACGTCCGCCCTGCTGGTCACGCTGGCGGCCAGCGCCAAGATGAGCTTCGGCAGCAGGCTGTCCGCGGCCGTCGCCTCCAAGCTGGCCCACACCGACGCGGGCGCCCGCCTGGAATCCTCCTTCAACCACGAGGGCGGCGAACAGCATCACAGCCGGCTGAGCCACGTCGCCGTGTCACTGTTCACGCTGCTGTACATCCCCCTGCTCGGCTCCTGCCTGGTGATCCCGCTGACCTTCAACGGGCATCCGGTGGCGCACGGCATCATGCTCGTGTTCCTGCCGGCCCTGAGCGACACCGGCGGCCTGTTCGCCGGCGCATGGCTCGGCAAGCACAAGCTGTCCCCGCGCATTTCACCGAAGAAATCCGTGGAGGGCCTGATCGGCTCGATGCTGTTCGCGATGGCCGGCGCGTTCGCCGTCTTCGCCTGCACCTACGACGCCTCGATGTGGGCGACCCGCTGGTGGGTCCCCGTCGTGGCCGGCGTCATGATCGGCATCGTCGGCACCTTCGGCGATCTGTGCGCGTCCATGCTCAAGCGTGACATCGGCATCAAGGACATGGGCCACCTGCTCAAGGGGCACGGCGGCGTGATGGACCGCGTCGACTCGATCCTGCTGTCCGCGCCGTTCACCTGCGTGCTGCTGTGGGCCACGGGACTGTGAGGCGCATATACCATGAACGAAAGCATCGATAAGCCGGGCACCGCATCCGGGCCGTCCGCGGACCTGCCCGAGACCGGCATCACGCCGGGCGGCACCAGCGGCGCGTTCCGCGACGTGCTGGCCAAGGACCACGCGCGTCGCGGCAAGCCGCCGCTGCACTTCGCCGACATGAGCGGCGAGGAGCGCATCGTGAAAGCCGCGGAGCTGGGGCTGCCGAAGTTCCGCGTCAAGCAGCTGGCGAACCACTACTACGGCCATTTCGACGTGAACGCCAAGGAATTCACCGATTTCCCGGTCGCCAAGCGCGCCGAGGCCGCCGAGGCGTTTTTCCCCGAACTCATCCACGAGGTCACCCGGCAGGTCGCCGACGAGGGCACCACCATCAAGGCGCTGTGGCGCCTGTTCGACGGATCGCATATCGAGTCCGTGCTCATGCGCTATCCGACGCGGACCACGCTGTGCATCTCCAGTCAGGTCGGCTGCGGCATGGGCTGCCCGTTCTGCGCCACCGGCAAGCTGGGGCTGACCCGCAACATGTCGGCCGGCGAGATCATCGAGCAGGTGCGCGTCGCCGCCCGCATGATGCGCGACGGCGAGGTGGCCGGAGGCCCGGGACGCCTGAGCAACGTCGTGTTCATGGGCATGGGCGAGCCGATGGGTAACTACCGCTCCGTCATGTCCGCGGTGCGCCAGATCAGCGCGATGCCCCCGGAGGGCTTCGGCATCTCCGCACGCAACATCACCGTCTCGACGGTCGGCGTGGTCCCCGGCATCAGGAAGCTCGCCACCGAGGGCATTCCTGTGCGCCTCGCCGTGTCGCTGCACGCACCGAGCGACGAGCTGCGCGACGAGCTCGTGCCGATGAACAAGCGGTTCAACACCACGCAGGTGCTGGACGCCGCGCACGACTACTATCTGGCGTCCAAGCGCCGGGTGAGCATCGAATACGCGCTGATGCGCGGGATCAACGACCAGGCCGAACACGCCCGGCTGCTCGCCAAGCGCCTCAACCACTACGGCGACAACTGGGCGCACGTCAACCCGATCCCGCTCAATCCGATCGAGGGATCGCGGTGGACCGCCTCCAAGCCCGAGGACGAGCGGCGGTTCCTGGAGATCCTGCACGCCGCCGGCATCACCGCCACGCTGCGCGACACCCGCGGGCAGGACATCGACGGCGCATGCGGGCAGCTCGCCGCCAAGACGAGAGAGTCCTTCAACCGGTAGCGCGCTATTTGGCTCCCCTCGGGGAGGGGAGCCAGATAGAGTTCAACGAAATTGAACTTCCTGTGATGCGCATTCACAGTATCATCACATAAAAATTGAACTTTCCGGAGGCTTCGCCGTTCAGGAGTGCTACAGTTTGAACCAGCGCTTCACGCATCACGTTGAACTTTCGCCATCGTGAAGCGGCAAAGGAGAGGCATGACATCGGAATCGTTTTCCACCAGGCTCGGCAGGGCGATGGCCCTGCGGCGCCTCAAGCAGGTCGACATCGTGCGCGCCGCCGAGAGGCAGGGCGTCAAGCTCGGCAAAAGCCATGTCAGCCAGTACGTCAGCGGCAAGACCGTGCCGCGCCACGACATCATGGCGTTCCTGGCCGATGAGCTGCATGTGCGCCAGGCGTGGCTCGCGGACGGCGAACCGCCCATGGAACCGGCCGGGGACCCCTCGCCGAGCCGGCACGGCGAAGCCGGCCACGCGGCGGATGGACCGTCCGAGCCCGGTCCGCGCGCGGAGCGCGGCGATCATGCCAACCAAACGTCGGAAGAAGGAATCACCATGCGTCATTTCGGCAAATCCCACAAACTCGATGATGTGCTGTACGATGTGCGCGGCCCGGTCGTCGACGAGGCCGCCCGCATGGAGCAGTCGGGCACGCACGTGCTCAAGCTCAACATCGGCAATCCGGCCCCCTTCGGTTTCCGCACGCCGGACGAGGTCGTCTACGACATGGCCCAGCAGCTCACCGAAACCGAGGGCTATTCCGCGTCCAAGGGCCTGTTCTCCGCACGCAAGGCCATCATGCAGTACGCGCAGCTCAAGAACATCCCCAACGTCGGCATCGAGGACATCTACACCGGCAACGGCGTGAGCGAGCTCATCAACCTGTCGATGTCGGCGCTGCTCGACAGCGGCGACGAGGTGCTGGTGCCCAGCCCCGACTACCCGCTGTGGACCGCATGCGTGAACCTGGCCGGCGGCACCGCCGTGCACTACGTATGCGACGAGGAGTCCGAGTGGTACCCCGACATCGACGACATGCGCGCGAAGATCACCGACCGAACCGTGGCGATCGTGCTCATCAACCCGAACAACCCGACCGGCGCCCTCTACCCGAGGGAGGTGCTCCAGCAGATCGTCGACCTGGCCCGCGAGCACCAGCTCATGATCTTCTCCGACGAGATCTACGACCGCCTGGTCATGGACGGGCTCGAGCACATCTCGATCGCCTCGATGGCGCCCGACCTGTTCTGCGTGACCTTCTCAGGCCTGTCGAAATCGCATATGATCGCCGGATACCGCGTGGGATGGATGATCCTGTCGGGCAACAAGTCGGTCGCGAAGGACTATATCGAGGGCATTAACATGCTCACCAACATGCGCATCTGCTCGAACGTGCCCGCGCAGTCGATCGTGCAGACGGCGCTCGGCGGCCACCAGAGCGTCAACGATTACATCGTGCCGGGCGGGCGCCTCTACGAGCAGCGCGACTTCATCTACAAGGCGCTCAACGAGATCCCCGGCGTCACGGCCGTCAAGCCGAAGGCCGCGTTCTACATCTTCCCGAAGATCGACGTGAAGAAGTTCAACGTGACCGACGACGAGCAGTTCGCCCTCGACCTGCTGCACGACAAGCGCATCCTCGTCACGCGCGGCGGCGGGTTCAACTGGCATGAGCCCGACCACTTCCGCATCGTCTACCTGCCGCGCATCGAGGTGCTCAAGGACGCCTCCGACAAGCTGGCGGACTTCCTGCGCTACTACCGCCAGTGACCGTGACGAGGACGCTGGATTCCGGGCTTGGCACGAAGCCGGTGGCGAGGCTGGCCCTGTCGATGTCGGTGCCGACGATCGTGGCGCAGGGGGCCAACGCCTCGTACACGATCATCGACCGCCTGTTCATCGGCCATATCCCTGAGGTCGGCGACGCCGCGATGACCGGCATCGGCATCTGCTTTCCCATCCTGCTCGCCGTCACCGCCTTCGCCCAGCTGATCGGCTCGGGCGGCGCGCCACGCGCCTCGATCGAGCTCGGGCGCGGCAACTTCAGGAAGGCCGAGCGCATCCTCGGCGCGAGCACCGCCTGCCTGATCGCGATCGCCGTGGTGCTCACCGTCGTGCTGCAACTGGTCAAACGTCCGGTGCTGTACGCCTTCGGGGCCAGCGACGCGACCATCGGCTACGCGACCGATTTCCTCGGCGTGTATCTGGCCGGCACGCTGTTCGTGCAGCTGACGCTCGGCCTCAACAACTTCATCTCCGCGCAGGGCAAGACCGCGATCGCCATGGTGTCGGTGCTCATCGGCACGCTCACCAGCATCGCGCTCGACCCGATCTTCATCTTCGTGTTCGGATGGGGCGTCAGGGGAGCGGCCGCGGCGAACGTGACCGCCCAGCTGCTGTCGGCGATATGGATCGTATGGTTCCTGTCCTCCGGGCGCAGCGCCATACGGCTGCACCCCCAAGCCATCCGCTTCGGCCGGATCATCGTGCCGGTGCTGACCCTTGGTCTGGCGCCGTTCATCATGCAGATCACCGAATGCCTGATCAACGTGGTGTTCAACGTCGGGCTACAGCGGTACGGCGGCGATGACTACATCACGTCGATCACCATCATCACCTCGCTGATGCAGATCGTCAGCGTGCTCACCAGCGGGTTCCAGCAGGGCATCCAGCCGATCATCGGGTTCAATTTCGGCGCGCGCAGCATGGACCGCGTGCGCCAGGCGGTTCGCATGGCCTTCGCCACGCAAATCGTGTCCGCCACGGTGCTCGTGTCGATGTTGGCGGCGTTCCCCGGGTTCTTCGCCTCGTGGTTCACGTCCAAACAGGATGTGATCGACATCGTGACCGCGATGATGCCCATATTCGTGAGCGGATGGGGCATCTTCGGCATCCAGATGGGCGCGCAGTGCGCGCTGGTCGGCATGGGGCAGGCCAGGCAGTCGATCTTCCTCGCGATCTTCCGCAAGGTCATCCTGCTGGTGCCGTTGGCCCTGCTGCTGCCGCGCTGGCTGGGCGTCGACGGCATCTTCATCGCCGAGCCGATCTCCGACGCCAGCGCCGGCATCGTCGCCGGACTCCTGTTCTTCGCCACCTATCGCTCGCTGATGCGCGCCGCGGCCGACGAGCGGCCGTGATCGGCCCGAACCGGGGATGATCAGCGCTCGGCGACCCATCGGGCGTCGGAATGGATGTGGGGGAGCATCATACCGATGACCACCAGCAGGCAGACGATCATCAGCATCAGGATGAGGTCCTCGTGCCCGTGCGACTGCAGATAGGCGCCGGTCAGCGAGCCGAGCGCCAAAGCCAGCATGGCGACGGCGCGGCGGCCGAGTTTCGAGTGCTCATGGCCGCGGGCCGACGTGTCGGCGGCGATGCCGGTCAGCGTCATGGTGAGCACGGTGGTCGGCAGGTCCGGCACCGACAGTTTGCGGGCCGTGGAGTTCTGGATGCCCATCGCCGGGGCCAGCAGCACGATGAGCAGGATGATATGCAGGTCGATGTGGCGTGCGGTCGGGAAGTTCAGGCTGGGCTGCGTGGAACGCGCGATGGCCTCGGCGTCGAGCCCGCCCATCGCCGGTTCGGGGGAGAAGCGGTTCAGCAGATAGATGCCGATCAGGGCCGCCAGCACGAACGCCGCCTGCACGCAGGTCGACGCCAGCAGATGCCTGACGTGATGGTCGCCGTAATGCCGGATGATGCGTCCGCCGGTGGAGGCCCCGATGATGAAGGAGACCAGCGTCAGGGCCGAGGTCCACCAGACGAAGCCCTGCGCGTGGGCGATCGCGAAGCCCAGAAAGACGATGTTGCCGGTCACGTTGGCCACGAACACGTGCCCCAGCGCCAGATAGCTCAGGGCGTCCACCAGACCTGCCACGAAGGTGAGTATCACCAGCGCGGGGGAGAGCAGCCCGTAGCGGTCGTCCTTGCGTGGGATCAGCGTGCGTCCTGCTTCGGCGAGATGTGAGGTCATGATGGTGGTTGGGGCTCCTGGTATGCGTGCATCGGCTCGGCCCGCGATGTCGTTTATGCCTGGCTCCCCTCTCTGAGGGGAGCTGTCGATGTGGTCGACTGGGGGAGCTCATGCGGGTCGGCTTGTACCGGGCATCCTCTGGAATGCTTCCCCTCAGACCGTTACGCGTCTGGCTCCCCTCATGGAGGGCAGCCAGACATAACATTCATACGTGGGCTAGGTCATTCTACGCCATGGTGAACGCGATCACGAACGCGGCGGCCGACAGCGCCGAGGCCAGCAGACGGTATACCGTGGCCGCCGTGCGCTGCCCGCCCCGGACGCCGACCCTGACCGCCATTGCCACCGCGATCAGGGATATCGCCGGCAGGATGCGGGCCGTGACGTTGAGCGCGGCCAGCGCGCCCGGCCCTATGCAGTAAGCGACGAGCCCGGCTTCGTCGGTCGCCGACAGCGCCGGGCAGAAATCGGTTATGCCGCTCAGGCCGCCGTATTGGTAGGTCGTCACGGAACTGATCAGCCAGAACAGCGCGAGGACATATATCGGCGTGCGGTCGGCGTGCGGATCACGGCTGCCGGTATGGCCGGCCCGGATCACCGCATAGGCCGCCATGCCAAGGCAACAGGCGATCGTCGCGCCGCCGCTGACGTTGACCTCGTCGGACACCGTGTATTCGCAGACCAGTACCGGCAGCACGCCGATCTGCATGACCAGCAACGTCATGACGGGCGATTCGCCGGTCCGCCACCGGGGTCCGATCAGGCCATAGGCCAGCCAGATCGCCGCATAGGCCGCCCACGCCGCCGCGGTCACCGGATTGGCGCTGAGCAGCAGCATGATCGCGACGGCGACAGTCGATACGGCGGGCGGGGGAGAGAAGGGGTGGGCGGGGGGATATGCGGCGTCGATACGGCGGCCGGCACGATGACGGATGCGCGGGTGCGGCGCCGCATGGGGTCATGGCGTCTTGCGGCCGTAAGCCCGGCGATGGTCATCCCCGCGGCCGCGATGGCGCCCAGTACGCTTGCCGCGGCGAACCAGACCGGCGACGTGACGCAGGCCCCGTACTCCCCGTATGACTCCAGCGACCGGTAATACGACATCCGGGCGATAGCCGGGCACGCCGGATGCAGCATCGCGCCTCCCCAGATCCGCTCGTACAACGGCGCGAAGGAGACTCCGGCCCCGCTGAGCGATGCGATGACGGCCATCGCCGCATATGCGGCCGTGTCCGGCGTGTGATGCCGGTGCCTGCCCACTGTCTGATCATCCATATCCGCCCGCCTTTCGTTTCCATCGGCTCGGGCATCGTCCTGGTCGGGATCGATATGCCCCGATCACGACCGATGATGAGGCTCAGCGTAACGGTGCCGGCCCGCGCGGTACAAGGCGGCATACAGAAAAGCTGTATGCGCTGTCATGCCGATTGCGGCAGGAGACACGGCGGTCGGCGCAACGCATGCATATAGCATATATGCTATTATCACTGCATGAAGTCCATGTATGAGCTCAAAGATGATCGCATTCGGCTGGGCCTGAGCCAGAAAGCCGTTGCTGAAGCCATGGGCACCACGCAGTCGGCGCTGTCGCGCGTCGAGAGCGAGGAAGGCAATCCGACGCAGGCGCTTCTTATGCGCTATGAGCATGCGTTGGAAAAGCTCCGTCCCACGCAGAGCGTGCTGGAAATCGTCACGCTGAAGCTGTCCGTCGCCAGGCTGGTCGAGAAGTACCATATCGCCGAGATGTACGTGTTCGGTTCGGTGGCGCGTGGTGATGCCCGGCCTGATTCGGATGTGGATCTGCTGTACCGGCTGAAACCGGATGCACCGCGTTCATTGGGCTCCGTGCAGGAACTGATGGAAGATCTTGAAGCACTGCTGGGGCGCAAGGTGTCGCTCACCTCATATGACGCCTTGCTGCGCAGCGCGGAACGAAGCCGTGCCAGTCGGCGATTCCTCGAGCATATTCAGCTGGACATGATCAAGGTGGCCTGATGCATATTCATCAGGACCAGGACTTCCGGGACGAGACCAATCTCATCCGGCTGCTCGAACATCTGGATTACGCCATCGAGGATGTGCGGACCGTGCGCTCCGCGCGTGCGTTGGAGAACAATCGCGTCCTCTTGAATTCGGTGGCCATGGAAATGACCCAAGTGCAGGAATGCGCACGGTGGCTGTCCGACGCGTTTCATGATGCCAGACCGGATCTCCCGTGGAAGGAGCTTAGGGCGCTGCGCAATGTGCTGGTCCATGAATATGACGAAATCGACGTCGTCGCGTTGTATGGGACGGTGACCGTCGACGCGCCCCGACTTGCAGCAAGTCTGCGTCCCATCGTCGACGCGATCGTATGAGCGTTGCGTGACGGGTGGGGCGGCGCCATCCGGGATGGGCGATCGTGAGGACAAAGCAACACACAAGAGACCCCCGACCGATGGGGTCGGGGGTCTCTTGTGTGTTCAATCACCGCTGACGCGCGCTCGGCGCGTCAGCAATGGTCTCAGGCGTTCACGCGGTCGATGCCGGACTGCACGTCGGCCAGCACGGAATCCCAGGACTTGATGAAGGCGGCGACGCCGTCGGCCTCCAGCTTGTCGGTGACGTCCTTGAGGTTGATGCCCAGCTCGGCCAGCTTGTTGATGACGGCGTGGGACTCCTCGTAGGTGCCCTCGATGGACGGGGCGCCGTTGCCGTGGTCGGCAAGGGCGTTCAGGGTCTTCTCCGGCATGGTGTTGACGATGTGCTTCGCAACCAGCTCGTCGACGTACTTGCAGTCGGAGTAGGCGGCGTTCTTGGTGCCGGTGGAGGCCCACAGCGGACGCTGGACCTTGGCGCCCTTGGCGGCCAGGCCGGCCCAGCGCGGATCCTCGGCGAACTTCTTCTCGAAGAGCTCGTAGGCCAGGCGGGCGTTGGCCACAGCGGCCTTGCCCTCGAGGGCCTTGGCCTCGTCGGAGCCGTTGGCTTCCAGCAGCTTGTCGACGGCGGTGTCCACGCGGGACACGAAGAAGGAGGCGACGGAGCCGATGTGCTTCAGGTCGTGGCCGTTGGCGTCAGCCTGGGCGATGCCCTCGATGAAGGCGTCGATGACCTGCTCGTAGCGCTCGAGCGAGAAGATCAGGGTGACGTTGACGGAGATGCCCTTGGCCAGGGTGGCGGTGATGGCCGGCAGGCCCTCGAGGGTCGCCGGGATCTTGATCATGGCGTTCGGGCGGTTGACCTTCTCCCAGAGTTCCACGGCCTGCTTGGCGGTGTTCTCGGTGTCGTGGGCCAGGCGCGGGTCGACCTCGATGGAGACGCGGCCGTCGACGAAGTCGGTCTTCTCGGCGATCTCGCGGAAGATGTCGGTGGCGTTGCGCACGTCGGTGGTGGTGAGCTCGCGCACGGCGGTCTCGACGTCGACCTTGCCGAGCTCCTTGAGCTGGGCGTCGTACGGACCGACCTGGCTCAGGGCCTTCTGGAAGATGGACGGGTTGGTGGTCACGCCGACGACGTTCTTGTTGGCGATGAGGTCCTGCAGGGAGCCGGACTCGATGCGGGAGCGGGACAGGTCGTCCAGCCAGATGGAAACGCCGTTGTCGGACGTACGCTGAGTTGCTTCAGTCATTTATTTTTCTCCTTGGATTGTGCCCTGGGCTCCCCTCTCCTTGGGGAGGGGAGCTGCCCGCAACGCGGACTGAGGGGAGTGGGCTCAAGCAGTGCTCCCCTCAGCCACCTATCGGTGGCAGCTCCCCTCGGGGAGGGGAGCCAACAATTATTTAGTTATTGCTCACTTGGCGGCTTCGACTTCGGCGATGGAGGCCTCGGCGGCTTCCACCACGTGCTCGGCGGTGATGCCGAGGTCGATCATGTTCTGCGCGCCATCGCCCTGCAGGCCGAACTGCTCGATGGACACCGGCTTGCCATAGGTGCCGAGGTACTTGTACCACGGCATGGCCACACCGGCCTCGACGGAGACGCGGGCCTTGACGGCGGCCGGAAGCACGGCCTCCTTGTACTCGGCGTCCTGCTCCTCGAACCACTCCATGGACGGGACGGAGACCACGCGGGCCTTGACGCCCTTGCCGGCCAAGGTCTTGGCGGCCTCGACGGCCCACTGGACCTCGGAGCCGGAGGCCATGAGGATGACGTCCGGGGTGCCCTCGGTGTCGACGAGCACGTAAGCGCCCTTGCGCACGCCGTCCTTGGCCTTGTCGGCGGTCTCGGCGAGCACCGGGACGCCCTGGCGGGTCAGGATCATGGCGCCGGGCAGCGTGTTCTTCTTCTCGAAGAAGTAGCGGTAGGCCTCGGCGGTCTCGAAGGCGTCGGCCGGGCGGATGACCTCGAGCTGCGGGATGGCGCGGAAGGAGGCAAGGTGCTCGACCGGCTGGTGGGTCGGGCCGTCCTCGCCGACGGCGACGGAGTCGTGGGACCAGATGTACAGGTTCGGGATCTCCATGAGGGCGGCCAGACGGACGGCGGAGCGCTCGTAGTCCGAGAACATGAAGAAGGTGCCGCCGAACGGACGGGTGTGGGAGCCCAGCAGGATGCCGTTGGTGATGCAGCCCATGGTGAACTCGCGCACGCCGAAGTGCAGCTGGCGGCCGAACTCGTTGCAGACCGGCCACTGCTTGGTGGCGCACTCCGCCGGGGCGAAGGTGGCGGCGCCCTTGAGGTCGGTCTTGTTGGAACCGCCGAGGTCGGCGGAGCCGCCCCACAGTTCCGGCATGACGGCCGCGATGGCGTTGAGCACGGAGCCCGAGGCGCCACGGGTGGCGACCTTCTTGCCGACCTCGAAGGTGGCCTCGAGGTCATCGAGGGCCTTGTCGAAGCCTTCCGGCAGCTCGCCGGCCTTCAGGCGGTCGTACAGGGCGGCCTTGTCCGGGTTGGCCTTGCGCCACGCGTCGAACTTCTCGTCCCATTCCTTGTGGGCCTCGAGGCCGCGCTCGGCGACCTTGCGGGCGTGGGCGAGGGCTTCCTCGTCGACGTGGAAGGACTCCTCCGGGTCGTAGCCGAGGACCTTCTTGAGGCCGGCGACGGCCTCGGCGCCCAGCTTGGAGCCGTGGGAGGACGGGTCGTTGGTCTTGCCCGGGGTCGGCCAGGCGATCAGGGAGTGGACCTTGATGAGCTTCGGCTGGTCCGGAGCGGCCTTCTCGGCCTTGGCGATGACGTCGGCCAGGCCCTCGACGTCCTCCTTGTAGGAGCCGTCGGGCTGGATGAAGCTGAACTCGTCGGTGTACCAGCCGTAGGCCTGGAAGCGCTTGAGCACGTCCTCGGCCAGCACCAGGTTGGTGTCGCCCTCGATCTGGATGCGGTTGGCGTCGAAGATCACGGTCAGGTTGCCGAGCTTCTGGTTGGCGGCCAGCGAGGCGGCCTCGCCGGAGATGCCTTCCTCGATGTCGCCTTCGCCGCAGATGGCCCAGATCTTGTGGTAGAAGGGGGACTCTTCCTTCGGGGTGTCCGGGTCGAGCAGGCCGCGCTGGAAGCGTTCTCCGTAGGCGAAGCCGATGGCCGAGGCGAAGCCCTGGCCCAGCGGGCCGGTGGTCATTTCGATGCCCGGGGTCAGGCCGTACTCGGGGTGGCCCGGGGTGCGGGTGTCAGCGCCGCCGCGGAAGTACTTGAGGTCGTCCAGGGTGACGCCATAGCCGGAGAAGTACAGCTGGACGTACTGCGTCAGCGAAGCGTGTCCACCGGAAAGGATGAAGCGATCGCGGCCCTCCCAGTTGGGATCGTTCGGATCGTGCTTGATGAAATGCTGGTACAGCGTGTAGGCGACAGGCGCCAGGGAGACGGGGGAACCGGGGTGGCCGGAACCAGCCTTCTCAACCGCGTCAGCCGAAAGGACCTTGGCCATCTTGATGGCGCGTTCGTCCAGTTCGGTTTCCTTGAATTCGGTCATGTCTGTAATTTTCCTTCCAATACTTCGGGTACCACGCGTCCGGCTTGTGCCGGGCCATGCATACCCTCACATTGCTCTTACATACTAACCGCCTCAACCGACTTAGCGGTGCGATTTTGGCGTGTTTTTGTTAACTTGTGTGCTGTTAGCGTTCACAGTGAACAAAAATGTGGCATTACGCGCAGTGTCGCCCTGACACGGGCGCTTCGGGGCGCTCCAAGGATGCGTCGGGACGCCCATGGACCGCGCCGAAGGCGGGGGAGGCCCGGCGCGAGGCCTTCGGAATGCTCGCCTTCGGAATACTCCCAGAACGAACGGATTAGCACTCGGCTGCATGGAGTGCTAAAACTTGAGACATACCCAGCCCGCATGCACGGATGCGCGGTCGGCCCGCGAATGGCCGCCCGGCTCGCGCCGGCGTGGCGGGCGGATCGCTGACAGGCGGATCACGGACAACAAGGGAGGCGCGTATGACGCAGTCGAGACGCATGCTGGTATTGCGCGCCGTCGTCGAGGACTACATTCGCTCGCAGGAGCCCATCGGATCGTCGGCGCTCACGAAGACGCACGATCTGGGCGTCAGCTCGGCCACCGTGCGCAACGACATGGCGGCGTTGGAGGACGAGGGCTACCTGATCCAGCCGCACACCTCCGCCGGGCGCATCCCGACGGAAAAGGGGTACCGCTATTTCGTGGACCGGCTCGCCACCGTGGTGCCGCTGTCGCAGGCGCAGCGCCGCGGCATCGGCACGTTCCTCGACGGTTCGGTCAATCTGCAGGACACGCTGCAGCGGGCCGCCCGCCTGCTCTCGCAGATCACCGGACAGGTGGCGGTCGTCGCCTCGCCGGCGCTGTCGAAGGCGACGGTGCGGCATGTGGAGATCGTCACGGTCGGCGTGAACGCGCTGCTCGCCGTCGTGATCACCGATACCGGGCGCGTCGTCCAGCACCTTTTGCACGTCGCCGAGCCGCCCGGGCAGGACCTGCTGGCGCGGTTCACCCGTTCGGTGAACGCCGAATGCGCGTCGGCGTCGCTCTCCGCGAGCGCGGAGACGGTGCGGGCGATGGCCTCGCGCCCCGATTACCGCAGCCTGCGCACCCTGGCTGACTCGCTGGCGACGGCGTTCGAAAGCATGGCCGACGACGAGAGCGCGAGAGAGCTGTACATGGCCGGCGCCTCGAAACTGGCCCATCAGCGCACCTTGGCCGATGTGGCGCCGCTGTTCGACGCGCTGGAGGAGCAGGTCGTGCTCATGAAGCTGATGAGCGCGCTGAGCGAGGAGGCGCCGTCCAACGGCGTCGGCGTGGCGATCGGCTCGGAAACGCATACGCCCGGTCTGCTGCACGCCTCCGTGGTGACCAGCGGCTACGGCCGTTCCCCCGACAGCGCGGCCGACGGCCCGGGGGCGGAGTCCGGC
>OAXB01000242.1_pt1 | contig 19394 bp, 20 predicted proteins | sample 1501541 | NCBI WGS metagenome assembly OAXB01 (sample SAMEA2580302, study PRJEB22360) | human gut metagenome | biome: human gut; feature: human-associated habitat; material: faeces | place: Denmark | collected 2008/2010
TGTCTGGCTCCCCTCTTGGAGGGGAGCTGGCCGCGAAGCGGTCTGAGGGGAGCATTACCGAGACCGCCTGAATCAAGTCGATTTGCATATGCTCCCCTCAGTCGGCTACGCCGACAGCTCCCCTCGGAGAGGGGAGCCGGAATTACTCAACGAATTAACGGCGGGGATACTAGACGTCGCGTAGATAAGGCATGCAAATATACCGAATGGCCGGTCCTTCAGCAGAAGGACCGGCCATTCGGTTATTCAGCGATGAGGCCCGAATCGGCATGCCCCCGCTGGATAAGCAGTTCACAGGACTGCCCATCCAGCGGGAACACGCGGCCGCGTTACTTGGTGAACGGCTCCGACGCCTTGTCGAGCGCGACGATCTCGTCGGCGCTCAGCTGCAGATCCACCGAGGCGAGCAGCGACTCGTCGGCGGCGGCCAGGATGTTGCCGCGCGACAGGCCCTTGTACTGCGGATGCTCGCTCACCTTCGTGGCGATGACCATCCTGTCGCGGTTGCCGCGCACCGCCAGCCAGCGGCCGAGGATGATCTCGGACTCGCCGCCCGCGTTGCCCGGAGCCCACGCCGAATACACGTCGGCCGTGTCGACGAAGTTGCCGCCGTCCTCCGCGTACTCGTCGAGCACCGCGCGGCTGGCCGCCTCGTCGCTCGTCCACCCGAAGGTGTTGCCGCCCAGCACCAGCGGGAACACCTCCAGATCGCTGTTGCCAACCTTCACCCGTTGATCAGACATGACGATGATCCTTTCGATGATGTTCGTGACGCGGGCGCGCCGCGGCCCGGCCGGGCGGAACCGGAGAACGCGCCGATACCTCCGGCCGATCCGCCGCCGGTCCGCCGCCCGTACGCCACGGACGCGCGCCCGCCAATATCGTCCCCATCATTGTCGCGCCGCGGACCGGCGCCGCGGGGCTCTTTTGCTCACCGTGAAGACGGGCGCGGATTGTCGCGGCGTCGGTCAGTACACCGAGTATCCGCCGTCGATCTGCAGGTTGGTGCCGGTGACGTACGACGAGGCGTCGCTGGCGAGGAACAGCACGGCCGAGGCGATCTCGTCGTTGGTGCCGAACCGCTTCATCGGCACGGTCTCCAGCATCACGTCGTGGCCCTCCTCGGTGATGAGGCCGTCGAAGATGCCCGACCACACGTACCCCGGGGAGATGGCGTTGACGCGGATATGGTGCGGCGCCAGCGCCGCGGCCATGTACCGGGCGAGCTCGTAGACCCCGGCCTTGGTGGCGCCGTAGCTGGCCACCGGCGAGGGGCCGCCGCCGATGAAGTTCGCGTTGTGCCCGGACAGGGACGACGTGATGATGATCGACCCGCCATGGCGGTGCTCGCGCATGATGTGGTGCGCGATCTGCGAGGTCAGGTAGGCGCCGGTCAGGTTGATGCCGATGGTCTTGCTCCACACCTCGTAGGGGACGTCCACGTCGTCGCCGGGCACGCAGACGCCGGCGTTGATGAACGCGACGTCGACGGTGCCGAGCTCGCGGACCAGCGACTCCTTGAGCGCGCCGACCTGGTCCTTGTCCGAGACGTCGCAGTACAGGGGGACGACGCGGACGCCGTAGCGCCCGGACAGCTCGGCGGCAAGCGGTTCCAGCCGGTCCCTGCTCGAAGGCAAGTCGACGATCGCGACGTCGGCGCCGGCCTCGGCCCACGCGGCGGCGGCGTTGCGGCCCAGCCCGCCGGCGCCGCCGGTGACGAACCCCTTCTTGCCGGCGAGGGAGAACTTGTCCATGAACCGGTAGGACGGGTCCTTCCATTCGTCGAGGGGGTACTGGTCGAATACGTTGCTCATCATGGCCTCCTTCGGCTCGTCGCATTGGCTTGGACCGGCGCTTCGGCGCGCCTGCGACCGGTATCAGCTTAGCATCGGAGAACCGGTTTTTTCGGGGATTCTGGGGCGGGTGCGGCCCCATGCTCGGCCCGTGCGTCGCCCCGTCCGGGCCTCCGCGCGTGTCGCGGCAACCGGGCGTAGACTGATGCTGCCATGCGATCGGGGATGATCGCATGCCCCGTCGAGGACGACGGATCATCAGTCAGACAGCCAAAGGAGCTTGCCATGTCACATATCGCATTGGTTGGCGGAACCCTTATCGACGGCAACGGCGCGGAGCCGATCCGGGACTCGCTGGTGCTGGTCGACGGCACCACGATCGCCTATGCCGGCCCCCGCGAGGGGCAGCCGATCCCCGAAGGCGCGGCGGTCCGCGACATCACCGGCCAAACCGTGATGCCGGGCCTGATCGACTCGCATCTGCACTTCACCGGCAACGAAAGCGACGACGACACGCAGTGGGTGCTCGACGACGTCACCCTCAAGACCGTGATCGCCGTGCAGCAGGCGCACGACGCGCTCGAGAGCGGACTGACCACCGTGGGCGAGATCTCGCGCTCCGGCGTGGCGATCCGCGACGCGGTCAACGCCGGGATCATGAAGGGCCCGCGCATGGTGTGCACCGGCCTCGGCTTCTGCCGCACCGGCGGGCACGGCGACTCGCACAAGCTGCCGCTGGCCTACAACGAGGCCTCCCACCCGTGGGCCGAGCGCGTCGACGGGCCGTGGCCCCTGCGTGCCGCGGTGCGCCGCCGCCTGCGCGAGAACGTCGACGCGATCAAGATCTGGTCCACCGGCGGCGGCATCTGGCGGCACGACGACAAGCTGCTGCAGCACTACACCGACGAGGAGATCCAGGCGGTGGTCGACGAGGCCGCGATGTGCAACGTGCCGGTCTGGTCGCACGCGGAGGGCTACGGCGGCGCGCTCGCCTCGGCCAAGGCCGGCGTGCACCTGATCATCCACGGTCAGACGCTCAACGACGAATGCCTCGACCTCATGGCCGACAAGGGCATCTACTTCTGCCCGACGATCCAGTTCCTCGAGCAGTGGTTCAAGACCTACCCGCCCGAGTACAACCCGGCGCAGGACGCCTACCCGGGAGCCACGCGCATCGAACGCGAGCTCAACCGCGTCTACGACAACCTGCGCAAGGCGAACGACAAGGGCATCGTGCTGGTCACCGGCTCCGACTCGTTCTGCTCGTCGCTCACGCCCTACGGCACCACGCTGATCGGCGAGGTCTACTCCTTCGTCGAAAAGGTCGGGTTCTCGCCGCTGTTCGCGATCACCTGCGCCACGAAGAACGGCGCGAGGATGCTGCGCGTGGACGACGTGACCGGCACGCTGGAGGCCGGCAAGTCCGCGGACCTGCTGGTGATCGACGGCGACCCGAGCGCCGACATCCGCGACCTGGCCGTGGAGAACATGACGATGGTCATGAAGGAGGGCGACGTCATCCGGCAGCGCTAGCGGGCCGGCCGGCGTCATACCGTGCCGGGTCGCGCCGGGCGCACCGCGCGTCGCGTCACATCGGATCAAAGGAGGCTTGTCATGTCAACCGCATCCACCGCATCGTCCCCCGAACTCCCGCCGCACGGCGGCGGCGAGGCGCACGGCGGCATGGTCAAATCGCTGAGCCTGTGGAACTACTTCACCATGGGGTTCGGCGCGATCATCGGCACGGGATGGGTGCTGCTGGTCGGCGACTGGATGATCCTCGGCGGCGGCCCGGTCGAGGCGATGATCGCCTTCGTGCTGGGCGCCGTCTTCCTGCTGCCGATCGGCGCGGTGTTCGGCGAGCTGACCTGCGCGATCCCGATATCCGGCGGCATCGTCGAATACGTGGACCGCACCTTCGGGCCGACCGCCGCGCACATCACCGGCTGGTTCCTGAGCCTCGGCAACGGCATCCTGTGCCCGTGGGAGGCGATCGCGATCAGCTCGCTGCTGGCCACCATGTGGAGCCGGCTCGACGGGTTCGGATGGCTCACCGGCGTCAAGCTGTACGACATCGCCGGGTCCAGCGTCTACCTGTGGCCGCTGCTGATCAGCGAGGCCGTGTGCGTGCTGGTCATCGCGCTGAACTTCCGCGGCGCCTCCGCCGCCGCCAAGCTCAGCTCGTTCCTGTCCAAGGCGCTGCTGGCCGGCATGGTGCTGGCGATGGTCGTCTCGCTGTTCAAGGGCGGCCCGGGCAACCTCATGCCGCTGTTCGCCAAGGTGGAGGCCGCGCAGTCGGGATCGGCGTCCGGCGCGGTCACCACGGCCGGGGCGTTCCTGCCGGGCGTGCTGGCGGTGCTGGTGATGACGCCGTTCTTCTACACCGGATTCGACACGATCCCGCAGAGCGCCGAAGAGGCGAGCGAGGGGCTCGACTGGAAGAAGTTCGGCATGGTCATCTCCGCCTCGCTGCTCGCCGCCGGCCTGTTCTACGTGTTCTGCATCTACGCGTTCGGCACGATCTTCCCGTGGCGGCAGTCCGTGGCGATGCCGGTGCCGGCGCTCGCCTCGATCGAGAAGATCAGCATGTGGTTCTACCTGCCCATGCTGGTGATCGGCACGCTTGGCCCGCTCGGCCCGATGAACTCGTTCTACGGGGCCACCGCGCGCATCATGCTCGCCATGGGGCGCAAGGGGTATCTGCCGAAGAGCTTCGCGTCCATCGACGGCAGGACCGGCACGCCGAAGACGGCGAACATCGTGCTCGCCGTCGCCACGGTCATCGGGCCGTTCCTCGGCGGCAACCTGCTCATCCCGCTGACCGAGGTCTCGTCGCTGTCGTTCGTGTTCGCGTGCACGATGGCCGCGGCCGCCTGCATGAAGATGCGGTGGAGCGAGCCCGATCTGCCGCGCCCGTACACGGTGCCCGGGGGAAAGATCGGCATCGGCCTGGCCATCGCGGCCGGCGCGGTCATCATCGCGCTGCAGGTGCTGCCGTTCTCGCCGGCCGCGCTCAAGCCGACCTCGTGGGTGATCGTCGTGGTGTGGGTCGTGCTGGGGATGGCGCTGCGCCTGACGGTCCACCGCGCGAGACGGGAGTGAGCGGGGCCGGCGCCGGCGCTACCTCACCTTCCGGATGCGCAGGACGAAGGCGGCGGCGCACACGGCCATGACGATGGAGATGGCGAAGGCGACCGTAAAGGTGCCGGTCACGGTCTTGACCACCGACGTGATGGTCGGGCCGACGGCCTGGCCGAGCGTGGTGGCCAGGTTGAGGATGCCGAGATCCTTGCCGGCCTCCTCCTTGTTCGGCAGCACGTCGACGTTGAGCGCCTGGTCGATCGCGGAGTACACGCCGTAGCCGAAGCCGGCGATGCCGGCATACAGGTACATGCCGGTGACGCTCGGCATGATCCACGGCATCGCGGTGCCGACGGCGAACAGCAGCGAGGCAATGATGACCGGCACCTTGCGCGTGTGCATCCGGTCGGAGATCGGCACGGAGATCAGCGAGGCGGTCAGCGAGACGACCATCGTGATGACGGACATGGTGGCGATCGTGCCGGCTGCCTCCGTCTTGGTCTGGTGCACGTAGTCCTCGACGATGTACAGCTGGTACACGGAGATCATCTGGTAGCTGAGCAGCATGCACACGCGGCAGCCGAACGCCCGGTAGAAGTCGCGCGAGGTGGAGAACTTCGGGAAGTGGAAGGAGACGGCGAGATCCTTGAAGGTCATCCTCGTGCGCGCCATGTCCTTCGAGGAGGCCTCGCGCGGCCAGATGGCGAGCGCCACGAAGCCCGACGCCAGCATGATCACGGCGCCGATGAGGAAGCCGGCCTGCGCGTTGTTGATCATGCGCGAGCCGATCATCGTGCCGATGGGCTGACCGGCGACCACGCCGCCGCCGTAGAACGAGGAGACGGTGCCGCACAGCTGCGCCGGCACGCGGTCGGAGAGGATCGCCAGGGCCGGCGCGAGCAGCGCGTTGAGCCCGACCATGCACAGGCAGTACATGAAGATGATGAGCGTGGCGGTCGGCATCTGCCCGGTCGCGGCGAGCGTGATCGCGGCGAGGACCGTGCCGGCGATGATCCACGGGGTGCGCCGGCCCAGCTTGGAGCGCGTGTGGTCGGACAGGTTGCCGAACACGAGGTTGGAGACCAGGCCCACGATGGCGGTGACCGAATTCAGCGTGCCGACCGCGGCGTCGGGGTTCGCGACGCCGATGTCCTTGAACAGCTGGGGGAGCAGCACGGTGGCCACCACATACAGGCCGGTGCTCCACAGCAGGCCGAAGGCCAGAAACCCGACGGTAAATCGAATGTTGTTTGTTTTTGCCATGCTCGTCGACATGATCGATGACCTCCTGTGGTGTTCGGTGCTGCTTCGGTTGGTGCGCTGACCGTCTCGCATCGGCGGAATCACGGGCTTTTCGGGTGGATTGGCACGACCGTTGCGCCGTTGCGATATTGGCCTTGTGAACGGTTAATCTACTCAGGACTCAAAATAAATTCCAGCCTGCGGCGCGTTCCACGATTCAGGAAAATAATTCGCGAACGAGCAGGCGATATACGGTGTTGTGGCGGCCGGCGCGTGGCGGGCGCCGTATGGGCAACGGCATCCCCGGTGCATTGCCCGGCGCCTATGGGCAATGCCGAAGTGGCGCCGGATCGGCGGTATACTGAAGCTGCATTACGTACGGTGGCACGGGCGTAGGGGAATATGGGGGGGAAATCATGGACGGCATCGCATTCGGCACCCAGGTCGGGTTCGCCGTATGCATGTTGCTGCTGATGCCGGTTCTTCTGCCCGTGGCCTGCATGGAATCGCTGCGCCAGCGCATGGCCGGTGCGAGGATTCTCCTGGCTTCGCGCGGCGGCGCCTTGGATCGCCCGATGCCGCTGACGAGCATCGTCATGATGGCGACGGTGCTGATGGCGCTGGGTTGCTCGGGATGCTGGACCTGCGGTACCGGTTCTCCGGCGACGTTGGCCGCCATGGTGTTCGCCGTCACGGTGACGGCGGTGTGCGCAGGCGTATGCTGCGCCGCCACGATGCTGTTGTCCGTCATCGGTGCGGCCGGCCGCGGTCCGCTGCCGGCCAGCTTCCGCTTCGACGCGGCGGTGATGAACGCCGTCCGTTCATGGGCCCGCCCGCAATGGGTGCCGCGATGGGCCCGCTACACGCTTCCCGATTCCCGAATCTGATTCAGGTCTCTCTTTCGTCTCGCTGGCCCAACCGCGCCGTATTTTCTCGGCTCCCCTTTGGAGGGGAGCTGTCCGCCATAGGCGGACTGAGGGGAGGACATGTCGCCGTTGTGCTAATGGATGCGACTTATTACATATACGGGGCTATAGGAACTTTTGTGGTGCTTTAGGTTCCTTTCCGGTTTGCGTGCTGGCTGTGCCGGGCGTGGCGTCCGCGGTGTTTGATGAGCGGGCGGATGAAGTGCAAGATGAACGTCCAGGGCCCCGGCCCCGGACGCGACGAGTGCCGGCAGGCTTCCGTCACCGATGGCGTCGATGAGTTCGAATACGACTTGGACGAGTCCCAGCAGGGTTGCGATGTTTTGAATCATGCCGACGCCTATGCGGATCGGCCGCGGATCATCGGACGTGTCCCTTGCGGATGTAGAAGCCGGGCTTGCTTGCGGGGTCGTCGTGGTTGTTGGCCTGGATGCCGGTGTCGTAGGATCTCGGCCCGTCGTCGTCCCCGTCCGGTTCCGGAACGGCCTTGGCGGGTTTCCAGTGTTCCGGTTTGATCAGCGACGCGGGGTCGGGATTGCCGCTTTTCATGTAGCGCACCCATTCGCGGGCGCGTCGCATGTGCTCCTCGGGCGGTCCGTGGTGGTCGAGGAGCACATGCTTGAGCGGCGAGTTGACGCCGCCTTCCAATCGGTTCGTGGTGCGCGCCACCGGCCCGCCGGCGGTGGGGGCGGGGTCGAGGAACGCGAACAGCCTGCCCCCCCCGGAACAGCCTCTCCAATCTCCGGTGGCAGCGTCGCACGTCCTCGTGGGTCCGCCGCCATTGCCGTCTCATTGCCTTCGGATTGGTCGGATCGTCCTTCGCATGGGTGCGTTCGTTGATGAACGACCCCCATGTGATATGCCATGCGTTGAGCGCCTCGCCCCATTTGACGGCGGTTTCACCGTCATGCGCCTTGGCGAGCCGGTCGGAGAGCTTCTTGAGCTGCCTGCCCGCCTCCAGTTTGGGTTTGGAGGTCAGGTCCGTCCTCGTGTTGCGCTGCACGTGCACAAGGCAGCGTTGGATGCGCGTGCCGGGCCATGCCTCCTGACAGGCGGCCTCCGCGCCGCGCAGCCCGTCGGTGATGGGCACGTCCGGCGCGGGCATGCGGGAGAACAACGCCGTGTAGGCCGCCTTGGACTCGTGCCCACACCATTGGAATCCCAGCGTCTCGCCGCTCTCGCCGTCGATGGCGATGATCAGGCACCAGCCGTGGCCCATGTACGTGCCGTCCGCCATCACCGTATGATGCCGGGCCGTCACGGGCGGTATCGACGGATGAATGTTCCAGCACCAGGCGGTGCGCTTACGCAGTGCGCGCGAATCACCGGACGGGTCAAGCGCGCACTGCGGCTGCCTGCCCGGCAGCCAGGCGAGGAACCCGCCCGGCACGCGCGCATGCGCGGCCCGTTCCTGAGGCATCGTCGAGCTCAACGAGCAATCGGGGCGCTTCCACCGCTGGACGCCCTTGGCGGTCCTGCCGTTCTTCTTCATCGCCCGACCACAGATCGGGCATTGCTTCGCTTTGCTGGATTTCGTTCTCACGTCATCCAGCCCATCACCCGGCTCGTCCGCGGGCCGGCTATTTTCCCGTCATTGAAAATGATAGGCCGACACGCCTACTGCCACAAGGCCAGACACCGGTTATAAGCACCACAAAAGTTCCTATAGCCCGTTATCGGCATCCGGGGAGGCGTTTCAGTCCGTCGCATTGATGCCGGACGAGGGGAGAACCGCCCTGGCTGTCTGCGGGGATGGGTTTCGTTCGGCCTGTGTCCTCTATGGGGGACGTGTGTCCCGGCCGGTGTCCCCCTAGGGGGGCGGATGGACCGTGATCCGTTGCCTTCCGTTGCGGTTTGGCGTTGTCTTGAATGGTCAACGAATAACGTGGCATTCAAGGAGATGCGATATGAGCGTTCCGCAATATGTGACACATCTGGCGGATACGGCCGACGACGCGGTGCTGACGCGTGGGCTGGTGAAACAGTATGGCGGTTTCCGTGCGGTGAACGGGTTGAATCTGAATGTGCCGGCGCATGGCGTGTATGGTCTGCTGGGGCCGAACGGCGCGGGCAAGTCCACGACGATGAAGCTGCTGCTCGGCCTGACCTCGGCCACGGGCGGCGACATGTGGATGCTGGGCGAGAAGGTGGACGGCCGGCACCGGTTGCAGCCGGGGCGTGTGGGTTCGCTGATCGAGGGGCCGAGCTTTTACCCGGGCCTGTCCGGTCTGGACAACTGCCGTATGGTGGCCGACTATCTGAACCTGCCGTATTCGGCCGCGCCGGCGATCCTGAAACGGGTCGGCCTGGCCGGTCACGAGGACAAGAAGGCGAAGGACTATTCGCTGGGCATGAAGCAGCGGCTCGGCATCGCGATGGCGTTGATATCGCAGCCCGAGCTGCTGCTGTTGGACGAGCCGACGAACGGGTTGGACGCCGAGGCCGTGGTCGAGGTGCGCGAGATGATCATAGGTCTGAGCCGCGAGCAGGGCATCACGGTGATCATCAGCAGCCATATCCTTTCCGAGATCGAGAAGATGGCGCCGGTCGTGGGCATCATCGCCTCCGGGCGCCTGCTCTATCAGGGTTCGCTCGATAGTCTGCGCGAGGAGGGGCATATCGACCTGAGGGTTTCGGACGCGAAGCTGGCGGCGGCGATGCTGGGCTCGGATCGGATCGACTACCGGTGGCTGCCGGACAGGGATGGCGGAGTGCTGCGTCTGCCGGAACTGCCGGACCAGCGGATCGGCGCCCTGGTCACGCAACTGGTCGGCCAGGGTGTCGCGGTCTATCGTGTCGCCTCTGAGCGCAAGACGCTGGAGCAGGCGTTCCTCGAACTGATCGAGAGCCCGCGGAACCACGAACCCGCGTCGCATCCGACGCAGGGCGAGGCGGTTTCCGGTGCCGTGCCGCGGCCCGCGCGCGCATCCTCGCGCCCATCGTCGCCTGCCGTGGGGCGGGCGGCGTTCGTTCCGGCGAACGGAGGCGCACGATGAGCGGCATGATCGCGTACGCGGGATCGCGTCGCATATCTCGTCCCCGTGTGAAGAGCGGCGATCCGTTCACCTTGGCGCGTATGGAGTTGTTGAAGGTGCGGGGGTCGTCGTTCTGGTGGATGTGGCTGGGCATGGTCCTGCTGGTATCGGCGTGGGCCGGCATGGCGTTCGCGAAACGCGCCGGCAGCCCCACCCCGGCGTTGCGGTCGATTGCGTTGTCCGACGGCGAGGTCTATCAGATCGTGAGCCTCCTGGCCCCGATTCTGGCGGCCCTGTTGACCAGCCGCATCGCCGTGTTGGAGACCACGGAACGCATGAATGTGAAATGGCTGTCGTTCGGCCAGTCGGACGCGGCCCGGTTCGTCGGCAAGCTCATCGTCGCCGGCGCCGCCGTCGGCGTCTGCTTCCTCATCCCCCTGTTGTGGGTTCCATTGGTGGCCGAGGCCCTTGGTTTCACGGCGGCGGGCTCGTTCACGGCGCTGCTGTGGGTGCCGGCATCGGTCGGTTTTCTGTCCGCGATGGCCACGAGCGCGGTCCAGTTGATGCTCTCGATGGTGATCGACCGTCAGGCCATCGGCTTGGGAATCGGCGTGATCGCCGGCGTGCTGGCCTCCGGCCTGGGAGCGATGAACAAGCCGGCATTGGGCTGGCTGTTCCCGGCCGGCCTGAGTTCGGCCGCAAGCCCGTTCGTCAAATCGGTGGACGCGGACGGCAACGCCGCGATGCTGCTCGCCGCACGCCCGTGGATGCTCGTCATCGCCGCGGCCGTGGCGTTCCTCGGTTGGACGCTGGTCTCGGTGGCCGTGGTCAAGGTGAAGGAGTCAAGACGATGACGCGCGCAAACACGATGAATCCGGCAATGAACCATGCGATGCCCCGCACGCATGCGGCACCGCGCCGCAAACCGTCCGTGTGGGCGGCGTTCCGGTGGGAGTCGCGCAAGGCAGGCAACCTGTGGTATTGGATCGTGACCGTCCTGTTCGACGCGATCGGCATGTTCAACGGGTGGAGCCAGTACGCCGGCTACCAGGCGGAGTTCGCCAGGCAGGGCGTGACCTGGGCGGCGATCTGGGGTCAGGCGATCCTCCTGCCGAGCATGGTGTTCATGCCGGTGCTCGTGGCCGCGTTCGCCGCGCAGGTCGAAGCCAACGAGCATCGAGGCCGCAACTGGCAGCGCCTGAACGCCACCGGCACCGTGAACGCGGCGATCGCCGGCAAGATGCTGCACGGTCTGATGGCCTCGTTCCTCACCGTCCTCGTGTTCGAGGCCGAGTTCATCCTCGTCGGACGCCTCGCCGCCGGTTTCGATCCGGCGCGACTCGGCCCGTTCCTGCTGCGCGGCATCCCGTTGACGCTGTCGGTGTGGGCGATCATGACGCTCACGCAGGCGGTGAGCGCGAAGGCGGAATCGTTCGCGGGCACGATGAGCGTGATGATGGTCCTGACCATCGGCGGCTGCGCCCTGAGCCTGGCCGCGCCCGCCGTCGCCCAGCTGTATCCGCTCGCCCTGATCACCAGCGCCTCCGCCGCCCGCGACCTCGCCGATGTCGCCAGCCCGGCTTCCATGCTCGTCTCGACGATCGCCGCCGCCGTCTGGGTCGCCGTCAGCGCCCTGATCTTCCGCCGGCTCGCCGAACGAGCCATCTGACGCTTCCCTCCGCCGCTTTCGACGTCAGCTCCTTTCAGCGGGGAGTCGGATTGCAAACCTTGTCTCCCTCGCTGAGGGGGGCGTCCCGATGCGGCATCCATATGTATCGAAAGGTTTCATCATGCGCACCATCACCAACCGACGCGGCGAACGGGTCATACGTCTGCCGCATCGCGTCATCGCCGTCCTCCTCGCGGTTTTCGCCGCGATCATGCTCGCCGGCTGCTCGACCGGCATCGGCGTGTCCGGAGACAAGGACCTCAAGGGCGCGCGCACCACGGGCAACGACTCCTACACGGGTGTCTACCAGGCCGACTACGACAAGTTCACCGGCGAGGAGACCGTGTTCGGCGGCACCGGCAAGGAGACCTCCATCCACCTGACCGGTACCATCGAGAACATGTCCGGCATCGGCAAAATCCTTGTGGCCAACGGCAGCGACGCGAAGCGAGCCGTGCCCGGCACGGATGGCGCAATCGATCAGACCTATGACGTCGAAGGCACCAGCTTCTATGTCTACGTGACCGGCGACCAATTCACCGGAACCGTGAATCTCACATCCAAGGAGCAATAGAATGGTCGACGGTGCATCGAGGGGGAGAGGAGCGGAATGGCGGAGGAGACCAAACCGGGAAGCGTCATATGGAACGCGTTCGCCGGCCCATTCGGCGGACTGGCCAAGTTCTGGCGGTCGAGTCCGGTCGCGCGCATGGCCGTGCCGGTGCTGTGCCTGTGCTACGACGTGATGATGCTCACCCGGATCGTATTCGCGGGACCGGGAGCCGATCCCCAGGCCGGCGTGCTGACACGCCAGCCGTGGGGGCTGCCCCTGATGGTCGTATTGTGCCTCATCTCAGTGGGGGCGCTGCTGGTACGTCTGCGTCGTCCGTTCGTCGCGGCCTGCGTGGTGTGCGCCGCATACCTGTGCGCCGCGCTGTTCGGCATGGAAGCGTACATGGCATTGCCCATGCTGTTCGCCCTGTACTCGTGCACGCTGCTTTGCGTCCCGTCGCTCCTGGTCGTGGGCATCACCGCGAACGCGGCCGTACTCGTTTCCGGAGCCCTGCTGCACATGCGTACGTCAGTGGAACCGTGGGCGATTCTGCTGCCGATGGCGTTCCTCGATGCCTCGGTCATCGCTCTTGGCCTGTGCTCGCGCGGCATCCGCGAACGACGCGAGGCCAAGGCCGTGATCGAGGATCAGCGCAGACGCGGCGTTGAACTGGAACGTCAGCGTGACGAGGCTCGCCGTCGCACCGACATCGCCGCCGAACTGCACGACAGCGTTGGCCATGACCTGACCGCCATCATCGCGCTCACCGAAGGATTGGGGGGCATGAGCGGCGACCCGCAGATCGACGAGGCCATCGCCACGGTCAACGAGCTCGCCCGCAGCGGTCTCGCCGACACCCGCCAAGCCGTATGCGCCCTGCAGAATCCCGATGCCAGTCCGGTCATGGATCGCGGCCATTCCACGTTCAGCCAGTTGCATACGTGGAATGACGTCGCGCCGATTCTCAGCCATGCCAAGCAGCTCGGATTCATCGTCGCGCATACGGAAACCGGGTACAGACCCGACGACCCCCGGCAAGCGGATCTGTGCTTCACGGTGACCCGCGAGGCCGTCACCAACGCCATCCGCCACGCCCGTAATCTGCGCCGCATCGTCATCTCATGGGACCATGCGGACAACGGATCCCTGACCGTGATCGTCAGAGACGATGGGGCCAGCGGCAATCCGGAACAGCACGATGGAGCGAACGACGCCGCTACCGGCACCGGCATGGGTCTGAACAGGCTAGGCGAACTGGTCGCGGCCGCAGGCGGCTCGTTCGAGGCGGGGCCGGACAACATGGGCTATATGCTCAAGGCGGTGATGCCATCTATGCAATCCGGTAGAGGAAACGGTAATGGTCGGCATGAAGCAAACGGAAACACCACGAACGAGGAGCCGCAGACATGATCAACGTGATGATCGTGGACGATCAACGAGCTGCACGCATGGGCTTCGCTCTCATGCTGCGCAAGGATCCCGCCCTGACCATGATCGCCCAGGCGGCCAACGGGCGCGAGGCCGTCGACGCGATCGCCCTGCTCGAGGCGCAGGGCAAGCCGCTGCCCGACGTGATCCTCATGGACGTGCGCATGCCCGTCATGGACGGCATCGATGCGACCGGTGAGATCACGCGTCGCTGGCCGGCCGTCAAGGTCGTGATCCTGACCACCTATGACCAGGACTCCTACGCCTTCGGTGCCTTAAGCGCCGGGGCGTCGGGCTTCCTGCTCAAGGACGTGCGCACCGCCGACCTGTGCAAGGCGATCCATGCGGTCGCGGCCGGTGATGCGATTCTTACGCCCCGCGTCACCGGCGAGGTCATCCGCCGTGCCATCCCCGTCAACGCCGGCCGCGCCGATGATGAACGTGCCACGCTGCGCTCCCGATTCGATGCGTTGGGGCCGCGCGAGCTGGAGATCGCCGCACTGGTCGCCGACGGATTGGACAACGCGGAAATCGCCGATCGGCTCGGCATCCAACCTGATTCTGTGAAGAAGACCGTCACCCGCATCCTCTCCAAACTCGATGCCAAAACCCGCGTCAACATCGCCGTGATGTGGTACAAAGCCGGTTTGGGCGGGACCTTGTGAGCGAATGCGTATTTGGTTCTGAGGTTCTGTGCGGCGTATGCAAATCATTGTTGCATATTGCGCGCTTGCGTATGGGGGCAGCTGGCCTGATCCGATGCGGTCTTCTGGTGCCATGCTGGATTATCGACGACGGCATTGATATTAGGATGTTCTCATCATGCTGGCCCACGTTTGGGGTGAGGAGAGCATTCGAGCCAAAGACTTGGATCATCCGTGGCATATGATGGGCGCTCCCCTGATTACCGGTGCCCCGGACTCCATTCGCCGTGCTCTCGTAAGACTCAAGCCAGGGCGCAAGGAAACTGCACTGGCATGATATGGTACCGCGGTTCAAAGATGAGGTCATTGGAGAGCCGGAGACAATAGAATCATTTCATATCAGTGTTGTCGGTGAGCGCATGGCGCATATGAAGGACGAGCGTGCACGCCGCAAATGCATGGAACGTCTGCTTCCTATCTTGGAAGAGTATGGCATTGAACCATTGGTTTTGGAGACGCAAATAATACACGAACTTATGATGAGAGATGCCGAGCGGCTGATTGCGGGGGTGCGTTGATCTATCCGAAGTGTGCATTGACATAATCTACTTTGTATCGTAAAGTAGATTATGTTCACAAAGTTCACTGGATGATCAAGGAGACATTATGGACGCGAAGGGGAAGCCGCGCGGCGGCAGCGAATCCATTCAGGACGCCCGGGAGGCGTTGCGCATCATCGAGCATCAGTCGGGGCGCGTCGACCGCGTGTTCCGCGTGTTCGACTGGGCGTTCTGCGTGATATGGGGCATCGATTGGCTGGTCGCCTACGGCATGCTGAGCGTGGGGATCAGAATGGGCGGCGGCAAGATGCCGGCATGGGCGTTCGCCGTCTTCGGCGGGGTTCTGCTGGTCGGCATCATCGCCTCGATCGTCGTTGGCGTCAGCACGAGACGAGGATATCAATCCGGTGCCGGCGAGATGCGGATGGGGGCGATCTATGGCTGGACGTGGTGCCTGTCGTTCGGACTCGGCATGTCATCGCTTGGCGTGGCCGTCGGCCGGCTCGGCCTGTCCGACAATGCCGCCGCGGTGCTGTACAACATCGTCGTCCCGTTGATCACCGGAACCCTGTATATGGCCGGTGCGGCGATATGGCGAGATCTGTCGCAGCTGGTCGTGGGCGTGTGGATGCTGGTGCTCGCGTTCGCGGCGGCGTTTCTCAGCGGGGTCATGGGCTATGCCATGCTCTCCCTGCTGGGCGGCGGCGCCATGCTCCTGATGGGCGTATGGGCGCTGGTCTTCGGCCGGCGGAACAAGACCTTCGCCGCGCTGATGCAGGGGAGCCGTCAATGAGTGACGAACTCGATCCTCTGATCCATGCCACGTCACGGCTGCGGATCATGACCACGCTGGCCTCGCTGAACGATGATATGACGATCTCGTTCGCCAAACTCGCCGATCTGCTCGACATGACGCCGGGCAATCTCTCCGTGCACCTGACCAAGCTGGAACAAGCCGGGTACGTGCGTATCGAGAAGACCTTCGAAGGCCGCAAGCCCGCCACCTATGCGGCGATCACCCCGGAAGGGCGAACGGCCTTCGACCGATACCTGGCCGCGTTGAAGCGCCTGCTGGCGCCTCTCGAGGAGCAAGAAGGCTGACGCCGGGCGTCCTGCCGGTGCCGCCCTGAATACCGGACGGCACCGGCAGCGCCTCGCGCACCCTCCTTGTCGGCGACGGTCCATGCCCGGTTTCGTCGCCGTGGTGTTCGAAGGGTCTGGCCGCCGGGAGACATGGTTGGAAGCGAAAATGCGATCTGAGGGGCAGAATCGGCCTTGTGCAGACCTCATTCGGCGATCTGAGGGGCATCTCTTGCATGAGCCGGATCCCCGGCGCGGGGAATCTTGGTGGAAAACGGCGTGGTGGCGGTCGCAGTAGCGGTCGATCGTACCCCTCAAACCGCGGAATGAAGTCGTCGGAGACCTTGTTTTGCCCCTTGGATCGTGAATCGCCCAGCATATGAGGCCGTATCCGTTGACGATATGCTCGTGTACAACATTATCGGTATATCGACATGTGCGGCATGCACTCGGCAATGCGGGGAGATCATGAACGATAAATACGAGGCGATCCGCCGATTCGCGGCCGAACACGGCGACCGCGCCAAACTGATCGAGCATGAGACGGCGATCGTGGATCTGGTGTCCGGGGCGAAGGTATTCGACATCGACCGGGCGGCGGCCACGTACATCGTCGAGGCGAAGGAAGGCGTGTTCGCCGTGGTCGCATGCGCGTCCGCGCATCTCAAGTGGCGCCAGCTTGGCCGTGAGCTGGGATTGCGCCAGATTCATCTCGCCTCGCCCGAGCTGGTCAGGGAACGTACCGGATACGACGTCGGCACGGTTGGCCCGCTGTTTCTGAACGGCCTGCCGATGTACGTCGACCGCCGGCTGCTCGGCCATGACAAGGTCTATTGCGGCACCGAGGATCCGCATCACACGCTCGCCATCGATCCCAGGCTCATCGTCGAGCAGAACGACGTCGCCGGATACTTCGACGGCGGCGATTTCGTCAAACCGGCCGCGGGGGAGAACCGGCCGCTTGCCTGAGACCTCCGACGGTGTCTTATGCGGTTCGCGGGTACAATATGGGCGGATAACGACGAGTCATGAATGCACGGAGGGAACGGACGCATGATCGAAACGCGTGCGGGAGACGGATCGGTTGAACCGACATATGCCATACGCCGGTGGGGCAGGAACCGGATCGAAGCCGGCGGCGCCGGCAAGCGCGTGCTGCTCATGCCCGGCACCGGGTACAACTGCGACCGTCCGCTGCTGTACAGCTCCGCGATGGCGCTAATCGACGACGGCTGGTACGTGGATCGGCTTGACGTGAACGCGGATCTGTCGAAAACCCCGTCGTCGCGGATCATCGCGATGCTGGGCCAGGCCGTCGACGAATGGCTGGCGATGGTGAAGGATGACGCCAAGACGGCGGGCCGCACGCCCACGACGCTGCTGATCGCCAAATCGCTGTCGACTTTCGTGTACCCGCACGCCTTCGAACGCGGCGTGCCCATCGCGCTGCTCACTCCGGTGCTTGCGCCGGCGGATTTCGACCCGACCCATGCGGTCATCCCCGTGCCCGGCGACGCCGACTATCCGACGACCGATGATGACCCGGCCGCACAGCCGGCACCCGAACCGCTGGTGTGCGCCGGCACCGCCGACCCGCTGTACGACCACGACCGTGCGGTGCGGCTCACGCATGCCGTGCACGAATATCCCCGCGCCAACCATTCGATCGAAGTGCGCGGCGACTGGCGCGCGTCCCTGTCCTACCTGAACGATGTGGTCGCGCAGGTGCACGCCTACGCGCAGGGGATCGCACGATCCCGCTAGTATCCCGCGCCGTAAGTTCGTGTACTATATTTGGCTCCCCTCTTGGAGGCTGAGCCGTGAAGCAAACGCCGGAGGCGTTTGTAGGCGAAGGCGAACGACAGTGAGCAGGTAAAACTGCGGCCGTAAGGCCGTCCTTGATTGCGGACGAGCTGGCCGCGAAGCGGCCTGAGGGGAGCATTGCCATGAACGCCTGAGTCAAGCCGATTCGCATGGTCTCCCCTCAGTCGGCTACGCCGACAGCTCCCCTCTTGGAGGGGAGCCAAACGCGGGATGCTATGCGGTCAGCGTGCGCGCCTGCCCGTCCTTGACCAGCACGGACTGGCGATCGGTGAGCACGCGCATGTCCAGCGTGCCGGCGTACCGGTCGACGATGCGCTGCGCGGCACGCCCCATCGTGAGGTTGCCGCGATGCGGCACGACGTGGAAGTCGACCAATCCCAGCCCCGCATAATCGTTCAGGTCGGGCGCCTTGTCCGTGCTGTCCATGTCGGCGCAGTAGGCGATGCTCGGGGCGGTGACCACGGCCCCGGCCGATTCGCCGATGTACGGCGTGCCGGCCCGCACCCGATCCGACAGCATCGCGTCGGCGCCGGTGCGCCGCAGCTCCTGCATCAGGAAGAAGGTGTTGCCGCCCGACACGCAGACGAACGCGTTGCGCTCGAGCGCGCGGCGGATATCGGCCGGCGCGGCCGTGGCGATGTCCACTTCGTCGACGGCGAACCCCATCCGGCGCAGCATGCGGCGGTTGGCCGCGGCATGCAGCCCTCCCCAAGGCTCGACGGTCCCCGCCGTCGGGATATAGGTGACCGTGCGCGGCGACGACGGCGCAAGCTGGTCCACGGCGTGCGTGGCCCCGCGAAGCGTCGACGCCAGCAACATGGTGACCATGACCGCCTCTTTTCCGCATCGGCTCCACGCCGATGCACAAGACCCCATCCGATGCCCAGTATAGGTCCATTCCCGGGCGCCGGATCACGGTCCGGGCAACTTGCCGGGCATTTGACCCAGCCGGCCGGTCCGTCGTTATGCGTTGGCGGGGAGGCGCCATGCGGCGCAACCGGAGGCCGCATGGCCGGCCGGATGCGACATGCCGTGCGCGATGCGGCCATGCAGCGCCGAAAGCGGGCCGGAGCGGATACGATAGGCGTATGACTACGACCGCATCACCGCTTTGGCCCGCGCCGGTGGCCGGGCGCCCGCTCGACGCCACCGTGACGATTCCGGGCAGCAAATCCCTGTCGAACCGATACCTGATCCTCGCCGCGCTCGGCTCGCGGCCCGTCACGCTGGTTGGGCTCCTGCGCTCGCGCGACACCGAACTCATGATGGGCGCGCTGGAGACGCTCGGCGTGCGCTGCGAGGCCGACCCGGCCAACGCCACCACCGTGACGGTGACGCCGCCCGCCGACGGCCGTTTCCATGGCGGCGTCGACGTGTTCTGCGGGCTGGCCGGCACGGTGATGCGCTTCGTGCCCGGACTGGCTTTGTTCGCCGACGGTCCGGTGCGTTTCGACGGCGACGAGCAGGCCTACGCCCGCCCGATGAAGCCCGTGCTGGACGGGCTTGAGCAACTGGGAGCCACGGTCGAGTACCGTGGCGAGACCGGCCGCCTGCCGTTCACCATCACGCCGCCGGCCCCGCTGGCGGGGGAGGCGTGCCCGGGAGCCGTCACCGAGGAA